>Ga0160456_100289_pt1 | contig 20841 bp, 15 predicted proteins | sample HID1972K_E6MG_FD_108261 | JGI IMG/M metagenome (GOLD analysis project Ga0160456, IMG submission 108261) | Enriched pill bug-associated microbial communities from UW Madison campus, WI, USA - HID1972K_E6 MG | ecosystem: Host-associated > Arthropoda: Insects > Digestive system > Unclassified ... | reverse complement strand
CGTCAACGAAGAGCTGAACCTGCAAGGCAACTACGCGCTGGTCGAAGGCGTGCGCCAGACCCTGAAAGACAAAGGCGTGAAACTGGTGATGGCGATCGTGCCGGCCAAGGTTCGTCTGTACCCGGAGCATCTGGGTGAAGTGAAACCGGCGAGCATTCACGAAAACCTTTATGAGGATTTCCACCACCGCGTGGCGGCGGACAAGATCCTCGCCCCTGACCTGCTCAAGCCACTGCAACAGGCCAAGCAGAATGGTCAGCAAGTGTTCCTGCGCACCGACACCCACTGGACGCCGGAAGGCGCCGAGATCGCCGCGAACACCCTGGCAAAAACCATCGCCGACAAGTTCCCGCTCAGTGGCGAGCCGCAGCGCTTCGTCACTACCCCGGCGGAGAAGGTTACGCACAAGGGCGATCTGCGCTTGTTCCTGCCGCTCGATCCGCTGTTTGAAAACCTGATGCCGGCGCAAGAGCCGCTGCAAAAGCGCAACACCGTCGCGGCCGGCGAGCAGCCTGCCGGTGACGACGCGCTGTTCGCCAGCAATGAAGTGCCGGTGGCACTGGTCGGCACCAGCTACAGCGCCAACCCCAACTGGAACTTCGTCGGTGCGCTGAAACAAGCGCTGCACAGCGACGTGGTGAGCTACGCCGAAGACGGCCACGGCCCGATCCTGCCGATGCTCAGCTATCTGAAAAGCGATGACTTCAAGAACAGCCCGCCACAGGTGCTGATCTGGGAGTTTCCTGAACGTTATCTGCCTGTGAACAACGAAATCGGCGACGCCGACCCGCAGTGGGTCGCAGAGCTTAAACAAGCCGGCGCGCGCCAACAAAACGTAGCAATCAACACTAAATCCGAGACGCCCGATCGGGCGCAAAACTGAAAGAGAGGTACACCATGACTTTCACTACTACTCCTCGTCGTCTCGCAAAGCGCATTGCACTGGTTGCTGGTCTGAGCGTGCTGTCAGTCCAGGCTTTCGCCGGTGGCGACGCCGCGCTCTACGGCCCGACCGCACCGAAAGGCTCGTCCTTTGTGCGCGTCTATAACGCCAGCAACGCTGAAGTCAGCGCCACTGTCGGCAGCACCAACCTGAGCGACGTTGCGCCACTGGCCAGCAGCGACTTCAGCTTCATGCCGGGCGGTGATTACAGCGCCAAGGTCGGCAGCCAGACCCTGCCAGTGAAGCTCGCCGGTGACCACTACTACACCCTGGTCAACAACGCTTCCGGCGCGCCGCAATTGATCGAAGAACCGCCGTTCAAGAACAAGCAGAAATCCCTGGTGCGCGTGCAGAACCTCAGCGACAAACCGCTGACCCTGAAGACAGCCGACGGCAAGACCGACGTGGTGCCGAACGTGGCCGCCAAGGGCCGTGGCGAGCGTGAAATCAACCCGGTGAAAGTCAGCCTGGCGCTGTACGAAGGTGACAAGAAAGTCGGCGACGTCAAGCCGGTCGCCCTGGAGCGCGGTGAAGCGGCGGTGCTGTACGTCACCGGCAGCGGCAGCAGCCTGTCGCCAGTCTGGGTGAAACGCCCGGTGTCGACCCGCTAACAAATTTCCCGAACTGACGCAGTCCCCCCATGTGGGAGCGAGCCTGCTCGCGAATACGGTCTGACATCCAACATCAATGTTGACTGATACGCCGCTTTCGCGAGCAGGCTCGCTCCCACCCTTGACCGGGTTGTCAGTTCGGGTACGAAACAAAAACAAGAGTGAAACGACACAGCGTTCGTGCCTCTAACCAATCGATTTTATGGAGTAAACAATATGATTCCGGTGATCTTGTCAGGTGGTAGCGGTTCACGTCTTTGGCCGCTTTCGCGTAAGCAGTTCCCTAAGCAATTCCTCGCCCTGACCGGCGAACACACACTGTTCCAGCAGACCCTCGAGCGCTTGGTGTTCGAAGGCATGGACACCCCGATCGTGGTCTGCAACAAGGATCACCGCTTCATCGTCAACGAGCAGTTGGCCAATCGCAATCTCGAATGCCAGCGCATCCTGATGGAACCGTTCGGCCGCAACACCGCGCCGGCCGTGGCGCTGACCGCGATGATGCTGGTCAATGAAGGTCGTGACGAACTGATGCTGGTGCTACCGGCTGACCACGTGCTGGAAGATCAGAAAGCCCTGCAACGCGCTCTGGCCCTGGCCACCGTCGCCGCCGAAAACGGCGAAATGGTGCTGTTCGGCGTGCCGGCGACCAAACCGGAAACCGGTTACGGCTACATCAAGTCCACCGGCGATTCGCTGCTGCCCGAAGGCGTTAGCCGCGTCTCGCACTTCGTCGAAAAACCCGACGTCAAACGTGCCACCGAGTACGTCGAATCCGGCGGTTACTACTGGAACAGCGGCATGTTCCTGTTCCGCGCCAGCCGCTTCCTCGAAGAGCTGAAAAAGCATGATCCGGACATCTACGACACCTGCCTGCTGACCCTTGAGCGCAGCGAGCAGGACAATGACACCGTGACCTTCGACGAAGCCACCTTCGCTTGCTGCCCGGACAACTCCATCGACTATTCCGTGATGGAAAAAACCCAGCGCGCCTGCGTAGTGCCACTGACCGCTGGCTGGAGCGATGTAGGCTGCTGGTCGTCGCTGTGGGAAGTCAACGAGAAAGACGCCAACGGCAACGTCAGCAAAGGCGACGTGGTGATCCAGGACAGCAAGAACTGCATGATCCACGGCAACGGCAAACTGGTGTCGGTGATCGGTCTGGAAAATATTGTCGTGGTCGAAACCAAAGACGCGATGATGATTGCTCACAAGGACTCGGTCCAGGGCGTCAAGCAGATGGTCAACACGCTCAACGAGCAGGGTCGTAGCGAAACCCAGAACCACTGCGAGGTTTACCGTCCGTGGGGCTCGTACGACTCGGTGGACATGGGCGGGCGTTTCCAGGTCAAGCACATCTCAGTGAAACCGGGCGCGTGCCTGTCGCTGCAGATGCATCACCACCGCGCCGAACACTGGATCGTGGTCAGCGGCACCGCCGAAGTGACCTGCGATGAAAACGTGTTCCTGCTCTGCGAAAACCAGTCGACCTACATCCCGATTGCCTCGGTGCATCGCCTGCGCAACCCGGGCAAGATCCCGCTGGAAATCATCGAAGTTCAGTCGGGTTCGTACCTGGGCGAAGACGATATCGAACGCTTCGAAGATATCTACGGTCGCTCCACCCCGGTCGAGCGCGGCGTGTCGGTGAAAACCATCGCGCAATAACGTTCAGCAAGACAAGAAGCCCCCGTCCAGCCCGCTGCGTCCCCTATCCGCAGTGGGTTGGGCGGGGGGTTTTTCTTTCGAATCAGCCCATTTTCAAAGGCCTTGCTTTCTGCTTTGCGAACGTTTTCCAGTTGTCCAACTGCTGACTCGACAACGCCTTGAGCTTTCCGGTTTTAAAGAACGCTGTGTGCAATTCCTGCTTGGTCACATGACCTGAATCGATCATGAATTTCGCCATGTTTCCGCCCCAATGCTGAGGTCCCCCCCCGACATTCGTGGTGAAGTAGGCCGTTTGATACTCGGCCCCCGGGTACATCGCAGTGAACACTTCGTAGGCAAAAAAATCGGCGATGTATTCGTCATAGTTACTATTGGCAACGCTCGTATCCGTTAATGGCTGAAAGCCAACATGTGCATGTGAAAGGTAGTGCATGGCTTCATGGACGATCGTTGAGCGTATCTTGTCGGCGTTGAGCCGGCCATTTTCCGAATAATCCGGCGCAGTGACCCCCATATAGATAACGCCCTTGGGCGAAGTCCACGCAGGAGGATTCGCGGCAAGATTTTCTTTATTGAAGTACATACTGCCATTACCGGGAATCTCACGGATCTTTTCGGTGAGCTGTTCATGCGTCACATCGACAACATTGATCGCCCCCACCTGTAATCCAAACAATTGATTCGCTGTCTTCGCGAGACGGGAAAGATCTACATAGTCTTGAGTTCGCCAGCTTTTTGAAGCGACGTTGGCTGATTGTTTCCCGGGAGCCAGGATCACAGGCTGAAACACGTTCGGGGCTTGCGCTACCGATCCCGGCGGCGGTGGTCGTGGTGGCGCCATGGGGCCCGCGCCGGGAAGCGGAGGCCGAGGCGGAGCCATCGGGCCGGCACCGGGCGGCGCCGGGGGGGCAGGCCGTGGTGGCGGTGGACGGGGCGGTGGCAACGACGACACATCCGGTTTTTGTGGTTTCCTACCGTCACCATCAACAAGCGTTACGGGATTGTTAAGCACCATCCGATAAAGATTCAGACCGTCAATGGCCCCAGCCGGATCCGGATTTATCCAGCGCTGCAACCACGGGATGTAATACCGAAAGCCGTAGTAGTACAGCCCGCTGGCATCACGTTCCTTGCCCGAATAACGCACGGTACGGTAACTGACCTCGGACTCGCTGCTCCACGCCGTTTCGCCGAATGGATAGTAGGTTTCCTGACTGATTATCCGCGCGTCTTCGCCCAACTCGAAATTGGCCGAGCCGAGATGATCGGTGAAGGTGTAGCGATAGCGATCATTGCCACCGGGCGGAGGCAGCGTTTGCCAATGCAGGACACTGGCGCTGTTAAGCCCGGCCTGTACCGAAACAACCTGCAGTGTCTCGCCAGCGCTGTCGATACGTAACTCCAGTCCCGGCAGATAACGCACCTCGGTGAGCACCGTGCGCGCATTAGTCTGCAAAGACCTGATCTTGCGTACGCGTTGCCCCCCGGCGTCGTAAAGATAAGTTTCCTGATCGTCAGATTCGCCGATCCGCTCCACCGGGCTGACCGATTGCAACTGGTTGCGCATGTTCCATCGCACCCGTCTGCGTTGATCCAGCTCGAGCAAATTGCCGCGTGCATCGAAGGCAGCTGCAATGTGCTCCTCGGTCGGCGGCACGTCGTTGCGCCAAGGCAGAGCGCGATTGCTGTAGCGGGCGGTCTTGATTTGGCGTCCGTGCGCCTGAACGCCGACATGCGTCAACTCGAGCAAATTGCCGCCGGCATCATATCGATAGGTTTGCCGGTAGTTGCTGAATGCCGCCGGATCGGCGCGACCGGCAAACTCCGGCCTCTGGTTCCGCGCCCCCGCCTCCCAGCCGCTCGCCTCGCTCAATTGATAGAGACTGTCGTAAGTAAATCGGCTGATCGGCTCGATGCGCTGGTTGGCAAAAAATCGGATGGGCTGGGCTTTGTCCTCAATGCTCAACACATTGCCCATCGGGTCGTAGGCGTAGGCCAATTGCTGCAATAACTGGCCGCTGGTGCTGCTAGCACTGCGGCTGGTCAAGCGACCGTTCTGCGGCTGATAGGCCAATGTGCTGCGTACACCGTTGCCCGCCAACTCATGCTCGACTTGCCCGTCGGCGTTGTAACGAATGTCACTGACCATCGGTCGGCTATCGGGCTGGTGCTTCAACTGCAAATGCGCGGCACGCAAACGCCCGTCGACTGTCAGTTCAACCCCCTGCCTATTACCTCGCGCGTCGACTTGTTCGAGCACTTGAGCAAGCGGGCCAAAGCGCCATCGGCTAGTGGCGCCCTCGCCCGGCTCAAGCAACCGTGCACGTTCTTCAATCAGTTCGGGCCAATCGGGGGTGACGGGATCCTGGGTGAAGTGGCGAGTGTTTTCGTTGCATTGGCCGCTGATCGCAAAGGTTTCAAACAACACGCTGCCCGCCGGATCGTCATGGCGGATTAACTGGCCGAGCTGATTTCTGTTCGGGTCACCGGCGCCGAGCTGGCCATAGCTGTAACGCTCGACGCACCGGCGCGGCGTCGCAACGGTTTCTTCGAACATCGCCACCGGTCGCAGCAATACGTCATATTCCACGTCACGACGGGTTCCCCGGCTGTCCCAATCAAGCAGCACTTGCCCGCCGAGACCGTACAACGCGACCTGCGTACCAGCGTCGACGTTATCCGAGCGCAACACTTGGTTACTCAACGAGTAAACCGTGGCCAGAGTGGCCGGGGTCTGTGGGTCGGACATTTGCAGTGCCCACGAACGCGGGTCCCACTGCGCAACAGCGCGCCCGGGCATGTCATGCAAGGTGCGGTGGATGCGACTTTGAGTGGCGCCGACGCCATCGCCGCGCCAATAGTCGACCGTGCGAATCAAAAGCCCACGAGGGTCGCTCGCCGTAAGCGTCGGAGTGTTGTAATGGACCCCCATATGTCTCGTACCCTACATTCAATGACTGCGCCATTTCGTCCCAGCGAAGACATATAACCGCTCGGACGCCCGGATGCCTACTGTCAGAAATTACAGTTACGACCCACGGTCGCATTCGATTGCCGCGCCAATGAAGACGATATCGAACGCTTTTTCATACCCTTGCCAGTTAACGCGCGATTGCCACACGCTTGCTCATCGACTGGCGGATTTTAGTAAAGGCATGCGCAGATACACTGGCATTTGTTCTGGTGAACAAGCCTCTCTTGCCCGGTTGATAACGGGTGATACTGGCAGTTCCTTCAACGGTCTGATAATGGATATTCCATGCCTGCAGTTTTCGATCGAATTTCATGAATGCAAAAGCGTTTTTAAACTCCTGCATTTGTCCACTGTCGTTAACGGCAAAACCGTAATCGGGGTACTCCATCGCAGCACCGAGACCCAAACCACGTTCGCTACGAGGCAGGTTATTGAACTGGGCATCTTCCTTGCCACCTTCCACATGTCGCACTCGAAGCACGTTTTTGTTCAACTGCTCGACCGTCAGCGAACAGCCACTGAAGGCCGGGGTGAAGACGTGATCCGGCTGGACCCCGGACGGATTGACGGGGATATCGACATAGCCCCCCTGAGGTGCCCAATAGCCGGCGACCGCGTTGGCTTTATCAGGCATCTCGCCGGCAGCGATGTCGACAATTCTCAATGCGTTGAAAGCACCACTGCTTGCGCCTGAGTAAGTCAGTTTATCCATCGTGAAGATGAATTCGGCGCCGCCCGCGGTATTACTGAGGCCGTTGACGACAGCTTTGGAATAACGCCCAGGCGTCGGGTCTAAATACTTGGTGTCGACCACAACCTTGCCGAACTCGGGTGCTTGCAATGCCTTGCCGATATTGGTCGGGTTGCCCATCGCAGGTACAAATCGATTGGGTTCGCCTTTATCCTTGAATGCGAGGGCGGGGATCTGGCGATCGGAAGCTGTGGCAATGACCGGTTCCCACAAGCCATTGGCCAACTGTTTACGGGTAACCGCTCCGTCGCTATCGATATAGGTAACGGGGTTGTTCAGTGCCATTGTGTAGAGGTTGCTCCCATCGATATAGCCTTTGGGATCCGGGTTCATCCAGCGCTGTAACCACGGGATGTAATACCGATAGCCGTAGTAATACAGACCCGTTGCATCGCGCTCTTTACCGGAGTAGCGAATCGTTCGATAACTGACTTCAGACTCCCGGTTCCATGCCGTCTCGCCGAATGGGTAGAACGTTTCCTGACTGATGATTCGCCCGTCTTCGGCCAGTTCAAGACTGGCCGATCCGAGGTGGTCGCAGAAGTGGTAACGGTACTGATCATCATTGTCCGAAGATGGTCGATCCTGCGGGTGCAACACGTTTACGCTGTTGAGTCCGGTCTGTGCCGAAATGACCTGCATTACCTCGCCAGCACTGTCGGTACGCAACTCCAGCCCCGGCAGATAGCGCACTTCGTTGATGACGGTGCGCGCGTTGGTCTGCAGCGAACGGATCTTGCGCACACGCTGACCACTGGCGTCATACACATACACTTCGCGATCGTCGAGCCCGCCGCGCCTTTCCACCGGGGTGACTGATTGCAACTGATTACGCAGGTTCCACTGCACGTTATGCCCTTGATCCAGCGCGAGCAGATTGCCACGAATGTCATAGGCCGCCGCGATCTGCGCTTCGCTGGGCGGCACACCGTTGAGATAGGGCAAACCGCGATTGCTGTAACGGGCAACTTGCAACTCACGTCCTTGGCCTTGTCCGCCGAGATGATTCAGCTTCGTCAGATTGCCGCCCGTATCGTAGTGATAAGTCTGCTGATAGTTGCTGACTGCCGCGGGGTCAGTACGACCGGGCGTACTCGCCCCCTGACTCGCTGCACCCGTCCCCCACCCGGTCGCCACGATCAACCGGTAAAGGCTGTCGTAGACAAACTCGCTGAGCGGATCGATACGCTGGTTGGCGAAATAGCGGATCGGCATTGCCTGATCCCTGATGCTGACAACGTTGCCCATGCGGTCATAGGCGTAGATCAGATCCTGCAATATCACACCGCCAGTTTTGCGCGCGTGACGATTCATCAGGCGACCGTCCTGCGGCCGGTACTGCAAACTCGTTCGCACACCGTTGCCGGCCGTTTCCCGCTCGACCTGGCCGTCGGCGTTGTAGTGGATATCACTGACCAGAACCTGCTCGACGGGCTCGTCCTTGAGTTGCAACCGGATAGCGTGCAACCGGCCATCGACAGTCTGGGTGAACCTCTGCCGATTGCCACGGGCATCGATTTGTTCGAGTACTTGCCCGTGTGCTCCGATACACCAACTACTGACCGCACCGTCGCCAGGCTCCAGTAACTGCAAACGCTCGTCGATCGGTTCGGGCCAGTCCGCACGGGTCAGTTGCAACGTGAAGTGGCGAGTGCTTTCGAGGCGATGGCCGCTGAGTGCAAAACGGTTGAACTGCAGGCTGCCGGCCGGATCGTCGTGACGGATCAACTGACCGAACTGGTTTCGCGCTTGCTCGCCTTGACCCGGCGCGCCGTAGACAAAACGCTCGGCACATGACCGCGGCTGCCCAGGAGCAGTTTCGAACACCGCTAGCGGACGCCGCATCAGGTCATATTCAATTTCACGCACGCTGCTGCGGCTGTCCCAGGTCATCAGCACTTCAGCCGCGAGCCCCCGCAGTTCGATCTGCGTCCCGGCATCGACACTGTCAGTGCGCAACTCCTGACCGCTGAGGGCATACACCGTCGTCAGGTTGGCCGGTGTTTGCGGGTCGGTGGCTTGCTGCGCCCAGAATCGCGGATCCCACTGCCGGATCGTGCGCCCGGCCTCGTCACAGACCATTCGGCTGGTACGCGATTGCGCCGCAAGACTGGCGTCGGCACGCCAGTAATCGAGGCTGCAAATGGTTAACCCGCGAGGGTCGACCACTACGAGTCGAGGAGTTTTGTAGTGCAGATCCATAGCGCTACTCCGCAGGACAAGTCGATTTCAACTGCTGCAGAGCATCTGAGCAGTTGGACAACGCTCAGGCTACTGACAGAAATGACAGTGCCGACCGGCGGCAAATCCCGCTCGCGTTCATGTCCATTTGCTTTGCCCTTCGGTAGGATGAAGTTCACGTGATTGCGGAGACTCGAACATGTTCATCGGCATCCTGCTGGTCATCACCTGGCTGGTCCTGTTACTGCGCTACCCGGCCAAGGCCTTGCCGGTTTCGGTGGCCGCCGCGATAGGTCTCGGTCTGGTGGCGATGTGGGTCGTCTGGCTGGACAACCGCGAGATCAAGCAATTGGCGCGGCTTGAATTGCGCATCAGTTATGCGCCCGAACAGTGCCCGGCTGATCGTCCCTTGCAGCTGAAAATGAACAATGGCAACAATGTACCGCTGACCGAATTGCGCTGGCGCATCGCCGCCTACGCGCCGGGCGATACGGTCAACCTTGCCGACAATCAGTACACTGCCCCACGTTATCGCGGCCCCGGTGAATTACAGGCCGGCGGCAATTGGCAGGATTGTCTGCCGCTGCCGCCGCTGCGCCCCGGCTATCGCCCGCAGACCCTGGAGTTTCGCGCCGAGCGTTTGCAAGGCAGTTTCTCCGACTGATCGCCCTTCTCCGATTTTTTTGCACAAGGAATGCGCCATGCCCGTTGCGTTGATTACCGGTTGTTCCAGCGGCATTGGCCGCGCCCTTGCCGATGCGTTCAAAGCGGCGGGTTATGAAGTCTGGGCCAGTGCGCGCAAGGCTGACGATGTAGCAGCTCTGAGCCGTGCCGGATTTACTGCGGTGCAGCTGGACGTCAATGACAGCGTGGCGCTGGAGCAACTCGGCGAGCGGATCAACCAGCAACATGGCGGCCTCGATGTGCTGATCAACAACGCCGGTTATGGCGCCATGGGGCCACTGCTCGATGGCGGTGTAACGGCAATGCAACGCCAGTTCGAGACCAATGTGTTTTCGATTGTCGGCGTCACGCGTGCACTGTTCCCGGTATTGCGCCGGGCCAAGGGGCTGGTGGTGAACATCGGCAGTGTGTCCGGGGTTTTGGTCACCCCGTTTGCCGGTGCGTATTGCGCGTCGAAAGCCGCCGTACATGCCTTGACCGATGCCTTGCGCATGGAGCTGGCGCCGTTCGGTATTCGTGTGATGGAGGTGCAGCCGGGGGCGATTCAGTCCAGCTTTGCCAAGAATGCAGGGCACGAGGCCGAGCAGTTGATCAATGAACAATCGCCGTGGTTTCCATTGCGCGAGGGCATTCGCGCCCGGGCCAAGGCCTCGCAGGATAAGCCGACACCGGCGAGTGAGTTTGCGGCTGAACTGCTCAAGGCTGTGCAGCAGAGCAAACCGCCACGGCTAATCCGGATTGGCAATGGGAGCCGGGCGTTGCCGCTGTTGGCGGCGTTGTTGCCGAAGGGGTTGTTGGAGTCGGTGTTGATGAAGCGGTTCGGGTTGGGTGGGCAACTTTGAGACCGAGTTGACGCCTTCGCGAGCAGGCTCGCTCCCACATTTGAAATGCGTTTTCCTGTGGGAGCGAGCCTGCTCGCGAAGAGGCCTGGCCTGGCAACGCATACCCTCAGCCCCAACCCTTCATGAAATCAATGAACGCTCGCACCTTCAACGGTAAATGCCGGGTATCCGGATACAGCGCATACACCCCTTGCTGAGCAAAACGGTAGTCCGCCAACAACCGTTGTAACCGTCCCGCATCGAGATCGTCCTGAATCAGCCATTGCGGCAAAATCGCCACACCCTGCCCGGTCAACGCAAACGCCCTGAGCGTCGCCGAGTTGTCCGCAACGATAGCCGTGGTACCCGGTTTGGGCTGGTAGAAATGCTCCACGCCGTGTGGATCGCTCACGGTCATTTCCGGCACCCGTCCGTGCCCCAGCGTTGGCATCGACTCCAGCGTCGCCAGTGTGGCAACCGGGGCAAAACGCTCGATCAACGCAGGCGTGGCCACCGCAAACACCTCGAATGTCGACAGCTGCACCGCGCGCAGATTGGAGTCGTGCATGCGCCCCAGGCGAATCGCCATGTCGAAGCGTTCGGAGATCAGATCGGCGTGAGTCGAGGAGGTCGACAGGTGAATATTCAACTGTGGCTGCTGTTGACGAAACACCTCCAGCGCCGGCACCACCTGTGCCAGGGCAAACTCCACCGTGGTGGTGATGCGCAACGTGCCTTTGAGCTGTGAATGCTCCGAACGCGCTTCCTCGATCGCCAATCGTGCCTCGTCCAGGGTGCGTAAACAGCGTCGATAAAAACGTTCGCCAGCGTCAGTCAGCGCCAGTTGTCGCGTATTGCGGGTGAGCAAAGTCACGCCCAGCTCTTCTTCTAGCCGTTTGAGATTGAAGCTCACCACCGCTCGCGTCTGGCCCAGAGTTTCGGCCGCAGCGGTCAACGACCCAGCCTCGACCACGGCTTTAAAGGTGTCAAAACGATCCAGACTGACCATATTCAGCCCACCCCCATGTCAAAAATATTTTGACAAACTAGCAGCCAAACCAGCGTTTTCCTATGACTGAAAGCCCCCTACCCTGCACGTCTCATCACAGGGAAGCTGCCATGGCTTATCGCTCGAAAGTCGCGCTGGTGTATCTGTTGGGGTTCGCCCTCGACTTGTTGAACATGTTCGTCGCCAGCATTGCCTACCCTGACATCGCCGGACAAATGCAAGCGTCGGTGACACAACTGGCGTGGATCACCAATGCCTACATGCTCGGCCTGACGCTGATCATTCCGCTGAGCGTATGGCTGGCGGCGCGATTCGGTGAACGTCGACTGATCCTCGCATCGCTGCTGTTGTTTGGCTTCGGCTCTGCTCTGGTGGCGCAAGCGGGCTCGATTGAAAGTTTGATCGGTTGGCGGTTGTTGCAAGGGCTGGGTGGCGGGTTGCTGCTGCCGGTCGGCCAGGCGTTGGCGTATCGACAGTTTGCGCCGTCGCAGCGCGCGCATTTCACCGGTGTGGTGTTGCTGGTGGCGCTGATGGTGCCGGCACTGTCGCCGGCAGCGGGCGGATTGATTGTTCAGGCGTTGTTCTGGCGGTGGATTTTCTACCTGAATTTGCCGGTGGCGCTGCTCGCTTTTGGCCTTGGCCTGTTCTGGTTGAAACCCGATCAGCCTTCGACTGAACGCCCGACGCTGGATGCTCGCGGCCTGCTATTGGCCGCGACGGCGCTGAGTTTATTGTTAATCGCCGTAAGCCTGGTGAGTGAAACAGACACCCGCATCCCCGGCCTCTTCACCCTCGCGCTCAGCTTCTTGGCACTGTGTATTTATCTGCGTGACGGCTGGCGCAAACCCGACGCGATCCTCGAACTGCAACTGATCAAGAATCCGTCTTTGCGCCTGGCGATGCTGATCTACCTGTGCGTGCCCGGTGTCTTCACCGGCACCCACATGATCGCCGTGTTGTACCTGCACAACCTTGGCTTAGGTGCAGCGCAAATCGGGGCGTTGATGCTGCCATGGGCAGTGGGTTCGGGCGTGGCGATCATGCTCGGAAAACGCAGCTTCAACCGAGTCGGGCCCAAGCCGTTGCTGAGTGCCGGCATGCTTTTGCAATGCCTCGGTATCGTCTTGCTGATGCGCATCGAACAACCCGCCAGCACGCCGCTGATCATCGCCTACGCCCTGATGGGCCTGGGCGGCAGCCTGTGCAGCGTCAGCGCGCAGACATTGGCGTTTGTCGGTATCACACCAGAAAAAATGGGCCACTCCAGTGCCTTGTGGAACATCAATCGTCAGCTCGGTTTCTGCCTCGGCGCGGCGTTGCTCAGCTCCTTGTTGGGGGCTTTGGGTGGTGAGGGTTTTCGCTACTGCTTCCTGGCCGCTGCGCTGCTCACGTTGCTGCCGATGGTCAGTGTTTTGCGGTTCGATGCGACGGCAGTGCTCGCGCTGCTGACTTCACAATTACCCAAGGAAAAATCTACATGACTGACTACAGCGAATATTTTGAGGAAGTGATTCAGGCACACGAAGCCATCGAGCGATGGTTTGCCGTGGAGGGAGACGACGCTGAGCTGGAGCGACTGCTAGCGCGATTTTCGCCTGAGTTCTCCATGGTTTCGCCGCTCGGCCGGGTGTTGGATTTCGAGGTGTTGAGCGGCTTGTTTCAGATGGCTGGAGGTAAGAAGCGCGGGTTCAAAATTGAGCTCAGCGAACTCTGCGGGATTGCATTACACGAGCGCGGTGCGACGGTGAGTTACCGCGAGCAGCAGACGGACGCGAGTGGATTGAATACGGATCGGCGTTCGACGGTGGTGTTTGAACAGACCGCCGCCGGGCGGGTGGTCTGGCGGCATTTGCAGGAGACGTTTTGCGCTGAGTGATGGTTCGGTATTGGTCTGAAATACCGGGTCGCTCTTATCGCGAGCAGGCTCACTCCTGCAGGGATCCTCGGTGTGTAGGAGTGAGCCTGCTCGCGATGCAGACGACGCGATCTATCAGTTATCAACAGATTCCTGACTCACCACCACCGTACAGGTAATCCCCGCCGCCAACAGCACACCCTCCGGCACTTCATCGATGTGAATGCGCACCGGCACGCGCTGCGCTAACCGAACCCAGTTAAAGGTGGGATTCACATCGGCGATCAACTCACGGCTTTCCGGGTTGTCGCGGTCGTAGATGCCACGGGAAATACTTTCCACATGGCCCTTGAGCACTTCGCCGCTCATCAACTGCATGTCGGCCTTATCACCGACTTTCACGTGGGGCAGTTTGGTTTCTTCGAAGAAGCCGTAAACCCAGAACGAGTTCATGTCGACCACGGCCATTTTCGCTTCGCCGATGCGCGCATAGTCACCGCGATGCACGTTGAGGTTGGTCACATAACCGTCGACGGCGGCGCGCACTTCGGTGCGTTTGAGGTTGAGTTCGGCCGCTTCCAGTTGCGCCTGGGCGTGTTGGTAATCGGCCAGGGCGGCGTCGGCGATGTTGCTGGCGTCGTCGCGGTTTTCCTTGGAGATCACCAGGTTGTCGAGGTCGGCGCGGCGGTGGGCGTTGACCTTGCGCATCTCCCACGTCGACTTGCGCGAAGCCACCAGCGACTGCGCTTGTTTGACGGCGATGCGGTAGTGCTCGGGGTCGATCTGCATGAGCAAATCGCCCTTTTTCACCAGTTGGTTATCACGCACCGGCACGTCGATCACCTCGCCGGTAACGTCGGCGGCGACGTTGATGATGTCGGCGCGAACGCGACCATCCCGCGTCCACGGCGTGTTCATGTAGTGCTCCCACAACGTGCGGCCGATCCACAGCGCCAGGGCCAGCACCAGCAGGGTCGCGAGCAGGCTGAAAAACTTTTTCATCAGATCGTTCTCAACGGTAGACAGTCAGCGCCATGGCGCCGAACAGACAGGTAAACAGACTCAGACGCAGCAGCGCCGGGTGCCAGAAAAAACGGTACAGATCGAACCCGGACAAGAACCGGTCCACCGCCCAGGCCAGTACCGCAGCGATGAAAAACATCAGGGTCATGGTCGGCATGTACACGCCGTGGAAAGCGATTTCACGAGGCATGGGCAAGTCCTTCGGGCTTGGCGACGGCGTAGGCAGCGAGCGGCGATTGCGGGTCGAGCAGCGAGGTGCGGATGAAGTGCAGATAGCTCTTCACCCGACGCAATGCCGAGGTATCGAAGTGCGGCGCGAAGGGTTCGTCGGTCGCCGCCACGCGACTGATCGCATGGTCGACCGCGACCAGTGCGCGTTCGAGATTGCTGGAGTTCGGTTGCAGAAACAGCCGCACCAGCGCACGCCCCATCACGCGAATTGCCTGCCGCCACGGCTGCGATTCGGCATAGGCCGGGTGCACTGGCAGAATCGCCTGTTCCTTGCGCAACTCGATGATCGCGTGGCCGACTTCGAGCACCACGAACATCCAGCGCAGCAGATTCTTTTGTACCTTTGGCTCCCCGACCGCCAGCCCGTAGGCCTGATGCAGCAAATCGCGGGTACGGCTCTCGAAACTCGACGCCAGACCTTTCAGTTTGCCGCTGATCGCGTAGACCACTTGCCCGCGCAGATCCTGCTCCAGACGTTTCCACAGCCAGCGGCTGTTCGGCGGCAAAATAATTGCCCCGGCTGCCGCGCAAACGAGCATGCCCATGACCATGGCGATGTAGTCGTTGATAAAGGTGTAGGGGTTGTAAATGGTCAGGTTGTCCGGCACTGAACCGGTACTGAAGAAGATCAGCAAACCGAGGCCGACCCCGGCGTATTGCGGCCGCGAGGTGAGGAACGAGCCGAGCACGATCACTGGCGCGAGCATCACGCAAAGCAAAGGGAAACCGTCGATCCACGGGAAGATGAAAAACATCTCGACGAAGCCGATCAGGGCACCGAGGAAGGTGCCGCAAGCCATCTGGAAAGCCATGCGTTTCGGGTTAGGTGTGGCAGCCGAAAGGCCCACGGTGGCGGCGGCGATCAGGGTCATGGTCGCGCCACTTGGCCATGCGGTGGCAACCCAATAACTGCCCAACACTACTAGAATGAACGAGGCGCGAATGCCCGAGGCAGCGGCGGCCCACCAGTTGGTTTGCGGAGTAAAGGGCTCGTCCCAGCGCTCGCGTTCGTGGCGGTGATCGGCCAATGAGGCGTGAGTCTGTGCATAACTGTGCAGGTCGTCGACGAAGCGATAGAGCAATTCGTACGCGGTGTGGAAATCCAGTTGTTCGGCTTCACTTGGATCGGTGTCCTGAAAGATCCCGCGAAGGGTTCGCACACGCGTCGGCAGGCCTTCTTTGTAGCTCGCCAGCGCTGTCGCCAAACGAGCGGCATCGGGGCTGGTCAGGGCGCGGCCGCTGAAGCCGTCGAGCACTTCGGCGAGATCCTGCAGGCCCGGTCTGATCGCCGCGACAACGTGCTCTTCGCCGTTGACGCGCAGGCGTTCAAGCAACTGATGCAGGGCGTTGAAGCGCGTGGTGATGCCCATGAATTCGCTGTTCAAACGGCTCAGGCGACCGTTGCGTCGGCGCATGTGCGGGTCTTCGAAAACGGTCACACTGCGCAAGCCTTCAAGGCCCACCGCTTCGGCGATGAAGCGCACGTTGCTCGCCTCGAAAGACTCGGCTTTGCTGCGCCCGCGCAGGCCATCGGTGACGAACAGCGCAAACACGCCGAAGCGCTGATACAAGGCGTTGCGCATGGCGGCGCTGGCGGTTTGCGGGAGGATCGCGGCGCTGACCAGGGTCGAGCAGAGAATACCCAGCGAGATCTCCAGTACCCGCCACACCGCCGCCATGAATGCGCCGTCCGGGTGCGCCAGTGCGGGCAAGCCGACCATCGCTGCCGTATAACCGGCGAGGACAAAACCGTAGGCGCGGAAGTTACGGCAGCGCGCGGCACCGGCCGAGCATATGCCGACCCAGATCGCCAACGAACCGAGGAACAGTTCGGTGTTCTGCGCGAATAACGCAATCAGCGCGACCATCATCGCCGACCCGGCCAGCGTCCCGAGGAAGCGATAGAAACTCTTGGCGAACACCTGGCCGCTTTGCGGCTGCATGACGATGAACACGGTGATCATCGCCGTGCGCGGCTGCGGCAATTCCAGGCGCATGGCCAGCCACAGCGTCAGGAATGCGGCGAGCAACACCTTGAAGATGTAGACCCAGGTCACGCCATCGCTGCGCGCCCAGTCGAAGAAACCACGGCGCCATTCCAGGGAGTAGAGCCAGCGCAGAGGTGCGGGCAAGGGAGTCATTTAATTGTGCTCATGGATACAGGCAAGACGCGGTCCCTGTAGGAGTGAGCCTGCTCGCGATAGCCATTTCACATTCAACATTTCTGTCGACTGATGCACCGCTATCGCGAGCAGGCTCACTCCTACAATGGGTTGTGTGTTCAACGTAGGAGAGCCGGGGTTTTCGGCGCTTGGGTTTTCTCGGCCGACGGTACGTCGTTGCCGGCACCAAGGCCCCCGCCCAGCGCAGTCACCAACTCCGCATGCGCACTCAACCGCGCCGCCTGCACCTGCTGCTGCACTTGCTGCTGCTTGAACAGCAACGTCTGCGCATTGAGCACGTTGAGGTAATCGGTGAGGCCGCGCTGATACGCGATCATCGCGATGTCGTAGGTCTTCTGCGCCGTGGCCACCGACTCGGCAGCGAAGCCTTGCTGCTTGTCCATCGACTCGCGGCGGATCAACTGATCCGAGATGTTCTTCAGTGCATTCACCAGCGTCTGGTTGTAATGCGCCACGGCGATGTCGTAACCGGCGGAGGCTTCACCCAATTCGGCACGCAGTCGGCCACCGTCGAAGATCGGCAGCGAGATCGCCGGGCCGACGTTGTAGTTGAGTTTCTTGCCGGTCAAAAACTCCAGCGCGCCTCCGCCGGTGGCCATGTAACCGAGGCTGCCGACCAGATCGACGTTGGGATAAAACCCGGCGTGCGCCACATCGATCCCGCGAGCCTGTGCCGCGACTTGCCAGCGACTGGCGACCACGTCCGGACGCTGGCCGAGCAGTTCGGCGGGCAATGCCGACGGCAGTTTCAGCGCAGCGCCGAGAGACAGTGTCGGGCGCTGCAACTGCGCGCCCTCGCCCGGCCCTTTACCGGCTAACGCTGCCAACTGATTGCGACTGAGGGCAATCTCTTCGTCCAGCGCATCGATTTGCCGATGGGTTTCCGGCAGCGGCGTCTCGGCCTGGCTGACTTCGAAGTGCGTGCCGATCCCGCCGTTCAAACGCTTCTGCGCCAGATCGAGAATCTGCTGTTGCTGCTTGAGCGTCGCGTCAACAATGTCGCGCTGCGCGTAATGCAGCGACAGTTCGATGTAGGCGCGAACGATGTTGTTCTGCAATTCCAGCTGCGCCAGCCGCGCTTCGGCCGCACTCATGTGCGCCAGATCCACCGCCCGCTCGCTGCTATTGCTTTCACGGCCCCAGAGGTCGAGGGCGTAGCTGAAACCCAGTGCGGCGTTGTTGTCCCAGGTGGTGGTGTTGGCCAGCTCGCCCGGACCGTAGAACTGATCGGTCGGCCAGTTGTGTCGTTTGAGCGTCGATTCGCCGTTGATCTGCAACGACTCCGCCGCTTCGGTAAACCCGGCCAGGGCTTTGGCCTGACGCACCCGCGCGGCGGCCATGGCCATGGTCGGGCTGCCTTGCACGGCGAGGTCGATCCAGCGGTTGAGTTGCGGGTCGCCGTAGGCTTGCCACCATTGCGCGGTGGGCCAGTTGGCGTCACGGGCGGCGTGGGCGATGGCGTCGTCGGTGGCCAGTGTATTGGCGTCCAACGCGTTGCCCTGCGGGGCAATTCCGTCCGTTGAGATGCAGCCGCCAAGACCCAGGGTAAAAGCCAGAACACTGAGCGGCAAAAGCGCTCTGTTGATGCGACGCGGCACAGCTGCGAATTCCTGAGAAGAGGATAAGGCGGGGCGTGTTCTCTGTAGGAGCTGCCGCAGGCTCGGGCCGCGTTCGGACGATCTTTTGATCTTGATTCCCTTAAAACAAAATCAAAAGATCGTCCGAACGCGGCCCGAGCCTTCGGCAGCTCCTACAGGAATCGGCGCAATTCTAGGGGGCGCCCTCAATGGCGATAAGCTGGGATTTCTGTGAATCTTTGTTACGGTTAACGAGATAATCCCTTGGTCGGGGGTCTCGCCCCTGAAACTTCGTGTCACAATTTGCCATCTCCCTTGAGAGCACCCCATGGACACTTTGCAAAACATGCGCGCCTTCAGTTGTGTCGCCGAAGCCGGCAGCTTCACCGCCGCCGCCGTGCAACTCGACACCACCACCGCCAACGTCTCGCGCGCGGTCTCCAACCTGGAAGCCCACCTGCAAACCCGCTTGCTCAACCGCACCACGCGGCGCATCGCCCTGACCGAAGCGGGCAAACGCTACCTGCTGCGCTGCGAACAGATCCTCGCCTACGTCGAAGAGGCCGAAGCCGAAGCCAGCGACGCCCACGCGCGCCCGGCCGGGCAATTGAAAGTGCACACCATGACCGGCATCGGCCAGCACTTCGTCATCGACGCCATCGCCCGCTACCGCAAGACTCACCCGGATGTGACCTTCGACCTGACCCTGGCCAACCGCGTGCCGGACCTGCTCGACGAGGGCTACGACGTGTCCATCGTGCTCGCCAGCGAATTGCCGGACTCGGGCTTCGTCTCGCAACGCCTGGGCATCACCTACAGCATCGTCTGCGCCTCCCCCGCGTACGTGAAAGCCAACGGCGCCGCGCAAAAGCCCAGCGACCTGCTCAACCACGCCTGCCTGCGCCTGGTCAGCCCGGTGATTCCGTTGGAGAAGTGGGCCTTCGACGGCCCGGAAGGCCAGGAAATGGTCACCATCAACAGCTCGCCGTTTCTGGTGAACTCCGCCGATGCGATGAAAACCGCGATCACCAGCGGCATGGGCGTGGGCGTGTTGCCGGTGTATGCGGCGATCGAAGGTTTGCGTAACGGCACACTGGTGCGGGTCATGCCGAACTACCGCTCGCAAGAACTGAACCTGTATGCGATCTACCCTTCACGGCAATATCTGGATGCGAAGATCAAGACGTGGGTTGAGTATTTGCGTGGGTCGTTGCCGGAAATTCTTGCGGCACATCAAGCAGAATTGGCTGCCTACGAACTCAGCGGCACCCTCGCCGGCGCCCGAGTCGCCAACTGACGTTTAAACACACCACGCCCCTGTAGGAGCTGCCGCAGGCTGCGATCTTTTGATCTTGCCGTTTAAAAATCAAAAGATCGTCCGAACGCGGCCCGAGCCTACGGCAGCTCCTACAGATTGAGGATTTCGCGGATGTTTCCGACAGGTCGCGTCGGTTGTCTGTCGGAAGTGAGGTGGATAGGCTTTGGGTGTCGCTGACGAATCAGCGACCGGGCTTGGTCGTCCGAATTATGAATGGAGCACTTCAAGGAGTTTCACCGTGCTCAATCCTGCTCAAAATCCATCTGCAAACGAAGATACCACCCCCTACGAATTCCCCGGCTCAAAAAGATTCCACGAAGCCGCCGAACGCGCCCTCGACCACTACCTCAAACCCAACGCACTCACCCTGCGCTTCCACAAACCCAGCACCATGTTCCAGGTCGCCCCGGAACAGGACAGCGAAAGCCTGCTGGTCCACGCCTGCGAATCCCTGGCACAGGCCAGCCTCATGACCAGCGACATCGCCGCCTACATCGACCTGCCGCAACGACGGACGATCCTGGCGATTCAGCAGATCATCATGCTGGCTGAACTGGCGGTGAATCGAGTGCTGGATAACCACGAAATCCCCCAGTCACCGGCACACAACTAAAAGCCCCTCACCCTAGCCCTCTCCCAAAGGGAGAGGGGACTGACCGAGGTGTTTGGATGAGCTACGCCGACGTGCGATACCGCGTTGAACTCAGATTCTGAAAAGCTCACAAATCGGCTCCCTCTCCCTCTCCCTCTCCCTCTCCCTCTCCCTCTCCCTCTCCCTCGGGAGAGGGCTGGGCGGGCGGCGTTCCGATGAGGGGCAAACCACCACAAAACCAAAGCCGAACACCCGCTCCTCACCACTCAACAGGATGAGCGTTAGCTCGGCTGCGGCTCTTGATCTGTAAGGCGACGTCGGAAGGCTGAGTGGAGGGATTGATCCGGGGGTGGGAGCGCAGCGACCGTTTGGCGCAGCCAAACACAGCGAGAGGAGGTGCAGCGAAGCAAACCGTAGGCG
>Ga0160456_100269_pt1 | contig 23343 bp, 24 predicted proteins | sample HID1972K_E6MG_FD_108261 | JGI IMG/M metagenome (GOLD analysis project Ga0160456, IMG submission 108261) | Enriched pill bug-associated microbial communities from UW Madison campus, WI, USA - HID1972K_E6 MG | ecosystem: Host-associated > Arthropoda: Insects > Digestive system > Unclassified ... | reverse complement strand
TTGCCGACGCCTTCTTGTCGTTTTTTTGGGTTGCAGCAGGTTTGTTCCCAACGCCAAAAAGCGAAGATCAGGCAGGACCTCGCTTACGCATTTACAGCTGCATCAGGACAGCGCTACCTTAGTGCCTTGATTTTTGTTTGGCAAGCCGTCGATGACCACCCCTAAAAACGATAAAAATACCCGCACCACCGGCCGTCCCACCCTGAATGAAGTTGCCCGCCTGGCCGGTGTCAGCCCGATTACCGCCTCCCGCGCCTTGCGCGGGGTCAGCACCGTGGCTACCGAACTGGTGGAAAAAGTCCAGAAAGCCGCCCTCGAACTCAACTATGTCGTGAACCCTGCCGCCCGCGCGTTGGCCTCGGCGCAGAGCCATTCTGTCGTCGTGCTGGTGCCGTCGCTGTCCAACCTGTTGTTCATTGATACGCTGGAAGCCATTCATCGGGTGCTCACGCCCAAGGGCTTCGAAGTGCTGATCGGCAACTTCCACTATTCGCGCGATGAAGAAGAAAACCTGCTGCGCAACTACATGGCCTATCAGCCGCGCGGTTTCCTGTTGACCGGGTTTGATCGCACGGAAAGTTCACGGCGCATGATCGAAGCCAGCAACATTCCCTGCGTGTACATGATGGAACTGGACAGCGCCGCTGGCGTGAACTGCGTGGGCTTCTCGCAACTGAGTGCCGGTGAGACCGCGGCTGAGCACTTGCTGTCCCGTGGGCGCAAACGTCTGGCGTATATCGGCGCGCAACTTGATCAGCGTACGCTGCTGCGCGGTGAAGGTTTTCGCAAAGCGTTGCAGAAAGCCGGGCGTTACGACCCGGACCTGGAAGTGCTGACGCCGCGTGCTTCGTCGGTAGGATTGGGTGGGGAATTGTTTTTGCAGTTGCTTGCGGCGCATCCGGATGTCGATGCGATCTTCTTTGGCAACGATGACCTGGCGCAGGGTGCATTGCTGGAAGCGTTGCGCCACAGCATCAAGATTCCCGAGCAAGTGGCGATTCTCGGCTTCAACGACTTGCCGATGTCCGAGCACATGGTGCCGCGCCTGAGCAGCATCAACACCCCGCGTGAAGCGATTGGCCGGCGGGCGGCAGAGCAGATGCTGACGCTGATGGCCGGTAACAGCGTGGCGCGGCCGGTTGAAGACATGGGCTTTGAACTGAAGATCCGCGAAAGTACCTGACCCCTGAAATCCCTGTGGGAGCTGGCTTCACCGATCGTTCCCACGCTCTGCGTGGGAATGCCTCAACGGACGCTCCGCGTTCGGCTTTTGATGGGACGCAGAGCGTCCCGGGCTGCATTCCCACGCAGAGCGTGGGAACGATCAACACAGGGGCTTGTGTTGGGCTCAGTGGCTGAGCAAGTCAACGAGGGCCAAGGCGCCTTTCTGTAGTGGCTGGCTCTTGAGCCACACCGCGTGCACCGGCATTACCAGACCGTTTTCGATGTTGCGAAAATTCAGGCGTTGCAGCTGGCCGCTGTCCAGTCGCGGTTGCACCACCGACAACGGAAAGTTGCCCCAGCCCAATCCCGCCTCGACCATTTCCATCGCCGTCTCCAGGCTGTCGGTGCGCCAATATGATTGCGCCACCAACGGTCGCGTCTCACTGATCGGCAGATCACGGCTGGCGACGATGATCTGCCGCACCTGCACCAGGTCTTCAAGGAACACGTCCTGCCCCTGCAACAGCGGACTGTCCGCTGCCAGCGTGGCAATCATGCGTTCGCTGCCGACGAACTGAAAACGCTCAAGCACATTCATGCTCAACCCGGCGAACGCCAGGCACACACTGACCCGACCACTGTGCAGCATCGCCAGCACGTCATCCTGCGGCGCCGTCAGCACTTCGATATCGAGCAGCGGATGCCGCGCGGCGATCACCTTGATCGCCGCCAGCAAACGACGGCGGTCGATGTCCGCGACCACGCCAATCGACAGCTTGCTTTCCAGCCCCAGCGACAGCTCCACCGCGTGCACTTGCAGTTGTTTGAGCTGCTCGGCGATCAACCGCGCATGCGGTACAAGCGTCAGCGCCATTGCCGTCGGTTGTGGCTCACGATGGCTGCGGTCGAACAGCAGATAACCGAGCTCAGCCTCAAGGTTGCCAATACTCATGCTCACCGCCGATGGCACCCGACCCAGTGCACGAGCCGCCGCCGAAAACGAGCCGCGCTCAATCACCGCAAGAAACAATTCGATGCTGTCGCTGTTGAAATTCACTTCACATACCTATCAATAAAACTGAAAGTAGCTGACTTTTTCTGTCACCCCTATTGAAGCTATCTTTCGTCGCCTTCGCCAGTCCCGCTGGCCAACAAACGGCAAGAAAGAGGCAAATCCCCATGCAAGGCGTCAAACGCAAACTGGTCTATGTGTCGCTCTACGAAGTGATCGGCATGACCTTCTCCGCCCTTGGTCTGGCCCTGCTGTCCGGCACCTCCCCGGGCAGCACCGGGCCATTGGCGGTGATCATCACCACCATCGCCGTGACCTGGAACTTCATTTACACCTCGCTGTTCGAGCGCTGGGAAAGCCGTCAAGTGTCACGCACTCGCACGGTCAAACGCCGCATCGCTCACGCCATCGGGTTTCAACTGACGTTAATCGTGTTTCTGATTCCGTTGATTGCCTGGTGGATGAATATCAGTCTGGTGCAGGCGTTTCTGCTGGATCTGGCGCTGATCATTTTCATCCCGTGCTACACGTTCGCCTTCAACTGGCTGTTTGACCGGATTTTCGGTTTGCCAGCCTCGGCGCTGCCCGATTCGGCGGCTGCGGCATAAATCGTTAATTCGTAAGCAGATATTGCTAGAAATCAGCGGTTTAACCGGTTAAACCGCCGATATTCACAATCCGTCAACTCCGATAGCAGGCTAAGCTTTTCCATCAATAAAAAATGGATCAGCCCATGACTGCTCACGCCCCCGCCGCCGCGCAAAGCGACGGCATCGACCCGATTCGCGCCGCTCAGGTGTCCGCCCGCATCGACCGTCTCCCTGCGGTCTCAACGATATGGCGCCTGGTGGCGCTGCTGTCGATTGGCGGCTTCTTCGAACTCTACGATTTGTTTCAGACCGCCTACATCAGCCCAGGCCTGATCCGCGACGGCATCTTTGCTACCGGCGTTCAGGGCGTGTTCGGCTTCTCCGATCAAGCGGCGTTTGCCTCGGCGACTTTTCTAGGGCTGTTCCTCGGCGCCAGTCTGCTCAGCCCGTTGGCAGACCGTTTCGGCCGCCGCGCGATCTTCACCTTCGCACTGATCTGGTACACGGTCGCCACCGTGTTGATGGGTATTCAGAGTTCCGCGCTGGGCATCATCTGCATGCGCTTTCTGGTCGGCATCGGCTTGGGTATCGAACTGGTGACCATCGACGCTTACCTCTCGGAACTGGTGCCCAAACGCATGCGCAGTTCGGCGTTCGCCTTCGCGTTTTTCGTGCAGTTTCTCTCGGTGCCGGCGGTGGCGTTGATGTCGTGGTGGCTAGTGCCGCAAGCGCCGTTCGGCGTGTCCGGCTGGCGTTGGGTGGTGTTGGCCAGCGCGGTGTTTGCGTTGTTTATCTGGTGGCTGCGCAAACGTCTGCCGGAGTCGCCGCGCTGGTTGGCGCAGCATGGTCGGTTCGACGAGGCCAACCGGATTCTCGATGGCATCGAAGCGCGATGCGCGAAGGATCACGGTAAAGCGCTGGATGCTCCTGAAGCCGTTTCGGTCGACGTCGAAGGCAAGGGCCGCTTCGCCGACATCTGGCAGCCACCCTATCGCCGTCGCGCATTGATGCTGATCGTCTTCCACATCTTCCAGGCCATCGGTTTCTTCGGTTTCGGTAACTGGTTGCCGGCGTTGCTGTCCGGCCAGGGCGTCAGCGTCACCCACAGTTTGATGTACGCCTTCATCATCACCCTCGCCTACCCGCTTGGGCCGCTGCTGTTCGTGAAGTTCGCCAACCGCTTCGAGAACAAATGGCAGATCGTCGGCTCGGCCCTCGGTGCGATGACCTTCGGTACCTTGTTTGCACTGCAGACCAGCGCGTTCGGGCTGATCTTCTGCGGGGTGATGATCACCTTCTGCAACGCCTGGCTGAGCTTCAGCTATCACTCGTACCAGAGCGAACTGTTCCCGACCAATATTCGCGCCCGCGCGGTAGGTTTCTGCTATTCGTTCAGTCGCTTGTCGACGGTATTCAGCAGTCTGTTGATTGGCTTTTTCCTCGACAGCTTCGGCACGCCGGGCGTCTTGGCATTCATCGCCAGCAGCATGCTCATCGTGATGCTGACCATCGGCTGGTTCGGCCCGCGCACTCGTAATCTGGCGCTGGAGAACATTGCCCATCGCTGACGACGCAGCGGTCATCGCCTGCCGCGCAACGGCAAGAGATGACCGCTCCAACTCTGAGCAAAGACAACAAGCAATTGAAATACAAGGACTTATCCGCGAGGCATGGTAATTGCTGCATAACCGCCGTCAGCAATTACCCACAGGTTCAGTCATCATGTTGGTCAATGCCAAACAACCGTTAATCATCCACCTGCCCAAACAGGTCAATGACGACGCAACGGCCACCGCGGCCGCCGGTCTGCAGAGCGGCCTGCACGGCGCCATGCTGCAAACCCTGCAGAATCAGAGCCAACTGCAATCCGCGCAGACCGCCTCCACCGTGCAGGCGTCGGCCACCCAGATCGCCACGCAGCATGTCAGCGAAGCGACGCGCATCAGCGACAACGTCGACGAGGCTTTCGCCAAGACGCGTGTCGGCCTGCAATCTACCGATACCTCCGATGCCACCAAGACCACCGGCACTTCGGCCACCGACGAGTTCAAGGACTACATGAGCAAGTCGCCGGAACAGCGCCTGCGCGACAGTATCCTCCAGAGCATGGGCATCACCGAAGACGACATCAAAGCCATGCCGCCGGAGAAACAACTGGCCATCGGCAAAGAGATCGCCGAGCGTTTGCAGGACAAGATGAAGTTGGCGCAGGCGGAAAAAGACAACGATGTGAAGGACAGCGACAAGCAGGCGGACAAGTTTCTTGCCGCACTCTGATCTCGGGTCTAAATGAAAATCCCTTGTAGGAGTGAGCCTGCTCGCGATTGCGGCTAGTCAGTCACCGAAGATGTCACTGATATACCGCTATCGCGAGCAGGCTCACTCCTCCAGGTTTGGCTGCGTTTTCAGTTCAGTTGCAGGGTTTCATTGAACTGACTTATCGCATCCACCACATGCCGCGATCCCTGCTGAATTTCCTGAATCACCGCCCCCGCCTCGTTCGCCAGTTCCACGCCAAGCCCGGTACGGCTCAAACTCGACTGCATGCTCGACACCGCACTCAACGACAAATCATGGTTCTTGCGCACCACATCGACGATCTCAAGTGTCGCCTGACTGGTCCGCGCCGCCAGGCTGCGCACCTCATCCGCGACCACCGCAAAACCACGCCCATGCTCGCCGGCCCGCGCCGCTTCAATCGCCGCATTCAGTGCCAGCAAGTTGGTCTGGTCGGCAATGCCGCGAATGGTCTGCACGATGGTGCCGATGATGTCCGACTGTTTGCTCACCGCATCGATACTGACGGCGGCTTCGTTTAAGTCGCGGGAAATGTCCTGAATGATCTGCACGGTTTGTTGCACGACTTGCGAGCCCTTTTGCGCGCAGGCGTCGTTTTGCACCGAAGTGCTGTGCGCGGATTCGGCAGCGTTCTGCAAAGTGGTCATCTGATGGGTGATGTCGCTGGCGAACTTGACCACTTTGTACAAGCGGCCCTTGGCGTCGAACAGCGGGTTGTACGAGGCTTCGAGATAAACCATCTGCCCGGACTTGTTCTTGCGTTCGAAACGATGGGAGTGATATTCGCCGCGATTGAGCGAGGCCCAGAATGCCTTGTATTGCGCTGATTCGGATTCGGCGCGATGGCAGAACAGGCTGTGATGATGCCCGACGATTTCGTTCAGCGAGTACTGCATGGTGCGTAGAAAGTTGTCGTTGGCACTGATGACATTGCCTTCGGGAGTGAACTCGATCACCGCCATGGAACGGCTGATCGCGGCCAGCATGCTTTCTTCTTCGTGTTCCTTGTTGACCCGGGCGGTGATGTCCGCCGCCACCTTGATCACACTTTTGACCTGCTTGTCGGCGCCATACACCGGCATGTAACTGGCTTCGAGCCAGATCTCCCTGCCGCTCTTGTTCAAGCGCAGGAACGTGCCGCTGATCGGCTCGCCCCGGGCCAGATCGCGCCATAACCGGGCGTAATCCTCGCTGCGGTAAAACGCTTCTTCACAAAAGATCCGGTGATGTTTGCCACGTACTTCTTCGGCGCTGTAGCCCATGGTCTTGCAGAAATTTTCGTTGGCATCCAGAACGATGCCCTCAGGGGTGAACTCGATCATTGCCATCGAACGGCTGATCGCTTCCAGCTTGGCGTTGGCCTCGGTCAAGGCGCAGCTGAATCGCTCGATCTGCTGCAGGTCAGCCTTGTGATGTAGGTTGAACATGGTTGTATCACCTTCCGCGCGGACTTTTGATTTGATGAAAGTTCAGTTCTTTCACGATCCACCACTACGTTCCACAGAACAGGCACACGCATTCCTCCAGGGGAGGAAGTTGTCAGGTGATAAATGATGATCAATCGGAGAGTCCATGCAGCGACGCTCTAATCAAGACATCCTTCTCTTGATAGCCCGCACGCGGGCCAGCCCTAACGCGTTGAAGAACTTCCATGTAAGCGACGCTCCTTGTTGGTTCAGTGTCGGTGCCTCGGGTTGCGCACTCTGGCAGCATGAATTCACGGACCAACGATGTGTTTGAGCCATGTTTTGACATGACGGTCGACATAGTTAGTTATGAGAAGCATAGCCAGTGCAAAGCCCTGCGCAAGGCCACTAGTCGGCCAGTATCTGGCACTTTTTGCACAAGAATCGGTTCAGCGCGGGGCGTTGTATCGGGGGATGGCCATCGCGAGCAGGCTCACTCCTACATTTGATCTGCGATGTTCACACGATCAAATGTAGGAGTGAGCCTGCTCGCGATAGCAATAGTCGTCGCACTACCAAAACATCAGGAAAAATCTACAAACCTGCACTCACCTTGGTCGCCACCTCAGCAGGCACCCAAGGCTTCCAGATCTGCGGCTGATCACGCAAGAACGCCTGCGCCACCACCCTCGGCTGCAAACGTTTTTCACTCATCCCCGCCAAAGTCTGGTTCAACAGATCAATCGGCAAATCGACTTTCTCGAAGAACGCCACCAACTCAGGATACTGCGCCTTGAACGGTGCCGAGACACCAATCGCCAGGCTCGCCGGCATCGAACGGGTGCCCTTGGGGTTCGGGTTGTTAGCATCGGCCAGGGTCTTCCAGGCCTCGGCATCGAACGGCGGCTCCTCCAGTTTGACCAGTTTGAACCGGCCGAGCAGCGGCGTCGGTGACCAGTAGTAGAACAGCACCGGTTTACCGCGTTTGATCGACGAGGCCACCTCGGCATCCAGCGCCGCGCCGGAACCGGTGCGGAAGTTGACGAAACTTTCGTTCAGCGCATAGGCCTTGAGCTTCTGACTGTTGACGATCTCCGAAGTCCAACCGGTCGGGCTGTTGAGGAAACGCCCGCGAGTCGGATCTTCCGGGTCGCGGAACACGTCTTTGTAGCGCGGCAGATCGGCCACCGACTTCAACTCCGGCGCCAACGCTTTGATGCCCCGCCCGGGGTCGCCCTTGATCACATACTCCGGCACCCACCAGCCTTCGGTGGCGCCTTTTACCGTATCGCCCAAGCCAAATACCTTGCCCTCGGCGGCCGCCTTGACCCACGCCGGACTGCGCCCGGCCCATTCTTCGCCGATCACCTGGATATCATTTTTCGCCAATGCGGCCTCTAGGCTGACCGTGCTGCCGGGCAACGTGTCGGTCGGGTAGCCGTAGCCTTTTTCAACGATCAGGCGCAGCACTTCGGTGATGAAACTGCCGCTCTCCCAAGTGATGTCGCCGAAGTGGATCGGCGCGGTTTTCTCCGTCGCCGAGACAGCGCCAACACTCAGGCTCAGTGCCAGCAGCGATGTGCCGAGCAGGGTTTTGATCGCTCTCATGCGTACCTCTTGTCTGTCAGGAATGGATTGGCGCTGTGGCGCTCGCACAGTGCTTGGGAACGGTTCATGTAGACGCTGACCGAACGCTGGGAGATGCCCAGTTCGGCGGCGATTTGCGGGTAGGTCAGGCCGTCGATGCGCGCGAGCAGAAACGCTGTGCGAACCTTGCCGGGCAAGCGCTGCAAGCTGTGATCGAGGCGGTTGAGGGTCTGCGAAAGGTGAACGCGGTCTTCAGGCGAGGCGGCGTAATCAACGTCGATTTGCTGGCGATGGCGACGCTCCAGATCACCGCGCCGCCAGCACTGATAAAGCAAGCGTTGGGCGATGGTCGTCAGCAGGGCGCGAGGTTCGCGAATGGCCCTTAGCGACGGTGCTTCGAGTAACTGCACGAAGGTTTCTGCGGCGATGTCTTCAATACTGGCGGCGTCATGCAGATGACGACGCAGATAACTACAGAGCCAGCGATAGTGGGCGCGAAACAGGCCGTCCACGGTGTGATGATGGGAAAGGTCGGCGCCGGACATAGGGGCTCCTGGGTTAGGGGTCGCTGAATGTCCGGTGTTCCGGTGGCGCGATCGTAGCAAGGAGCCTTATTCTTTAATAATACTTAAATTTCATTTTTATATTCTATTAAAGAATAAAAAACCAAAAGATCGCAGCCTTCGGCAGCTCCTACACCGATCCCCTGTAGGAGCTGCCGAAGGCTGCGATCTTTTAGCGCAAGCGGCTATAACCGAGTTCTTCAGCCTCACGCTGATAGTCGAGCAGGATCTGATAATCGCTCTCGCTAGCCGCAAGCACCTCAGGCAATCCCAATGTCTGCACGACATCAGGGAGTTCGCGCAAGGCTTCATTCATTACCTGTCGGAGCTGCTCGATCTGCTCATCCGTAGCGCTACCGACCGTAATGAACGGTAAGGTCGGGCTCAACGCACTGCGCGCGATCACTCGCAAGGCGTTGACCTCTTCCGGCGCATATTGCGCGAGATAGGCATAAGTTACGCTGTCGATAGCCGCCAGATCGGCGCGGTTTTCCCGCAGCCAGCGCAGACTTTCCCGATGACCGCCGCTGACCTCGACTGTGGCGAAGAACCGGCCACTTTGCTGCAACGGCGCCAGACGCTGACGCAGCAGGTTCATGCCACTGTTGGAGTCCTCACTGTTGATCACCCCGCGACTGTCGCGCAACTCCGCCAGGGTTTTGCGTGGGTCGTCAGCGCGACCGAGGATCAGGCTGCAATGATTGCCGGCGCTGGCGTCGGGGAGTTCGTAGCGTGGGCGGCCGACGATGCGCACTTGTCCGCGCAATGCAGTCATCAGCGGATAGCCGCAGGTTTGTGTGAGCAGTAGATCGGGGGATAACCAGAGTTCTGGCAGTGACAGGCCCTCAGCGCTCAGACGAGTGTGGCCAAGTTGCTTGAGAATGCGCGCAATCCAGCGTTCATTGGCCGCGCGGATTGGCTCGGGGGCGATGTACATCAGGAGTTCGGTGTGGTGTTGGGTCATACATTTTTTCCCGGTAAACACAAATCCAATGTAGGAGTGAGCCTGCTCGCGATAGCGGTGCATCAGTGACATCTTCAGTGCCTGAGACACCGCTATCGCGAGCAGGCTCACTCCTACAGGGGGTTGTGGTGGTCTTGGGTCAGTGGAAGGGATGTTGCGGACTGTCGATCGGCTTGAAGCCATTGCGTCGCCAGAACTCGCCATACCCTTGCACCAGAAACCCGCCACTGCGCGCGATCCACTGTTCGCGATGCGTCCGGTAGACCTTGGGCAAGTCGTACCACGCAAGCTTGGGCAAATCGTGATGCACCAGATGAAAATTAAGATTCAGAAACAACCAGCGCCACGGCCAAGCCGCTTCGTTCAACACCGTGCGCTGTTCCGGTTGCGCATGCGGGCGATGTTCATGATAGGAACGGATCATCGCAATCGACAGCGCCGGCACGCTGATCAGCAGCAGGTAATGCCAGACCGGCAGCACACTGAAACGGGCAATGAACCACAGCATCAATAATGTGAACGCAGCATGCGTCAGCCACATCAACCAAGCCTGGCGCTCGCCATTCTTCAGTCGCATCAATTCTTCTTTGACCAGCGCCATCAATGCCAACGGCGCTCCGATCACGAAGCGGCCAAGGACGGTTTTGTTCAGCCAATGCAAACTGCGTTCGAACAGCGAACTGCCCTGCCAGCCCACGCGTGTCAGGTAACGGCTTTCCGGATCGACGCCGGGCACGGTCAGATCCTCATCGCGATGATGCAGCAAGTGGCTGTCGCGGTAGAGCGTGTACGGATACCAGACCGCGAACGGCGCATAGCCAAGGATTTTGTTGACGAGGGTCCAGCGCGTCGGATGTCCGTGAAGCAGTTCGTGCTGTACCGACAACCACAGCACCAGCAGCGGGATCAGCAGCAATGTGCTCAAGCCACGACCGAGCCACTGACTATTGAGAACAATGGCAAACCAGCCGCCATAGACGCCGATCAGCAACAGCCAGGTTGGCCATTCAGTGCGGGCGGTAAAGCGTTGGCGCAGGGTCTCGATCTGTTGACGATGGGCGGCGTCAAAGTAATGGGGCATGGCGTTGCTCGGAACGGGGATCGTCCCCTTCTGTGCAACGACGCTATGCAATCTTGCAGATTATTTTCGGGTGCAGGCAGGAGCCCGAGAGCCGGGCTCCGGAAAGGCGTGATCAATGGCCGAAGATGTCGACTTTCTTGGCTTTCTTCTCCGCGCGCTTTTCAATCGCGGTCTTGGCCGGTTTCTTCTTCGCGGCTTTCTTTGAATCCATACCTTTGGACATGATGCGTACTCCACTCACAGGGGATGTGAGGTCAGGTATACACCTATCCAGAGCCGTGCGTTCTTTTATAATCGGCGCTTTGCCCACCGACAGTCCGATCCCATGCCCGACACCCAATACAGCCTGCTCGACGAGTCGCTTTGGCCGTTGATGAACAAGTTTTACCGCAGCCATCAATCGTCGATGAAAGCTGTTCGCGAGGCACAATTGTGGGTCGCTCGGCGGGGAGAGATTGTCGCCGCGCTGTGCTTGCGGCCGGTTGCGGGCGGGCATTGGTTGACCGGGTTATTCGTTGATCCGGGGTGCCGGGATCAGGGGATTGCGGCGCATTTGATGTCGGCTGCGGTGAAGGGTGTCAGCGAGCCGGTGTGGCTGTTCTGTCATCCGGATCTGCGGGAGTTTTATGAACGATGCGGGTTCACGTTCGACCCGGCGCTGCCCCAGGCGATGGCGGAGCGCTTGAGCCGGTATGCGCGGAGCAAGCCGATGATTGCGATGGAACGCAAGCCTTCAATCTGACGCGAATCCTTGTAGGAGTGAGCCTGCTCACGATAGCGGTGTGTCAGTCACCGAAAATGTCACTGACAGACCGCTATCGCGAGCAGGCTCACTCCTACAGGGGGGGTGTGGTGTTCTCGGGGATCAATCGTCAGCTGTGGGATCGAGATCCGGGAACATCACTTCGGTAAAACCGAACTTGCTGAAATCGGTGATGCGCGACGGATACAACCGGCCGATCAAGTGATCGCATTCATGCTGCACCACCCGCGCGTGAAAACCCGAAGCCACACGCACAATCGGCTCGCCCTTCGGATCAAATCCTTCATAGCGAATCTGCTGATAACGATCCACCGCGCCACGCAAACCCGGCACCGACAAACAGCCTTCAAAGCCTTCTTCCGTCAACGGACTCAACGGCGTGATCAGCGGATTGATCAGGATTGTCTGCGGCACCGCTTCAGCGTCCGGGTAACGTTCGCTGTGTTCGAAACCAAAGATCACCAGTTGCAGGTCAACGCCGATCTGCGGCGCAGCCAGGCCAACGCCACCGACGCTTTCCATGGTCTGGAACATATCGTCGATCAGTTGCCACAGCTCGGGGCTGTCGAACATCTCGGCCGGCACCGGCGGCGCGATGCGCAGCAGGCGCTCGTCGCCCATTTTCAGAATTTCACGGATCATGATCAGACTTCGTCAGTGTCCGGCTTGAGCGAGTGATCGCGACCCAGGCCAGAGACGTGTTGTTTGGGATGCTCATCGAGTTCGCCGGGGACTTTTTCACCCGCGTCCTTGCCCTCGCTGGACATGTGCTCGATCACCGCATTCATCTCCGCGCCGAGCAGCAACACCGCAGCGGAAATGTAGAAATACAGCAACAGCACGATGATGGCGCCGATGCTGCCATACATCGCGTTGTAGTTGGCGAAGGTTTTCACATAAAACGCGAAACCCAACGAAGCGATGATCCACACCACCACGGCCAGTACCGAGCCCGGGGTGATGAAGCGGAACTCCTGTTTGACGTCGGGCATGACGTAGTAGATCAATGCCACCGCAACCATCATCAGAATCACGATTACTGGCCAGCGCGCGATGGTCCACACGGTGACGATGAAGTCTTCCAGCCCAACCTGCGCGGCGATCCAGCCCATCACCTGCGGCCCGAGCACCATCAGTGCGGCAGCCACCAGCAGCATGCCGGCGATGCCAACGGTGTAGAAAATCGACAGCGGGAAACGTTTCCAGATCGGCCGCCCTTCGACCACATCGTACGCGGCGTTCATCGCGCTCATCATCAACCGCACACCCGCGGACGCGGTATAGAGGGCAATCACGATACCGACCGAGAGCAGGCCGCCCTTGGACTGCTGCAACTGGTCGATTACCGGGTTGACCTGCTCCAGCGCCTGCGGCGGCAAGACCAGTTCCGACTGCAGGCGCAGCCAGGAGAAGAAGTCCGGCAGGTGCAGAAAACCGATCAGCGCGATCAGGAACAGAATGAACGGGAACAGCGAGAACAGCATCTGGTAGGCCAGTGCCGAGGCGTAGGTCGACATCTCGTCGTCGACGAACTCAGTGACCGTACGCACCATCACCCGGTGCAGGGGCAGACCTTTCATGTCTGGAAATATCATTCGCGTCTCCTTTCGCCGCAGAACAGGTTGAAGTCGTGGCGACTCAGGGGCCGTTTTTTACATCACGGTAGCTTGTTTGGCGAACCTTGATGGGTGTCAGCAGGATTTCGACACAAAAACGGCCATCCTTGGATGGCCGCTCATGTATTTCGTTCAAGGCTGAATTACGCCTTGTCGACGCCTTTTTTGACAGCGTCTTTGGCTTTGCCTACAGCCTGCTGGGCTTCGCCTTTTTTCTCTTGAATCTTGCCCTCGGCTTGCAGCTTGCTGTTGTCGGTAGCTTTACCGACGCCTTGCTTGACGTTGCCGACGGCTTCGTTGGCCATGCCTTTTACTTTATCGCCTGTGCTACTCATGGTATTTCTCCGCGATGCATGAAGGGGGAAAAGTCAGTACGTAATGATTGACTGGCCGGGTTTGCGCCAAGTTTCATTTATTTTCAGCGGCCCATTTCGTCGCGGCGAGCAGGTTGGGCTTTATGTTTGCAGACAATGCCCCGAGAATGCGCAGCATAGGGGCGCCATGCGCCTGAGACCGATCCCGCAGGAATGTTATGAAACTCGATAAAAAGCAGGCCATCGCCCGTCGCAACCAGGAACTGGGCGGCGCTGTGCTCGGCACCAACAACTGCCACTTCGCCGAACTGAACCGTAACCGCAACATCTGGTGGTTCGATCTGCCGGTGTCGCGCCTGGCGGTCGGCCAGTACGAGTGGATTCACCTGCTGATGCACACGCCGGCCACCGACGAACTGCTGCACCTGAAAGTGCCGACGGTGTTTTTGCGTGAAAAGCTCGAAGGGCTGGTGATTCGCAATGAAGGCAAACGCAAAGCGGCGTTGAGCCTGGAATTGAGTGCGGACAAGGATTCGTATCTGCAGGACATGCGTCCGTCGGGGACCAACGTGAATTTCGCGCCGTTTCGTCAATAGCCCTCACCCTAACCCTCTCCCAGAGGGAGAGGGGACTGACTGAGGTGTTTGGGCGAGCTACACAGACTTGAAATATCGAGTCGAACTCAGGTTTTGAACTGCACGCGATCGGCTCCCTCTCCCTCGGGAGAGGGCTGGGGTGAGGGGCAGGTTCAGCGCATAACCCAAGCCCTGCCTCGCACCAACAAAAAGCCCCGCTGATGCGGGGCTTTTTGGTTCAGGCGGCGGACTTGGCCTTGATCTTCTTCAGTTCTTCGTCGCGCAGCTCACGACGCAGAATCTTGCCGACGTTGGTGGTCGGCAGCGCATCACGGAACTCCACCGAGCGCGGCACCTTGTAACCAGTGACGTTGGCACGCATGTGATCCATTACCTGCTCTTTGGTCAGGGTCACGCCTGGTTTGGCAACGATGAAAATCTTGATCGCCTCGCCCGACTTCTCGTCCGGCACGCCAATGGCCGCGCACTGCAACACGCCTGGCAGGGTTGCCAGCACGTCTTCCAGTTCGTTCGGATAGACGTTGAAACCGGAGACCAGAATCATGTCTTTCTTGCGATCGACAATGCGCATGTAGCCGTCCGGCTGGATCAACGCGATGTCGCCGGTCTTCAGCCAGCCATCGCTGTCGAGCATTTCATCGGTGGCTTCCTGACGCTGCCAGTAACCCTTCATCACTTGCGGGCCCTTGACGCACAGTTCGCCGATTTCGCCCAGCGGCTGCTCGACACCGGCATCGTCGATGACTTTGCACAGGGTCGACGGCACTGGAATGCCGATGGTGCCGATCTGGATATGCTGGATCGGGTTGACCGTGGCCACCGGACTGGTTTCGGTCATGCCGTAACCTTCGCAGATTGCACAACCGGTCACGGCTTTCCAGCGCTCGGCAGCGGCCAGTTGCAGGGCCATGCCGCCGGACAAGGTGACTTTCAGTGCGGAGAAATCCAGCTTGCGGAAAGCTTCGTTGTTGCACAGCGCCACGAACAGCGTGTTCAGCCCTACGAAACCGCTGAACTTCCACTTCGACAGTTCCTTGACCATCGCCGGCAGGTCACGCGGGTTGCTGATCAGGATGTTGTGGTTGCCGATCAGCATCATCGCCATGCAATGAAAAGTGAACGCATAGATGTGGTACAGCGGCCGCGGCGTGATCAGGATCTCGCAGCCTTCGTTGAGGTTGGAGCCCATCAGCGCCTTGCATTGCAGCATGTTGGCGACGAGGTTGCGGTGGGTCAGCATCGCGCCCTTGGCCACGCCAGTGGTGCCGCCGGTGTATTGCAGCACCGCGACATCGCCGCTGTCCGGGTTGGCTTCAGCTACAGGCTGGCCCTGGCCTTTGCTCAATACGTCGTTGAACTTGATGGCGTTCGGCAGGTGATAGGCCGGGACCATTTTCTTCACGTATTTGATGACGCTGTTGATCAGCAGGCGCTTGATCGGCGGCAGCAGGTCGGCGACTTCGGTGACGATGACGTGTTTGACGCCGGTTTTCGGCACCACGGCCTCAGCCAGATGCGCCATGTTTGCCAGGCAAACCAGGGCCTTGGCACCGGAATCGTTGAATTGGTGCTCCATTTCCCGCGCGGTATAGAGCGGGTTGGTATTGACCACGATCAGCCCCGCGCGGATCGCGCCGAAGACGGCCACCGGGTACTGCAGAACGTTGGGCAATTGCACGGCGATTCGATCACCGGGCTGCAAGTCGGTATGCTGTTGCAGATACGCGGCAAACGCACCGGACAATTCGTACAGCTCACCGTAGGTGATTGTCTTGCCCAGGTTGCTGAAAGCCGGTTTGTTGGCGAAGCGTTGGCAGGATTGCTTCAACACTGCCTGAATGTTCGGATACTCGTCTGGATTGATGTCGGCAGCAATTCCAGCCGGGTATTTATCCTTCCAAAAGTCTTCGATCATGGAAGCCCACTCCTCAGCAACGCGAATTCTTCACCGCATTTGATGCGATTATTATTGGTGTGTGTTTTGTATTGGTGAATCTGGCTTTCAGATAGGCCGAGAAGTCACAAAGCGCGCCGAGAGTAGCAGCTTTGCCGAGGGTCGACCAGAGCCAAAAGCGGCCCATACAGTCATATTTATGACTCAAGACTTGCCAACAGTCATTTTAGAGCAAAAATCCTATATCACCTTGAAAGCCCCGGTTTTCGTGGACTTAAAGCAAAAGATCGCAGCCTTCGGCAGCGCCTACAGGAAATGCATTCCAAGGTAGGAGCTGCCGCAGGCTGCGATCTTTACGCTGCTGTCGGTTAAGCGATATCGCGTAACTCCCTCCGCAGAATCTTGCCGACCGGCGTCATCGGCAACGACTCACGCAACACAATGTGTTTCGGCACTTTGTACGCGGTGAAATTTTCTTTGCAGTAGGCCTTGAGCTCTTCAAGGCTGACACCGGTTTCCCGCGCTACCACAAACAGCTTCACTGCCTCGCCCGAGCGCTCGTCCGGCACGCCGATCACCGCGCAGTTGGCGACCTTCGGGTGAGCCATGACCACGTCCTCAATCTCGTTCGGGTACACATTGAAACCGGAGACGATGATCATGTCCTTCTTGCGATCGACGATGCGTACAAACCCGTCCGGATCGATCACCGCGATGTCGCCCGATTTGAACCAGCCTTCGCCATCCAGCACTTCAGCGGTGGCTTCGGGTTTGTTCCAGTAGCCCTTCATGATCTGCGGGCCTTTGATGCACAACTCGCCGCGCTCGCCCATCGGCTGCTCGACGCCGTCATCGTTGATGACTTTGAGCAACGTGCCCGGCACTGGCAGGCCGACGGTACCGAGGCGCGATTGATCGCCATACGGGTTGGTGCAGGCCACTGGCGAGGTTTCGGTCAGACCGTAACCTTCGGTAATGCGGCAACCGGTCATCTGCTCCCAACGCTCGGCGGTGGCTTTGACCAGCGCGGTGCCGCCGGAGTTGGTGAGTTTCAGGCTGGAGAAATCCAGGGTCTTGAAATCCGGGTGTTCCATCAATGCGACGAACAAGGTGTTCAAACCCAACAGAGCCGAGAAGCGCCAGTTCTTCAGTTCCTTGATGAAACCGGCAATGTCGCGCGGGTTGGTGATCAGCACGTTGTGGTTGCCGGAGACCATCATGCACATGCAATTCGCGGTGAAGGCATAGATATGGTACAGCGGCAGCGGCGCGACCATCACTTCCTGGCCTTCGCGCAACAAAGGCTGACCGTCCGGGCCGAGCTGTGCCAGACAGGCACGCACTTGCTGCATGTTCGCTACCAGATTGCCGTGGGTCAGCATCGCGCCCTTGGCCAGGCCGGTAGTGCCGCCGGTGTATTGCAGCACGGCGATGTCGTCGAGGCTGACCTTCAACGGCTTGATGCCCAGACCCCGCCCCATGCGCAGCGCACTCTTGAAGGAGATGGCCTGCGGCAGCGAATAGTCCGGGACCATTTTCTTCACTTTGCTGACCACGGTGTTGACCAGCCAGCCCTTGGCGGTGGGCATCAGGTCGCCCATCTTCGCTTCGATCAGGTACTGGATGTCGGTGTCGGCCAGTACTTCCTGGACTTTCTGGCCAAACATGTTCAGGTACACCAACGCCCGTGCGCCGGAATCCTTGAACTGATGGCGCATCTCCCGCGCGGTATACAGCGGGTTGGTGTTGACCACGATCAGCCCGGCGCGCAACGCGCCGAACACAGCGATCGGGTAATGCAGGACGTTGGGCATCTGCACGGCAATGCGATCGCCCGGCACCAGATCGGTATGCGCTTGCAGGTAACCGGCAAAGGCTGCGCTCTGGCGCTCAAGTTCAGCGTAGGTCAGGGTCACGCCCATGTTGCTGAACGCCGGGCGATCCGCGAACTTCTTGCAGGAACGCTCGAACACCTCGATCACCGACTTGAACTCACCCATGTCGATGTCCAGCGGCACGCCGGCCGGGCGCTTGTCGTTCCAGAAATCAGGTTGCATTGTTCTTGTCCTCTTTACCTGAGCCGATCCGGGGCCGCTTTCTGTCATTTCTGAAAAAGCGGAGCTTCACGGACACTAGCAGTTATGGCCATTCAGGCAAATATGAGCAAAGCCGTCATTGATCGTGTGAATCTTCCTGCCGTGGCGTGGGCTGATCAGACGCGCTATACAATGATCCGACTCTTGAGCAAAGGAATCGCCATGACCCACGACACCCTGTGGCTGGACGCGAGTGACCGCAGCCGCCTGTTCGTCAACCAATGGCTGCCCGCCGCGCCGTTGAAAGCGGTGATCCTGCTGGCCCATGGCATGGCCGAACACAGCGGTCGTTATGCCCGTCTGGCCGACACGTTTTGCGACAAAGGATATGGCGTGTATGCCCCGGATCTGCGGGGACATGGCAGAACTGCCGATCAGGGCACCCTCGGCCATTTCGCCGATGATGACGGTTGGTGCAAAGTCCTTGGCGATCTGGCCAGCCTCAATCAATACATTGGCCAGCAACACCCCGGCTTGCCGATCATCCTGCTCGGCCACAGCATGGGCAGCTATCTTGCCCAAGGCTATTTACTGCACCACAGCGCCAGCCTGACCGGGGCGATTCTCAGTGGCTCGAATTTCCAGCCGGTGGCCTTGTATGGTGCCGCGCGGCAGATCGCCCGCCTGGAAAAACTGCGTCAAGGCGGCAAGGGCCGCAGTGCACTGATCGAGTGGCTGTCGTTCGGCTCGTTCAACAAACAATTCAAACCGGTGCGCACGCCGTTCGACTGGCTGAGCCGCGATCCGACCGAAGTCGACAAATACGCCGCTGACCCGCTCTGCGGCTTTCGCTGTACCAATCAGCTATGGATCGACCTGCTCGGTGGCTTGCAGCAAATCAGCAAAGCGTCCAATCTCGCGCAGATCGACCCGGGCCTGCCATTGCTGGTGATCGGCGGTGAATGTGATCCGGTGAGTGACGGCAAGCGTCTGACAGATCTGGCCAATGCCTTACGCACAGCCGGCAGCCAGAACCTGCAATTGAAAATCTACCCGCAGGCCCGGCACGAATTGTTCAACGAAACCAATCGCGATGAAGTGATCGCCGATGTGCTGGCCTGGATCGCCCAAGCGCTGAGCCATCCGCGCCCTCAGCGCAGTGAATGATTTTTTGTGGATTTATTTAATCCGTCACAGGAACCGAAATCGATGACCCAGGTTACCAACATCCCTTACGAAGCCCTCGAAGTCGGCCAGACTGCGAGCTACAGCAAGACTGTCGAAGAGCGCGACATTCAGCTGTTCGCCGCGATGTCCGGCGACCACAACCCGGTGCACCTGGACGCAGAGTTCGCGGCAGCCAGCATGTTCAAGGAGCGTATCGCTCACGGCATGTTCAGTGGCGCCTTGATCAGCGCCGCGGTGGCCTGTGAACTGCCTGGGCCGGGCACAATTTACATCGGCCAGCAGATGAGCTTTCAGAAGCCGGTAAAAATTGGCGACACGCTGACAGTGCGCCTGGAAATTCTCGAGAAACTGCCGAAGTTTCGCGTGCGCATTGCCACTCGCGTGTTCAACCAGCGTGATGAGTTGGTGGTGGACGGCGAGGCTGAGATTCTGGCGCCGCGTAAGCAGCAGACTGTGACGTTGCCGACGTTGCCGGCCATCAGCATTGGCTGATTGAAAAGATCGCAGCCTTCGGCAGCTCCTACAGGGGAATGCATTCACTGTAGGAGCTGCCGCAGGCTGCGATCTTTTGCTTTCAAAACACTCATAAAAAAACGCCAGACTAGCTGGCGTTTTTTGTAACCGGCGTACGCTTACGAGCGTGCGCGAGCCTGGTTACGCAGGGCTTTCACTTGGTCATGGTTGCGTTGCACGCCATGGTATTGGCGCTCAACCAGGTCACGAATGCCCACCAGGTTGTGCTTGTTGATTTTTTCGATGGCTTCACGATAAGCCTTCAGCGCATGGTCTTCACCGCGCTCGGCTTCGTTCAGCACAGCCTCCTCATCCTTGCCAGTGAACATGGCTTTGACGTCGACCCAACGACGGTGCAGATCACCGCTGACGCTGGTAGAGGTTTCCGGATCGCCGCCCAGTTTGCGAACTTCGGCTTGCAGCTCAGCTGCAGCAGTGGCGCAGTCGGCAGAGCGAGTGACAAACAGGGTTTTCAGTTCTGGGTGCTTGATGTCTTCGGCGCAAGTCTTGAACCCTTCCTGACCGTCCTTGCAGGTTTCAATCAGGTCATTGAGTACAGAGATGGCTTCTTTATTCATGTCGGTCATTTTTCAATTCCTTGCGATCGGTGGAAGATGCAAGGGATATTGCAGTGTGCGTGCCAGCTTTTTTGTAAGATAAATATCGTTATAAATCAACAAGTTAAATATAAATGAACTATCTGTATCGCGGTTATTTGCATGATCTGTCATTTGGCCTGCATGCAGAATGCCTGTATTTTCCAGTTTGATTTGAAGCCAGACGAAAACCGCAATGAATCCCGAAAAACTCGAACTGCTGATCACCCGCGAAATGCCCTTCGGCAAATACAAGGGCCGGATCATTGCCGACCTGCCGGGGCCTTACCTCAACTGGTTTGCCCGCGAAGGTTTTCCCCATGGCGAACTCGGCGGCCTGCTGGCGCTGATGCAGGAGATCGACCACAACGGCTTGTCTGACTTGCTCGAACCGCTACGCGCCAAACATGGCAAACCTGCCCCGCGCCACTGAAGCGCCCTCCTCTATAGAGCCAGCCGCCATGCCCGATAACACCCGCCGCGCCCGTGACGAAGCCTTCTGGCAGACGTTCGCCGACCGTTACGATGTTCAACCCGGCCCTGTGAACCTGGAAAACGGTTACTTCGGGCGTATGTCGCGTACGGTGATCGAGGAGTATCAGCGCAATATCGAGCTGATCAATACCAGCAACTCGGTGTATGTGCGCCAGCGCTTTGAGCAGCACGACAATCTAGACATCCGCGCGCAGTTGGCAGAGCAGATGGGCGTACGCGCACAGAGCGTGGCCTTCACCCGCAATGCCACCGAAGGCCTGCAATCGCTGATCCGCAATTACAACCGCCTGCAACCGGGCGACCAGTTGCTGATCTGCGACCTTGAGTACGACACGGTCAAGGGCGCCATGCGCTGGCTGGCCAGACATCGCGGCGTCGAGATCATCGAGATTTCGCATGCACACCCGGCGAGCTTCGACAGCCTGTTGGAAACTTACCGCGAAACCTTTATTCGCCATCCGAAACTGAAACTGATGGCCCTGACACACGTCACCCATCGCACCGGCCTGGTGATGCCGGTACAAACCATTGCCGCGCTGGCCAGGGAGCATGGGGTCGACATCATTCTTGATGGTGCCCACGCCCTCGGTCAGATCGAGTTCGACTTCGATGCCCTCGGCATCGCGTTCGCCGGTTACAACCTGCACAAATGGATCGGTGCGCCGCTGACGCTTGGCTTCATCTATATTGCCCCACAGCGTCTGGCTGACATCGATCCGGACATGGGCGAGATGCACTATCCGGTCAATGACATCCGAGCGCGCACGTCCTACAGCACTCCCAACATTCCGGCATTGATGACACTGCCGCTGGTATTCGAGGAGCATCGTTCACTCGGCGGCGCAGCGGCAAAAGGTGCCCGCCTGAACTACCTGCGCAACCTGTGGGTCAGCGCCGTGCGGCATTTACCGGGTATTGAAGTGATGACGCCCGACGATCCGCGATTGTATTGCGGGATCACGGCGTTGCGCTTCACTCGTCACGACGACCAACAGGCCATGGCGGAGCATTTGCTCAATGACTTCAATCTGTTCACGGTGGTTCGCAATGGCGCGGCGTGCGGGCCTTGCATCCGCATTACACCGGGGCTGACCACCACCGCTGGCGACATGCAACTGCTGACCCGCGCGCTGAACGAGTTACGTTGATGGCTTAAACGGTGAATTTGTCGAAGTCCTCGGGTTTGATCTGCGACGACACAGCGAAGGTATCGATACCGATCGTCAGTTGGCCGAAAAAACCATCCTCATGAGTATCGCGACCGATCGGCCACACTGTCAGCGTCGAGGCTTCGCCCTGCATGTCGGCGTAATAGCTGTCCTCGGCATTGTTCAGTACCTTCGCCGAGCGTCCGCGATAGGCTTTGGCATTGAGTACCGAGCGCGAAACGACCTCGGGGAAATACAACTGGCCAACCCAGGCCACATTGCGTGCTTCGAGAAATTCGCTGCCGGCAACGATGCGCACCGCCATATGAATATGCAGTGCGCGACCGGCGTAAAACCCCGGATAAATCGTCGTGAAGCGCACGCGGCCCTTGAGATCACAAAACTGGCTGCCGCGCAGGTAGGTGTCATCATCGGTACGCGGGATTGAACCGATGGCCTCGGCATCGACTTCAAGATCCGGATTGATCCGGCTCCAGCCCGAATACGCGCCGCGCGCATTGCAATGCCAGATATCCACCAGCGCGCCACTGACCGGCTCACCGGTCATTGCATCAACGATGGTCAGGCGCAGCAGCAGCGGCAAGCCTTCTGCACCCTCGCTGATGTTGCGGCGCAGCAATTTCGGGTTGCGAAAGTACGGTCCGGCGATTTGCTCGGGGGCCAGTTGATACACTTGGTTCGTTGAGGATGCTGCAGAGTCTTGGGCCATGACGCGTTCTCTCTTCCATAAGATGAACGCAGATTAGCGCCAGGCAAAAGCCTGTGTGCGGTAACTATGTATCGCGTCGTAACTTTTGCAGGAGTTGCCGAAGGCAGCGATCTTTTGCCGTTGGCTTTTGCGCGGGCAAAAAAAAACGGTGCACCGACCAAGCGCACCGTAAAGCCGTAGAACACACAACGAAGTGTCTGGTAACAATCAGTCCAGCAGCGCCAGTGCCTCGGCGGTGCATTCCTGAATACGGGCCCAGTCGCCGTTCTTGATCCACTCTGGATCAAGCATCCAGCTACCGCCCACGCACATGACGTTTTTCAGCGCCATGTAGCTCTTGATATTGGCCGGGCCGACGCCGCCAGTCGGGCAGAATTTCACTTCACCGAACGGGCCGCCGAGGGCTTTGATTGCCGCCACGCCACCGCTGACTTCCGCCGGGAACAACTTGAAGCGGCGATAACCCAGGCCATAGCCTTCCATGATGCCGGAGGCGTTGCTGATGCCCGGCAACAGCGGAATCGGGCTGTCGACACTGGCTTCGAGCAAATCACGGGTGATGCCCGGGGTGACGATGAATTGCGAGCCGGCAGCTTCGGCAGCCGCGAGCATGTTGCGATCGAGCACGGTGCCGGCACCGGTCATCAGTTCCGGACGCTGGTCGCGCAGGATCTGAATGGCCTTGAGGCCGAACTGCGAACGCAGGGTCACTTCCAGCGCGGTCAGACCACCGGCAGCCAGGGCGTCGGCCAATGGCAGCACGTCCTGTTCGCGAGCGATGGTGATCAC
>Ga0160456_100264_pt1 | contig 23923 bp, 24 predicted proteins | sample HID1972K_E6MG_FD_108261 | JGI IMG/M metagenome (GOLD analysis project Ga0160456, IMG submission 108261) | Enriched pill bug-associated microbial communities from UW Madison campus, WI, USA - HID1972K_E6 MG | ecosystem: Host-associated > Arthropoda: Insects > Digestive system > Unclassified ... | reverse complement strand
CCACCGAGAAGCTGGGCTTCACCGGCCGCGGCGAAGGCATCGCTGCGCAGGCGGTAGTGCTGCTGGTGCCGGTGTAGAGCGGAGCTTGCTCCGCTGAGGCTTTCCCAGCGACCCGGCCGAAGAGCCGCCGGGTCCCAAAGAGGGAGGTAAGACGAGCTCGGCTCTAAGAGAACGCAAGGCCATGACCGAGACATCGCTGCTTCCCCTTGCCTTCGGGCCGCCGGTGCTGGAGGCGGTTTTCCGCGCCCAGCCCGAAGATTTCCAGGTCGACGAGATCGACAGCTTCGTCGCCCATGGCGAAGGTGAGCATCTGCTGCTGACCGTGCGCAAGCGTGGCCTGACCACGGCCGAAGTCGCCCGTCAGCTGGTGCAGTGGGCGAGCATCGGCGAAGTCGGCATCGGCTATGCCGGCATGAAGGATCGCCATGCGGTAACCACCCAGCGCTTCACCGTGCACCTGCCAAAGCGGGTGGCGCCGGACCTGGCGACCCTGGCGAGCGAGCAGCTGCAGATCGTCGATTCGGCCTGGCACAACCGCAAGCTGCCGCGCGGTGCCTTGGAAGGCAACCGGTTCATGCTGGTGCTGCGTCAGGTGCAGGGCGAGCGTGCCGTCATCGACGCGCGCCTGCAGGCGATCGCCGAACGCGGGCTCCCCAACTGGTTCGGCGAACAGCGCTTCGGGCGTGGCGGCAACAACGTCAACCAGGCACTGGCGATGTTCGAAGGGCGGCGGGTCAAGCGCGAGCAACGCTCGATGCTGCTGTCGGCCGCGCGTTCGGAACTGTTCAATCGCGTGCTGTCTGCACGCGTGACCGATGGCAGCTGGGAGCGCGGCCTGGATGGTGAGGTCTGGATGCTCGCCGGCAGCCGCAGCGTGTTCGGGCCCGAGGCCTGGAACGACACGCTGGCACAGCGGCTGGCGAGCTTCGACATCCATCCCAGCGGCCCGCAATGGGGGGAAGGCGAATTGCGTCCGCAGGGCGACTGTGCGGCGTTGGAGCTACGCGTCCTGTCTGAAGGAGACGGTCCCGCGCTGCGCGCCGGTCTGGAAGCCGCACGCCTGAAACAGGAGCGCCGTGCGCTGCGCCAGCAGGCGGCCGATCTGCAGTGGACCTGGCCGGAGCCCGACACGCTGGAACTGCGCTTCACTTTGGTGCCGGGCAGTTATGCCACCGCCTTGCTGCACGAGCTCGGCCCGGTGCGCGAAGCCAACCGCATCGTCTGAAGGCTGTTCGGCCTGGCGGCAGGCCTTGAACTCGAAGCGGCGCATCACCGGGAGTTTGCAGCGATTGCGGCTGATCGTTGCCACACGCATGCAGTCACTCGGATGCTTGAGCGGAATATACGATCCATATATGATTCGTATAAATCCAATCGAGTCACGCCCATGGGCATCGTCAATATCGATGACGAACTGCACGATCAGCTGCGCCGCGCCTGCACCGTGACCAGCCGGTCCATCAATGCGCAGGCCAACTTCTGGATCAAGGTCGGCATGCTGTGCGAAATGCATCCGGACCTGAGCTTCCAGGAGATCGTCGCCAATGAACTGCGCGCGGCGGGCGTACAGCCACAGCCGTTGCGGTCGGGGCGTGCGTGATCAAGAGCGCCGCCGAAATCGCATTGATGGCGCAGGCCGGCTCGCTCCTGGCTGACGTGTTCCATGCGCTTGGTCAGCTGACACTGGAAGGCAAGAGCACGATGGAGATCAATGATTTCGTCGAGCGCATGATCGTTGATGACCTGCAGGCACGGCCCGCGAGCAAAGGGCAGTACGACTTTCCCTACGTGTTGAATGCATCGATCGACGATGTGGTGTGCCATGGCATGCCGTCGGAAGAGGACGTGCTGCGCAGCGGCCAGATCGTCAATCTGGACATCACCCTGGAGAAGAATGGCTATATCGCCGATTCCAGCGCCACCTTTCTCATTGGCGACGTGGCTTATCCCGCGCGGCGACTGGTATCGGCCACTTACAACGCCATGTGGAAGGGCATTGCGGAAGTGCGTCCTGGTGCGCGTCTGGGCGACATCGGCCATGCCATCGCGCACTACGCGCGTGCGCAGGGCTACAGCGTGGTCAAGGAATACTGCGGGCATGGGATCGGTCGCCAGATGCACGAAGATCCGCAGGTCCTGCATTACGGTCGGCCGGGTACCGGGCTTGAGCTTGAGGAAGGCATGGTGTTCACCATCGAGCCGATGCTAAACCAGGGCAAGGCTGCGATCCGTTCAAATCCGGATCAGTGGCCGGTATACACACGTGACGGCAAGCTGTCGGCCCAGTTCGAGCACACCGTCGCCGTCACCCGCACCGGTGTCCGGGTGCTGACCCTGCGGCCCGGGGAAACGCCGCAATGTGCGATTGGATGATCGACGGATAGCTGCGCTGTAAGCGGCCTGCGTCAGCGCGCCGCCAGCAGTACCACCACCGCCCCGGTCCCGCCCTGTGCCGGCGGCGCCGAATGGAACGCCAGCACATCGCTGCGATGGCGCAGCACACGGTCCACGACGTTCTTCAGCACCGGGATTTCGGCATCCGAGCCCAGGCCCTTGCCGTGAACGATGCGCACGCAGGCCGTGCCGCTGCGCTGGGCATCGCGCAGGAAGTGGCGCAGCGCGGTCTCGGCCTGGCCGGCGGTGGCGCCGTGCAGGTCCAGCTCGTCCTGGACCGAGAACTGGCCGCGCTTGAGCCGGTTGAACACGGGTACCGGCAGCGCTTGGACCCGATGCGACAGCACGTCGCCCGCGCCGATCGGCATGGCGTCCAGGGCCAGGCGGAATTCGCTGGCGGCGGCCCGTTCATCGGCCTGGGCCATGCGCGCGACCGGGCGCGGACGCGGCTTGCGCGGCGGCGCCGGCGCCGGCTCGATGCGCCGCACCTGGCCGATCGCCTCGCGGAACAGGCTGGCGTCGTCGTCGTCGTCTTCGTCGCGCGCGTCACTCATGACATGGAAGGTTACGTCGCATCGCGCGCCGCGCAAGGGCGAAGGGTCCGGAGCGATCCGGTATCATCGGACGGGCATCATCGAAGGAAGCTTGAGTGCGCGTACTTGTAAGCAATGACGACGGCGTCGACGCCCCCGGAATCCGCATTCTCGCCGAGGGCCTGCGCGCCGCCGGCCACGAAGTTTGGGTCGTCGCCCCGGACCGCGACCGCTCCGGCGCCAGCAACTCGCTCACCCTGGATCTGCCGATCCGCACGCGCCAGCTGGACGAGCGCACCATCCGCGTCAACGGCACGCCCACTGACTGCGTGCACCTGGCGCTGACCGGGATGCTGGATTTCGATCCGGACATCGTGGTGTCCGGGATCAACAATTCGGCCAACCTGGGCGATGACGTGATCTATTCGGGCACGGTCTCGGCAGCGATGGAAGGGCGCTTCCTGGGACTGCCGGCGGTGGCGGTGTCGCTGGTCACCCGCGACCACGTTGCCAAGCATTACCAGACCGCCGCACGCGCCGCGGTGCAGATCGTGGCGCGCCTGAAGTCCGATCCGCTGCCGGCCAACACCATCCTCAACGTCAACGTGCCGGACCTGGCCTGGGACGAGGTGGAAGGCTTCGAGGTCACGCGCCTGGGCAACCGCCACCGCTCCGAGGCCTGCATGCCGCAGAACGACCCGCGCGGCGGCACCGTGTACTGGATCGGCCCGGCCGGACCTGAGCAGGATGCCGGCGTCGGGACCGATTTCCACGCCGTGCGCAGCGGCAACATCTCGATCACTCCGATCCACGTCGACCTGACCCGTTATCAGGCGCTGGAAACGGTGGCCAGCTGGGTCGGCGGCCTGACCGCCAGCCTGGAGCCGGCGGCATGACGCCACGGTTGCGCGTCAATCCGGCCGAGGCGATCGGTTCGGGCATGACCTCCCAACGCGTGCGCGACCGCCTGGTCCAACGCCTGCGCCAGGCTGGCATCGCCGACGAGAATGTGTTGAACGCGATCGGCACCGTGCCGCGGCACCTGTTCGTCGACGAGGCGCTGGCCACGCGCGCCTACGAGGACACCGCACTGCCGATCGGCCACAGTCAGACCATCTCCCAGCCCTGGGTGGTGGCGCGCATGACCGAAGTGCTGCTGCAGGGCAGGGCGCCCAGGACCGTGCTGGAAGTCGGCACCGGCTCTGGCTACCAGGCCGCCGTGCTGGCCGCGCTGGGCCTGGAGGTCTACACGGTCGAGCGCATCGGCGACCTGCTGCGGCTGGCGCGCAAGCGGTTGCGCCAGCTGGGCATGAACGTGCGCAGCAAGCACGACGACGGCCGCATTGGCTGGCCGGAACACGCACCGTACGATGCCATCATCGTGACCGCCGCCGGGCCGGCGCTGGTTTCGGCCCTGATCGATCAGCTCGCGCCGGGCGGGTGTCTGGTTGCGCCGGTGGGCGGCGCATCGTCGCAGGAACTGGTGCAGGTCACCAAGGACGCCGCCGGCAACCCGCAGCAGACCACCCTGGCGCCGGTGATGTTCGTCCCCCTGCTTTCGGGAACCCTTGACTGATGCAGCTTTTCGGACCGCTGTACGCCCGCGCCATCGCGTGGTCGCGCCATCGGCATGCGCCGCGGCTGCTGTTCGGCCTGAGCTTCATTGAGGCGATTTTCTTTCCGGTCCCACCCGAAGTGATGCTGGCACCGATGTGCCTGGCCCGGCCCAGGCGCGCGTTTTCGTTTGCCGGCATCAGTCTGCTGGGCTCACTGCTGGGCGCGCTGATCGGCTATGCGCTGGGCCACTTCGCTTACGCTGCCGTGCAGCCGCTGATCGATGCGATGGGCTGGCGCGAGGCCGTGGATGGGCAGGTCGCGCACCTGCGGCAGCTGGTGGCCGAGTCGCCGTGGCGCGCGTTCTGGCTGCTGGTGCTGGCCGGATTCACGCCAATTCCCCTGAAGATATTTACGTGGGCCTCAGGCATCGTCGGAGTGCCGCTGCTACCGTTCATCGCCAGCATGACCGTGGGACGCGGCAAGCGCGTGTTCCTCATCGCCCTGGCCCTGCGTCTGGGTGGCGAGCGTGCCGAAGCGGCGCTGCGTCGCTGGATCGAACCAGTAGGCTGGATCGCCAGCATCCTGTTGCTGGCGGTGGTGGGTTACCTGGTGTGGAGAGCAAAGTACGGATGAACATTCGCATGGACCTGGCCGTGTTACTGAAAACACGCGCAGCGCAGCTGGTGCTGGCCGCCGGCGCGGTCGCGCTGGTCGCCGGCTGCAGCACGACCGTGACCCGGACCGGCAGCGCGTCTTCCGGTCGCGGCACGTCCGGCGCCAGCAGCGCGCCGCGCCCGGTCTCCAAGCCCAAGTACGGCCAGAGCGCCACCGTCCAGCGCGGCCAGACCCTGTACCGCATCGCCAGCGACAATGGCATCGTGGCCTCGGACCTGGCGGCGTGGAATGGCATCGCGCCGCCATACACGATCTATCCCGGCCAGTCCTTGAAGCTGTATCCGCCCGGTGGCGCGCGTCCGTCCGGTCCTGCCGGCACGACGGTCGCCACCGGCCGTCCGGCCACGCCGCAGACCGGCGCTGCGCCGGCACCGGTCGCCGCACCGGTCAAGAGCGACATCAACTGGCGCTGGCCGGCCGATGGCCAGGTGGTGGGCCGGTTCGTGGCCGGCGATGCCGCCAACCAGGGCGTTGATATCGCCGGCGCCGGCGGCGACGCGGTGCGGGCCTCGGCCGACGGCGTGGTGGTGTATTCCGGCGCGGGCCTGGTCGGCTACGGCGAGCTGATCATCGTCAAGCACAGCGAAGCCTGGCTGTCGGCCTACGGCCACAATCGCAAGCGTCTGGTCAACGAGGGCCAGAACGTGAAGGCCGGCCAGCAGATCGCCGAGATGGGCCGCAGCGGCGCCTCGCGCGACATGCTGCACTTCGAGATCCGCTACAACGGAAAGCCGGTCGACCCGCTGGGCTATTTGCCGGCGCGGTAATCGTTTCGCGCGAGGGTCCTCCTGTAGAGCGGAGCTTGCTCCGCTGCCTTTCGGACATCGCCGGGAACGCCCCAGCGGAGCAAGCTCCGCTCTACACAGGCGCGAGGCAACTCACGCGCCCAGGATGAATCCCGCGACCACCCGCCGGCCTTCGCCGGCCAGGATGTGGAAGGTGCGCGCGGCGGCGTCGTTGGTCATCACTTCGATGCCCACGCCCCGGGTCAGGCAGGCCGCCATGGCTTCGGCCGGCGGAAACACCTGGCGCGCGCCGGTGCCCAGCAGCACGATCTCCGGGCCCAGCGCCAGCAGCGGCTGCAGGGCAGCGGCATCCAGGCCCTCGACCGTGGCGACCGGCCAGTCGGCCTGCAACGCGGACGGAGTCAGGATGAAACTGCGATGCAGTACCTGGTCATTGACCGTGGCGCTGCGGCCGTCGGCGCTGCGCAGGCTGTAGGCGTAGTCGGGGCGTTCGTGGCTGAGCTGCATGGGGACTCCCGAAAGCAGGCGCGCGGCCGTTGCAAGGCCGGCAGGCCCGGAAGGCGTTGCCGGCGCCTCAGGCGCGCGGCAGGACGATGTTGCGCTTGTCGCGGCCGGGACGGTACAGGATGACCACATGGCCGATGCGCTGGACCACGGCCGAGTCGGTGCGCTGGGCGACCTGTTCGATCATTGCGTCCCGGGCCTGGCGGTCCTCGGCGGCCAGCTTGACCTTGATCAGCTCGTGGCGCTCCAGCACCTCTTCCAGCTCGGCGAAGAACGCATCGGTCAGGCCCTTGCCCCCGGTCTGCAGCACGGCCTTGAGCCCGTGGGCCTGCCCACGCAGGAAACGGTTCTGGGCAGCGGTAAGGACGACAGACATGCAGACGGGACTTCAGGTGGCGACGGGCGTTCAGCGTATCATGGGCGCCAACCCCACCTTAAATATTGCGCGGCGCCCATGCCGCGCGTTCGGCATCTTCCCATGGCCAAACGCAGTCAAAGCAGCCAGCGCTGGCTCAAGGAACACTTTGCCGATCCCTACGTCAAGAAGGCGCAGGCCGAAGGGCTGCGCTCGCGCGCGGCCTACAAGCTGGAGGAGCTGATCGAGCGTGACCGCCTGCTCAAACCGGGCATGGTGGTGGTCGATCTGGGCGCCGCCCCGGGCGGCTGGTCCCAGTATGTGCGCCAGGCGATGGGCGACAAGGGCCGGGTGGTAGCGATGGACATCCTGGAGATGCCCTCGCTGGCAGGGGTGGACTTCCTTCACGGGGACTTCAGGGAACAGGCCGTGTTATCGCAGTTGGAAGCGATGCTCGGCGGGCAACAGGTAGACCTTGTACTTTCGGACATGGCCCCCAATAAGAGCGGTGTGGATGCGGTGGACCAGCCGAGGATGATGCATCTGGCCGAACTGGCGATCGATTTCGCCGACGGCCACCTCAAGCCAGGCGGTGCGTTCCTGATCAAGCTGTTCCAGGGCGTGGGGTTCGACGATTACATCCGTGACATGCGCCGGCGCTACGAGCGCGTGGTGATCCGCAAGCCGGACGCCTCACGCAAGCGGTCGCCGGAGGTTTACGCGCTCGGGCAGGGAAAGCGCATCCAGCCCAAGTGATACCGGCCTTCAAGCCGGGACGACATTTCGCGTTAATGTGACGAAGCCAGAGGAATACCGAGGCCCATGAGGATGAACGACTTGACCAAGAATCTGCTGCTGTGGGTCGTAGTGGCGGTGGTGCTCATGGTGGTGTTCCAGAGCTTCTCGCCGCGCATGGGCGCAGGCCAGGGCAGCGGACAGGCCACCTACACCCAGTTCCTGCAGGAAGTGAACAACGGCCAGATCAGTTCGGTCGACTTCACCAACAAGGGCGACCTGAAGACCAACGCGATCAGCTACAAGCGCAGTGACGGCACCAACGGCATGGTCTATGGGCCGGCCGACGAGAGCCTGATCAACGTGCTGATCAACAAGGGCGTCAACGTCACCCAGCAGGAGCCGGACAGCGGCATCTCGCTGGGTGTGATCCTGCTCAACTTTCTGCCCGTGCTGCTGATCATCGGCTTCTGGATCTTCATCATGCGCCAGATGCAGGGCGGCGGTGGCGGTGCCAAGGGCGCGATGTCCTTTGGCAAGTCGCGCGCCAAGCTGCAGGGCGAGGACCAGGTCAAGGTCACCTTCGCCGACGTCGCCGGCTGCGACGAGGCCAAGGAAGAAGTCAGCGAGCTGGTCGAATTCCTGCGCGACCCGACCAAGTTCCAGAAGGTCGGCGGCAAGATCCCGCGCGGTGTGCTGATGGTCGGCCAGCCCGGGACCGGCAAGACCCTGCTGGCCAAGGCCATCGCCGGCGAGGCCAAGGTGCCGTTCTTCTCGATCTCGGGTTCGGATTTCGTCGAAATGTTCGTCGGCGTCGGCGCCAGCCGCGTGCGCGACATGTTCGAGCAGGCCAAGAAGCACGCCCCGTGCATCATCTTCATCGACGAAATCGACGCGGTCGGTCGCCATCGCGGCGCCGGTCTGGGCGGCGGTCATGACGAGCGCGAACAGACCCTCAACCAGCTGCTGGTCGAGATGGACGGTTTCGAAGGCGGCGAAGGCGTGATCATCATCGCCGCGACCAACCGTCCGGACGTGCTGGACCCGGCGCTGCTGCGCCCGGGCCGCTTCGACCGCCAGGTGGTGGTCGGCCTGCCGGACGTGAAGGGCCGCGAGCAGATCCTCAAGGTCCACATGCGCAAGCTGCCGCTGGCCGATGACGTCATGCCGATGACCATCGCACGCGGGACGCCCGGCTTCTCCGGTGCGGACCTGGCCAATCTCTGCAACGAGGCGGCCCTGTTTGCCGCGCGCCACAACGAGAAGGAGGTCCGCATGGATCACTTCGACCGGGCGCGCGACAAGATCCTGATGGGTGCCGAGCGCCGCTCGATGGCCATGAGCGAGGACGAGAAGACTCTGACCGCATATCACGAAGCGGGCCACGCCATCGTCGGTCGCCTGGTGCCCGAGCATGACCCGGTCTACAAGGTCACCATCATTCCGCGTGGCCGCGCCCTGGGCGTGACCATGTATCTGCCCGAAGGCGACAAGTACAGCTATAACCGCACCGCGATCGAGTCGCAGCTGTGCTCGCTGTACGGCGGCCGCGTGGCCGAAGAACTGATCTTCGGCGCCGACAAGGTCACCACCGGTGCGTCCAACGACATCGAGCGCGCGACCAAGATGGCCCGCAACATGGTCACCAAGTGGGGCCTGAGCGATGAAATGGGTCCGATCGCCTACGGCGAGGAAGACGACGAAGTGTTCCTTGGCCGTTCGGTAACCCAGCACAAGAGCGTCTCGGACGACACGGCGCGCAAGATCGACGAAGTGGTCCGTTCGATCCTGGACAACGCCTACCAGCGCACCCGCAAGATCCTGACCGAGAACCTGGACAAGCTGCACACCATGTCCAAGCTGCTGCTGGAATACGAAACCATCGACGTGCCGCAGATCGACGCCATCATGGAAGGGCGCGATCCGCCGCCGCCGATGGGCTGGACCAAGACCGGTGGCAAGGACGGCAACGATGGTGGCAACGGTACGCCCAAGCGCCCGCTGCCGCCGATCGCCGGGCCTGCCGCGCAGACCTGAGCCACGGTTCTTGTTGCATCGAAAGGCCGGGCACTGTCCCGGCCTTTTTCTTGTAAGCGTCAGTCCAACGGCCGCCGCGCCTGAGAGGAAAACATGACCAAGAGCCCTGCCTGGAGTCTGGGAATCGGGATCGCGCTGGGCGCGGCCATTGGTTTGGCGTTTGGCGTGGCAATGCACGACATCGGCGTTGGCCTGGCCATCGGCGCCGGGCTGGGCGCGGCGCTGGGAGCGTTCAAGCTCAGCCAGAAGAAACGCCCGCGCTGAGGGCGGGTCGGCCAGCCGGTCGCGCCAGGATTTGAGCGGCACGTGATGCGGTCACATTCTCCGGCCGTCGTCGTCCTGGAAGACGTGCGGGGAACAGCGGGCGCTGTCGCGCTCCACCGTGCACGGGAGCGGAGCGATGCGATGCAGGCAGGACATGCGGTTTCTGGCGCCGTGTATCGGCGCGGGTGTGGCGATGGGCGTGGCCCATCAGCAACTCGCGGTGTGGATGGCGCTGGGAGCCGCGCTGGGCATGTTGCTGTCCAGGCGCGATCGGCGCTAGGCCTATCGATGGCTTGCGTATCATGCGTGTCCACGCAGAAGCCGGAGCCGCCCATGTTCGATACCTCAGTCCAGCTGGATTGCGCCGGGCGCGTGCTGCGCCTGGACCGCCCGCGGGTGATGGGCATCGTCAATGTCACTCCGGATTCGTTTTCCGACGGCGGTGCGCATAACACGCTGGAAGCGGCGGTCGCGCACGGCCTGAAGCTGGCGGCCGAAGGCGCGGACATCCTGGACATCGGCGGCGAATCCACTCGCCCCGGCGCGCAGGCCGTGCCGCTGGAGGAAGAACTGCGCCGGGTGGTGCCGCTGATCGAGCGCCTGTCGCGCGAAACCACGCTGCCGATCAGCATCGATACGTTCAAGCCGGCGGTAATGCGCGCGGCGGTCGCCGCTGGCGCAGGCATGATCAACGACATCCGCGGCCTCCGCGAAGATGGGGCACTGGAAATGGCGGCCGAGCTGGGCGTGCCGGTGGTGCTGATGCACATGCTGGGCGAGCCGCGGACCATGCAGGACGCGCCGGCGTACGACGACGTCGTGGGCGAAGTCCATCGCTTCCTGGCCGAGCGCATCTTTGCCGCCGAGATGAGTGGCATCGACAAGAAGAAGATCGTGATCGATCCGGGCTTCGGCTTCGGCAAGACCACCGCGCACAACATGACGCTGCTGGCTCAGCTGCAGCGCTTCACGGAACTGGGCGTGCCGGTGCTGGCCGGACTGTCGCGCAAGCGCAGCATCGGTGAGTTGACCGGGCGCCAGGCGCCGGCCGAACGGATGGCCGGTTCGGTCGCCGCCCATCTGCTCGCGGCCCAGCGCGGGGCCGCGATCCTGCGCGTGCACGACGTGGCCGCCACGGTCGATGCGTTGAAGGTCTGGACGGCAGTGGACGCGGTGCCGATGCCGCGCCAGGAGCCCGCCAGGCCGCAGATCCGCTGGCCCGACGAAGACTGAAAGCTCAGCGCAGCCCGGCCAGCTGCGTGCGCACGCGGGCGATCGTTTCTTCGACCGGGCCTTCCGGCACGACCCGCACCGCGCGTTCGTCCGGCGCGGGCGGTTCCAGCGTCGCCAGCTGGTCGTCGAGCAGGCTGGCCGGCATGAAGTGGCCGCGCCGGTGGCCGATGCGCGCGTCCAGTGTTGCGCGGTCCACGTCCAGCCAGACGAATGCCGCCTCCGGATCCGCGCCACGCAGGACGTCGCGGTAACTGCGCTTGAGCGCAGAGCAGGAGACCACCACGCCGTGCTGCTGGGCGCGCTGGTCGCTGATCCATTCGGCCACCTTCTTCAGCCACGGCAGCCGGTCGGCATCGTCCAGGGCGATGCCCTGGCGCATCTTGTCCACGTTGGCGGCCGGATGCAGGTCGTCGGCGTCCAGCACGTGGTAGTCCAGCTCCGCGCCCAGCAGGTTGGATATGGTGGTCTTGCCCGAGGCCGACACGCCCATCACCACCAGCGTCTTGGGCGTGCTCATGACGCAGTCCAAGTTTGAATGGTCAGGGCGGGGCGGGCGTATGCCGGCGCGCGCGGCGCTGCGTCAACCTGTCTGTGGATCATTGCCGAACTCTCATTTGGCCCGCTTGCGTGCGTGAGCTGGCGCGGGTCTGGTCGTCTTTGCGGTGGTGCTGCGCTTGGCGGCAGCGGTTTTGGCTGCTTTCTTAGCGGGTTTGGAAGAAGGCGCGGTTGCGGTGGAGGTTTTTTTCGCGCCGCTCATTTCGGCCTGGCGCCGGGCCCGCTGCGGCGGACGCGTGCGGCCCGGCGTCAGCGCGCGCCAGGTGCGGCCGCCGTCCAGGGCCAGCAGGGCATCGGCCGCGGTCGGACCGGCGCTGCCGGAGGCGTAATTCGGGAATTCGGTGGCGGGCTGTTTGGCCCAGGCGTCCAGCACCGGCTGCACGATGCGCCAGGCGGCATCGACCATCGTCGCGTCCTGGAACAATGCCGCCTCGCCACGCATGCAGTCGTGCAGCAGGCGCTCGTAGCCGACCGTGTTTTCCTGCGCAAACCAGTCGCGGTAGCGAAAGTCCATCCGCACCGGCGCCAGCGCGACCGGATATCCAGGGCGCTTGACGTCGAACTGCAGCGAGATCCCCTCGTCCGGCTGGATGTGCAGCACCAGCCAGTCCGGGCCATAGCCACCGATGGCGGTATGCCGGAACGGCGCCAGCGGCGCGGGCTTGAAACGGATCGCCACCTCGGTGGTGCGCGTGCGCAGGTGTTTGCCGGTGCGCAGATAGAACGGCACGCCGGCCCAGCGCCAGCTGTCGATGGACAGCTTCATTGCCACGTAGGTTTCGGTTTCCGAGGTTGCCGATACCGTGTTCTCGTCCCGATAGGCGGGCACCGCCGTGCCATTGACCGTGCCGGCCGCGTACTGGCCACGCACCACATCCTCCGGCGCCAGCGGACGCACCGCCTCGATCACTTCCGCGCGCCGGCGCAGCATTGCCTTGGGAGTGAACTCGGCCGGCGGTTCCATCGCCACCATCGCCAGCAGCTGGAACAGATGATTGGGCACCATGTCGCGCAACGCGCCGGTGGGTTCGTAGAAATTGCCGCGACCTTCCACGCCCACGGTCTCGGCCGCGGTGATCTGCACGTGGTCGATGCGGTCGCGATTCCACACCGGTTCGAACAGGCCGTTGGCAAAGCGGAATGCCTGGATGTTCTGCACCGTTTCCTTGCCCAGGAAATGGTCGATACGGAATACCTGGTCCTCGTCCAGCACCTGCGCGATCTGCGCATTGAGCGCGCGCGCGCTTTCCAGGTCGCGGCCGAAGGGCTTTTCCACGATCACCCGTCGCCAGGGGCCTTCCTGCTTTTGTTCGACCAGGCCGCTGCGGCCCAGCTCCTTGACCGCCGGACCGAAGAAATGCGGCGCGGTGGCCAGGTAGAACAGCACGTTGCCCTGGGTGTCGTGCTTGGCATCCAGCTCGGCCAAACGGGTCTTGAGCGCGCGATAGTCGGCGGCCGCAGTGAAATCGCCGCGCTGGTAGTACATGCGCTTGCTCAGCCAGCGCCAGGTGTCCTGGTCGATGCCATCGGCCTGGAATTCGCCGCCGCTGGATCCGGCCTGCGCGCGCATCGCATCGCCGATCTTGCGGCGCCATGCCGCTTCGCTGATATCGCCATGGTCGAAACCGACGATGGCGAAGCGCTCATCCAGCTGACCGGCGCGCCTGAGGTTGTACAGCGCCGGCATTACCAATCGCCGCGCAAGGTCGCCGCGGGCGCCGAACAGCACCAGCACGCAGGGCGGTGCCAGCGCGTCCGAATCGGTAACGCCGGGGGAAGTGGTATCGCTCATGCATGGACCTCGGCGCTGGGACGCTTTGCGTTGCGGGTGTCGTTGAGACGGTAGGCGGCGTTGACCAGCGCCACGTGGGAATAGCCCTGCGGGAAGTTGCCCAGCATGCGCCGGCTGCGCGGGTCGTATTCCTCGGCCAGCAGGCCGACATCGTTGCACAGTTCGCACAGGCGTTCGAACAGCGCGGTGGCATCGTCCAGGCGGTCGATCATCGCCAGGCATTCCACCAACCAAAAGCTGCACGCCAGGAAGGTGCCTTCGCCATCGGCCAGACCGTCGGCCTGTTTGCCAGCGTGGTAGCGCAGGACCAGGCCGTCCCGGGTCAGGTCGCGCTCGATGGCTTCGACCGTGGCGACGATGCGCGGGTCATCGGCGGGCAGCAGGCCGACCATGGGGATCACCAGCAGCGCGGCATCCAGCTGGTCGCTGTCGTAGCTCTGGACGAAATAGCCATCCGGGTGCACCGCCCGGGTCAGTATGTCCTGGCGGATCGTGGCGGCCAGCGCGGCCCAATGCCGGCGGTCGCTGTCGCTGAAGTCCTCGGTGGGGTTGCGCGAGGCGCGGTCGAAGGCCAGCCACGCCAGGACCTTGGAGTGGGTGAAGTGGCGCCGCCCGGAGCGCACTTCCCAGATGCCTTCGTCAGGCTCCTGCCAGCGCTTTTCCAGTTCGGCCAGGAATGCCCGTTCCAGGTCGTGGCCGTATTCGCCGACCGACATGCCGTGACGTTCGGACAATTCGAAGATGCCGATCAGCTCGCCATAAATGTCAAGCTGGAACTGCTCGGCCGCCGCGTTGCCCAGGTTGACCGGTGTGGAACCTGCATACCCGGGCAGCCAGTCGGCGTGCCATTCGGGCAGGCGCCGCTCGCCTCCCACCCCGTACAGCGCCTGCAGCTGGCCGGGCGTCCCGGCGACCGCGCGCTTGACCCAGTCACGAAAGGCCACCGCCTCGTCCCGGAAGCCGGCATTGAACAGCGCGATCAGGACGAAAGTGCTGTCGCGCAGCCAGCAGTAGCGGTAGTCCCAGTTGCGCTCGCCGCCCAGTTTTTCCGGCAGCGAGGCGGTGGGCGAGGCCACGATCGCGCCGGTGGGCAGATAGCTCAGCCCCTTGAGCACGATCAGCGAACGTTTGACCTGGTCGCTCCACGGTCCGGCATGGGTGCAGTGGGCGGACCAGGCTTCCCAGAAGGACTCGGTGGCCTGGAGCGCTTCGTCGGGATCGACCGGCTCGGGCGGTTCCAGGTGCGAGGCGCCATGGCTCAGCACGAACCAGGTCGATTCGCCCTGGGCCAGCTCGAACTCGGCAGTGGTGGTGAAGTCGTGGCCTTCCAGCGCCAGCGGGGTGCGGATGATGATCTGGTCCGGACCGGCCACCGCGCGCAGGCCGCCGTCGATTTGCGACACCCACGGCACGATCTTGCCGTAGCCGAAGCGCAGCACCAGCTCGGTCTTCATCGCGACCTTTCCGCGTGTGCACTGCACCTTGCGGATCAGATGGCTGTTGACGTGGCCATCGCCGCTGGCGGTCATGAAGTCGATGACCTGGACCTGGCCAGTGCTGGTGGTGAAGGTGGTTTCCAGCACCAGGCTGCCGTCGCGGTACTGGCGGGCACTGGTGGCGTCCTGATCCCGGGGGCAGAGCAGCCAACGGCCATGCTCGGGCGTGCCCAGCAGCGCGGCGAAGACCGCGTCCGAATCGAACCGGGGCAGGCACAGCCAGTCGATGGAACCATTGCGGCAGACCAGGGCGGCGCTGCGGCAGTCACCCAGCATTGCGTAGTCTTCAATCGGGGTCGACATGGAGTTTGGTCCGGGGAAAACGTGCCATTTCTATCAGCGCCCATGTCATCCCGGTGTGCTCACCGGCGTGCGGCATTGCAGCGATTCAGGCAGTCGCCGCGGACCGGCTGATGATCCCGATGTCCTTGTAATGACGGGATTGCGGCGCCATGACAGGGCTGTCAGCCGGCATGCCGGCGGCGACCTAGTAGAATCGGGCGGCGCTGCAGCCCCGGGGAATCCCGGAACGCGCGCATCATCATCAATTCGGAGTGGGCATGGCCTGGAACACCCCTGGTAGCGGTTCGGGAGACAACGGAAGCGGCAACGGATCGGGCGGGGGGCGCAATTCCTGGAAGCCAGGTCGCGGCAGCGCGGACAACCTGTTGGCCCAGCTGCGCGGCTTCCTGGCCGGCGGTGGCGGCGGGCCGCTGCGCTGGATCGGCCTGGTCATCGTGCTCATCGTGGCCTTCAGCAGCTTCCAGCTGATCGGCGAACAGCAGCGCGGCGTGGTCCTGCGCTTTGGCCAGTTCGCGCGGATCATGCAGCCCGGCCCCAACTTCAAGTGGCCCTGGCCGATCGAAAGCGTGCGCAATGTCGAGGTCACCACCATCCAGACCTTCAGCAACACCCTGCCGGTGCTGACCAGCGACGAGAACATCGTCAATGTCACCGTCAACGTGCAGTACCGCGTCGACGATCCGCGCCAGTACCTGTACGGTACCGCCGACGCCGACCAGGTGCTGACCCAGGCCGCGCAGAGCGCGGTGCGCGAGCAGGTGGGCCGCGCCGTTCTGGAAGACGTGCTCAACAAGCGTGGCCCGCTGGGCACCGCAGCCAAGGACCGCCTGCAGGCCGCACTCAACGCCTACCGCACGGGCATGGTCGTGACCGATCTGACCCTGCCCAACGCGCGTCCGCCGGATGAAGTGAAGCCGGCCTTCGACGACGTCAACAGCGCCCAGCAGAGCCGCGAGCGCCTGGTCAACGAAGCCCAGGCCTACGCCGCACGCGTGGTGCCAGAAGCCCGCGGTGAAGCCGCGCGCACCCGCACCGCCGCCCAGGGTTACAAGGAAGCGGCCATCGCCAACGCCCAGGGCGACGCCGACCGCTTCACCCTGCTGCAGCAGCAGTACGCCGCCGCGCCGGACACCACGCGCAAGCGCCTGTGGCTGGAAACGGTCGAACAGATCCTGGGCCACAACCGCAAGGTCGTCGGTGGCGATGGCCGCCAGCTGCTCTATGTGCCGATGGAGGCCGGTACCCAGACGGGCAGGCTGCCGTCGCCGTCCAGCCTGCCGCGCCTGCCGGCCGATACCTACCTGCAGTCGGTGGAAAGCACCGGCAGCGGCGGTTCGACCGCAGCTTCTGCCAATGACAGCCTGCGTCCGACGCGACCCACCGGCCGCGAGGAGGGCCGCCCATGAAGACTTCCCTGATGGTGGCCGTGATCGTGGCCGTGCTGCTGGCGCTGATGGGCTCGGTGTTCGTCGTGCGCGAGGACCAGACCGCAATGGTGCTCAACCTGGGCCGCGTGGTCCGCGCCGATCTCAAGCCCGGCCTGCATTTCAAGCTGCCAATCGTGGAAACCGCGCGTGTGTTCGACCGCCGCTTCCGGATCCTGGACACCACGCCCGAGCGCTATTTCACCAGCGAGCAGAAGGACGTGTCGGTGGACTTCTTCGCCATCGGCTACATCTCCGACGTGCGCGCCTACTATCGCGCCACCGGCGGCGTGGTGGACACGGCCAACAAGCGCCTGGCGCCGATCATCACCAACTCGCTGCGCAACGAGATCAACTCGCGCACGCTGACTCAGCTGGTGTCCGGTGACCGCAGCGAGATCATTGCCGGCCAGCTCAAGGTCATCAACCAGGCGATCAAGAACCTGGGCATGCAGCTGGTGGACATCCGCCTGAAGCAGATCGACCTGCCGCAGGACAGCAAGGTGCTCAGCGAGGTGTACGACCGCATGCGCGCCCAGCGCCAGCAGGTGGCCAGCGCGCTGCGTGCCGAGGGCGAGGAACAGGCCCGCACCATCCGCGCCGAGGCCGATCGCCAGCAGGTGGTGATCGCCGCCGAGGCAGAGCGCGACGCCCAGCGCCTGCGCGGCGAAGGCGATGCCGAAGCAGCACAGCTGTATGCCAAGGCCAGCGCGACCGATTCAAGCTTCTATGCCTTCTATCGCAGCCTGGAGGCGTACCGCAATTCGTTCTCGGACGGCAACGCGGTGATCGTGCTGGACAAGAACGATCCGTTCCTGCAGTACATGAAGAGTGATCGTTGATCGATCGATGCCGATCAACCGAGTGACGTGGAGCGGGGCGCCTTCAGGCGCCCTGCTTCGTTTCGGGTTTTTGGCTTTTTGTAGAACGGAGCTTGCTCCGCTGCGCTTGGTCATTTGCTCCATGTAGAGCGGAGCTTGCTCCGCTGGGGCCCGCCCTTGTCTGGCCGAAGAGCGGCGGAGCAAGCTCCGCTCTACAGAAGCCAAGGCGGCTGCGTCTCAACCTGAACAATTACCCTGGCCAGCAAGGTGGCCCCGGTCCCCCAAAACCCGGATAATGCACAAAAGCCGGCCGGGCGCTTCCCAACAGAAGCACACCCACCGGCTTTTTCCGTGTCCTGGGGCACGGCACCGCGCGCAGGGCGCCCCGATGGCGTCCTGATTCACGTGCGGAGCGCCAACCCCCAGTCAGCACGGTCCCCGTCCGCGGCCCCGATGGCCGCAACACAACAGGAGTTACCCGTCATGGGTCAGTCAGTCGTCGTTATCGGTGCCCAGTGGGGCGATGAAGGCAAAGGCAAGATCGTCGATCTGCTCACCGAGGAAATCGGTGCGGTCGTGCGTTTCCAGGGCGGCCACAACGCCGGCCACACCCTGGTCATCAAGGGCAAGAAGACCGTCCTGCACCTGATTCCCTCGGGCATCCTGCGCGAAGACGCGCTGTGCCTGATCGGCAACGGCGTGGTCATCAGCCCGGCCGCCCTGCAGAAGGAAATCGGCGAGCTGGAAGCCAACGGCGTGGAAGTGCGTTCGCGCCTGAAGATCTCCCCGGCCGCGCCGCTGATCATGCCCTACCACATCGCCCTGGATCAGGCCCGCGAGAAGGCCGCCGGCGGCAAGGCCATCGGCACCACCGGTCGCGGCATCGGCCCGGCCTATGAAGACAAGGTGGCGCGTCGCGGCATCCGCATCGCCGACCTGCACTACCCGCCGCAGCTGGAAGAACTGCTGCGCACCGCGCTGGACTACCACAACTTCGTGCTGACCAAGTACCTGGGCGTGGAAGCGGTCGATTTCCAGAAGACCTACGACGAAGCCCTGGCCTTCGGCGAATACGTGCAGCCGATGAAGTTCGACGTGGCCGGGATCCTGCACGACCTGCGCAAGCAGGGTAAGCGAGTGCTGTTCGAAGGTGCCCAGGGCGCGCTGCTGGACATCGACCATGGCACCTATCCCTACGTCACCAGCTCCAACACCACCGTCGGCGGCGCACTGGCCGGCACCGGCGTGGGCGCGCAGTCCATCGATTACGTGCTGGGCATCGCCAAGGCCTACGCCACCCGCGTCGGCGGCGGCCCGTTCCCGACCGAGCTGGACGACGAAGTGGGCCAGGGCATCCGCGACCGCGGTGCCGAGTACGGCGCCTCGACCGGCCGTCCGCGTCGCTGCGGCTGGATGGACATCGTCGCGCTCAAGCGCGCCGTGGCCATCAACGGCATCTCCGGCCTGTGCATCACCAAGCTGGACGTGCTGGACGGCATGGAGAAGCTGAAGATCTGCATCGCCTACGAATACCGCGGCAAGCGCACCGAGTACGCCCCGCTGGACGCGCAGGGCTGGGAAGAATGCACCCCGGTGTACCTGGAATTCCCGGGCTGGAACGAGAACACCCACGGCATCACCGAATGGGACAAGCTGCCCGCCGCCGCCCGCGCCTACCTGCGCGCGCTGGAGGAACTGGCCGGTTGCCCGATCAGCATCGTCTCCACTGGCCCGGACCGCGACCACACCATGGTCCTGCAGGATCCGTTCGCCTGAGCACCTGGCGTCAACACCGTTGATTGAAGGAAGGCCCCGCAAGGGGCCTTCCTTTTGCCGCCGCGCCGGGCCCCCTGTAGATCGCCGCGCCCCGCGCTTTCGCCCCCTGTAGAGCGGAGCTTGCTGCGCTGGGGCCTTACCCGCGATCTGTCCGAAGAGCAGCCGAGCAAGCTCGGCTCTACAAGGAGCAACGCATCCGCTGGACGTACCGCCCGCTCTTTGTAGAGCGGAGCTTGCTCCGCTGGGGCCTTCGCCGCGATCTGTCCGAAAGGCAGCCGAGCAAGCTCGGCCCTACAAGGAGCAACGCATCCGCCGGACGCGCCGCCCGCTCTTTGTAGAGCGTAGCTTGCTGCGCTGGGGCCTTACCCGCGATCCGTCCGAAGAGCAGCCGAGCAAGCTCCGCTCTACAAAATGCTGGTCCCGGCGCCCTCCCTGACAATCCCGACATGACTTCCGGCGGTGTCCCCGGACGCGGGAGGGGGCGATCATCGGGGGATGACACGGCGCATCTGCGCCATCGAACCCGAGGAACCTCATGCGCAAGACCCTGGTGACCGCAATCGCGCTGGCGTTGGCCGGCACTTCCCTGGCCGCATCGGCCCAGACCGCTAATGCCGCATCAGCTCCGGTCGCCACCTCCGCCAGCGAGGTCACCAGCCAGCTGCCGCGCACCGCCACGCCCAGCCACTACGCCGTGGAAATCACTCCGCACGCGGACAAGATGACCTTCGACGGCAAGGTCAAGATCGACATCGAAGTCCTGGAATCGACCAGCAGCATCGTCCTGCAGGCCGCCGACCTGACCTTCGCCAACAGCACCCTGGCCGCGGCCAAGGGCAAGCCGCTGGCCGCCAAGGTCACCGTGGATGCCGATGCGCAGACCGCTACCTTCGCTTTCGACAAGCCGCTGGCCCCGGGCAAGTACGTCCTGTCCACCGACTACAGCGGCATCATCAACACCCAGGCCAACGGCCTGTTCGCGCTGGATTACGCCACCGCCGATGGCCAGAAGCGCGCCCTGTACACCCAGTTCGAAAATTCCGACGCGCGTCGCTTCATCCCGTCCTGGGACGAACCCAACTTCAAGGCCACCTTCGACCTGACCGTCAACGCGCCGGCCGGGCAGATGGCGGTGAGCAACATGCCGATCGCCTCGTCCAAGGACATCGCCGGCGGTCTGACGCGCACCGTATTCCAGACCTCGCCCAAGATGTCGACCTACCTGCTGTTCTTCGGCCTGGGCGACTTCGACCGGGCCACGCTCAAGGCCGAAAACGGCACCGAGATCGGCGTGATCGCGCAGAAGGGCAAGGTCGACCAGGCCAAGTTCGCGCTGGAAGCCGGCCGCGACGTCCTGGCCGAATACAACGACTACTTCGGCGTGCCGTATCCGCTGCCCAAGCTGGACAACATCGCCGCCCCGGGCCAGAGCCAGTTCTTCAGCGCCATGGAAAACTGGGGCGCGATCTTCACCTTCGAATACTCGCTGTTGCTGGATCCGGCCATCTCCAACGTCTCCGACCAGCAGCGCGTGTTCACCACCGCCGCCCACGAGATCGCCCACCAGTGGTTCGGCGACCTGGTGACCATGGCGTGGTGGGACGACCTGTGGCTCAACGAGGGCTTTGCCACCTGGATGGAAGGCCGCACCAGCCAAAAGCTGCACCCGGAATGGGACATCGACAAGACCGACGCGGCCTACACCAGCCGCGGCGCCATGGGCCGCGACGCCTATGCCACCACCCACCCGGTGGTGCAGCACGTGGCCACCGTCGAGCAGGCCAGCCAGGCCTTCGACGGCATCACCTACGGCAAGGGCTCGGCCGTGATCGGCATGCTCGAAGACTACGTGGGCGAGGCACAGTGGCGCACCGGCGTGCGCAGCTACATCAAGGCCCACGCCCACGGCAACGCGGTCACCGACCAGCTGTGGCAGGAGATCGACCGGGCCGCCCCCGGCAAGGACTTCACCCAGGTCGCGCACGACTTCACGCTGCAGCCGGGCGTGCCACTGATCAAGGCCAGCGCCGCCTGCGCCGCCGGCACCACCACCGTCACCCTGGAGCAGGGCGAATACACCGTCGACCGGCCGGACAAGACCCCGCTCAAGTGGCACGTGCCGGTAGCCCTGCGCGGCGCCGATGGCAAGCAAGTGCGCGTGCTGGTCGACGGCACCGCCCAGGTCAAGCTGCCCGGCTGCGACGGCCCGGTGGTCGTCAACGCCGGCCAGAAGGGCTACTACCGCACCCTGTACGCTCCGGCCCAGTTCAAGACCCTCAGCGCCGGTTTCGCCAAGCTGCCCGTCGTGGACCAGCTGGGCGTGATGATGGATGCCAGCGCCCTGGCCACCGTCGGCCTGCAGCCGGAAAGCGACATGCTGGACCTGACCACCAAGGTCCCGGTCGGCGCCTCGCCGGACCTGTGGCAGCAGGTGTCCGGCACCCTGGGCGGCATCGACGACATGTTCGAGGGCGACGCCAAGGGCCAGGCCGCGTGGCGCAAGTACGCCCTGTCGCGCCTGTCGCCGGAGTTCGCCCAGCTGGGCTGGGACAACCGCGAGGGCGATTCGGCCCAGGTCAAGCAGCTGCGCTCGCGCCTGATCGGCACCCTGGGCGCGATGGGCGACGAGCAGGTCATCGCCGAAGCCCGCCGCCGCTTTGCCGCGTTCCAGGCCGATCCCAAGTCGCTCTCGCCGGACCTGCGCCGCACCGTGCTGGGCATCGTCGCCCGCAACGCCGACGCCGCCACCTGGGACACCCTGCACGCGCTGGCCAAGCAGGAAACCTCGGCCATGACCCGCGACCAGTACTACAGCCTGCTGGCCTACGCCAAGGACGACGCCCTGGCCCGGAAGGCGCTGGAGATGGCCCTGACCGACGAGCCCGGCGCCACCAACGCCGCCAGCATGATCTCGGCCGTCTCGCGCGAGCACGCCGACCTGGCCTTCGACTTCGCCGTCAGCCACCGTGAACAGGTCGACAAGCTGGTCGACTCCACCTCGCGTGCGCGCTACTACCCGGGCCTGGGCAGCAGCTCCAAGGACCTGAAGATGGTGGACAAGATCAAGGCCTATGCCGACCAGTACATCGCCCCCACCTCCCGCCGCGCCGCCGAAACCGTCATCACCGGCATCCAGACCCGCGTCAAGCTGCAGGCCGAGCGCCTGCCGCAGATCCAGGCGTGGTTGAAGCAGCAGAAGGGCTGAGCTGCGGCTCTGCTCCCTCTCCCCCGCTTGCGGGGGAGAGGGTCGGGGTGAGGGGTTGTCGAATCGCGCGGTGGTTTGACTCGACAGCATCCATCAGACCTGCTGCCATCCAGCGAAAGCTGGAACACAGGACAGTCGTCATTCCCGCGCGGGCGGAAACCCAGAGCCTCGGCTTGCCACAGCGCTCACCCCTAAGCCGCGCCAGCTTGAAGCTGTCCCCGGTTCCTGACACCATGCATCGCAATTGCAACGCAATGCATGAGGCGCCGCATGAAAACTGCATCCCTTCCTTCGCTTCGTGTCGATCCCGCGCTGCGCGAGGCGGCCGAAGCCGTCCTGCAGGAGGGCGAGACGCTTTCAAGCTTCGTCGAGCAGTCGGTACGCGCCCAGGTCCAGCTGCGCCAGCAGCATGAAGCCTTCGTCGCCCGCGGGCTGGCCTCGCGCGAAAGCGCCCGCACGTCGGGTCGCTATGTCTCCACCGCAGATGCGCTGCAAGGCCTCCGGTCCCGGCTGGATAACGCGCGCAAGGGCTGACCGGATGGCCTTCACTGTTCGCTTCACGGAAGAGGCGCACCAGGATCTGGAGCGACTTTACGACTGGCTGCTGCAACGTGCCGAGGGCGATTTCGTCGTGGCCGAGCGCGCGCTGGAAGCCATCGCCGACGGCATCGTGGTGCTTGAACTGGCCCCGTTGAGCTGCCGCAAGGCCACTGCCGCCGACCCATTCCTGCGCGAACTCGTCATCGGCTTCGGTGCGAGCGGGTATGTGCTGTTGTTCGAGGTCGAAGACAGCCAGACCGTGACGGTCCTGGCGGTCAGGCACCAGCGGGAAGACGACTATCACTGACCCTGGCAAGCGCAAACGCCAAGACCGTCGCGCTGCTTCCTTCTGAATCTGGAACCATCCTTTGAGGCGCCTGCCGCAGATCCAGGCGGTTGAGGCAGCAGAGAGGCTGAGGTTTTACCGCCAGGGCATGAAGGAAGGCTCCCGCTGGGAGCCTTCTTTATTCGCTATTCGCGAATAGCGAATATGCGCCATGGATCTGAAACCCTAAGAGTTGTTGATCCTGCTGAAGGCTTCCCTGACGGAGCAGGCTGGCGTCAGCCCTTGCTCGCCGGCGCCTGCGGCTGATCAGCAGCACCCCACTGCCGACCGTGACCTACAGGCCGTCGCCGACCGCAAAGCCGCAGGCTTCCAGCCAGCGGCCGGACAGCCGCAGCTTGGGTGCTGGTAGCCCACCCGCTGTTCGCCCGGCCAGCCCTCGTAGTAAAGACTGCTCATAGTGCAACGCGTGGGCGTGCGGAGGCGCGGACTGGAGGACCGCGGTGCCGGTTTCAGCGGCGGTGGCGAGAAGACCGCGGAACGCAGGCCGGCCGTCTGCACGGCACGTCATCTCGACAAGCGGGACTTCGTCTACGAGCCGGCGCTGGATGTCTACCGCTGTCCGGCCGGCGAGCACGCCACGCATCGCTTCACCAGCGAAGAGAACGACCTAACGTTGCACAAGTATTGGTCGT
>Ga0160456_100257_pt1 | contig 24644 bp, 23 predicted proteins | sample HID1972K_E6MG_FD_108261 | JGI IMG/M metagenome (GOLD analysis project Ga0160456, IMG submission 108261) | Enriched pill bug-associated microbial communities from UW Madison campus, WI, USA - HID1972K_E6 MG | ecosystem: Host-associated > Arthropoda: Insects > Digestive system > Unclassified ... | reverse complement strand
TGCTCGCAAGCCTTGGCTGATGCTGAAAAACTGCTCGCCAAACTGGAAAAGCAACGCGGCAAGGCGCAGGAAAAACTGCACAAATCCCGCACCAAATTGCAGGACGCAGCTGCTGCCGGTAAAGCCAAGGCACAGACCAAAGCCAAGGGCGCAGTGAAAGAACTCGAAGACCTGCTCGATGCGTTGAAGGATCGTCAGTCCGATACGCGCAGCTACATCCTGCAACTCAAGCGCGACGCCCAGGAAAGCCTGAAACTGGCGCAGGGTGTGGGCCGCGTTCAAGAAGCCGTGGGCAAAGTATTGTCGACTCGCTCGGCCAAACCAGCAGCGGCACCGGCGAAGAAAGCCGCGGCCAAACCTGCTGCAGCCAAAGCTCCAGCGAAAACTGCGGCGGCCAAGCCTGCTGCAAAAGCTGCTGCTAAAACCGCTGCCAAGCCCGCTGCAAAAGTACCGGTGAAAGCCGCTGCAAAACCAGCTGTTAAAGCGGCTGCAAAACCTGCAGCGAAGAAACCTGCTGCGGCGAGCGCTGCAAAACCAGCAGCTAAAACCACAGCGGCAAAACCTGCTGCGCGCACTGCCGCTGCCAAGCCGGCTACCCGTGCCGCCGCAGCTAAACCAGCTGCGAAGCCAGCCGCAGCCAAAGCTGCTCCAGCGAAAACCGCCGCTAAACCAGCTGCCAAAGCGGTTGCAAAACCTGCTGCTAAAACCGCTGCTGCAAAACCAGCCGCCAAGACTGCCGCTAAACCAGCTGCAGCCAAACCTGCTGCAAAAGCGCCAGCCAAAGCTGCTGCAAAACCGGCTGCAAAACCAGCCGTGAAAGCTGCCGCCAAACCGGCAGCCAAGCCAGCCGCTAAACCGGCCGCTGCTGCCAAACCAGCGACTGCTGCTGCCAAGCCTGCTGCTGCGAAACCAGCCGCCAAGCCAGCTGCAAAACCAGCCGTTAAAAAGCCAGCCGCTGCCAAATCAGCCGCTGCCAAACCAGCTGCCGCCAAACCGGCTACCGCGCCTGCCGCCAAGCCTGCCGCACCGACAACCTCGGCTGCGCCATCGGCACCTGCTCCAGCCGCGACTACCTCGACCCCTTCGACTGCGCCATCGCCAGCCGCTGCGTCGAGCGTCAGCAATAACCCGACCAGCGCTTCCTAAGTACCGGTCGCCGCGACGCGCAGCACTTGCAGCGCGTCGCGGTTCGGGTTGGTCGCCGTGCCGGCCAAGCCTTCAAGCCAGGTGATCGAACCTGCGTTGTTTCGCGTCCATTCCTGCGCCACACCTTCAAGCCGTGACAGCAATGCTCGCTCAGCTTCCAGCTCGAGTGACTTGATCTGCTCGCGCATGCCTTTCACCACCGCATCATCCGCCGCACGCGATTTCCATTGCATGCGCAGTGTTCGCAGCGGCTGCACCACATCGATATCCCACGGTTCGGTCAGCGCCTGAAGCTGGCGAACGCGTTGTTCATCGCAAGTCACTGCGCGCTGCTCCAGCCATAAACCGCACAGCAGCAGGCACACATTGGCGCCCGCCGTTTGCAGTTGCAGGCAGGCGTCTTCCACGCCCGGTCGGGCGTAGGTGGCAAGGGAAAAGCTCCACAGGTCAGAGGACATCGTGCTACTCGCGCCAGTTGTGAGCGAAGCTGGTAGACTCCGCCGCCATTATGATCCGACTTCAGAACCTGACTTTACAGCGTGGCCCGCAACGTCTGCTAGAAGACGCCGAGCTGACCCTGCACGCCGGCCACAAAGCCGGCCTAATCGGTGCCAACGGCGCCGGCAAATCGAGCCTGTTCGCCCTGATTCGGGGTGAGCTGCACCCGGACTCGGGTGATTGCTTCCTGCCGGCTGACTGGCGCATCGCTCACATGCGCCAGGAAATCGAGACGCTCGAGCGTCTTGCCGTCGACTATGTGCTCGATGGCGACCTGCGTCTACGCGAGGTGCAACGTGACCTCGCCGCTGCCGAAGCGGCGCACGACGGTGCCGCTCAGGCCCGCCTGCACTCGGAACTCGACAGCGCCGACGGTTACACCGCCGATGCGCGGGCGCGCAAGTTGCTTGCCGGCCTGGGTTTCACCAACGAACAGATGGATCGTCAGGTCGGGGATTTCTCCGGTGGCTGGCGGATGCGTCTGAACCTGGCGCAAGCGCTGATGTGCCCGTCGGATCTGTTGCTGCTCGACGAACCGACCAACCACTTGGACCTCGACGCGATCATCTGGCTCGAAGAGTGGCTGAAAAGCTACCCGGGCACCTTGCTGCTGATCTCCCACGACCGCGATTTCCTTGACGAAGTCGTCGATCACGTGGCACATGTCGATCAGCGCAAAATCACCCTCTATCGCGGCGGCTATACCGCGTTCGAACGCGCCCGAGCCGAGCGTCTGGCCCAACAGCAACAGGCCTACGAGAAGCAGCAGGCGCAACGTGCGCACATGGAAAGCTACATCGCCCGCTTCAAGGCGCAAGCGACCAAGGCCCGTCAGGCACAGAGCCGGATCAAGGCCCTGGAGCGGATGGAAGAACTGTCGGCCGCCCACGTCGACTCGCCGTTCGACTTCGTCTTCCGCGAGTCGACCAAGATCTCCAGCCCGCTGATCGACCTGTCCGATGCGCGTCTGGGTTACGGCGACAAAACCATCCTGGAGAAGGTCAAGCTGCAACTGACCCCGGGTGCGCGGATCGGCTTGCTCGGCCCGAACGGCGCGGGTAAATCGACCCTGATCAAGAACCTTGCCGGCGAGCTGTCTCCGCTGGGCGGGCGCCTGACCCGTGGCGAGAACACCGTGGTCGGTTACTTCGCTCAGCATCAGCTCGATTCGCTGGACGCCAAGGCCAGCCCGTTGCTGCATTTGCAGCGTCTGGCGCCGACCGAGCGCGAGCAGACCCTGCGCGACTTCCTCGGTGGTTTCGATTTCCGTGGCGCACGCATCGACGAACCGACCAACCACCTCGACCTGGAAATGCGCCTGGCGCTGACCATGGCATTGCAGGAATTCAGCGGCGCAGTGTTGGTGGTGTCTCACGATCGGCACTTGCTCAAGAGCACCACCGACAATTTCTACCTGGTCGCTGACGGCAAGGTAGAGGAGTTCGATGGCGACCTCGAAGACTACGCACGCTGGCTGGTGGAATACCGTCAGCGCAATGCCCCTGTCAGTAATACTCCGGTGAACCCGGACAAGACCGACAAGAAGGCCCAGCGTCAGGCCGCTGCGGCGTTGCGTCAGCAACTGGCGCCGCACAAGCGCGAGGCCGACAAGCTCGAAGCCGAACTGGGCAAGCTCCACGAGAAGCTCGCCAAGGTCGATGCCAGCCTCGGCGACAGCGACATCTACGAGCCGGCGCGCAAGAACGAGTTGCGTGATCTGCTGGCCGAACAGGCCAAGCTGAAGGTTCGCGAAGGCGAGCTGGAAGAGGCGTGGATGGAAGCCCTCGAGGTGCTGGAAAGCATGCAGGCGGAGCTGGAGGCGCTGTCCTGATGGAAGCGTTCAAGCTGCCGCTGCCGGCGGTGTGGGTCGAGCCGATCTGGTTTACGGTGCAGATTCTGCTGATCCTGCTGGCCGGTTACCTCACTCAGCGCTTCGTCGCCAAAGGCCTGACCCGGTTGGGCGAGCGCTATCCGTTCCCGCCGCAGTTGCTGATGCCGCTGCGTGGAGTGCTGCGCTGGCTGATCATGGGCAGTGCGCTGATCTTCGTCCTGGAGCGCCTCGGCGTCTCGGCCACGGTGTTGTGGACGGCGTTGTCGGGTTTCGTCGCGGTGGCGGCGGTCGCGTTCTTCGCGATGTGGAGTGTGCTGTCGAATTTGCTCTGCGCGATTCTGATCTTCACGGTCGGGCCGTTTCGCCTGGGCGATATCGTTGAGCTGGTGGACACCACCGACAAGCCGGGCGTCAAAGGCCGGGTGGTGGCGATCAATCTGCTCTACACCACGTTGATCGAGGCGGAAGAGTTGGGGACTGGCAGCGCGATGGTGCAGGTGCCGAACAGCTTGTTCTTCCAGCGCTCGGTGCGGCGTTGGCGCGGGACGGATGTGTTTCCTTCCAGCGGGTTTGAGAAGTAAGTCTTAAAGCAAGATCAAAAGATCGTCCGATCGCGGCCCGAGCCTGCGGCAGCTCCTACAAGGATCGCATTCCCATGTAGGAGCTGCCGCAGGCTGCGATCTTTTGCTTTTAGGCCCAATCCGCATTAGCTTGAGCGTCTGTCACGATTCAGATGTGAGGTGTGCGATGGAGCTTCAAACATGGCTGGCGTTTTTTGCCGCCTGCTGGGTGATCAGCCTTTCCCCGGGTGCTGGCGCCATTGCGTCGATGTCCAGCGGTCTGCAATACGGGTTCTGGCGCGGCTACTGGAATGCGCTCGGTCTGCAAATCGGTCTGGCTGTACAGATTGCGATTGTCGGCGCCGGCGTTGGCGCGATCCTCACCGCTTCGGCCACGGCCTTCCACGCGATCAAATGGTTCGGCGTCGCCTACCTGGTGTATCTGGCCATCAAGCAATGGCGCGCGCTGCCCATGGACATGAGCGATGACGCGGCGGTGCGGCCGATCGGCAAGCCGCTGGCGCTGGTGTTCCGTGGCTTTCTGGTCAACATCAGCAACCCCAAGGCGTTGGTGTTCATGCTCGCGGTGCTGCCGCAGTTCATCAACCCGCATGCACCGCTGTTGATTCAGTACGTGGTGATCGGCGTGACCATGGTCTGTGTCGACCTGATTGTGATGGCCGGTTACACCGGTCTGGCGTCGAAGGTCTTGCGTCTGTTGCGCACACCGCAGCAGCAGAAACGCATGAACCGCACGTTTGCCGGGCTGTTCATCGGCGCGGCGGCGTTTATGGCGACGTTGCGCAAAGCCGCCGCGTAAACCCCACAGGCACAAAAAAGGCGACCTCCCGAGGTCGCCTTTTTATTGCCTGCGAGTTACTCAGCGCAAAATCACCGGCGCCGTATCTGGCGGCAGGTTGTTGCGCTGAGCCGGCTCGCGCGATGGTTCGTAACTGCCACCGCCGAGCTGCTGGCTCAATTGCCCGGCGACATCCTCACCCAAGGCCTTGGACACGTCACGGACTACCCGTGGACGGTTCAGCGACACATGGATGTCCCGGCTGTTCACCAGTTTGGTGTCCTGCGCTTCGCCCATCGCGGTGAAGGCCGAGATGATTTCGTAGGTCTTGGTATTGATCAGGCTGAAGTCCGCGACCAGTGTCAGGGCCAGTACCGCCGAATAGCTGTCGGTGTTCGCCAGCTCGTTCATGTCCTGAGTGAAGTCGATGTCGGACACCGTGCCGAAGAGCACATAGTCGGCGCCCTTGTAGCTGCCAGCCTTGATCCGCTTGATCACGTCGTAGACATCGCCCTTGGACGACGCCGTGTACGGTTTGCCTTGGATCAACTGGAACATGCCGGTACGGAGGATTTCGCCTTTGATGTCGCCGGTGAACCGGCGCAATTCGGTCTGCTGGATGTAGCTGTTGGGCGTTTCGTATTCCTCATAGCTCGATGAGCCGCTGGCGCCGTAATAACTCTCCTGGTGATTGCTCTGCGCCGAGATGGTGTGAATGTATTGCTCCACACGTTCCTCGTACGCCAGGTCGGCAACGGCGACTTTCGGGGCCGCCTGCACGCTGAACGCGCAAGCCAGGGCCAACAGGCCAATCCATGTGCGCATCGATCAACGCTCCGTGGTTTTGCGGATTTCTTTTTCGTCCATCCATTCGGCCAGACCGCTTTCGACATCGATCAGTTGCAGGCTGAATTTGTAGAAGACGTCCTTGTAATCGCTGCTGCGCTTGACAATCGAGCTGATCGAACCTTCAAGCCGGTATTTGGCGGCGATCATGTTGCCAGTCTTGGCCACGGTGCTCTTCTTGTACAGGCCGCTCTGGTTTTGCAGCTTGAGCTGATCGATCTGGCTTTGCATCGCGGTGTTGTCGCTGGCGAAGCGGGCCACCCCGGATTTCATCAACTGGGTCTTGATGCTGGTGGTTATTTCGCGGGTGTCGATGTATTCGCTGGTCTTGTTCATCACGTCGTAGACCTGAACCACCGGACGGCCCTGCAGAACCCCGGACTGGGCCAGCGAGCGGGTCATCGACTCGGCGATCATCTGCAGGTCGGTGGAGCCGAACTCGTTGGTGACGGTTTCAACCGCTCTGGGGTCGCCGTAACTGATATTGTTGCTGCCCAGGGTTGGCGAGTTGTCGACACAACCGGAGACCAGCAAGGCGAAAACGGCGAGGCAGGAGACGCGTGCAAACATGGGAGTGCTCTCTGGAACGAAATAGGGCGTCGGGTTCAAGGCGTCTGGAGTTCCAGACGAAAGTCCACGGCTTTCGGGGTGGGAGCGATGCTCTGGAGGAAGCTGTTCTGTCCGCCGTAGATCAACTGGGGTTTCCAGACTTCATCGTCGGCGACTGGAAAGCCTTCAGCACTGAGCCAGGCGAAACGGTAATAGAAGGTCTTGTTGCGCTTGTCGGTGTTGTTCAATTGCACGCCAACAGTCATGAAGCCGTTTTCCCGGGCGACGCGCATGTTACCGATCGCAATGTTCTTCAGCTCGCCCATCGCCACCACTTTGCTCGCCGCGCTGCCCGGGGCCGGGGGTGACGGTGGAGGCGTTGCGCAACCGCTGGTCAGCAAGGCGAAGGCCGCCACCGCGATGAGTTTGAAGCGCATGCAAAGACTCCGTTCTTGAGGTTGTCCGAGGCGGGTGACGGGGCACACGCCGATGCTCGGCAGATTGACGGTCTGCCCGATTTTCTTCAAGCGCCAACGCACGACTTGAGTCATTTCCCTTTCAGGTCCGACACCGCCGCTGTCGGCGGTACGTAAGCCGTGCCGATGATAAATAACCGGTCGCCGAATGCCCGCAGGTTGATGACCTGGTGATCACGATCAATGCGAACGGTCAGCGTACCGGCAGCATTGGGCGCATTGATGGTGTGGTTGCCCTTTTTCAGGCGCAGTCGCGCTACCAGGGTCTTATCGGGCAGGGTGCGCCAGGTGCGGGTATCCGCCTCTTCGAATAAATCTTTTTCGGTCACGACCAGTGAGGCCTTGGTGGGGTTTTGGGTGTTGTAAGAAGCTTGGCCGACGGCCGCCATATTGGCGCGGAACCGCGCCGATTCAATGATATCGGGCATGTCATCACGCAAGGTGCGCGTCGCCATGTCGGTAACGCTGTTGATGAGGCTCAAGGGGCGTTTGCGCGCATCGACCTTGATCGAGTCGAAAGACGGCGTGACCGCGTCCGGCACCATCACCGGAAAGGAAATCGGTGCCTCGATGACCAGGGTTTCATTGAGCTGCACTGGAATCAGTACTTTGACCGAGGCGCGGGCAGGGGCCAGGCCACTTTGCACCACGATCAACACGTCGCTTTCGTCAGCCTGCGCCGGCGGTTTGTCGAGATTGCGTAACGCTTGCTCGAGAAAAGGTACGTTGGGGCGCAGTTCGATGGCTTGCCGATAGCCCGGTGCAGCCAGATCACGCTCGCCCAAGGCCTCATAGGTGAAACCGGCCAGATAATGGCTGAATGCACTCTGGTAACCGTTTTTCAATTCGATGACCGACGGCGCATCAAGGGTGGTCACCGGGTAGCCCCGCAGGTCCTTGTAATGCACCTTGATGCCCTGTGCCTTGGCTAGCTCTTCGGCTTCGTCGTACTGGTGCTCGCGCGCTCGGGCGATCAGCGCTTCGCGCTCGTGGGTTTTCTTGATGTCGGTCCGGGCGCCTTCGAAGTCGTTGACGGACAATTGGTTGAGGGCCATTTGCGTGGTCAGCATGACCTTTTCGTAGTCATAACCGTCGTAGCGCTGCAGTTTGTCATTGACCAACATGACGCCCATTTCCCGGCCTAATTGACCGAGGAATTTCATCGGTGCGGAAGGTACGGCGTCTTCGCGCTGGGCAATCATCTGGTCAGCACTGCGCCAGGCCATCTGGCTCTCGGGCAGCAAGCTGCCGAGGCTGAGGACCGCGCCTTTTTCGAAGTAATAGAGCAGATCCTTGGATTCCCACGGGTTGTTCCACTCGATCAGGTACAGCGCGGCATCGACATTGCCCATCATCAGTTGATCGGTGGTTTGCTGCATTTCCAGGTCGTAATTGCGGTAAGCGGCGCATCCGTTGAGTTGCGCAACGATGCTGAGCAGCACAGTCAACAGCAGGCAGTGACGCATGACGGTGGCTTCTTCCTTGGGCGCAAAGGGGCTGATGTGGCGCATTATAAGGATCAGTGGTGGCAATGTGCTTGGCTGTTTTGCATAGCGTCTGCGCGGCCTGTCAGGTGCCAGGCCAGCACTGGTTGAGCTAGGCTTGCACCCCCGCTGTTCAATTCAAACCGGTGCCCTGATGAATCAACTGCTGGCCATGCGTGCGTTCCGTTGCATCGTCGAGTGTCACGGCTTCAGCGCCGCTGCCGAACGGCTCGACACCACGCACTCGACCATCTCCCGGCAGTTGCAGCAGTTGGAAGCTGAACTCGGCACGCGGCTGATCAATCGCAACACCCGACGCTTCAGCCTGACCACCGCGGGCCAGCAGTATTACGCCGCGTGCGTGGACATTCTCGAGCGCCTCGATCAGGCTGCCGTCGCCGTGGCGCAAGCCCATGAAAGCCCCAGCGGCGTTTTGCGTATCAGCGCACCCATGGTCATCGGTACGCTGGAACTGGCCAACTGGTTGCCGGCGTTTCAGCAGCGCTATCCCGAAATTGAAGTCGATTTGTCCTGCGATGACCGTTTTGTCGATCTGATTGCCGAGGGCTTCGATGTGGCCCTGCGCATTTGCGGGGCGCTGGAGGATTCATCGCTGGTGGCGCGATTGCTGACGGTGTCGCCGATGCTGCTGGTGGCTTCGCCGGCCTACGTGGCTCGGCATGGTTTGGTGCGACAGATACGCAAATTGGCGGAACATCAGATGCTGGGATTCACTGCTGGAAGCGATTGGTTGCTGACTGATTCCCATGGCGCAACCACACCAGTCAATCCCCAAGGTCGCTTCAAAACCGATTCGATCAGCTCGCTGCACGCCGCCGCACTGGCTGGCGTCGGTATTGCCGCGTTCACCCGGGCTACGGTGCAGGACGACTTGTTGAGCGGACGTCTGGTGCACATCCTGCCGGATTGCAGCCTCGGCCAGCGGCACTATTACGCGCTGTATCCCCACGCTCGCCACGTTGCGCTCAAGGTAAAGGTTTTCGTCGAATTCATGGCTGAGCATTACCGCAATCTCACGGCACCTTTACGCTGAATGCCGACAAAGCTTGAGGGAAACGCCTGCGAAGTGAACAATATGTAACTTCGCATTTCCATTTGAGAACTGTTCATGATTGCCTCGTCCCGATTCCTGGCCTGGCTGGTGTTCCCGCTGTGCGCGCTGAGCAGCTTCAACCTGCTGGCCGATACCGTGGAAGGCGCTCCGCAAGCGCTGCACCTGCTTGATTACATCAGCGCGGATTACCCGCCGACGGTCGAGGCTGGAACAGTCGTCGATGATGCCGAATACCGTGAGCAACTGGAGTTCACCCAAGCGCTGCAAAGCCTGATCGCGGGCATGCCGGGCAATCCTGAAAAAGCCGCGCTGGAACAGGGCATCAGTGTCTTGCACGCTGCCATCACCGCCAAGCAGGACGGTGCGCAAGTCGCCCGTCAGGCGCGGCAACTGGGCGCGCAACTGGCGGTGGCGTATGAAGTCAGCCAAGCGCCGATCATCACTCCGGATCCCACCCGTGGCGCGCCGCTCTATGCGCAGAATTGCTCGGTGTGCCACGGCGCCAGCGGTGTCGGCGACGGCCCGGCAGGCCTGGGCATGACGCCGGCGCCGGCCAATCTGCGTGACGCTGCGCGGATGGACCATCTGAGCCTTTATGCGATCTACAACACCCTCGGCCAAGGTGTTGAAGGCACTGACATGCCGGCGTTTGCCGACCAGCTCGATGATCGTCAGCGTTGGGATCTGGCCACCTACATCGCGGGCTTCAGCGCCGAGGCTGCGGCCGCCAAATCCGAGAAGACCTACAACATCGCCGATCTGGCCCGCCAGACCCCAGCCGAAGTGCTGGCCGCCGAAGGTATGCCCGCCGCCGCGACCTTTCGTGCACAACGGGCGCAACCGCCGCAGGTCAAGCGTGGCCCGGCGCAGTTGCTCGACTACACCGCAGCGACACTGGACAAGAGCCTTGCCGCCTACCGCGCCGGCGAGCACGATCAGGCCTACGACCTGTCGGTGGCGGCGTATCTGGAAGGCTTCGAACTGGTCGAGAGTTCGCTGGATAACGTCGATGCCAACGTGCGCAAGGACACTGAGAAGTCGTTGATGGCGTACCGGCAGTCATTGCAGGACGGTTTGCCCGTCGAGCAGGCCGAGCAGCGTCTGGACGCGGCCAAGGCCAAGCTGAAAGAGTCCGCCGGCCTGTTGGGCAGCGATGGCTTGAGCTGGTCGCTCAGCTACATCTCCGGTCTGCTGATTTTGCTGCGCGAAGGCCTGGAAGCGATTCTGGTGCTGGCGGCTATCCTTGCCTTCCTGCGCAATACCGGTCAGCAATCGGCGGTGCGCAGTGTCAACGTCGGTTGGGGTTTGGCGCTGTTGGCCGGCCTCGGCACCTGGGCGTTGGCAGCGTATGTCATCGATGTCAGCGGCTCGCAGCGTGAGCTGCTGGAAGGCGCGACGGCGCTGTTCGCCAGTGTGATGGTGCTGTGGCTTGGCGTGTGGATGCACGACCGTCGCCATGCAGCGGCTTGGCAGGATTACATCAAGAGCAGTCTGGTCGGCGGTGGCGGACGCTTCGGCTTTGCGATTCTGGCGTTCTTCTCGGTGTACCGCGAGTTGTTCGAGGTGATCCTGTTCTACGAAACCCTGTGGCTGCAGGCCGGCCCGGCCGGGCATGACGCGGTGCTCGCCGGTGGCGCGACGGCGCTGGTGCTGCTGGTCGGACTGGCGTGGGTGATCCTGCGTGGCTCGGCGAAACTGCCGCTGACGCTGTTCTTCAGCATCAACGCGGCGTTGCTGTGCGCATTGTCGGTGGTGTTCGCCGGGCATGGCGTGAAGGCGTTGCAGGAGGCCGGGATCTTCGGCACGCGGCCAGTGGCGTTCTTTGAGTTTGACTGGCTGGGGATTCATGCCGATGCGTATTCGTTGACGGCGCAGGCCGTGGCGATTGTGGCGATTGTTGTGTTGTATGGGCGTAGTTGGGTGGCTGAGAAGCGGCGGGTAGCCGCTTAACAGCATTCGCTGCGCTCACATTCGCGAGCAAGTCGAATCGTCGCACCGTCACTCCCACAGGATTTGCGCGTAACCTGTGGGAGTGACGGTGCTCACATTCGACTTGCTCGCGAATTTTTTGGAGTAAAAAAATGCGTGTATGGATCGATGCCGACGCTTGCCCTCGGGCGGCGAAGGATCTGGTGGTGAAGTTCGCCCTCAAGCGCCAGTTCGAAGTGGTAATGGTGGCCGGGCAGCCGCAGATCAAGCCGGGGCTGGCCATCGTCAAGCTGATCGTGGTGCCGAGCGGGCCGGATGCGGCGGACGATTATCTGGTCGAACACGCGGTGCCGGGGGAACTGGTGATCTGCAGCGATATCCCGCTGGCCGATCGGCTGGTGAAGAAGGGCGTGGCGGCGCTCGACCCGCGCGGCAAGGAGTTCGATGCGCAGAACATGGGTGAACGGCTGGCAGTGCGCAATCTGTTCACCGACCTGCGTGAGCAAGGCCAGATGAGCGGCGGCCCCGCGCCGTTTGGCGACCGCGAAAAGCAGGCGTTTGCCAATGCGCTGGACCGGATCCTCACGCGCCTGACCCGCAACACCTGAGCCCCACACAAATCCCTTGTAGGAGTGAGCCTGCTCGCGATAGCGGTCGATCATTCAACAGATATGTTGCCTGACACACCGCCATCGCGAGCAGGCTCACTCCTACAATAGACCGTGTCAGGCGTCATTTTCGTGGGTCAGCTCTAATACTCGGTCGACGAGTTTGTTGATGCCCGAGGCTGCCTCGCTGATGTTCTGCGCCAGCATGTAAGCCGGGGTCGTCACCAGTTTGCGCGCCTTGTCTTCAATGATCTCGGTCACCGCGCAATCTTCGTGGGTCGCGCCCATCTTGTTCATCGCCGTGGCGGTGTCGGCATCGTTGCCGATGGTGCAGGTCACGCCCGGGCCGTAGATCTTCGCGGCCAATGCCGGCGAGATGCACATCAGGCCCACTGGTTTGCCTGCTTCGGCGAATGCCTCCGCCAGCGCCAGCACTTCAGGCTGCACGCTGCAGCCAGCGCCTTCGACGGCAAAGTTGGACAGGTTTTTCGCCGCACCAAAGCCGCCGGGCACGATCAGTGCGTCGAAGTCGTCAACGTCGGCCTCGCGGATGTCCTTGATGTTGCCACGGGCAATCCGCGCCGATTCCACCAGCACATTGCGCGACTCGGGCATTTCTTCGCCGGTCAGGTGGTTGATCACATGCAATTGCGCGATGTTCGGGGCGAAGCACTGCACCTGGGCGCCGCGTTGGTCGAGGCGCAGCAGGGTGATGACGCTCTCATGGATCTCGGCGCCGTCGTATACGCCACTGCCGGACAGGATCACTGCAACTTTTTTGCTCATGGTTTTCTCTCCAGATTCATGGCGCTAAATGTCCACTAAATTGTCGCGCGTTGCCATAGGGTTAATGGGCGGCTACACCTAGGATCAGTCCTCAAGACTTCATTCAGGGCGCGTCATGGACTTCATTCTGTATGCGGTGCCGTTTTTCCTCGTATTGATCGCGGTTGAACTGATTGCCGACCGCTGGCGCGGGGTCAGCAACTATCGCCTGGCGGACGCGGTGAACAGCATCAGCACCGGTGTGTTGTCGACCACCACCGGGTTGCTGACCAAAGGTGTCGGGCTGCTCACGTACGCGTTTGCCCTGGAACATCTGGCCTGGCTCAGGCTGCCGACGGACCGCGTCTGGGTCTGGGTGTTTGCGTTCGTCCTCTACGACTTCTGCTACTACTGGCTGCACCGCATGGGGCATGAGCGCAACATCCTCTGGGCCGCGCATTCGGTGCATCACCAGAGCGAGGAGTACAACCTCTCCACCGCGTTGCGCCAGACCAGCACCGGGTTTCTGCTCGGCTGGGTTTTCTACCTGCCGATGGCGTTGCTTGGCGTGCCGCTGCTGGTGTTTGTCAGCGTCGCGGCGCTCAACCTGCTGTATCAATTCTGGGTGCACACCAGGCACATTCCCAAGCTCGGCTGGTTCGAGTGGTGCTTCGTTACGCCATCCAATCATCGGGCTCACCATGCACAGAACGCTCTCTACATGGATCGCAACTACGGCGGGGTGTTCATTCTTTGGGACCGGTTGTTCGGCACGTTTCAGGAAGAGGACGATAACGAACCGGTGATTTTCGGTGTGACCACGCCATTGGCGAGCTGGAATCCGCTGTGGGCCAACCTGCAGTTTTATGCGCAATTGTGGGATGACGCACGCCGGGCCGAGCGCCCGTGGGACAAGCTGCGGATCTGGTTCATGCGCACCGGTTGGCGGCCGGCGGACGTGGCGGCGAAGTACCCGATGAGCAAGCCGGATCTGGCTCTATTCCGCAAATTCGACGTGCCGCTCGAGCGGCGCCTGCAGTGGTATGTGGCGCTGCAGTTTTGCGTCTACATCGCGCTGGGCAGTTATCTGATGAACCTGGAGCGTAGCCTGCCGACGGCCGCGCTGTTACTCGGCTGGAGCGCGGTGGCTTTCGGGGTGTTTGCGTTGGGCGTGGCCCTGGAGAATCGCCCGTGGGCGCTGAAGGTCGAACTGTTGCGGCTGGGGTTGAACGTGCCGCTGCTGTGGCTGGCGCCGCTGGTCGGGCTTTGGCCGGCCAGCCCGCTGATGGGGGCGGGCCTGCTCGGTTACAGCCTGCTCAGTGTTGGCGGGCTGTACGTGAGTCGCCAGTGCGTTATTCGGCTGGCGTCTTAGGGTCGGCGGTTTTTGCCTGTTCGGCTTGCTGCAGTTGCAAGGCTTTTGCTGCTTGCTCGTCGGCGTAAACCTGTTTCGCCAGACGGGCATTCTTGAAGCGCCGACGCAGCCACAGGCCGACGCCCAGCACCAGCAACGCACCGAGCACCCACAGCTCATATTTTTTGATACTGCCGAGCATGCCTTCCAGCACCGCGCCGAAGTGGTAAGCCGCAGCGGCCAGCGCGGTGGCCCAGATCGCCGCGCCAATGCCGTTCAGCAGCAGGTAACGTCCCGGCGGATAACCCGACAGGCCGATCGCCACCGGCATCACCGTGCGCAGGCCATAGACGAAGCGGAAGCTCAGCACCCAGATATCCGGATGCCTGCGAATGTGTTCCAGCGCGCGGTCGCCCATCATCTGCCAGCGTGGTTTGCGCGCGAGCAATTTGCGCCCGTGCTTGCGCCCCATGAAGTACCACAGCTGATCGCCGGCATAGCTGCCGAAGAACGCCACGACCACCACAATATTGATGTCCATGTATCCACGGAACGCGAGGAAGCCTGCGAGCACCAGAATGGTTTCGCCTTCGAAGAACGTGCCGAGAAACAAGGCAAAGTAGCCAAAGTCATGCAGAAATTGTTGGAGCATTGTCTGGGTGCTGGCGAAATGAACGCGCAGCCTAACCCTTCGGACACATTCATGAAAGTGTCCAAATGTGTCTCGACGTGAACAATTCCTACACTGAGAATGGAATGCGGCTACATGTCGCGGACCTCACACAACTGTCATCTGTTCGTCATAATGGCCGTCTATAACTGTCACGCTCGCCCGTTTGCGCGGGCTCAGGAGTCTGCCGTGAGCTTTACCCCAGCCAACCGTCTGTTCCCTGCAACGCGCCTGCGTCGTAATCGCCGTGATGATTTTTCGCGTCGGCTGGTCCGGGAAAATGTGCTGACGGTCGACGATCTGATCCTGCCGGTATTCGTGCTCGACGGTGAAAACCGCCGCGAAGCCGTGGCCTCGATGCCCGGGGTAGAGCGCTTGAGCATCGATTTGCTGCTCGAAGAAGCCGCCAAGTGGGTCGAGCTGGGGATTCCGGCGCTGGCATTGTTCCCGGTAACTCCTGCCGAATTGAAATCCCTCGACGCTGCCGAAGCGTGGAACCCCGAAGGCATTGCCCAGCGCGCTACCCGCGCCCTGCGTGAGCGCTTTCCGGAGCTGGGGGTGATCACCGACGTTGCGCTCGATCCGTTCACCACCCACGGTCAGGACGGCATCCTCGACGACGAAGGCTACGTGCAGAACGACATCACCGTTGATGCACTGGTCCGTCAGGCCTTGTCCCATGCTGAAGCCGGCGCCCAGGTCGTCGCGCCGTCGGACATGATGGACGGTCGCATCCAGGCCATTCGCGAAGCGCTGGAAATCGCTGGCCACGTCAACGTGCGGATCATGGCTTATTCGGCCAAGTACGCCAGCGCCTACTACGGGCCGTTCCGCGATGCCGTGGGTTCGGCCTCTAACCTCGGCAAGGCCAACAAAGCCTCTTATCAGATGGATCCGGCCAACAGCGACGAAGCGTTGCACGAAGTCGGTGCGGACTTGTCTGAAGGCGCGGACATGGTCATGGTCAAACCCGGCATGCCGTATCTGGATATTCTTTTCCGGGTAAAAGATGCCTTCAAAGTGCCGACCTTCGTCTATCAGGTCAGTGGCGAATACGCCATGCACATGGCAGCGATCCAGAATGGCTGGTTGAGCGAAGCGGTGATTCTCGAATCACTGACCGCCTTTAAACGTGCCGGTGCAGATGGCATCCTGACTTACTTTGCCGTTCGTGCCGCTCAATTGTTACGAGAGCAGAAATAGCCCTCCCAGGAACATTCCATGAATACCGAAGGACTCACTGAAGTTGCCGTAAAAGAAGCTCAACCGGTGGTCGAGCAAATCACTGAAACCCCGCCGGAACTGGAGCCAGCGCCATCCGCGCCGGTGGCCGAAACCGCTGTGGCGGTGCCGGCGATTGCCATTCCCGGTCTGGATGACAGCAGCCTGTATATCCACCGTGAGCTTTCGCAATTGCAGTTCAACATCCGTGTGCTGGAACAGGCGCTGGACGAGTCCTATCCATTGCTGGAGCGGCTGAAATTCCTGCTGATTTTCTCCAGCAACCTGGATGAATTCTTCGAAATTCGCGTGGCCGGCCTGAAAAAACAGATCACCTTCGCCCGTGAACAGGCCGGTGCCGATGGCCTGCAACCGCATCAAGCACTGGCGCGTATCAGCGAACTGGTCCACGGCCACGTTGACCGCCAGTACGCAATCCTCAATGACATTCTCCTGCCGGAGCTGGAAAAACATCAGGTGCGCTTCATCCGTCGCCGTAACTGGACGGTCAAGCTCAAGACCTGGGTACGCCGCTATTTCCGCGACGAGATTGCGCCGATCATCACCCCGATCGGCCTCGACCCGACGCACCCGTTCCCGTTGCTGGTGAACAAGAGCCTGAACTTCATCGTCGAGCTGGAAGGCATCGACGCCTTCGGTCGCGATTCCGGTCTGGCGATCATCCCGGCACCGCGCCTGCTGCCACGGATCATCAAGGTGCCGGAAGAAGTCGGCGGCCCGGGCGACAACTATGTGTTCCTGTCGTCGATGATCCACGCTCACGCCGATGACCTGTTCCAGGGCATGAAGGTGAAGGGCTGCTACCAGTTCCGTCTGACCCGAAACGCCGATCTGGCGCTCGACTCCGAAGATGTCGAAGACCTGGCCCGCGCGCTGCGTGGCGAGTTGTTCTCGCGTCGCTACGGTGATGCGGTGCGTCTGGAAGTCGCTGACACTTGCCCGAAACATCTCTCGGACTACTTGCTCAAACAGTTCAACCTGAGCGAGAGCGAGCTGTATCAGGTCAACGGCCCGGTCAACCTGACGCGGCTGTTCAGCATCACCGGCCTGGACAGCCACCCGGAGCTGCAATACACGCCGTTCACCCCGCAGATTCCGAAACTGCTGCAGAACAGCGAAAACATCTTCAGTGTGGTCAGCAAGCAGGACATCCTCTTGCTGCACCCCTTCGAGTCGTTCACCCCGGTGGTCGACCTGCTGCGCCAAGCCGCAAAAGACCCGCACGTTCTCGCTGTGCGCCAGACCCTGTACCGCTCCGGCGCCAACTCCGAGATCGTCGATGCGCTGGTGGATGCCGCGCGTAACGGCAAGGAAGTGACGGCGGTCATCGAGCTGCGCGCGCGGTTCGACGAAGAATCCAACCTGCAACTGGCCAGCCGTCTGCAGGCGGCCGGTGCGGTGGTGATCTACGGCGTGGTCGGCTTCAAGACCCACGCCAAGATGATGCTGATCCTGCGTCGCGAGGCCGGCGAGATCGTCCGCTACGCGCACCTCGGCACCGGTAACTACCACGCCGGTAACGCCAAGCTGTACACCGACTACAGTTTGCTGACCTCTGACGATGCCTTGTGCGAAGACGTCGGCAAACTGTTCAGCCAGTTGATCGGCATGGGCAAGACCCTGCGCATGAAAAAGCTGCTGCATGCGCCGTTTACCCTGAAAAAGGGCATGCTCGACATGATTGCCCGCGAGACCCAGTTCGCCGTCGAAGGCAAACCGGCGCACATCATCGCCAAGTTCAACTCGCTGACCGATCCGAAGATCATCCGCGCGCTGTACAAGGCCAGCCAGTCCGGTGTGCGCATCGATCTGGTGGTGCGCGGCATGTGCTGTCTGCGCCCGGGGATTGCCGGGGTTTCGCACAACATTCATGTGCGCTCGATCATTGGTCGCTTCCTGGAACACACCCGCGTGTTCTATTTCCTCAATGGCGGTGAAGAGCAGATGTTCCTCTCCAGCGCCGACTGGATGGAACGCAACCTCGACAAGCGCGTCGAGACTTGCTTCCCGGTCGAAGGCAAGAAACTGCTGACCCGCGTGAAGAAAGAGCTGGAGCTGTACCTGACCGACAACACCCACAGCTGGAGCCTGCAATCGGATGGCCGTTACATCCGCAACACGCCAACCGGCAACCAGAACCCGCGCAGCGCGCAGGCGACGTTGCTGGAACGCTTGGGTAGCCCGATCTTGCCGGTGAGCAGTTGAGGCCTTGAAGTCAAAAGCCCCTCACCCTAACCCTCTCCCAGAGGGAGAGGGGACTGACCGAGGTGTCTTGCGCTATACGCCGACCTGAGAAATCGAGACGAACTCAGGTTTGAACAGCCCTCAAATCGGCTCCCTCTACCTCGGGAGTGGGCTGGGGTGAGGGGCAGGCCCGCCCCCCATCTCAAACAAACCCAATAAAAAAGGCGATCCCCATGGATCGCCTTTTTTGTACCTGTCATCCACACACCTGTAGGAGCTGCCGAAGGCTGCGATCTTTTGATCTTGATCCTGTAGAAACAAGATCAAAAGATCGCAGCCTGCGGCAGCTCCTACAGGGGGGATTTGCGGTGTATCAGTGGACGGTGAGGACGATGCCCACCCGTGTCAGCCAATCCGCTTCGAGCCCGAAATCCGCCTGAGTCAGCTGATTCTCATCCAGCCAGTTCTCCGGGAATTCCACATCCAGGTTGTTGCCCTTCGCGCGCAACACCACCTGCGGCATCGCCTGCGTGCCACGAATGTGGTGGAACAGGATCGCAAAGCGCAGCAGCACACACAGGCGAATCAGCTTGTCACCGTCGTCACCGAAGTCGGCAAATTTGTCCTTGGGAATGTTGCGGCGATGGCCGCGCACCAATAGCGCGAGCATCTGTTGGTCTTCGCGGGAGAAGCCGGCAAGGTCCGAGTGCTCGATCAGGTAGGCGCCGTGCTTATGGTAGTGATAGTGGGCAATGTCGAGGCCGACTTCGTGCACTTTCGCTGCCCAGCCGAGGAGTTCGCGCCAGATACCGTCATCCAGTTCCCAGTCCGCCGCGACCTGATCGAACGCGTGCAGGGCTTTGCGCTCGACTCGCGCCGCCTGTTCCAGATCGACGTGGTAGCGCTCCATTAACGAGGTCAGGGTGCGTTCGCGCACGTCTTCGTGATGATGACGACCTAGCAGGTCATAGAGCACGCCTTCACGCAGCGCGCCGTCGCAGTGGTCCATGCGTTGCAGTTCGAGGGCATCGAAAATCGCTTCGAGAATCGCCAGGCCCGCCGGGAAAATGGTCCGGCGATCCGGTTTGATGCCTTCGAAATCGATCTTGTCGACATCACCGAGCTTGAACAGGCGACGCTTGAGCCACGCCAGGCCTTCGGCATTCACTTCGCCAGTGCCATGGCCACCGGCCTTCAGCGCCAGGCCGATCGCGCGGATGGTGCCCGAGGAGCCGATGGCTTCATCCCAGGTCAGCCGGTGCAGGGCGTGTTCGATGCTCATGATCTCCAGCCGCGCCGCCGTGTACGCCTGGGCATAGCGGGCCGGGGTGATCTTGCCGTCCTTGAAATAGCGCTGGGTGAAGCTGACGCAGCCCATTTGCAGGCTTTCGCGCAGCAGCGGCTCAAAGCGCTGGCCGATGATGAATTCGGTACTGCCGCCGCCGATGTCGGCCACCAGGCGTTTGCCCGGAGTGTCGGCGAGGGTGTGCGAGACGCCGAGGTAGATCAGGCGCGCCTCCTCACGGCCGGAGATGACTTCCACCGGGTGGCCGAGGATTTCTTCGGCGCGGTGGATGAATTCGAGGCGGTTGCGCGCTTCCCGCAAGGCGTTGGTGCCCACGATACGCACGGCGCCCAGCGGCATACCGTTGATCAGTTGGGCAAAGCGCTTGAGGCAATCGAGCCCGCGCTGCATCGATTCTTCGTTGAGCTTGCGCTCATCGTCGATGCCGGCGGCCAGCTGAACCTTCTCGCCGAGGCGCTCGAGAATGCGGATTTCGCCGTTCTGGGCCTTGGCCACGACCATGTGAAAGCTGTTGGAGCCCAGGTCGATTGCGGCGATCAGGGACAGATTCTTGGCTTGGGATTGCGGCATGGTCAGGGGGTCTCGGTCGATAACCTCGACATCGTGCCACGATCAAACGCTGGCGCCAACGCGCATGGTTCAAACCGTTGATTCAGCGCAGAAAGTCGGTGACCGCTGCGCGGTCAATCGCGAGCAGGCTCACTCCTACATGGGAATGCGTTCACCTGTAGGAGTGAGCCTGCTCGCGATGAGGGCCTGGAAGCCCCTGTATTTCTCTCAGGCTGTTGCTTCAACTGTGCCAATAAAGTTCGCCAGCTCCGCCGTCTGCGGGTTGGCAAACAACACTTTCGGATCCCCCACCTCATGCACCTTGCCATGGTGCATGAACACCAATTTGTCTCCCACCTCGCGGGCAAAGCGCATTTCGTGGGTGACCATGATCAGCGTCATGCCTTCCCTGGCCAGTTGCCGCACCACGCTAAGCACTTCATTGACCAGTTCCGGGTCGAGCGCCGAGGTGATCTCGTCGCACAGCAAAACCTTCGGCGACATCGCCAGTGCCCGGGCAATCGCCACGCGCTGTTGCTGGCCGCCGGACAGCCGATCCGGGAAGGCATCGAATTTCTCGCCCAGACCGACCCGCTCCAGCATCTCGCGAGCCAGTTCCGCCGCTTTGGCCTTCGGCACTTTCTGCACCACTTGCGGCGCGAGCATGACGTTTTCACCCACGGTCAGGTGCGGGAACAGGTTGAACTGCTGAAAGACCATGCCGACCTTCTGCCGCAAGCTGCGCAGGTCGGCGCGGGCGGCGTCGAGGTATTCGCCATCGACTTCGATCACGCCGTCATTGATCGATTCCAGGCCATTGAGGGTGCGCAGCAGGGTGGATTTGCCCGAGCCGCTGCGGCCGATGATCGCCACCACCTGGCCTTCCTCGACGCTGAGGTCGATGCCTTTTAGTACGTGGTGATCGCCGTAGTATTTATGCAGGGCGGAAATTCTAAGCAGAGGCATGCAGTCTCCTTTCCAGGTAGCGCGCACTGAGGGCCAAGGGGTAGCAGAGCAGGAAGTAGCCGAGGGCGACGAGGCCGTAGACCATGAACGGTTCAAACGTGGCGTTGGCGAGCATGCCGCCGGTCTTGGTCAGCTCGGTGAAGCCGATGATCGAGGTCACGGCGGTGCCTTTGACCACTTGCACCGAGAAACCCACAGTCGGCGCCACGGCAATGCGCAGCGCTTGCGGCAGGATCACGTAGCGCAGTTGCTCCAAAGGATTGAGCGCCAGGCTCGCCGAGGCTTCCCACTGGCCATTGGAGATCGACTCGACGCAACCGCGCCAGATCTCCGCCAGATAGGCACTGGTGAACAAGGTCAGGGCAATCGCTGCGGCCATCCACGGCGAAATTTCGATCCCGGCCAACGCCACGCCGAAGAACACCAGAAACAGTTGCATCAACAGCGGCGTGCCTTGGAACAGTTCGATCCAGGTGCGGGCAATACTGCTCGGCACAGGGCTTTTCGAGATGCGCATGATCAGGATCAGCAACCCGACGATCCCGCCGCCGATAAACGCCACCAGTGACAATGCCAGCGTCCATTGCAGGCCGGTGAGCAGGTTGCGCAGGATGTCCCAGAAGGTGAAATCGCTCATGTGCGGCTCCCGCTTCGACTGATGTAGCGGCGACCGATCCAGTTGAGCAACTGGCGGATCAGCAGTGCCATGCACAGGTAGATCAGTGTGGTCAGCGCGTAGGTTTCAAAGGCGCGGAAGTTGCGCGACTGAATGAAGTTGGCAGCGAAGCTGAGTTCTTCGGTGGCGATCTGCGAGCACACCGCCGAGCCGAGCATGACGATGATGATCTGACTGCTCAGCGCCGGCCAGACCTTGCCCAGTGCCGGCAGCAGAACCACATGACGGAACGCCTCGAAGCGCGTCATCGCCAGTGCCGCTGCGGCTTCCAGCTGTCCGCGGGGGATTGCTTGAATACCCGCACGGATGATCTCGGTCGAATAGGCGCCAAGGTTGATCACCATCGCCAGCACCGCCGCTTGCCACTCGGAAATCTGCACGCCCAGCGACGGCAGGCCGAAGAAGATGAAGAACAACTGCACCAGAAACGGCGTGTTGCGGATCAACTCGACGTAGACGCCGAAAATTGCCGAGAACGGGCGGACGTTCCACGCCCGCACCAATGCCCCGACAATCCCGACGCCCACCCCAAGCAACGCGCCAATGGCCGTCAGCTCAAGGGTAAACAGCGCCCCGCGCAGCAACAGGTCGGTGTTTTCCACCACCGGCATGAAATCGAACTGATAAGCCATGAAGGTCTCCCGCGCAGTCGATCAGAGATCGGCCGGCAGCGGCTCTTTCAGCCAGGTCTGTGAATTCTTTTCCAGTGCGCCGTCAGCCTTGGCGGTGGTCAGGATGTCGTTGACCTTGGCCAGCAGCGCCGTTTCGTTCTTGTTGACGCCGACGTAGACCGGCGAATCCTTGAGCTTCACTTTCAGCGCCGGCACACGTTTCGGGTTCTTTTCGCTGATCGCGACCATGACCACGTTGCCGCTGGCGATCAGGTCGACTTGGCCGGCGAGGTAGGCGGCAATGGTCGAGTTGTTGTCTTCGAAGCGTTTGATGGTCACGCCTTCGGGGGCGACTTTGCTCAGTTCGATGTCTTCGATGGCGCCACGGGTGACGCTGATGGTCTTGCCCTTGAGGTCGTCGAGGCTGGTAATGGCGGCGTCTGGTGGGCCGAATACCGCAAGGTAGAACGGGGCGTAAGCGCGGGAGAAGTCGATGACTTTTTCGCGCTCAGGGTTTTTGCCGAGGCTGGAAATCACCAGGTCGACCTTGCCGGTGGTCAGGAACGGGATGCGGTTGGTGCTGTTGACCGGGGTCAGTTCAAGTTTGACCTTGAGCTGGTCGGCCAGCAGTTTCGCCGTGTCGATGTCCAGACCGCGGGGCTTCATGTCCGGACCGACCGAGCCGAATGGCGGGAAGTCCTGCGGCACGGCGACTTTCAGCGTGCCGCGTTTGACCACGTCGTCGAGGCCGTCGGCGTGGGCGGGGATCTGGCTAAGCAACAGGCTGGAAAACAGGGCGGCGAGGAGGGCGCGGTAACGCAGGGTCATGGCAAATCTCCGGATCGGCGTGAAGTGATTTCTGCGTTCGGACAGAGCATGCGCCGTGCCAATACATGGGTTTCGCCCCGGCAGACCGCGGTTTCAGCGGCTTTGTTCGGTCTTACTGGTCTGAACAGTCAGGTTGTTTTTCGCACTGCTATCGCGCATCGGTACGCAACACCGAACCCCGCTGGGGCACGACTTGCCGGACTCGGCGAATAGCTTTACAACTAGCCGCACATTGGCTTGGTGCGTCTGAAAAACCATGAACTCGATTTCCCGTGCAGTACCCGAAGTGGCGCTGCAAGCGATCCGCAAACTGATCAGCGAACAGGGCTTCGGCGCGGGCGATGCCTTGCCGTCGCAACGGGATCTGGCGCTGCAATTGGGCGTGAGCCGGGCGTCGTTGCGTGAAGCGCTATCGTCGCTGAGTGCGCTGGGCGTGGTCAGTATCCAGCCGGGCAAAGGCGTGTTCGTGCAGTCGCCAGTGGAGTTGTCGCGCGGCGATAGCGCGCCGGGGTGGTCATTTGCGGCGCAAGCGTCGCCGCTGGATATCTTTCAATTGCGCTATGCGCTCGAAGGGTTTGCCGCCGGGCTGGCTGCGGTGACCTTGAGCACGTCTGATCTTGATGCGCTGGAAGACAACGTCGCGGCCATGCGCGAGCAATTGAAGGCTGGCGACTTTGAGGCTGCGGCGAAACTCGACTTCGAGTTCCACCGACGGATCCTGCTGGCCAGCGGCAATCAAGCGATGCTGAGCATCCTCACGGCCAGCGCCGAGATGTTCCTGGAAAGCCAGAAACTACCGTTCATCCGTGCCGAACGCGCCATGGAAACCTGGCAGGAGCACCGCAAGATCCTCCGCGCCCTCGCGCGCCGGGCGTCGGGTGCTGCGCAGAAAGCCATGCAGGAACACGTGCGCAACGCGGCCCTGCGCACTGGAATCTCCTTCATTGCCCCCGCCACGGCGTGACTTGAGCTATACCCAGACTCATCGAGTGCCATAGCAAGACTCAATCAACTGCGGCTTCCTGAACAGGGGAAGGGCGGCTATGATGGGCCACGTTTTTTTGCTTACAACCTGGAGAATTCCATGAGCAGCGATCTTATCAAACACGTCACCGACGCTAGCTTCGACGTTGACGTCCTCAAGGCCGAAGGCGCTGTCCTGGTCGATTACTGGGCTGAATGGTGCGGTCCTTGCAAAATGATCGCTCCGGTTCTGGACGAGATTGCCGAGACTTACAAAGGCAAGCTGACCGTTGCCAAACTGAACATCGACGAGAACCAGGAAACCCCGGCCAAGCATGGCGTACGTGGTATCCCGACCTTGATGCTGTTCAAGAACGGTGATGTCGCTGCGACCAAAGTCGGCGCCCTGTCGAAGTCGCAACTGGCTGCTTTCCTCGACGCCAACATCTAAGCGTCGCTGTAAAGTGCCCGAAAAAAAAGCCTCGCAAATTGCGGGGCTTTTTGCGTATTCAGGGCTAGACGCTCTGAAACTCAGGTGGTACATTCGGCCCCGCACTGGTTTCTCCACTGCCCCCTGCTAGCCGTCGCCGACGCACTCCTTTTCGAATAAGTACGCGATCCTGTCGCCTTCTCCGCGGCGCGGCCTCATTAAGCCAAAAGCTTAATTTCCCCCCTCCATAAATGATTACGTCATTCCTATATGAATCTGACTGAACTCAAGCAAAAGCCGAT
>Ga0160456_100256_pt1 | contig 24742 bp, 21 predicted proteins | sample HID1972K_E6MG_FD_108261 | JGI IMG/M metagenome (GOLD analysis project Ga0160456, IMG submission 108261) | Enriched pill bug-associated microbial communities from UW Madison campus, WI, USA - HID1972K_E6 MG | ecosystem: Host-associated > Arthropoda: Insects > Digestive system > Unclassified ... | reverse complement strand
TTCAGCTCTTCCATCAGGTTGTCTTTGGTGTGCAGACGACCGGCGGTGTCGGCGATCAATACGTCGATGCCACGGGCCTTGGCCGCCTGCACGGCGTCGAAGATCACCGAAGCCGAGTCGGCGCCGGTGTGCTGGGCGATCACCGGAATCTTGTTGCGCTCACCCCAGACCTGCAACTGCTCAACAGCTGCGGCGCGGAAAGTGTCACCGGCGGCGAGCATGACTTTCTTGCCTTCCAGTTGCAGTTTCTTCGCCAGTTTGCCGATGGTGGTGGTTTTGCCGGCGCCGTTGACGCCGACCACCAGAATCACGAACGGTTTGTTCTGCGAAGCGATTTTCAGCGGCTGTTCGACCGGTTTGAGCATCGCGGCCAGTTCGGCCTGCAGGGATTTGTACAGCGCGTCGGCGTCGGCCAGCTCTTTGCGGGCGACCTTCTGGGTCAGGCGCTGGATGATCTGCGTAGTGGCTTCGACACCAACGTCGGCGGTGAGCAGACGGGTTTCGAGGTCATCGAGCAGATCGTCGTCGATGGTTTTGCGGCCGAGAAACAGGCTGGCCATGCCCTCGCCGATGCTGGCGCTGGTTTTCGACAGGCCTTGCTTGAGACGGGCGAAGAAGCCGGCTTTGGTTTCTTCGGTGCGCGGGGCTTCGATGGAGGCTTCGGCAACCACTTCGACCGGCACGACTGGAGCGGCAACTACGGGAGCAGGTGCCGGTGCCGGTGCCGGCTCGGGCTGTTGCACGACTGGAGCAACAGGAGCAACAACGACCGGAGCAACAGGCTCAGGCGCAATAATTTCAGGAGCAGCTTCAGCCACAACGGTCGCAGGCTCGATGATCGGCTCAACCACTGGCGCCGGCGCCACTTCAGGCACAAACGCAGCAGGCGCAGGGATCACTGGCGTAACGTGCGGCGCAGCCTCTTCAACCAACGCCACCGGCTCTTCCGCCACCGGCAAGGTCAGCCACGGCTCGGCCGCCGGGGTCAGCGGCAGTTCAGCCGCTACAGGCATTTCAGGCTCCGGCTCTGGCTCAACCGGTTGCAACACCGGCTCGGCAATCGGCAGGACAATCGGTGCCGGCTCTTCTTCTATAACCGGAGCAGGTTCCGGCGCAGGCTCAGGAATCGCGGGCGGCTGTTCGACGACGGGTTCCTGCGGTTTCTTACGCAGCCATCCGAACAGGCTTTTCTTCTCGCCAGCCGCAGCTGGGGTCTTCTTGTCGTCGTTGGAACCAAACATGGAGGACGGCTATCTCACGGTAGCGACGCGCCATAAGGGCGCCCCGGCAAATAAATATTCGATGCAGAACAGACTGTGTTTCATCCAGCTTGTTCACGCGCAACATTTTGTCGAGGCGCCACAGGCACCTCAAAGGTCGATTAATACGAAGGACTGGAACGGCATCTTCGGCGAAAACGCAGAGTTTAGCTGACAAACTCAAAGCTTATGCCGGGAACCCTTACAACCTATCGACCGATCAGTGGCTTGATAGGCGTGGCCGCCAGTAAAACGGATCAGTATCCTAGCACCCTCTCGCCCGCCGACGCTAAGACCAAGCGGGCAGCCCAACAGGTTAAAAAACGAATGAATGCTCTAGCCCGCCGCGCTGCAGGCCTGCTGCTCAGCACAGTCTGCCTGCCCCTTTCGGCCCTGGCGGCCGACCCGCAACCGACCCACGAATTTACCCTCGACAACGGCCTCAAGGTCGTCGTGCGCGAAGACCATCGCGCGCCAGTGGTGGTCTCGCAGGTCTGGTACAAGGTCGGCTCCAGCTACGAAACTCCGGGCCAGACCGGTCTGTCCCACGCGCTTGAGCACATGATGTTCAAGGGCAGCGAGAAAGTCGGTCCCGGCGAAGCCTCTTTGATCCTGCGTGATCTGGGCGCAGAAGAGAACGCCTTCACCAGCGACGACTTCACTGCTTATTACCAGGTGCTGGCCCGCGACCGTCTGGGCGTGGCGTTTGAACTGGAAGCCGACCGCATGGCCAATCTGCGTCTGCCGGCCGACGAGTTCGCCAAGGAAATCGAAGTCATCAAGGAAGAGCGCCGCTTGCGCACTGATGACAAGCCGATGTCCAAGGCTTACGAGCGCTACAAGGCCATGGCCTATCCGGCCAGCGGCTACCACACGCCGACCATCGGCTGGATGGCCGACCTCGACCGCATGAAGGTCGAAGAGCTGCGCCACTGGTACCAATCCTGGTATGTGCCGAACAACGCCACACTGGTGGTGGTCGGCGACGTCACTCCAGATGAAGTGAAAACCCTCGCGCAACGCTATTTCGGCCCGATCGCCAAGCGCGACGTGCCGCCGGCAAAAAAACCACTGGAATTGGCTGAACCGGGCGAACGCCAGATCACCCTGCATGTGCAGACGCAATTGCCTAGCCTGATGCTCGGTTTCAACGTACCAAGCATTGCCACGGCTGAAGACAAACGCTCGGTCAACGCCCTGCGCCTGATCTCGGCACTGCTCGACGGCGGTTACAGCGGGCGCATTCCGACGCAATTGGAGCGCGGCGAAGAGCTGGTCTCCGGCGGTTCGTCGAACTACGACGCCTACACCCGTGGCGACAGCCTGTTCACCCTGTCGGCAACGCCGAACACGCAGAAGAAAAAGACCATGGCGCAAGCCGAGGCCGGTCTGTGGAAACTGCTCGAACAGCTGAAAACCACCGCGCCGTCCGCCGAAGAACTGGAGCGCGTGCGTGCGCAAGTAATTGCCGGTCTGGTCTTCGAACGCGATTCGATCACCAGCCAGGCCACGGCGATTGGTCAACTGGAAACCGTCGGCCTGTCGTGGAAACTGATGGACACCGAACTTGCCGATCTGGAAAGCGTGACCCCGCAAGACATCCAGAACGCCGCCAAGCTGTATTTCACCCGCGAACGTCTCAGCGTCGCCCACGTCCTGCCACTGGAGACGACTCATGAGTGAGCGCAAATCCCCACGCCTGATGCTGCTCGGCCTGATCGCCATTGCGGTGATCGGCTCGACGGCTTTCTATCTGTCGCCAAGTGCTGACAGCAAAGCCAGTGAAGCCCTCGACAACGCCAAGTCCAGCCAGAAGCTGCAATCACTCACCGAACTCGACGGCAAAGCCCCGGCCAGCCGCAAGCTCGACGTGCAGACCTGGAGCACCGCCGAAGGCGCCAAAGTGCTGTTCGTCGAAGCCCACGAGCTGCCGATGTTCGACATGCGCCTGATCTTCGCCGCTGGCAGCAGCCAGGACGGCAGCGCCTCGGGCCTGGCGGTGCTGACCAATGCGATGCTCAACGAAGGTGTTGCTGGCAAAGACGTCGGCGCCATCGCGCAGGGCTTTGAAGGTCTCGGTGCGGATTTCGGCAACGGTGCTTTCAAGGACATGGCGCTGGCTTCGTTGCGCAGCCTGAGTGCTGCCGACAAGCGTGAGCCTGCTTTGAAGCTGTTCTCGGAAGTCATCGGCAAACCGACCTTCCCCGCCGACTCCTTCGCACGCATCAAGAACCAGATGCTCGCCGGATTCGAATACCAGAAACAGAACCCCGGCAAACTCGCCAGCCTTGAGCTGATGAAGCGTCTGTACGGCGATCACCCGTACGCGCATTCCAGCGACGGTAATCCGCAGAGCGTGCCGAAAATCACCCTCGCGCAATTGCGTGAATTCCACGCCAAGGCCTACGCGGCCGGCAACGCGGTGATCGCGCTGGTCGGCGATCTGTCGCGCGCGGAAGCCGAGGCAATTGCCAATCAGGTCTCCTCGGCCCTGCCGAAAGGGCCGGCGTTGGCGAAGATCGCTCAGCCGCAGGAACCGAAGGCCAGCGTTAATCACATCGAGTTTCCGTCGAAGCAGACCAACCTGATGCTCGCGCAACTCGGTATCGACCGTGACGATCCGGATTACGCGGCGCTGTCGATGGGCAACCAGATCCTCGGTGGCGGCGGTTTCGGCACGCGCCTGATGAGCGAAGTGCGCGAGAAGCGCGGCCTGACCTATGGCGTGTACTCGGCGTTCAGCCCGATGCAGGCGCGTGGCCCGTTCATGATCAATCTGCAGACCCGTGCGGAAATGAGCGAAGGCACCCTGAAACTGGTGCAGGACGTACTCGCCGACTACCTGAAAACCGGGCCGACGCAGAAAGAACTCGACGACGCCAAGCGCGAACTGGCCGGCAGCTTCCCGCTGTCGACCGCAAGCAATGCCGATATCGTCGGCCAACTCGGGGCGATGGGCTTCTATAATCTGCCGCTGAGCTACCTGGACGACTTCATGCGTCAGTCGCAAAGCCTGACCGTGGAACAAGTCCGCGACGCCCTGAACAAACACCTGAGCACGGACAAAATGGTCATCGTCACCGCGGGTCCAACCGTGCCGCAAAAGCCGTTACCGGCCCCATCTGATAAACCTGCCGAGCAACCGCTCGGGGTTCCGGAGCATTAATGGCAACTCGTTCCCCTAAAAAACCTGCGCACAACGTTCACAACGGTGTGAACCAGTTGCGCATCATTGGCGGCCAATGGCGCAGCCGCAAGCTGAGCTTCCCCGACGCACCTGGCCTGCGCCCGACGCCGGATCGCGTGCGTGAAACCCTGTTCAACTGGCTCGCGCCGTACGTTGAAGGGGCCAAGGTGCTCGACCCGTTCGCCGGCAGCGGCGCGCTGTTTCTCGAAGCGTTGTCCCGTGGCGCGGCCATGGGCCAGGCGCTGGATGCCAGCAACATTGCCGTCTCCAGCCTGAAAGAACACCTCGGCACCCTGCGCTGCACCAACGGTCAGGTACAGACCGCCGATGCGCTGCGTTATCTGGAAACCCAGACCGCAACACCGTTCGACCTGGTGTTCCTCGACCCGCCGTTCAACCAGAACCTGCTGCCGGCCGTGTGCACCTTGCTTGAAGAGCGTCAGTGGCTGGCGCCGGATTCTTGGATCTACACTGAAAGCGAGACGGCACCCTCGATTCTCGGCCTGCCGGGCAACTGGCGCCTGCACCGCGAGCAGAAATCCGGGCGAGTGCACTACGCCTTGTGGCAACGTATGGCAGAGATCGCCGGTTAACCGACCGGCCTGAACAAGCGGCGCGCTTCACCAGAGGCGCCGCCGCGCTGCATCGAGAATCATCGTGCCCCCTCCTTCAGAACGCTTCACTCCCGCCCTCGGCCTCGGCAATCCACACCTGCAAACCTTGTGGGGACCGCTGTGGCGCAAAACCGTGCATATCGAACGCGAGCGCGAACGCTTGTGGCTTGAGGACGGCGACTTCCTCGACCTCGACTGGCATGGCCCGCACACGGCTGACGCGCCGCTGGTGCTGGTGCTGCACGGCCTGACCGGCTCCTCCAATTCGCCCTATGTGGCGGGCGTGCAAAAGGCCTTGGCCGCGCAAGGCTGGGCCAGTGTCGCGCTGAACTGGCGCGGCTGCTCGGGCGAGCCGAATCTGCTGCCACGCAGCTATCACTCCGGCGCCAGCGAAGACCTCGCCGAGGCCATCAAACACCTGCGTGCGAAACGACCCTTGGCGCCGTTGTATGCCGTCGGTTACTCCTTGGGCGGCAATGTGTTGCTCAAGCATCTGGGCGAAACCGGCAGCGCCAGTGGTGTGCTCGGCGCGGTGGCGGTGTCAGTGCCGTTTCGTCTGGATCAATGCGCCGACCGCATCGGCCAGGGGTTTTCCAGGGTTTATCAGGCGCACTTCATGCGCGAGATGGTCGCGTACATCAAAAACAAGCAACGGCAGTTTCAGCATGATGGTCGCGAGGATGGCCTGGCGGCGTTGGCAGCGCTCGGCTCACTGGAGAACATGCGCACGTTCTGGGATTTCGATGGCCGCGTGACCGCGCCGCTGCACGGTTTTAACGATGCCGAGGATTACTACCGGCGTGCGTCGAGCCGCTATTTCCTCGGCGAGATCCGCACGCCGACCCTGATCATTCAGGCGGCGGACGATCCGTTCGTGTTCCCGCACAGCTTGCCTGCGGAAAACGAACTGTCGGCGTCGACCGCCTTTGAATTGCAGGCACGCGGCGGACACGTTGGATTCGTCGACGGCTCAGTGCGCCAGCCAGGCTACTACCTCGAACGCCGTATCCCGCAATGGCTGGCCAGCGTGCCCGCATGAGCGATCAGGGCGAATCGATCCGATTCTGGCAATCGGCGCCGCTGCCCGGCGTCGAACTGTTGTCGGCGCGCTATATCGAACAGCGCTTCGCCCCGCATGTGCATGACGGTTTTGTGATCGGCATGATCATGGCCGGCGCTCAGCGTTATCGCTACCGCGGCGCCGAGCATCTGGCGGGCAGCGGGACGCTGGTGCTGATCAACCCGGACGAGTTGCACACCGGGCACAAGGGCACCGACGACGGTTGGCTGTATCGAGCCTTCTACCCGGATACCGGCAAGATTGTTTCGTTGCTGGATGAACTTGAACTGTCCACGACAAGTTTGCCGGCATTCGGCGCCACGCTGTATCGCGACCCCGATCTGGTCAGCGGATTTGCACAATTGCACCGGTTGCTCGAAAGCCCTGCCACCGCGCTGCAACAGCAAACGGTGTGGCGCGAGATGATGTTGTTGCTGTTGCAGCGCCACGCGGCGGTGCGAGAAATCGGTAACCCCGGCAAGGAGCACCGCGCGGTGCTGATCGCCAAGGATCTGCTGCACACGCACTTGGCAGCGCCGCCGTCGCTGGAGGAGCTGGCCGCAGCGGTCAACCTGTCACCGTTCCATTTCGCCCGGGTGTTCCGCCGCGCGACTGGTATGCCGCCACACACTTGGTTGGTGCAGCAACGCATCGCTAAGGCGCGGGCACTGTTGCAGAGTGGTTGCTTGCCGCTGGAAGTCGCGACGCAGCTGGGGTTTGCCGATCAAAGCCACTTGAGCCGACAGTTCAAGCAGGCTTACGGCGTCGGGCCCGCCACGTATCGCAGCGCCCGGATGGAAAGCTAAAAGATCGCAGCCTTCGGCAGCTCCTACAGGGAAATGCATTCCAATGTAGGAGCTGCCGAAGGCTGCGATCTTTTGATCTTATTCGCCGGTGGCGATGCCGCGAGCCGGCTCGTTGATCCATTCGCTCCACGATCCGGCATACAACGAAGCCAACGGATAACCGGCCAGGCACAACGCAAACAGGTTGTGACAGGCCGTCACCCCAGAGCCGCAATACGCAACCAGATCCGCTGGCGAACGTTCGCCGATCTTCGCGGCGAAACGCTGCTTGAGCTGATCGGCTGGCAGGAATCGTCCATCACTGGCGAGGTTGTCAGTGAACGCCGCGCACTGTGCACCCGGAATATGCCCGGCCACCGGATCGATCGGTTCAACTTCACCCTTGAAGCGCGGCAAGGCCCGAGCATCGATCAACGTCAGCGCCGGCTGCCCGAGGCGCTTTTGCAATTTCTCGGCGCTGATCAACAAGCTCATGTCCGGCTGACCACTGAAGTTGCCACGGCTCACCGTCGGCGCATCCAGGCTCAGCGGCAAACCCGCCGCGTGCCAAGCCTTGAGTCCACCATCGAGAATGAACACGCCGTCACGTTTGCCCAGCCACGCCAGCAACCACCACGCCCGCGCCGCGTAGGCACCGGGTCCGTCGTCATACAGAACCACGTCGCTGTCGTTGTCGATTCCCCAAGCCTGTAAACGCTCGATCAACGCCGCCGGCTCGGGCAGCGGATGCCGCCCGGTCACGCCCTTGACCACTGTGCCGCTGAGATCGCGCTCAAGATCGGCGAAGCTCGCACCGGCAATGTGCCCTTCGGCATAGCTGCGCTGCCCGTAATCCGGGTCTTCGAGGGCGAAACGACAATCGAGAATCACCAGCCCCGGCTGTTCCTTGCGGGCATCCAGCGTTTGCGGGCTGATCAGTTGCGCAATCGGCATAACGGGCTCCTGTGGAGTTTCAACAGAACGGTTTATTTCACGTCTTCGAGGGCCTGGGCCAGCGGTACGTAAAACTCATCAAACAATGCGTTGACCTGTTCACGCGCCTCGTCAGTGACGAACCCGGCTTCGAGGACCAATACCTGATACACGCCACGTTTAACAGCTTGCTCGCTGAGGTGGTTGGAGTTTTCACGGGTGGTGCACAGAAAGCGCACCCATGACGTCAGGATGATCCACGCGTTGAGGGTCAGGGATTCGATCTGCACGCGATCCATCTTGAGGATTCCGGCGGCGACAAAGCCTTCGTAGATGGCGGCGCCTTGAATCACGCAGCGCTGGGAAAAGCGCCGGTAACGCGCAGCCAGTTCCGGATCGCTGTCGAGCAAATGTTCAAGGTCACGGTGCAGAAAGCGGTAACCCCACATCGCCGACAGCAGCTCCTTGAGATAGAAACGCTTGTCTTCAACCGTCGCGGCACGCCCCTGCGGCGGGCGCAGAAAGCTATCCACCAAGGCTTCGTACTCACTGAACAGCACGGCGATGATCGCCTGCTTGTTGGGGAAGTGGTAGTACAGGTTGCCCGGAGAAATCTCCATATGGGCGGCAATGTGGTTGGTGCTGATGCTGCGCTCGCCCTGCTGATTGAACAGCTCGAGGCTGTTCTGCACGATGCGCTCGCTGGTTTTTATTCGTGGGGCCATGGCTTGAGCTTTAATTCAGAGTGCGATGAGGGGCATCTTACGACCTATCCGGAAATGGATAAAACAAAGCTGCGCACGGAAGTCATTTGACTTTATAGAGCATAGACTCTAAAAAGTTCACCACTACAATAAATCCGGAGCCTACGATGACTGCCGACATTGCCTACCTGCAAACGCTGCAACAGCCACTGGAGGAGCTCAATCGGCTGTTCAATGCGCAACGGGCAGCGTATGCCGCCAACCCGATGCCGCCTGCCGCCCAACGCCAGCAATGGTTGAAGGCACTGCGCGATTTGTTGAGCAGTGAACGTCAGGCGTTGATCGAAGCCATCAGCGCGGATTTCAGCAACCGCAGCGCCGATGAAACCTTGCTCGCCGAATTGATGCCCAGCCTGCACGGCATTCATTACGCCAGTCGCCACCTCAAGGGCTGGATGAAACCCTCGCGGCGCAAGGTCGGCATGGCGTTCCAGCCTGCTGCGGCGAAAGTGATTTACCAGCCGCTGGGCGTCGTCGGCGTCATTGTGCCGTGGAATTACCCGCTGTATCTGGCCATCGGGCCGTTGGTCGGCGCACTTGCGGCGGGCAATCGAGTGATGCTCAAACTCAGCGAATCGACCCCGGCCACCGGGCTGTTGCTCAAGGAATTGCTGGCGCGCATCTTCCCCGAAGATCTGGTGGGCGTGGTTCTCGGCGAGGCCGACGTGGGCGTAGCGTTCTCCCGCCTGCCGTTTGATCACCTGCTGTTTACCGGTTCCACCAGTGTCGGCAAGCACGTCATGCGCGCCGCGGCCGAAAACCTCACGCCCGTGACGCTCGAACTGGGCGGCAAATCCCCCGCCATTGTCTCCAGAGACGTGCCGCTGAAGGACGCTGCCGAACGCATCGCCTTCGGTAAAACCCTGAACGCCGGGCAAACCTGCGTCGCCCCCGATTACGTGCTGGTGCCGGAAGACCGTGTCGGCGGCTTCGTCGAAGCCTATCGTCAGGCGGTGCAAGGTTTTTATCCGAGCCTCAGCGACAACCCGGACTACACCGCGATCATCAATGACCGCCAACTGACCCGCCTCAATGGTTATGTCAGCGATGCCACCAGCAAGGGCGCGCTGCTGATTCCGCTGTTCGAGCAGGCTCAGGGCCGACGCATGCCGCACAGTCTGCTGCTGAATGTCAGCGACGACATGACCGTGATGCAGGACGAGATCTTCGGCCCGCTGCTGCCGATCGTGCCGTATCGCGATCTGGAGCAGGCATTTGCCTACATCAATCAGCGGCCACGTCCTCTGGCTCTTTACTATTTCGGCTACGACAAAGGTGAGCAAACCCGCGTGCTGCACGAAACCCATTCCGGTGGGGTGTGCCTGAACGACACGCTGCTGCACGTGGCGCAGGACGACATGCCGTTCGGCGGCATCGGCCCCTCCGGCATGGGCCATTACCACGGTCACGAAGGTTTTCTGACCTTCAGCAAGGCCAAAGGCGTGTTGGTGAAACAGCGCTTCAACGCGGCCAGGCTGATTTATCCGCCGTACGGGACGTCGATCCAGAAACTGATCCAGAAGCTGTTCATTCGCTAAACATTTGTCACTGCCGGGTAATAACAATAATGCACCCAAGCCTGACCGAAACACCTGCGCTGTCGCGCCGTGGCCTGCTGAAATTCAGCCTCGGCGCCACGGCGTTCCTCGCCACTGCTGGCCTCGGTGCCAGCCTCAGCGGTTGTTCTTCCAACGTCGCAGCCAACGGCTTCATCACCTTGCGCGACGGCGATCTGCTGTTTTTGCGCGCACTGATACCAGTGATGCTCGAAGGCGCCGTGGTCACTGAAAAGATGCCGAACGCGATTGAAGGCACGTTGAAGTCGCTGGATTACAGCCTCAATCATCTGTCGCCGGAAATGCTCAAACTCACTCGCCAACTGTTCGACGTGCTCGGCATGGCCGTGACGCGCGGGCCGCTCACCGGGATCTGGGGCAGTTGGGAAAACGCCAGCCCTGAGGCGATGCGGCATTTTCTTGATCGTTGGGAGAACAGCTCACTGAGCCTGTTGCGCATGGGACATAGCTCGTTGCAGCAGATGGTGATGATGGCCTGGTACACCCGCGCCGAATCCTGGGGGCATTGCGGTTACCCCGGGCCGCCTACCGTCTGAAACCGCGTCGCTCCCTTCGCGAGCAAGCCCGCTCCCACATTGAAATGCATTCCCCTGTAGGAGTGAGCCTGCTCGCGATGAGGCCCGCCAGAACAACAAAAACAAGAGAACCTGATCGATGCCCGTACCCGACCCGTTCCGTGAAGGCCTCGCCCGAGGCTGGAAAACCTACAACGGCGCACAACTGAGCGACGACCTGAGCCTGGAAGCCGACGTAGCAATCATCGGCAGCGGTGCCGGTGGCGGCACCACCGCAGAAATCCTCAGCGCCGCCGGCTACAAGGTTCTGCTGATCGAAGAAGGCCCGCTGAAGACCAGCTCCGACTTCAAGATGCTCGAAGATCAGGCCTACAGCAGCCTCTATCAGGAAGGCATCGGGCGCATGAGCAAGGACGGCGCGATCACCATCCTGCAGGGCCGCGCGGTCGGCGGCACGACGCTGATCAACTGGACATCAAGCTTTCGCACCCCGGAGCCGACCCTCGATCACTGGGCCAAAGAACACAACGTCAAAGGCCACAGCCCGGAGGAAATGGCACCGTGGTTCGAGAAAATGGAGCAACGCCTCGGCGTCGCACCGTGGATGGTGCCGCCCAATGCCAACAACGATGTGATCCGCAAAGGCTGCGAGCAGCTCGGCTACAGCTGGCACGTGATCCCGCGTAACGTGCGCGGCTGCTGGAACCTCGGCTATTGCGGTATGGGCTGCCCGACCAACGCCAAACAATCGATGATGGTCACCACCATTCCCGCGACCCTGGAAAAGGGTGGCGAGCTGCTCTATCTGGCCCGCGCAGAAAAACTGCTGATCAGCGACGACAAGGTCACAGGTCTGCAATGCGTGGCGATGGATGAACGCTGCGTCGAACCGATCGGGCGCACCATCACCGTCAAGGCACGGCATTACGTGCTCGCGGGCGGCGGCATCAACAGCCCGGCACTGCTGCTGCGCTCCGCCGCACCGGATCCGCATAAAAACCTTGGCAAGCGCACCTTTCTGCACCCGGTGAACATGTCCGCCGCGCGCTTCGACGAAGTGGTCAATCCGTTTTACGGCGCGCCGCAATCAATCTATTCCGACCACTTCCAATGGAAGGACGGCACCACCGGACCGATGGCATTCAAACTCGAAGTACCGCCATTGCATCCCGCGCTGGCGGCGACGCTGCTCGGCGGTTTTGGCCAGGAGAGCGCGCAACACATGGCTGATCTGCCGCACACCCACGCCATGCTCGCGCTGTTGCGTGACGGCTTTCACCCGGACAGCAGTGGCGGCGCGGTGGAGTTGCGCGGCGATGGCTCACCGGTGCTCGACTACCAGGTTTCGCCGTACGCTTGGGAGGGTTTGCGCAAGGCCTTCCACGTCATGGCCGAAATCCAGTTCGCCGGTGGCGCGAAATCAGTGATGCCGATGCACGCCGACGCGCGTTACGTGAACACCTTGGCCGAAGCCCGCACGCTGATCGATGGCCTGAGCCTTGAGTTGTACCGCACACGCCTGGGCAGCGCCCACGTCATGGGCGGCTGCGCGATGGGCGAAGACCCGAAAAGCGCGGTCACCGACAGTCTCGGTCGTCATCATCAACTGGCCAATCTGTCGATCCACGACGGCTCGTTGTTCCCCACCAGCATCGGCGCCAACCCGCAGTTGTCGGTGTACGGCCTGACCGCGCAACTGGCGAGTGCACTGGCCGATCGGCTGAAAAACCCGTGAATATCCGGATTATTGCCATCGTCTATAGTGCTTTCTTACCCAACAGGCGACTTGGCCGACCGGGACGGCTGCGATACCATCCGACTCCCCAACGGACTCCCGCCAGGACGACGCGATGAACCGAGTGTTGTACCCAGGTACCTTCGACCCTATTACCAAGGGCCATGGCGATCTGGTCGAACGCGCCTCGCGCCTGTTCGATCACGTGATCATTGCGGTCGCTGCCAGCCCGAAAAAGAACCCGCTGTTCCCGCTGGAACAACGGGTTGAACTGGCTCGCGAGGTCACCAAACACCTGCCGAACGTGGAAGTGGTCGGTTTCTCGACGCTGCTCGCGCATTTCGCCAAAGAGCAGAACGCCAACGTGTTTCTGCGCGGTTTGCGCGCGGTGTCGGACTTCGAATACGAGTTTCAGCTGGCCAACATGAATCGCCAGTTGGCTCCGGATGTGGAGAGCCTGTTTCTCACCCCGTCCGAACGTTATTCGTTCATTTCTTCGACACTGGTGCGGGAAATTGCCGCATTGGGCGGCGATATCAGCAAATTCGTCCACCCCGCCGTGGCCGATGCCCTGACCCTACGCTTCAAGAAGTAGGAGCTGCCGCAGGCTCGGGCTGCGATCAGACGATCTTTGGCTTTTTGATCGCAGCCTTCGGTGCCCTTGATCGCGCCCGCGTGCACTGCGCTCGCCAATGCGGCACAATTGCGCGCATTGATTTATAGCGCCCGGGCCTGTCGCCCCGGCTGGAGTTAGCATGTCCCTGATCATCACCGACGATTGCATCAACTGCGACGTCTGCGAACCCGAGTGCCCGAACGCCGCCATCTCCCAAGGCGAAGAGATCTACGTGATCGACCCGAACCTGTGCACCCAGTGCGTCGGCCACTACGACGAACCGCAATGCCAACAGGTTTGCCCGGTGGATTGCATTCCGCTGGACGAGGCGCATCCGGAGACTGAAGAACAGTTGATGGACAAGTACCGCAAGATTACCGGCAAGGCCTGATTTTTCAGCGCCTGTACCGACGCCATCGCGAGCACGCTCACTCCTACATTGGAACGCATTTCAACTGTAGGAGTGAGCCTGCTCGCGATGAGGCCATCAGCCACACAGCAAAATCCTGATCAGCTTACTCGCGCTGCTCAAACCCCTCCCCGATACACCCCAGGCACCGTACAAAAGCGGCTTTCGCCGGATCCACCACCAGCGCCTGCCCCGCATCGCCCACCCCGCCACCCAGCGCGGTAAACGGCAACGACACGACAAACGCCCCCGCACCGATCACCGTCGCCACCACCAATAAAGGTCGGGCAATCAGCAAGTCGCCGATCATCGCGTAAGCCGGTGGATTCTGGATGGTGTAACGCGGATCGCCGCTGCCGTTTTCCGTGGCCTGAACAGCCAGACTGGAACACAGCAGCAGCGTAACAACGAGGACTTGCAAGGACTTCATGGCACGATCCTTCGGGCTGAACAGTGAGACAACTCACTATAGACCGTAGGACTTTTTCAGCCGTTTGCCTCAGCTCTGGCAGCGCGGGCAGAACACACTGGCCCGCTGACCCAGCTTCACTTCACGCAGCCCGGTGCCACAGACCTTGCAGTGTTCGCCGCCACGGCCATAAACAAACAGCTCCTGCTGGAAATAGCCCGGCTGGCCGTCGCCACCGATGAAATCACGCAGCGTGGTGCCGCCACGCTCGATGGCGGCGGCAAGAATACGTTTGATCTCGATCGCCAGCTTCAGATACCGCCCCCGGGAAATGCCTCCAGCCTCGCGGCGCGGATCAATCCCGGCAGCAAACAGCGCTTCGGTCGCATAGATATTGCCGACGCCCACGACCACCGCGTTGTCCATGATGAACGGCTTGACCGCCATGGACCGCCCCCGCGACAGCTGAAACAGACGTTCACCATCGAACAGATCGGTCAACGGCTCCGGGCCAAGGCGAATCAGCAGTTCATGATTGAGTGGATCATTGCTCCACAACATCGCGCCGAAACGTCGCGGGTCGGTGTAGCGCAGCGCCAGCCCCGATTCCAGCTCGATGTCGACGTGCTCATGCTTCAACGCCGGCAACCCGACTTCGACCAGACGCAAATTGCCCGACATGCCCAAATGGCTGATCAACGTGCCGACTTCGGCGTTGATCAACAAATACTTGGCGCGGCGCTCAACCAGCACGATGCGCTGCCCCGACAAGCGCACATCGAGGTCGTCCGGGATCGGCCAGCGCAGGCGCCGGTCACGCACGATCACCCGGCTGACACGCTGGCCTTCCAGGTGCGGGGCAATCCCCCGGCGGGTGGTTTCGACTTCCGGCAATTCAGGCATGGTGTTCTCGAATCAATGCGCGCCGAGGTCGCGGATCGTTTGTTTGAGGGTTTCGAAGTCGTAATCCGACAGTCCTACATAGTCGAGTACCAGCGGCCCGACGGCGTTCCATTCGAAATCTTCGGTCTGGTTGCCCAATACCCGATACGAAGCGCAAATGTGTTCGGCCATTTTCAGGATCGCCAACAGGTTTTTCATCTGGCTGTTGCGCGACGACTCATCGTTGAAGATCGCCAAGGCATTGTGGTGATTGGCGATGGCAGCGCTGACATGTTCCGGCAGGCGCCAGGACTTGGCGGTGTAGTAGCCAACCACCGCGTGGTTGGTGTTGAACTCGCTGTTCTCGGTGTCGACCACCCGACATTCGGCGCTGGCATTGGCGTAAGCCTTTTCCAGAACCGTCATGTAATTGGGGAACCGCTGCAGCATCAACGGCACGCCGCAATCGTGGAACAGGCCCAAGGCATAGGCTTCGTCCCCGGCCTGGGTACCGATGCGCTTGGCCAGCGTGAGGCAAGTCATCGCCACGTCCTGGGCGGTGTCCCAGAAACGGTTGAGCGTGACGATGGTGTCGTCATTCATCTCGCCCTTGATCGACTGCGCGTTGATCAGATTGATGATCGAACGGCTGCCCAGCAGGTTTACCGCACGCTGAATCGAGGTGATCTTGTTGCTCAAGCCGTAATACGGCGAGTTGACGATTTTCAGCAGCGAGCCGGACAGGCCGGGATCCTGGGCGATCAGCTTGGCGATCACCTCCAGGTCCGGGTCGGGCATGTACTGCTCCATTTGCAGATCCACCATGATCTGCGGTTGCGCCGGCACACTGATGCCTTGCAGCGATTGTTGAATCTGTTCGGTGGTCAGCTCTTGGGACATAAGTACACACTCTGGGACAGGCGGCGATTCTAACCCCTGAAATCGCAGGGCGACACACCGATGGGCATATCGGCGGAACTTTCATTCAAGCTCAGGCTTCGGATTTTGTAGGGCGCAACGGGCAATTTCTGTCCGCTGTGCCAGCAAATTCCCGCAGACTCAGGAGCTTATCGATGACCACCTCACTCAACGGCAAGCGCGTCGCTTTTTTGGTAACCGATGGTTTCGAACAGGTTGAATTGACAGGTCCCAAGCAAGCGCTGGAGCAGGCTGGCGCGCAGGTCGACATCCTTTCCGCAGAAACCGGCAAGGTCAAAGGCTGGAACCACGACAAACCGGCGGACGATTTCCAGGTCGACCAGACGTTCCAGGGCGCCAGCAGCGAGCAGTACGACGCGATCGTCCTGCCGGGCGGCGTGCAGAACTCCGACACTATCCGCATCGATCAGGACGCCCAGCACCTGGTCAAGACCGGCGCCTCTGCCGGCAAACCGATCGCAGTGATCTGCCATGGCGGCTGGTTGCTGATCTCGGCAGGACTGGTCAACGGCAAGACCATGACCAGTTACAAGACGGTAAAGGATGACTTGGTGAACGCTGGCGCGCACTGGGTCGATAAAGAGGTGGTCAAGGATGGCAACCTGATCAGCAGCCGGCAGCCGGATGATATTCCGGCGTTCAGTCGCGAACTGATCGACGCACTGTCGGCGTAGCATTGGGGACCGCTTTCGCGAGCAGGCTCGCTCCCACAAAGGTCTTGTGACCGACACAAGACCAATGTGGGAGCGAGCCTGCTCGCGAAGAGGCCATCAGCGTTTCATCGCTCATCAAACCCGGCACAAGTCGCAACACGCTATACTCCCGCTCTTTTTTCCGGAGCGACGTCATGTCCCTGCCAAGCCTGCGCCTCAAAGCCAATGCCGACCGTCGCCTGCGCAACGGCCACCTGTGGGTCTACAGCAACGAAATCGATGTGGCCGCCACACCATTGCACGGCTTCAAGGCCGGCGATCAGGCGATCCTCGAAGCCGCCGGCGGCAAGACCTTGGGCATCGTTGCGATGAGCCCGAACAACCTGATCTGCGCCCGTCTGGTGTCCCGCGACATCAAGGTGCAACTGGACAAGTCGCTGCTGGTGCACCGTTTGAACGTTGCCCTGTCGCTGCGCGATCGCTTGTTCGACAAGCCGTTCTACCGCCTGGTCTACGGTGACTCCGATCTGCTGCCGGGTCTGGTGGTAGACCGTTTCGGCGACATCCTCGTAGTCCAGATCGCCTCGGCGACCATGGAAGCGCATAAAGATGACGTGATCGCAGCACTGACCCAAGTGCTCAAGCCAAGCGGCATCCTGTTCAAGAACGACTCCGCCGCGCGTGATGCCGAAGGCCTCAACCGCTACGTCGAAACCGTGTTCGGCCTGGTACCAGAGTGGGTTGCGCTGGAAGAGAACGGCGTGAAGTTCGAGGCCCCGGTCATCCAGGGTCAGAAAACCGGCTGGTTCTACGACCACCGCATGAACCGTGCACGCCTGGCGCCTTATGCCAAGGGTAAGCGCGTCCTCGACCTCTATAGCTATATCGGTGGCTGGGGCGTGCAGGCTGCGGCGTTCGGTGCCAGCGAAGTGTTCTGCGTCGACGCTTCGGCCTTCGCCCTCGACGGCGTCGAACGTAATGCTGCGCTGAACGGCTTCGCCGACAAGATGACCTGCATCGAAGGCGACGTCTTCGAAGCCTTGAAAGAGCTGAAAGCCAGCGAAGAGCGCTTCGACGTAATCGTTGCCGACCCACCAGCGTTCATCAAACGCAAGAAGGACATGAAAAACGGCGAAGGCGCCTACCGTCGCCTGAACGAGCAAGCCATGCGCCTGCTCAACAAGGACGGCATTCTGGTCAGCGCTTCGTGCTCGATGCACCTGCCGGAAGACGATCTGCAGAACATTCTGCTGACCAGCGCCCGTCACCTGGATCGCAACATCCAGATGCTCGAGCGTGGCGGTCAGGGCCCGGATCATCCGGTGCACCCGGCCATCGCCGAAACCCGCTATATCAAAAGCATCACTTGCCGGCTGCTGCCTAACAGCTGATTGGCAAATCGACGGGGAGCCTTACGGCTCCCCGTTTGCGTTTACACGCACGCCCCCCTGCCTTTTTTAACGTCCAGCCTTTTACTTCCCACACCGGACTTCCGTTTGGCGTGCAGGAAATTTCCTTGCATCTTTTAACCATCTAACTTTATCCCACAAGTTCTTTCCAGCCTAAAGATGCATCCGACAAAATTACTGGAATTTTCCTACTTAATATCCGCTTGCCATTAATCCATTACAAACTATTATTGAGTTGTCACCACGAGGTGGCACTTACCAAAAATTGAACAAGGAGTTCACGTTATGAAAGTTATCTCTATGGAAGGCAACAAAATCGCAAACCTGGCTTTTCTCGTAGCGCCTAAAGCCCGCTAAGCAAGTCTAGACGCCGGAGAGTGCCGGCACTCCGGCGTCTTTCAGACTTTCAACCAGAGAAGCCCCAACATGCATATCAATCCATACTTGTTCATCCTGCCGCGCACACCAACTCAAGTAGTCTGGAATTATAAAGACCATGTTCAGCACGAACTGGATTTCGACTATTCGTCACGCCTGACACAATTAATCAGCAATCCCGAACTATTCAATAGTCGAAACACCATAGACATACAACTATTGAATGCCGGGATATTAACCATTTCAGAAACCGACAATACGGAATGGGGTTGGGATGAGTTGTCGAAAATCTATCACATCGGCACACAGAACATTCCATGCAAACATATTCCGCAAAATATTCATGAGTGGAGCAGAGAATATCTGGACCACTGCAACGAAGTATTGGCTGACCCTGCGCCTCAAGCAGGACGTGTGCTCAAAAACTCCAGCGCACGCATTGCGCTGCCCACCCCGACCACACCCGGTCACGACAACCTGACCCACGTCCTGACTCAGCGAAAAACCTGTCGCTCCTTCACGGGAGCCGCCATTTCCCTCAGCGACGTCAGCTCATTGCTGTACCTGTCCTTCGGCTACCTGCGCGAACGCGACAGTTCTGCAGACGGCATTGCTGAAGGCCTCGACGCGCGACGCAGCAGCCCATCCGGGGGCGGCTTGAATGCCTGTGAGTGTTTTTTGCTGGCACAGAACATTGAGGGCCTGGACGCCGGCGTGTATGCCTACCACCCAGCCGAACATGTCCTTACCCCCGTGAGCCCATCGCCGCAATGCGCGCTCGGCCAACTACTCGGCGGGCAGCACTTCATCAACAACCTGCCGCTGGGCCTGTTCATCACCGCTCGCTTCGACAGGTTATGGTGGAAATACCAACACTCGCGCGCCTATCGCATGGCCTTCATCGAGGCCGGTCATCTCTCGCAAACCTTCCAGTTGGTCGCCACGGCGCTGGGCCTCAATACCTGGCTGACCGGCGCGTTCGCCGATGATCAGGTCGAGTCCTTGCTCAAGATCGAAGGCAGCGCCGAACAACCGTTGTTCTTTGTCGGCTGCGGTGAAAGCGATGGTCAGGCGATGTGTCAGGAAATGCTCGATCTGTTGCACGAGGAACAGGCATGAACGCGTCCCTTGTCGAACAGGAAGAGGCTCCGGCTTCCTGGGCGCTGCGCTTTACCCTCGGCGACTGGGACACTCGCGCTTCAGTGCGCACCAGTCAGCACGACCATCAATTAACCGATGACGTGCAGCAGCAGTTGCTGAGCCGTCACTGGTTTCCTCCGGCCTTTCTGCCGTATCTGGCCCACCCGGCCATCGTCGCCGCAGGTCGTGACGTCACCCATCGCCTGACAGCCAATCATCTGGTGCATTTTCTCGACTACACAACACTGCTCGAGCACCGCATCGTCAACCGCGCTGTCGAGGTGATCGTCCACGGCGAGCTGCCTGCCTTCGTGCCAGAACGCATGAAAACCGCCGCGCTCCAGCTCTATACCGACGAGGGCTACCATGCCCTGTTCTCCAACCGTCTCGCAGAACATATCGCCAGTCTGTACGGCTTCACCCAACGCCCGCAGATGCCACTGCGCATCAGCCGGCTGAATGCCCTGATCGCCCGCACTCCCGAAAACAACCGCACGCTGGCCTGGTTTCTGCTTGGCTTCGTTTCGGAAACCATCATTGCCCGCGAGTTGCTGGACGTCTGCCGCGATAGCCTGGTGTCCAGTGTCAATGACATGTTGCGTGATCACCTTGCAGACGAAGCCCGCCATAGCCGCTACTTCACTGAGGTGTTCCATTACCTGTGGCTGACGCTGAACACTCGTCAGCGCAGCTTTGCGGCCAGAACCCTGCTGAACGTTATCGATATTTTCTTTGAGGTCGACGAGCGTTGGTTGCGACAGAGCCTGCGCAGCAACGGCATCGCCGAGCCAGCCATCGATGAAATCCTCGTCAGCCTGACCCACGCGCAAGCCAAACGTCTGCGCACCAGGACGGGTGCCATCGCCACCCTCGACGCACTGAAAAAGGCCGGTTTTTTCGCATTGCCCTACAACCGAGAACTCTTTTCCAAGGCAGGACTGCTCGATGAGTGAAGGAAAACCTGCAGTCACTGCCCAGCAACGACGCGGCGCTGTCAGCCTGTTATTGGCCATGGTTCTGCTCGGCGTGTTTCCGTTGGATGTACTGCTGCCGTCGTTCCCGGCCATGGCCGAGCACTTTCGCAGCAGCCCGGCGGATATAGCACTGTCGATCAGCCTGTTCGCCGTCGGCATTGCCTTTGCGCAATTGCTGATCGGGCCCCTGTCGGACGTGATCGGACGCAAAGGGCTGCTTCTCGCCGGCATGGCGGTGTCGATGCTCGGCGCGCTTGGTTGCACGCTGTCCAGCGATTACTCGCTGTTCCTGTTCTTTCGTCTGGTGCAGGCCTTGGGCTGCGGCTGCTTCGTGCTGTCCCAGGCGCTCGTGCAGGACCTGTTCGAAGGCGAGGAACGTGATCGCCTGCGCATCCTGATGGTCACGGCGACGGGAATTTTCATTTCAGTATCGCCATTGGCCGGCACCTTCCTGCAGGCCAGCCTCGGCTGGCGTGGCAGTTTCTGGGTGTTTGCCGCACTGGCGGCAGCTGTGCTGATCAAGGCGTGGCGCTTTCTGGACAACGGGCGGCCGGTCGCCAGCGGCAGCCCCGTCCAGTTCTTCAACGCTTACCGACGGGTGCTGGGGGATCGCGATTTCGTTGGCCTGTGGCTGATTTCGGCCTTCGCGTTCGCCTGCCACTTTTCCTTCATCGTGATTTCACCGCTGATCTTCATGAATCAATTGCAGCTGTCGCCCTACGACTTCTCAATGATCCTGCTGATATACGGTGCGGCTTACGTGGTCGGCGGCATTGTCGCCACCGTGCTCAGCCGGCGGATCACGCCCGGCCAGCAGATCATTACCGGACTGAGCCTGATCCTGCTGTCGGGACTGATCATGCTGACGCTGTCGACCAATGTCGAACTGTCCGCCATCACCGTGCTGATCCCGATGTTGATCTGCACCGCTGGCACCACCATCGCGCGCCCGGCAGCCACATCCCGGGCCATGGGCCTGTTTGCGGACATGGCAGGCACATCGGCCTCGGCGGGCAGCACGATCATCTTCATCTGTGGCGGCTTGATCAGCGCACTGATCAGCCTGAGCCCTGCCAATCTCCAGTCGATGCTCGGCTACTGCTTTGTGCTGCTCAGCGGCGTGGCGCTGGTACTGAACAGCCGCATCAGCGCGCGTGCCCGAAACCTTGAGGCCGCCATCATTCTGCGGCCGGGGGCGGATTGAACCTGCCGGTCGTCATCCCACAGACACCGTCGGCACTGCAACAACACTTTGCGCCATTCCCTCCAGACGCCAGCGGTGTAGAATCGGCTGATTCATCGCCATTCATCCCCCGGCGGGTTTATGAGCTCAGGCTGAGACCAGCGGCGATCCCGCAACGTCATCGGCAACTTCCGGACACACGGCCATTTCTGAGTGTTCCAGAGGTCAATAGAAGCTCACTCCCATTTAGTACCTGATTAGCCGCCCGGAGTGCTCCATGCCAGATTACCGCTCGAAAACATCCACCCACGGCCGCAACATGGCCGGCGCCCGCGCACTGTGGCGCGCCACCGGGATGAAAGATGACGACTTCAAAAAGCCGATCATCGCCATTGCCAACTCGTTCACCCAGTTCGTACCGGGCCACGTGCATCTGAAAGATCTGGGCCAACTGGTCGCCCGTGAAATCGAACGCGCCGGCGGTGTAGCGAAAGAATTCAACACCATCGCCGTGGATGACGGCATCGCCATGGGCCACGATGGCATGCTGTATTCGCTGCCGAGCCGCGAGATCATCGCCGACTCCGTCGAGTACATGGTCAACGCCCACTGCGCCGACGCCATCGTCTGCATTTCCAACTGCGACAAGATCACCCCGGGTATGTTGATGGCTGCCTTGCGCCTGAACATTCCGGTGATCTTCGTTTCCGGCGGCCCGATGGAAGCCGGCAAGACCAAACTCGCGTCCCACGGCCTCGACCTCGTCGATGCCATGGTGATCGCCGCCGACGAAAGCGCTTCTGACGAGAAAGTCGCCGAGTACGAGCGCAGCGCCTGCCCGACTTGCGGTTCGTGCTCAGGCATGTTCACCGCCAACTCGATGAACTGCCTGACCGAAGCACTGGGTCTGGCACTGCCGGGCAACGGTTCGACCCTCGCCACCCACAGCGATCGCGAACAACTGTTCCTGCAGGCCGGTCGTACCATCGTCGAGTTGTGCAAGCGTTACTACGGCGAGAACGACGAATCGGTGCTGCCGCGCAACATTGCCAACTTCAAGGCGTTCGAGAACGCGATGATGCTCGACATCGCCATGGGCGGTTCGACCAACACCATCCTGCACTTGCTCGCTGCCGCCCAGGAAGCCGAAATCGATTTCGACCTGCGCGACATCGACCGTCTTTCGCGCAGCGTTCCACAGCTGTGCAAAGTCGCGCCGAACATCCAGAAGTACCACATGGAAGACGTGCACCGCGCTGGCGGCATCTTCAGCATCCTCGGTTCGCTGGCCCGTGGCGGTCTGCTGCACACCGACCTGCCGACCGTGCACAGCCGCAGCATGGAAGAAGCCATCGCCAAGTGGGACATCACCCAGACCACCGATGAAGCGGTGCATCACTTCTTCAAGGCCGGTCCTGCCGGTATCCCGACGCAGACGGCGTTCAGCCAGTCGACCCGCTGGGAAACCCTGGATGACGACCGTGAAAACGGCTGCATCCGCAGCTTCGAACATGCCTATTCGCAGGAAGGTGGTCTGGCCGTGCTCTACGGCAACATCGCTGTCGATGGCTGCGTGGTGAAAACCGCCGGTGTCGACGAATCGATCCACGTCTTCGAAGGCAACGCGAAGATCTTCGAAAGCCAGGACAGCGCCGTACGCGGCATCCTCGCTGACGAAGTGAAGGCCGGTGACATTGTGATCATTCGCTACGAAGGCCCGAAAGGCGGCCCGGGCATGCAGGAAATGCTCTACCCGACCTCGTACCTGAAATCCAAAGGCCTGGGCAAAGCCTGCGCCTTGCTCACCGACGGGCGTTTCTCCGGTGGTACTTCGGGTCTGTCGATCGGCCACGCTTCGCCAGAAGCCGCTGCCGGCGGTGCGATCGGTCTGGTGCAAGATGGCGACAAAGTGCTGATCGACATTCCGAACCGCTCGATCAACCTGTTGGTCAGCGATGAAGAAATGGCGGCACGCCGCGCCGAGCAGGACAAGAAAGGCTGGAAACCGGTCGAGATTCGTCCACGCAAAGTGACCACCGCCCTCAAGGCTTACGCCTTGCTGGCGACCAGCGCCGACAAAGGTGCTGTGCGTAACAAAGCGATGCTTGAAGGGCTGTAAGCGTCAAATCGCGGCAACAAAAAAGCCCCGCCAAAGTGCGGGGCTGATCGTTCCCACGCTCTGCGTGGGAATGTCTCAAGGGACGCTCCGCGTCCAGTGACGCGGAGCGTCACGGGCTGCATTCCCACGCAGAGCGTGGGAACGATCAAACGCATTCCAATTGTAGGAGTGAGCCTGCTCGCGATGGGAGCGACCCGGTCTTACTGAATTTCTTCAGGCTTGACGATCACCCAGTTCTTGTCCGCAGTCACCGGCAACCCTTCTTTCGCCTGCGCCGCCGCGTGCTTGGCCATCATGCCGTTGATTTGCGTCATGTACTTGTCCTTGCGGTTGATCCACAAGTGAATCCCGCCCTTGGCCACGTCGACATCGTGGAACAGCATGTAACCATCGCTGGTCGGGGTATCGCCGCCAACCAGTACCGGTTTTTTCCATTCGTCGATGTAGGTGAGAATCGCCGCGTGCTTGCCGGCCATCCAGGTCGCCGGGGTCCACAGGTATGGGGTCAGCTCCAGACCGAGGTTGGCCTTCTCGTCATATTTACCGGCGGTGATCTGTTTGCGCGCGGTGGTCAGTTCGCCGGTCTTCGGATCCTTGAGCAACATCGAAACGCCAATGACGTTCTGCGGTTTGACGTTGTAGCCATACTTCGGATCTGCCGCGACCATGCGCACCAACTCTTCAGAAGCGGCAGTCATCACGTAGACCTCGATGCCGTTCTCCATCAGCTTGTTGTACAGCTCTTGCTGGCCGGTGAAGATCTTCGGCGGATTGACGTCGAGCTTCTTGACCACATCGCCTTCGTAATAAGTCGCCGGCACCGGTTTGCCCGAAGCCATCAGCTCGTCGACGTAGCCTTTGAGTTCTTTGAGGGTGAAACCGGAAAACACCTGTGCCACCCACGGGTAGCAGATCATGTCGTCGACTTCGCAGAGACGATAGTAGTAGCTGAACAGGCTCTCCTTGTGGTCGGCGGTGTCCTTGAACGGCATCAGTTTCAGGGAGGGATCGAGCTTGTCGCGGGTAATCAGGCCCTTGTTTTCCATGAACGGCAGCAAGGACTCTTCGAGGTCGTAGCGGTAATTGGTGTGGTCCTTGTCGAACACCGCGAAGTAACCCTGGTTGGCTTTGGGGGCGATCATCGGGTCCAGCGCCTGGCCCGGTACCGCGGGCCAGTGTTTCAGGCCGGTGGCGAAGGCTTG
>Ga0160456_100255_pt1 | contig 25046 bp, 22 predicted proteins | sample HID1972K_E6MG_FD_108261 | JGI IMG/M metagenome (GOLD analysis project Ga0160456, IMG submission 108261) | Enriched pill bug-associated microbial communities from UW Madison campus, WI, USA - HID1972K_E6 MG | ecosystem: Host-associated > Arthropoda: Insects > Digestive system > Unclassified ... | reverse complement strand
GTTTACCTGATGGGGACTCTGTAATGGCTAATGCACACTCCCATGACAGCCATGATGCTGGCCACGGCAGCGTAAAGTCGTACGCCATTGGCTTCATCCTGTCGGTGATCCTGACCGTGATTCCTTTCGGTCTGGTGATGTACCCGAGCCTGCCGAAAGCCACCACGCTGGCAATCGTTCTGCTGTTCGCAGTGATCCAGGTGATCGTTCACCTGTATTACTTCCTGCACCTGGACCGTTCCATTGCTCAGCGTAACAACGTGATTGCATTCGTCTTTACGGCGATCGTAATCGTGCTGCTGGTTGGCCTGTCGCTGTGGATCATGTTCAGCATCCACACGTACATGATGGCGAAGTGAGGTAGACCCGATGTCGCCCAAGCACTTTATCCAAATCACCAAACCGGGGATCATTTTCGGTAACGTGCTTTCTGTGGCAGGCGGGTTCTTACTGGCCTCGCAAGGGCATGTCGATCTGGCGGTGTTTCTGGCTGCCATGATCGGTACATCCCTGGTTGTTGCCTCCGGTTGCGTGTTCAACAACTGCATCGACCGCGACATCGACCTGAAGATGGAACGCACCAAGAACCGGGTGCTGGTGCAGGGCTTGATCTCCCTGAAACTGGCCCTGGTCTACGCGACCATCCTTGGTGTTCTCGGCGTTGCTTTGTTGTACAAGGTGGCCAACCCGTTGGCCGCTTTGTTCGCGGTGATCGGCTTCGTTATCTACGTCGGTTTCTACAGCCTGTACCTCAAGCGCAAGTCCGTTCACGGCACGCTGGTGGGCAGTCTGTCGGGCGCCATGCCGCCAGTGATCGGTTACGTTGCCGTAACCAACAGCTTCGACATGGCCGCGCTGACGTTGCTGGTGATGTTCAGCCTGTGGCAGATGCCGCATTCCTACGCCATCGCGATCTTCCGCTTCAACGATTACCTGGCCGCATCGATTCCGGTGTTGCCAGTGAAGCGCGGGATTCAAGTGGCCAAGAAGCACATCTTGCTCTACATCCTGGCGTTCCTCGTAGCGACCTTGATGCTGACCTTCAGCGGTTACGCCGGCATGAGCTACCTCGCCGTCGCCGCGGCCATGGGCATGTACTGGTTGTACATGGCCTGGACCGGCTACAAAGCGGTGGATGACACGGTCTGGGCACGCAAGCTGTTCGTGTTCTCGATCTTCACCATCACTGCGTTGAGCGTCATGATGTCCCTGGACTTCAAGGTGCCCGCAGAGCTGCTGCTGACGTACGCGCCGTAAGGCTCAAAGGCTTGAAGAAAAACCCCGCACATTGAGAGATGTGCGGGGTTTTTTGTTGGGTGGATTATGCTGATTTGATGTGCTGCCCTTCGCGAGCAGGCTCGCTCCCACAGGGGATATTCGATCGACGCAGATCCAATGTGGGAGCGAGCCTGCTCGCGAATTCCAACGTCACTGAATTTGCTGGGTTGCTGGTTGCAGACTTCCAGTAAACCCCCTAGATTTGGATCCAACCATGACAGTGGTAGCGCCTTGCCATTTGCTCGCGCTCAACTGTCCTGACCTACGGTTTTTTATGCACTGATCATAAGGCTGGGCGAAATGACTGAGAGGATGACCTGCGACGAGCGTTTTATTGCCCTGGCCCAAGAGCTGAACTACGACATTTATGGTGAGAACACCGCCGGCGGCAACTACGCGCCGCTGATCCGTCATCATGATGAGCTGTACATCAGCGGTATGGTGCCACGCACTCACGGCAAGATTCAGTACCCCGGTCGGGTCGGGCTGGAGTTGACCCTCAAGGATGCCCAAGCCGCTGCGAGCATCAGTGCGATGCGTTGCCTGGCGCTGATCGTCGATGCGGTGGGTTCGCTGGACAAGATCAAGGCGTTGTTGCGGGTGACAGTGTATGTGAAGTCGACACCGGACTTCGTTGACCTGAGCGAAGTCGCCAACGGTGCCTCGGACGTGTTCAGTCATGTGCTCGGCGATGCCGGACGTCACACGCGCACCACGGTTGGCGTGTATCAGTTGCCGAAGAATGCGGCGATTGAGGTGGACATGATTGTAGCGTTGCATCCTTCGGCTTGAGGGTGACTTCACGGCTTGCCCTCACCCTAACCCTCTCCCTCGGGAGAGGGGACTGACCGAAAGGCTCTCAAGGTGTACGCCGACCTGAAGTATCGAGCCGAACTCAGGCTTGAAAATCACACAAATCGGCCCCCTCTCCCTCGGGAGAGGGCTGGGCGGGCGGCGTTCCGATGAGGGGCTGGGATTTAAGCCATTCCACCCATCCCCAGCCGAAAACCAAAAAGCCCCGCACTGAATCCCAGCGCGGGGCTTTTTCGTACAGCGGCTGCGCTATTACTGCGCGGCGATGCTATAGCCATCGAACGCAGTCTGCTGTTGCAGCGCGGTGATGATGTTCTTGCGGTTTACCGCCTGCTCGGTGCCAGCGTTGTCGACGAAGACTTCGCTTTCCAGCTCCGCTTCTTCGCCTTCACCGACGAAGGTGAAACCGAGGAACTCCAGCGCTGCACGGTCAACGTTCAGGCGCGAGCGTGGCGTGCGCAGTGGCAGGGTCACACTGATGCCGTCCTTGCTGATGGTGAAGATTTCGACTTCTTTCTTCTTCGCAGCCTTGCTCTTGCCGCCGCTCGGGTTGCTGATCGCCTGATGGGTCTGGTTCAGCACTTTCAGCGCGAGGCCGTAAACGATTTCCTGGAACGCCGGATCGTCCTTGAAGCTGGACAGGATGCGGCCGATCGAGAACTTGCTGCTGAGGTCTTCAAGGGCGGCGAGGTCGGCGGCTTCGGCGTCTTTCAGTGCCTTGAGTTCGCCCATCAGCTCGTAGGCCTTGTCGTCATCGAAGCTGTCGTGAGCCTGACGGATCGCCGCGCGCAGCTCGCGGATCTGGTCGCTTTCGCGGGTCGACTGGAACGCGTCCAGGACCATCTCGCTGATGATTTTGGCTTGTGGCAGGTGTTGTGAAAGATTGATGGAGTTTTCGTATTCCGCTTTGGACGATTCGGTGACTACGGATTCAGCGGTGTTGAAATCGGACATTGAAATTTCACTACTTTTTAACTTGAGTGGAGATGAGAAAACCCAAGGGCTTTTTCAGGCCGACTAATTTAGGGGAGCGCGGCGGCGTTGTCACGGAGCAACGGTCTGCCGGTCGAGTTTTTTCCCGCAGTGGGTTATTTCCGGCGCGGCCGTTCCATGGCGATCACCGAGGTCTGAAAACCCAGGCTGGCAAAAAAAGCCTCTGCGCCTTCGCGCCCGGCACGCAGCACCCACGTGATATCCGGGTTGTCGCCCATGATGTGCTCGACCAGTGCGCGGCCAATCCCCTCACGCCGATGTTGGTCATCGACCACCACCATCGACAGGTAACCGTTGGACAAACCATCGCTGATTCCGCGGGCGAATCCGATGATCTGCTCACCCTCGACGGCGACGGCGGTGCGCTGAGAGTTCTTGATCAGCAGGGCGAAGTGTTCAGCTGAGCCGGTGCGATGGCCCCAGCCATGCTCCCCGAGAAACTGCCGCACCGATTGCGTTTCGGCGGGTAGCAAATCACGTACGTTAAGAGTGTTGTTCATCTGCTGTTCGGGTCCTTGTCAGCGATTTTTCATGGAAGGGTGGAGCGCGCAGCCTCAGGATTTCCCCCACGTCTGCATCGCAAACTCGACGAACCGGCGCAATTTTGGCAAGCGATAGCGATCTGGCGCGTAGAGCAGATGCATCGGTCGGCTGGGTGGCTGGAAGTCGGCGATCACCTTCACCAGTCGGCCTTCACGCAGGTCTTGTTCCACCAGCGCATCCGGCAGCATCACGATGCCCATGCCGGTGCGTGCCGCCTGATGCAGGCCGGCGGAGCTGTTGATCAGCATAGGCCCGCTGACGTCGACCATGATTTCCCCGTCGGGGCCGCCGAGGCGCCAGCGTTTTTCCACCGATTGCCAGTCGTCGCCGGCGGGATAGGCGAACGACAGGCAGTCGTGTTGTTGCAAGTCTTCCGGGGTTTTCGGCATGCCGCGCCGGGCAACATAGTGCGGCGAGGCGCACACGGTCAGGGTGTAGTCGATCAAGGGTCGGGCGATCAGGTTGGACTGGTCGAAATTGCCCAGCCGAAACGCCACATCGAGGCCGCTTTCCAGTAGATCGGGACGGCTGTTGGTCAGGATCACATCGAGTTTGACCTGGGGGTACAACAGGGAAAACTCACTGAGCGCCGGCGCCAGCCGTTCGACGCCGAACGTCAGCGGCGCGGTGAGGCGCAGCATGCCCCGCGGTTGATCGAGGGTCTGCTCGGCGAGACGTTCGGAATCGGCGACCAACCCCAATACTTCCAGACAGCGCTGGTAGTAAACGCTGCCGAATTCAGTGAGGCGTTGACGTCGAGTGGTGCGCTGCAGCAGTTGCACACCGAGCCGTTGTTCCAGCGCGCGCAGATGATTGCCAACCATGGTCGTCGACATGTCGCACTGCAACGCGGCCGCCGTCATGCTCCCGGCTTCGACGACTTTGACGTACACGCTCATCGACTGGAACAGGTCCATTATCAAGCTCAGCTTTTAAATGAATGAAGTTTTGCCGAGTTTATCCAGTTTCGCTGGCTAACCATACTGCCAGCACACCGACCTGCTGGAGTTTCAAGTCATGACCGCCGCCTTGATGAACACCTACCAACCACTGGCCTTGAGCTTCACCAAAGGCCTGGGCACTCGCCTGTGGGATCAGGCCGGCCGCGAGTATCTGGATGCGGTGGCCGGTGTCGCGGTGACCAATGTCGGCCACTCGCATCCGCGGATCGTTTCGGCGATCAGCGAGCAGGCCGGGTTGCTGCTGCACACATCGAATCTGTACAGCATCGACTGGCAGCAACAATTGGCCAAACGGCTGACCGAGCTGTCGGGCATGGAGCGGGCGTTCTTCAATAACTCCGGTGCTGAGGCCAATGAAACGGCATTGAAACTGGCGCGTTTGTACGGTTGGCGCAAGGGCATCGAACAGCCGCTGGTGGTGGTCATGGCCAACGCGTTCCACGGCCGCACACTAGGCACCTTGTCGGCCAGTGATGGTCCGGCGGTGCGCCTGGGTTTCAACGAATTGCCGGGGGATTTCCTCAAAGTGCCGTTCGGTGATCTCGCTGCGCTGGAACAGGTGCAGCAAAAGCACGGCGAGCGCATCGTCGCGATTCTGGTCGAGCCAATCCAGGGCGAAAGCGGTGTGCAGCTCGCGCCGCCCGGTTACCTGAAAGCGCTACGCGAACTGTGCAATCGCCATGCGTGGTTATTGATGCTTGATGAAATCCAGACCGGCATCGGCCGCACCGGGCGCTGGTTCGCGTTTCAACATGAAGGCATTGTCCCGGACGTCATGACCCTGGCAAAAGGACTGGGCAACGGCGTGCCGATCGGCGCGTGCCTCGCCCGGGGCAGGGCGGCAGATCTGTTTACGCCCGGGAGCCATGGCAGCACCTTCGGCGGCAATCCGCTGGCGTGTCGGGTCGCTTGCACGGTGCTGGACATCATCGAAGAACAGGGCCTGCTGGAAAACGCCCGGATTCAGGGGCAACGGCTGTTGACTCGTCTGCGTGCAGAGCTGGCGGACAATCCCAATGTGCTGGCGATTCGCGGGCAGGGTTTGATGATCGGTATCGAGCTGAAACAACCGGTGCGTGATCTGACCCTGATCGCCGCGCGGGATCATGGACTGTTGATCAACGTCACGCGTGGCAAGACGATACGGCTGCTGCCACCGTTGACGATTGATGAGCGGGAGGTGGAGATGATTGTCAGAGGTGTGGGGCGAGCACTGATCGCGCATTGATGGCTTGTAAGTAGCACTGTGGGAGCGAGCCTGCTCGCGAAGGTGGACTATCGGTCGACATCTCTGCTGGATGATCGACCGCTTTCGCGAGCAGGCTCGCTCCCACATGTTCGGTGTAGACCTTAGTCCGGATAATCCGCCAGATCCGGCGCCAGCATCCGTGTCTTCGCCTTGCCATTCGAATTGTGCTGAATGATCTCGCGCGGCTGCCCCTGTTCATTGAAAAACACCTGACCGATCCCCGCCGAATTCCATAAGCGTTCACCTGCCTCAGCATGTTCCGGCGTGTACGGCACGATGCGCATGCGTCGGCGTTTGGTGAACCAGTTCAGCGGGGAGCGTGGCGAGTAGAGCCAGCGGTTGAGGCGGTCGAACCATTCCAGCAGGCTTTTCGGAAACTCGTTCTTGATGCCGCTGCTGGTGATCTGCCAGATTCGCGGACCGGCCTTACGGTGGCGGATAAGCACTTCGTAGACGAAGGAATAATGCACATCGCCGGACAGCACCACGTAGTTACCCGGTGTGCGCGAGTGGCGGAAAATATTCAGGATCACCTGCGCCGCACCGCGATGGGCCATCCAGTTTTCCGCGTCGACCAGCAGCGGGTAACCGCACCAGCTGAACACCTTCTGCACCGTTTCGATCAGCTTCACGCCGAAGATCGGTGCCGGGGAAACGATGATCGCTGACGGGTGATCGAGCAGTTCCTGTTGCAGCTCGCTCAACGCCTCCCAATCGAGCAGGCCCGAGGGTTGCTTGAGCGCCATCTCACTGCGCCAGCGCCGGGTGCGCGTGTCGATGACCACGAGCGCCGGGCTGCTCGGCAGGACGAAATGCCATTGTTGAAAGCGCAGCAAATCATCGATCAGAGCATCCTGCACCGGGCTGTCGAGATATTGGTCATCACCGCTGGCGCTTAGCCCCTGGGTTTTCTCCAAGACATCCTTGAAGGCATCGGGATTATTGCCCCAGCCCTGACACAACATATAGGCGATCAACGCATTGCCGATGATGCGCTTGGAGAACGGATGACCGTAGGCCGTTTCCTCCCATTGCGCAGACAGGTTCCAGTCATCGGTGATGTCGTGATCGTCGAAAATCATCAGGCTCGGCAGATGCGCCAGCGCGCGGGCGACCTTGTCCAATCCAGTCTTGAAGGCATCAATGCGAGTCTGTTCGAGGGTATAGCGCTTGAGGCGTTCGGGCGTCAGTTCAGGAGCTTGCGGATTGATCAGCGACCAAGCCGTCGGCGACCACACCAACAAGTACATCGCCATGACTTCGGCGAAGGTCACCAAGTGATTGTCAGCGCTGCTGCTGGTGAAAATCGGCTTACGCGCGCCACCGAAAAATCGCTCGCGCAATGTCTCGTTGCTTTCCAGCGCCGGTAACAAATCCGCACGGTGGTAGTAACTGGCCGGGTGTTTGTAGAGCTTGGCGCTATCGCTGACCACGGCGCCTTCGAGGTGTTCATCGAACAGTCCGAGTCGTTCGATCAAGGCATGAATTGCGCGCAACATCGGACCGGCAACATCGTCGGCGTAGACCTGGTCGCCGCTCATCATGAGCAGGGCGGGGCGTTGTTGCGGGTCGGTTTCCGTCGCTAACAGTTGATCGACGCAGAGCAGACCGTCCACCGCCGGGTGATGGGGTTTGCGGCAGGAGCCATGTAGCAATTGGTCGATTCGCGAACGTATGACGAAGTTCGGGCAGCGGGCATCGCCGTAAAGTAAGTGCGGCGCCCAATCGGCAATTCCGCTTGCCGTCTCATCAATCAGCAAGTCGTAATCGACCCGCGTGTCGCAGGGTAGCGGGGTAGTTAATGCAACATCGATCAAATGCACGAAAGCATGCTGGCCCACCGCGATGGTCGTACAGTTGCCATCGTCCAGCGGTATATCGGCGACATCTTGCAGACGCAGCGTCAGCGAAAGCTTGCGGCTTGCGACCAGCCACATCACCAGGCGTGCCGGTTCCAGTCGCCGCAGCAAAGGGCCCGCCAGTATTGCAGGCAGTGAGGCGGGGGAATCAGGCGATAGCGCGGAAGCAGGCATCCGGTGTCAGGACTCTAAGTGCAGGTCGGCGATCATAGCGCAGGCAGCAAACGGCGTTCAGCGAGATGTTTGCGTGAGGCTCAAATCCACCAGGTTCCACTGGGTATCGCCATCTGCGCCCGCGACTGCTTGCATGGAGCAGCTGTAGTTGTAGACGACCGTCGCGGCCAACATGTTGTCTGCCGAGATAACCGCGGTGACTTTATAAATCTGGTCGTTCTGGCGGCTAGCTTTGAAGGCCGGGCCAATCACACGCTCTGTGGAGGGGAAACGCAGAGCGTGCTGTAACGCCGGAATGCACATGACAACGGCCATGTAGGATCGGTCAGCGTCTGCTCCATCACCAGCAGCCTGGCGTTTGGCATTGATGACGGCGCGATCGGTCTCGTTGAAATCGTTGACGATAAGGTTTTCGGATAAGGTTTTTCGTGACCGGCCACGGTAATCAGGAAGCAATGCAGATTCCGGCGGTTCAGACTTTTGTGTCGTGGCATTCGGCGCGGCAGAAGCGGCTGTGGCGACCGCTGCTTGCGCAGGTGCCGGCGGCGACACCGCTTCGGCCACTGCAACGGCCGGCTCTGCCGGCGCGATGACCTGTGTTTCAGCGGAGGGCATGAGTTGTTGGGATGTCTGCGCTGTTGTCTCGACGGTTTCGGCAGATTTCTTGTCGGGAAACAACGACAGCGAAATGGAAAGCACCACCATGGCCACAATCACACCGCCCGCCACGCCGACAATGTTGCCGAAGAACAGATTCCAGTTGCCGCGGTTCTTCACCACCCAGCGCCACATGAAACCCCAGGTAGCGACAAAAACCACTAAATGCAGAAAATCCATTCGATCCTTTCCTTAAACCTTCTAAACCTGAAACCAACGCATGTTCGAGGTGAACGCTGATGATGGGCAGCACGATAGCAAAACAGATGCACCGTCCGATCAAGTGTTGGGGAAATAATTCACCGCCAGAAACATCAAGGTGATCATGCCGGCAGTGAAGCCACACACCGCGCCCAGCAACTGACGTGCAATCGGATGTTCGGGTTGGCGGCGATTGGCGACCCACATCCACACGCCCGCGAGGACACCGGCGCTGGCCATGAAAACCACCAGGCTGCGATCCAGGTTGGTCGTCGCCATCGAGGTGCCAATGAGCCCGCCGTAAATCAGTGTGAAGACAATGCCAGTCACCACGCTACTGCCGGCGCCGGCAAGGTTGGCGAGTAACAGATTCCACTCGCCGCGTTGCTTCACCACCCACAACCAGGTTCCGCCCATTACCAGCAAGCACAACAAAGCATCCATTGATTTATTCCCGAGCGCCCGTTAACAGAAGCGCTTGATACGCCTCCATCGAAAGTGGACGGCAAGATAGCAAAATAGTAGCTTCGCGCCACCTTCTTCCACTGCGTAACGGACTACACATGCCTACCGTTTCTTCTGTCTCGCGCCTGCTCAGCGCTTTCCTCCTCGCCACCGTTATGACCCCGGCGCTTGCCGGCTGGGATGAAACCCCGGAGGTCGCCTGGAAAGGATACCTCGCCGATTGTCAGAGTTTTCAGGACGTAGTGAACAGAGTCCAAAGCGGGGCCATGACGAGCAGGCAAGCGATGAACCGCGTCGACAGCTTGAATCACACTCTTTACGTCCATCGCGATCACCTTGCCCCGGCAAGCCTTGCCTCTCCCGAATATGCCCGTTGCGAAACCGTCATTGCCCAAGCGTTCGAGATCCGCAACAAGGAGGAGCCGGTCCTGGTCGCCGAGCTTCAAGAGCAATACTACAAGGATCAGGCCGAGCACCAGAAATCCCCGGAATACAAGCGCGCCCGTGCTCTGGGCTTTAGCGACGTCGGCGGAATCGGCAAGCTCAAAGAACTCGCCGAGGAATCGGAAACGGATGGCGAAGCGTATCTGAAGACGTTGATGATTAAGGTCGACTGGAAATGCGGCCGGCATTTCCGCGCGGTGCAATACGTCAAACCCTATGTGGTCTACTTCGTCGGCCCCAATGCGGGCAGCTGCGCCGTCTACAGGGAAGTCGCGGTGCTGGGTGGACCAATGGTAGAGCGGGGCGACCCCATCGACGAGAACTTGATATTCCAGTACGTAGGATGGAAGACGCTGAAGGGAGCGGGTGGGTTTCCGATCAAGATTCGAGTGGTGAAAGTGCGCAAGTGATTTGCCGGGTTTTTTATTCAACCAGAGGATGGACAGATGATCGACTTCAACAACAAAGGCTTCTTCAAACTCAAGCAAAACAATGAATACGCCGAGCGCGTTACCTCCCTCTTGCTGGAAGGTGAAGAAGTGATCGACGCCTACAAGGCCATGCGCGATGGCGTGGTGTTTACCAACAAACGCATCATCGCAGTCAACGTTCAGGGCATTACCGGCAGCAAGAAGGATTTCACGTCCTTGCCATACAAAAACATCGTCGCGTACTCCGTGGAAACCTCGGGAACGTTCGATCTGGACTCAGAGCTGGAGATCTACTTTTCGTCGCTGGGGAAAGTGAAATTCGAATTCTCCGGGAAGACATCGATGGTGGAGATTTCCAAGTACATCTCCAAGCATCTGCTGTAACGGCTCAGCTCATCACAGGATGTCTTTCAAATAACCCTTGAGCGCGAGGAGCGGCTGATCCAGCTGCTCCAGCGAACGCGCTTCGCTGAACTCGGCGGATAATTTGTGCAACTCGCGTCCGAGCGGTTTCTCGATACCGCCCAAGGCGTCCATCGCTAGGCCAAGGCATTCGTTCATCTTGAACTGAATAGTCTCGACATCCCCACGCCGCACCAATAGTTCGAAAATGTCTTTCTGGTAATCACCCATGACCATGTCATCCCGCAGGATCGGGCTCAGACCTTCTTCCTCGTAAGCGAGCTTGAGGGAGAAAAGGGCGACTGTTTCCAGTGACGTTTCCATGGGGGGATCCTTGGGATTTCGGTTGACCAAGAAGCGGTGAATCAAAAGATCGCAGCCTTCGGCAGCTCCTACAACAGCAGGCACTTTCCGGCAGACGAAAAAAAAGGCCTTGCTAAGCAAGACCTTTCTTAATTTTGGTGCCCGAGGGAGACTCGAATAATAGCATAACTATATAATTAACATAGTTTTTTGCATGTGTACACTTCCACGTTGTACCGCGAAGTGTACACCCTACCTGTTTCAAGTAAGGACTGGTGTGGATGGACGCTTGATCGGATTTCTCCATCCGATTTCCGACGAGCTGTGAATAATATCTACAAGGAACTGGTTACGGATAGGCTCCCTGGTCTGCCAAAAAAATGCCGAACCGACACATGGCGAACTTTCGCGATTAGTCGGGAGTCATGAGCACAGCAAGCGTTATCTTGATGAACTCCTCGTTTCGATCGATCGTGTCCAGGGCGCCCCGAACATTGTCGGCGATGTCCGCCGATCCGCGCATCTCTACCCAGTTCGACAGCTCCATGATGACGGCCTCTAGGGCGAGCTGGTTTAAATAGCAGGGAAGGGAGTAAGTCTGAGTTTGGCATTGTGCAATCCTCCGTGAAATTTTCAGCGTAGCAGGGGGATTACTGACCTCGGTAGGGAGTTGCGCATGGTGGAAGGACGCAGGGAGGAGGGTGCATCCACAGTCGATTGCTGCCAGCCATGAGGGCCGCAGTCGACCAAAAGCGGACTGGCCCGCATTGGTTTACAAACTGCCGCTGACGCTTGAGGGTATCCACAAAGCTAGGTTGGATTCAGACCCTAGTTAGTGGAAGAATCTCTTGCAGGTTCGCTCCGCAACCAAGCCAGAAGCTATTACCTGACGAACCTACGATGGCGAATAAGTGCGAGCTCGGTAGTGCCTTTTTCAGCTTCTTCCACTCCACATAGTCTTTGGTTGAGGGCGTGGGGATGCTCTGCGGGTGCGTATGCCAATCTCCCACATAGTCGACAGTACCTCCGCTACTTGCCCAAGCATGATGTGCAGCTTTTTGATGGCCAGTATCCAGGCGGTCGAAGCTAAGTCTTGTTCTCTTGTCGTTCGAGAGGGGGCCGGTTGCCGAGATTACGTGAATGTGGTCGCCGGCTCTGTGGCCCAAAAGGATGCCTCCAGCTTCAGTCGTGTTGGATTTTGTCTGTGCATGCGAGAAGAGAAATTCCCACACATGCTCTTCGATCAGAACGTACCGTCCGGAACCGTCTGGCCAAGAAAATATTATTTCGTTGCGCATGCGGGACAGCCATCTAGCGGCCTGATGTTCTGGTTTTTAACCTTAAAGACATCGGCTGTTTCGACTGATCTTGTTCTGAAGCGGGGGCTTGGGTCATCTGACCTTAACCAGTCGACAATCAAGTCTGTCGCTAACGCTACTGCAGAAATTGGGGCGGACACTGCGTACGGTGTGTAGTGTTGGCAGGCTCTGTATGACTTCTCAGGATCTTCTTTGAGCACACGGAATCGTTCCTGCATATGGTTTTCCTCACCGTTGGATCGCAGGCATCTGAAGCAACCAAACTCGTGGCTATCAGTCCATAAAGCTTGAACGGTTTCTCCATTGCCTTTGATCCAGGCATGGAGGATCGGTGGAAAGCTGTATTTTGCGTTGATTTGGGCTTCGTTCAGCATCTCGGCAACAGATTCCTCGCCTGTCGCGTTCACGACTAGGTCAAAGTCCTTCAAGGAGTTTGGCGAGCGCATGTCGAGATTATGAGCCTCGATATTGATGCCTGGTAGCTGCAGATGAGCCTCATCTTTCAGGGCCTCCGCCTTGCTTTTGAAAAGATACTTGAAGCCGAGCGCATGCCTGCCTAGGTTTTCAGGCATGAGAATCTGTGGGTCGAATAGCTCTAGCTTGCCTTCTCCGTGGCCGGCTCCCATACGTATGAGTGCCTGGGCCAAGTAGCCGCCTATGGCGCCGCAGCCAATCAATGCCACCTTTTTCCCGGACAAAGCTGCCCCCAGTGATGATGTCAGGTTTCTTGAACCGATGAAGCTATGACTGAGATCCTGTACTCGCAGCCTGCTAATTTTTTCACCTCCGCCATACGTGAGCAGAAACTGAAATAGTGCTTTTCCTCGGTACTTGCCTCCACGCGAAAGGGCGAGCCTTTTGCGGATCGTCGAGTCGATGGAGAATTTGAATCCCACCCAACCGGCTGGGCAGTCAATCAAGAAGTAAGCGAATCCGATGTCTAAGAATTTCTTGTCAGTCTCGATGGCTGCTTGGCAACTTTTGTAAAGAGAGAGATCCCATTCCTTCAGCCACCGGAGTGTTTGTTTGATTGTCCAGGGGAGAGCATCCGTGACTGGCGGTTGAGCAACGCTTCGAAAGATCCAGCAGTGAGACTTGGTTTCTTCGTCGGCTTGCTCTCCCCACGCCGAAGCCATCTTGGAGGTGGAGTTGGCGTCAGTGGAGATAACCCTTCGGAGTCGTTCCCCAGGTACAAGGGAGTAAACCGATGCTGAACGGGACGCGGCTGACATGTTGCCGACGCCCACATTCACGACTGTGCCTTTGCTTGGAGTCGTCCAGTACGCCTGGAACTCTGCTTGGAAGTCACTGAAGTTTCTTGCAGGGTTAGCAATGAGGTCGTTGAGTAGCCCGGTGGCTTGATTTAGGCAACGCAGAATGGAGCTATCGGGGTTGTAACGATCGAGGATGACTTCTCCTTTGGCCATGTAGCAGAACGAGCCATCGGTCACATGATGGGCCATCCGTTTCGGTAAGAAGTGCGGCTGCCCCAAGATACGGATCTTGGGGTAGTCGATGAAGTCCCAGTCTGAAAGGCTCAACTCAATGCTGACCTCACCTGCATTGCAGGCGAGGTCCCCAACAAAACGCCGGCAACCACCCTTGATGGGCAATGCACGAAAGTTCAGGTCGTGCATTAACCGAAGAACATCCCCAACTCGTTTGGCGTCCATGTCAGCCTGCCGAAGTGTTAGGAACGTAGGGGGTCGCGACGATGGCAGGTGCGGCACTGCGCACTATGTTTGCCGGGGCCTCCTCTTGAATCAACTCAGGGGAGAAGGGAATGCGATCGCCGAGTACCGCGCGTAGTGAATGAAGCGCGTTTGAACCTTGATGAGATGAGGTGCTTCTTGAACTACGTAGGCTTGTTACAAGGCGATCAGCAGCATGCCCGGCTTCGATACGTTTGTCGTGCTTGAGCCTGTTGAAGTCTTCCGCATTCTCATCTATGCCATGCTCATAGATATCACCGCGCACCGCTTTGGCAACTACCGCAGCGGCCTGCTCCAGGGCAATGTCGTCGCGACCTCTTTTGCCTTCGAAGCCCTGGGCAATGGCAATCATCAACGAAACAGAGGTGGGGCCGCCACTCTTCCAGTTGAAGTCCCTCCACGCTTTCATATAGCGACAGACCCGGAGGAATTGCTCCCCCAGCTCGCCAAACCGCGTGATCTGATCACGGAACCACTTGGCAACGCTTTCAGGGTCTGAAGCGATCCACTTCCCGGTTCTCGATGCCATCATGATTTGATCAAGGTCATCCCAGGTTTGGGCATTGGCATAGACTAAGTCCATCGACTCCATCGATTCACACATCATGTCGAAGCTAGCAGAGTCCATCGCCCTGGCTTCTGCCTTCAGCATGGCAGTTTTCTCTACCACTTTCTCAAAGTCCGCGGCCGGGGCTGCGTACAAAGGGAGGTCTATGTGTGCCCAGCTTGCAACATCGATGCGGATGCAGGTGTCTTTCGCATCGTTGCCCGTAACAAGCGTCCACCCCTCCTGAAGACAGAGTATCTGTAGCAGCGATTCGACCAAGTCAAAGTAGGCCTTCGCCATCTCTGCCGGCGGGCCGTTCTCCTGCCAGACATCTACCGGGAGGTATACACCGTAGTCGAGATCCATTTCTTGGTCGAGCGTGTGTGCAGGTTGAATGCACGTGCTATAGGCCCAAGAGCCTTGCGTGCGAAAGCGGGGCTTCACCTGTTTTTGCATACCCAGTACGTGGACTGTGGCCGCCGCAATGGCAGGCTTTAAGTAGTCTTTGATTTTCGTCCTACAGTACCGCAGAAAGGCCCGTTGCTCATCGTTCGGAAGGAGTGCGCCATGCAAATGCTCAGTATTCGCAATGGAAGAGTAGAAGATCTTGGTGAGATTAAGCATGGCATTCCTCCTGAGATTGAGAATGTGCGCCGTAAAAGAATTTCGGTCTTGCCGCTTTGTGAGCAAACAAGCTCATGAATTTTGGGTCGCCCAGGCAGCTCTTGGCTTTCTCCAGTCCAGCACCACGCAGCACCTCCTGTGCATTCTTGTCGGCCTTATCCAATGCGACGGCTTTTGAGCGATCGTCTGTCAGATCCTCATCAACGTGGGTGTACCGTTCTCCTAGCTTGTGCATCAGCATGAAATCGCACAGAGATTCCTGAACCGAGATCGACAGGCCGAAGAGGCGCTGAGCAGCCTTGAATGGGTTGCCTCCACCCCAGTCGACCGCGCCGCCATTACGGTTATTTTTAGGGTTCACAGTGAATTTGGAGGACATCGTGCCAATAGAAAGAAGCTTCAATTGGGAAACGTCAGCCCCAAGGAACGTTTCGGCCTCATGGACAGCCAGCAGGCCAGGGGCGTTTGCGAAGAGACCTCCGTCGACGTACTGACTGTGTTGAAAGAAATGGCGCGGGAAATAGGTGGGGGCAGCACTGGTGGCTAGCCCGATGTCTACCATCTTGAGGAGATGGTCGCGGCGGAAATTCTCGTTGTGAGGTGTCTTGAATAGAACGGGTTTACCCGTTGAGTAGTTGATTGTGGGAATGATGACGGGATGCAGGGCGTCACCCAGCAGCCGCTCCCCCAGCATGTCTTCAGCTGATATGACCGTCTTCAGTTCCTCGCTACTGAAGGACGACTTGAAAATGGGCATGCGGGTTCTAGGTTTGAAGATATCCCGGCCTTTCTTCACAAACATCTCCACCAGATTGCTGGCGGGAATTTCGTTGGCAATCGCTAGGGCCAGAATTCCACCGATAGAGGTACCTGCAATGAGGTCGAAATGCCGAGCTATGGGGCCGCCCAGCTCACGCTCAATCTCAGCCAAGATCGTTGCGGTATAGAGGCCCCGGTATCCACCGCCGGATAGCGCGAGAATTTGAAAGCTTTCACGAGACATGAACAATTCCTTCTGGTGACGATCAGAGTCATGGGAAGGAATCTACGCGAGCAACCGTGAGGAAAAAACGCGGTTAGCGGATAGCTTTGATCATGAAAGTGAGGCGTCTCATCGACAGCGCGGTAAACGCTGCGGTGTGTGATGAAAAGCAGGTGAACGTGAGGATTTCCTCATGCGGAGACTCTTGCGCTAGGGCCTGCAAAGGAAAATCATATCGGTATTAGAGTGAGGATAGGTCTATGTACAAAATTGCCGTGATCGAAGATGTCCAAGAAGTTAACGATTCGCTGGCGGGTTATTGCAGGCAGCTAGCTGAAAATGTGGAAGTTGATCAGTTCCTTGATCGGGAATCAGCTGAAAAAGCTATCGTAAAAAACAATTACTCTCTGATTGTGCTGGATATTGAGTTGGCTCCAGATAGAAATGCAGGATTCGGTATAGTTAAGGTTAATAGTAAGGGTTTCAATAGTCCTGTTATTGTTGTGTCGGGGTTGGATCATTTGGTTTATAAGTCAATTATGCTGGAGCTGGATGTTTGGGACTACTTGGTTAAGCCGGTAACTGAGCCTGTAGAATTTATTGATTCGGCGCTCCGCGTTTTGCATCGAGCGTCTAAATCCAGGCAGGAATCAAGTGATACTGCTACAGATTTCTATATAAGTCAGGAGACCGGCAAGGCTTACTATAAGAATAAGGCGCTAAATATACCTCATACAGCGAAAATGATTCTTCAAAAGATATATAACGCTCAGGGTGCGGTCGTGGCTTATGATGATATGTATTGCTTTGTTAAGAGTGGGCGTAATCCCCAAGGGCTTCAGCAGCACTTCCGAACTATACGAATGGCCTTGCAGGAGGTGAACGCGGACGGGAGTATAGATGTGGTGCGAATGAAGGGCGCAAGATGGCAGGAATAGTTTTTGATCTTGCAAGGCTTCGTCTTAATCTTGCCAAGGCCAAAATTCGCATATCTATCTATGGGGCTGTTTTTCTCATTTTCGTTGTGGTTTCGGTAGGTACTAAGTTTGCATTGGACTTAAGCTTCAATTCTATTGCCTCTCAGTATGAAGCACATGTCGTCAGGACTATTGAGCGAATTGCGTACGAGTATGATTCGCTTGATGGGCGTGTTTCCCTTTTGAATATCAGCGCCCCTTCCGCTGGTGCGCAAGGGATACCTCCGTATATTCTACCCATCGAATACGTGTCTGTGACGCCTGGCCATGCGGACGAGCTTAAGGCGCTTCCAAGCTGTAGCTACTCTCTGGACTCATCCAGTAGAAATCGAGTCTGTGTCGGTGTGCTGAATAATAAAGAGCCAGGTGCAATAGCCTATATTCGCGGTTCATTCTCCACGAGTGATACACTGGTATCGCCGAGATATGTGGATAATCCAGAAACTGGTCATAGATTTGTTGTGTCCATTAGTTCGCGGGGAAGGGGGGACGACTACACCATAACCTTCGATCCCTTGTTGAGAAACCTGAAGGCGCCGGTACCCTATCTCTCCGAGGCTTGGAGCCTCACGGGTTTCAAGACTGGAAAGTCCAAGAACTTAGCATATGCCAGGGAGCCTGAAATTAGAGGCCGAGTGCTCAAGACCGCAAACTCGGGCGACTCTTCGGGCGATTTTGAATTCATTTTTCAGATCCCGTTGCCTTCGTTCTTGGATGATGCATATCTCGCGAACAAAGACTCAAGTCGTCCCTGGCCACCAGAGGATATCTACGAGACGAGAGTAACGGTCTCCTTGCATCGACCTGGTGCAGGGGCGAAAGAAAAAATATTTGACTCAACCAAATTTCAGCCTGATCCAATATTTTCCCTTGATAATGCGCGCCGATATTTGTCGCGGGGAGAGCAGTTGTCTTTTAAATCTAAGACCGGTGAGGTGTACTCTGTTCGTTCCGCTGCTACTGGCTATGCGGAGGCGGAAAAGGGAATGTTCCAAGAGCTCTATGCCAAGGTTACCAACTGGCTTATTAATTTTCTTGTTTCCTCTCCCGTAGTCACCAAGGAGTCAGTCATTGATGGTGGGGCAACTGTCAGCATACAAGGGGACGCATCGAGTGTGCTGACGGGGTGGAGAGAGGCCGCTGGTGCCAGTATTGCTTTCGCTTTCGTACTATTTGCGCTCTTAGTAGCTGTTTTGGTCTATCTACAAATTTTTATTCTGTCACCACTATACAAGGTCAGAAAGAATACGCTTTTTATGCGAGAAAAGTTCAACGAGAAAGACCGAACGGATCCGCCTTACTCCATAAGCTCAAGCAAAAGTGAGATTGGCGTTCTTTGGGAGAATATCCAGGAACTTCATCAAGCTCTAACGTCAGCGAATGAAGTCTCGACAGAGAAGGCGAATAGAGAGAGGGAGCTTATGCTGTCGCTTGGACACGAGATCCGGTCGCCGCTACAGAGCCTCATATCGAGGCATCCCGATGCGCGGGATGCTGACCGGAGGGATATAGACCGGATTTCGTTTGCGTTGGAAACTCTCTCCGGAGCTTATGCTGATAGCGATGTTGGGGACGCTGGGCTCAAACGTCATCCGAAGGATATTTTTGCAAGTTTACCTGCAAATACCACTAGCGAGAACATTACAGAGTATCTAGTGAATGCCAGTGAGTCTCATCATATAGGAGAGATTGTATATGATGGTTCTGGTGATTCGGTATATGCCCTGGCAAACGGGGATATGCTGGAGTCGGTGTTAGATGCTGTTATAAATAATGCCAATGATTTTAGGGTTCCAGGTACGCCCATTGTGCTATCCGTCGGTGTGGAGAATGCGCACGTCTCAATCACGGTGGCCAATCAAGGTCCCCCTATACCAGAAAATAAATTAGAGGAAATATTCAATTATGGCGTCTCCCTAAGAACAGGCCCGGGGAATAACTTGGGGCAGGGACTTAACATGGTGCGCAGCTATGTCGTGAGCATGCAGGGTAAGATCTCTGCTTTAAATGTCGAAAATGGGGTTGAGTTTAGAATTCGCCTCCTGAAAGCCTGAGGCAAACTGGGGGGGGGCAACGAAAACTGGACTGAATCGTCCCTAATTTCGTAGGCATATCCGATCGGCTGCTTATGGCCGATTCTGTTGAAAAAGTCGGCCTTAGTTTCCATGGCAAAAAAGTAAGCGCCTGAAATTGAAGTCCAGAATTTTCGCAGAGGCATACTGACTGAAATTTCACGTAGCAGCGTGCTAAAAGGCGTTTTCACCGATCAATTTCTCGGCAGTTTGAGAAAACCGACTTTTTCAACAGAATCGGCCGTTTTCTGACCTTCGCTTAGGGGGGGAACTGCCAGGATTTTCCTAGACGATGAGTGAGTAATTGCATGATCAGTAAATAATAGCGCGTCGATTCAGTGTGCTGGTTTAGATAGTGATTCAAAAACCAGGCAAGGTGTTTTCTCTGCCAAGTCCATGGATTGTCGCATTGCCAGCGCTCAGCGATCGCTGTTTGGATAGTCTTCGCCTGACGCAGGTGGCGTTGGCGTGTGGTGTGTGACCCGGTCAAGACGCCCGCCAGGAACAGCTCCATATCGAATGCCGTGTTCATGCTCGACCACCAATGTAAGCCGATACCACGCCGATACGGCCGTGCCCCAGCTCATAGCTGATTTGTACTCGAGCCTCCTGATCGAGGTGTCGGTTGAGCTGATAGCAATGGCCACAGTTGATAGGCGCGGGATGATGGGTGATTTGCTCGTAACGTTCGCATGCATAGGCTGCCCGCAATTCATGGAAGGCTTTGAGGTTGTTCTTATGGAGGATGTCCCGTGCGGGGCCGACGATTCTCTGCAAGAAATCGAGGTAGGTTTCGTTCGATGCAAGCAGGTTGCGGCTATCGTCGGGCGAGACCTTTTCGGCAAACCTCAGTGCGTCACGAATATGATCATCCTCCCTGATCCAGCGAGGTGCCAACGCGCCTGAACGGCCACCTTTGGTGCCATTCTGGATGTTGATCTTGCCGTAGCGTTCGGCCTCACGTTTTAAACGCGGTAGGTCGGCCAAAATCGCCTCGCGTAAGCGCATGCCGGTGGCTCGCGCCAACTGAGCGATAGCCGCCGCGCGCGGCATTTGGTGTTCGCGAAGTGCTTCGACGATGCGCATAACTTGATCACGATCTTGGCCTTGGGGAGCGGTTGTGCGAAGGGTGGTCCGCCGCATTCCTAACGCCTTGCTCGGGCTCGGCACTTTCACATATTGATCACCGCGAAGCGCAGCCATGGTTCGATTCACGCTGGACAACCGGTTTTGCGCAGTGGCGATAGCCAGCTCACCTTGTTCAACTTGCTGACGTAGATATCCTGCGTGAGCCAGCAAGGTCTGCCGATCAATTTGCCGCGCATCATTAAACCCCGGCCCATCCTCCGAGCGACACCAGCGTACAAATGCCTGCCAAAGATCACTGTGCGCCTTCACCGTGCCGTAATGCCCGCATCCAAATAGATCTTTCAGCGCTTGCGGCCCGGCGTAGCTCAATTGCCGGCCATAGCCAAAATTGCGCCCATCCCGTTTACCGACCAACGCCATGATCAAACTCCTATTGAAGTCCAAATGTTGAGGCTTTTTCCTCACGTCATCCCGCCAAGAATGTTGAGTGTTATCAGGGATCAAGGCCCCTGCGACCTGTGAGGGTTGTCCACTAACGCGGGACTGGCGGCTCTTTACGACCGGGAGCTTGGGCATCTCATGATCTGGCCTCCTGAGCACTTCCGAAGAAGTGGGCGGGTGGAGGCTGCACAGGCTGACGAGACCGGTGCCGCGAGATCCTGAGTCAGGTGAAGGCAGTGAAGCGATGACCGGGGCGTGCCTGACTGTCAGTCAGGTGCAGTCCATTCTGTAGGCTGCGGCACCATCATCTGCATAGCTGTTGCTGGTGACTTTTCGGTGTTTGTCACGCCGATTGTCACGAGGGGAAATGTCGCAATGCCTTGTACGAGGTGGGCTGCAGCAGTGGTAGGAGCGCCCGTCTCTTTCCGGAAGAAAGAGACGGGCGCAGGTTGGCGCAAGGAAATGGCCAAGCGGATAGGTTGCTGCAGGGCAGCTATGAAAGGGAATGAGTTGCCGCAGTGGGCACGCAGGGAAAAGTAGGCATCCATCACATCGCTGTGACTGTGCGAGCCGCCGGACGCTAATCGCACTTTGGGTGAACCACCATGGTGTGGCGTAGCCTTAAAGGTTCTGGCTACCTGGGTTGCTGTCAACGACAGCGCTTTGCCCGATCTTTTCTACGCCTGTGGATAATTCGGGTCAAGGCTCGAATTTTCCGGAGTTCTGCGGCTGTGGATGAAATTATCCACCGGTGGAAATCAGTGGTTTTCCACAGACAGTTGCATAGGCTTTAGATTTATTAAGTGAGGTCCATCCAAACAGGGCGGCTTTGCAGCCCTGTTTGGATGGACCCGCGTGGAAGGCTGGGCTGTGGAGATCTCACCGACTTACCAGTGCTGGAATACGCCACGGTAGTTTTACAAGGTTATGATGTTGTCGTCGACCGGGTCGAATTGGTGAAGCGTCACGTGATCACTGAGTCTCCGTTGAGTCTGTCTCGATAGGCAACTTTTGGAGGTGATCATCTTTGTGTGCATGAGATGCTGTTAGAGGCGGTGCAGAAGGGCGTGCGAGGAACTGATTAACGCGAGTATCAAATTGATCGCGAAGGTTGGCTGTAATGCCTTCTTTGAGGGCGTCGAGATAGTCTGCATACCACTGCATCATGATCCGACGTTGCGGCAGGTATAGGGCTTGATTGTACTCGCCAGAGATGCCGCCCTCGACGTGAGCCAGCTGGCTTTCGACATGGTCCTTCAGCCAGCCATGTTCGCGCAGCAGCGTGCTTGCGGTATGACGAGTGCCATGGCTGACGAGTCGTCCTTTGTAGCCGATCTTGGCGAACACTAGGTTGATCGTGTTTTCACTGATGACTGGCTGCTTTTCACCATTGCCTGGGAATAGATACCGACTGCGGCCAGTGCTTTGGTTCAGTTTGGTAAGCATGGCGATCAATTGATGAGGTAGAGGGCTGACGTAGTCTCTGCGCATCTTCATGCGGGCGGCCGGGATGGTCCATATCCCTTCCTCAAAATCGATTTCCTCCCATTTTGCGTAGCGGACCATGCCGGGGCGGCTCGCCGTCAGAATTGTCATCCATGATGCAATCCTCGCTGGTAGCCGGCTGGTGGTCTTGCTTAAGGCCCGGAGAAACTCAGGTAGTTCGTGTTCGTGCAGATGTGGGTAGTGTTGAGTGGGCGGTGGCGCTATCGCAATGGCATGGAGTTCGGAGGCTGGATTGTGTTCGCACAGGCCGCGTGCAATGGCTTGACTGAAAATTTGTTTCAGCCAGGTTCGGGTCTTGTCCGCAACATTGAAGGCGCCTCTTTTTTCGATGCAGGCCTGCAGTTTGGCGCAGTCGCTTCGCGTGATGAGCTCCAGTTGCTTCTCGCCGAGAGCGGGCAGTAGATCCTTATCAAGATAGTCGCGGATCTTCTTCAGCGTCGCGCTGCTGCGGCCGGAGTCCGATTTGAATTGGTACCAATACTCCGCGGCTCGCCTGAAGGTGTTGAGCCCGGCCTCCTGCTGTCGCAGTTTGTCATCGCGGCGTTTGGCGCCGGGGTTGGTGCCTTGCTTGAGTAGGTTGCGGCATTCTGCAGCTCGTTCACGGGCTTCCTGCAAGGAGATATACGGATACACGCCCAGTGACATGCGCGCCGCCCTCCCCTGATAGGTGTACCGGAAGTGCCAATACTTGCTGCCGTTGGGTTTCACCAGCAAGGCAAGACCCGAACTATCACTCAGCGTGAACGGTCTGTCGGCAGGCTTGGATGCTTTGATTTGCAAGACGGTCAATGGCATCGCTGTACACCTCCGGTTCTCGAACTGGAATATGTACAGAAAATGTACCAAAAAGAGGTTGGCTTGCAAGAGATGGGGGTGGAACCCCAGAGACCAAAAAGCCCGCAGTTAGCGGGCTCTAGGGGTGTTACGTAGACGCTGGTAGTCGTCTATGTACTGCAAATGGTGCCCCGAGGGAGACTCGAACTCCCACTCCTTTCGAAAACGGATTTTGAATCCGCCGCGTCTACCAATTCCGCCATCAGGGCTCAATGGCGGCGAAGTATAGAGATGAGATTACCGTCGGTCAATCAGGTACATAGAGAATTTTCAATATTTCCGCTAGACTTTCCGGCCCTGCTAGACGAACCCCATCATGCGCGTTGCTGACTTTACTTTCGAGCTCCCTGATTCGCTGATCGCCCGCCACCCTTTGGCCGAGCGTCGCGGTAGTCGCCTGCTGACCCTTGACGGGCCGAGCGGCGCCCTTGCACACCGTCAATTCACTGATTTGCTCGAGCATTTGCGCCCGGGCGATTTGATGGTGTTCAACAATACCCGGGTGATTCCGGCGCGGCTGTTCGGGCAGAAAGCGTCCGGCGGCAAGCTGGAAATCCTCGTTGAGCGGGTGCTCGATACGCACCGCGTGCTGGCCCATGTGCGTTCCAGCAAGTCGCCGAAGCCGGGTTCGAAGATCCTTATCGACGGCGGTGGCGAGGCAGAAATGCTCGCCCGTCACGATGCGTTGTTCGAGTTGGGCTTCGCTGAAGAAGTGCTGCCGCTGCTCGACCGCGTCGGGCACATGCCGTTGCCTCCTTATATAGACCGCCCGGACGAAGGCTCGGATCGCGAGCGTTATCAGACCGTGTACGCCGAGAAACTCGGTGCGGTGGCGGCGCCGACGGCGGGGCTGCATTTCGATCAGTCGCTGATGGAAGCGATTGCTGCGAAGGGCGTCGAGACGGCGTTCGTCACGCTGCACGTGGGCGCGGGCACGTTCCAGCCGGTGCGCGTCGAGAAGCTTGAAGATCACCACATGCACACCGAGTGGCTGGAAGTCGGCCAGGACGTGGTCGATGCGGTCGCGGCATGCCGAGCGCGCGGCGGTCGGGTGATTGCGGTCGGCACGACCAGCGTGCGTTCGCTGGAGAGTGCGGCGCGCGATGGCGTGCTCAAGCCGTTCAGTGGCGACACCGATATCTTTATTTTCCCGGGCCGACCGTTTCATGTGGTCGATGCCCTGGTGACCAATTTCCATTTGCCGGAATCCACGTTGTTGATGCTGGTTTCCGCATTTGCCGGTTATCCGGAAACCATGGCCGCCTACAAGGCTGCCGTGGACAACGGTTACCGCTTTTTCAGCTACGGTGATGCGATGTTCATCACCCGCAATCCCGCACCGACTGCCCCTGAACAATCAGGCCCAGAGGAAACAGAATGAGTCGCGAATGTCGCATGTCCTTTGAGCTCCTTGCCACCGATGGCAAGGCCCGTCGTGGTCGTCTGACCTTCCCGCGTGGCACCGTCGAGACCCCGGCGTTCATGCCGGTGGGCACTTACGGCACGGTCAAGGGCATGTTGCCGCGTGACATCGTCGCCACTGGCGCAGAAATCATTCTGGGCAACACCTTCCACCTGTGGCTGCGTCCTGGCACCCAAGTGATCAAGGAACACGGCGACCTGCACGATTTCATGCAGTGGAAAGGCCCGATCCTGACTGACTCCGGTGGCTTCCAGGTGTTCAGCCTGGGCGCGATGCGCAAGATCAAGGAGGAGGGCGTGACCTTCGCCTCCCCGGTCGACGGCGCCAAAGTGTTCATGGGCCCGGAAGAATCGATGCAGGTGCAGCGCGATCTCGGCTCCGACATCGTGATGATTTTCGACGAATGCACGCCGTACCCGGCTGACGAAGATGTCGCGCGCGTTTCGATGGAATTGTCGCTGCGCTGGGCTCAGCGTTCGAAAAATGCTCACGGTGAAAACTCTGCGGCACTGTTCGGTATCGTGCAGGGTGGCATGCACCAGGATCTGCGCATGCGCTCGCTGGAAGGCCTCGACAAGATCGGCTTCGATGGCCTGGCCATTGGCGGTCTGTCGGTGGGCGAGCCGAAGCACGAGATGATCAAAGTATTGGATTATCTGCCGGGCATGATGCCGGCTGACAAACCTCGTTACCTTATGGGCGTTGGCAAACCGGAAGATCTGGTTGAGGGTGTGCGCCGCGGTGTG
>Ga0160456_100235_pt1 | contig 28682 bp, 22 predicted proteins | sample HID1972K_E6MG_FD_108261 | JGI IMG/M metagenome (GOLD analysis project Ga0160456, IMG submission 108261) | Enriched pill bug-associated microbial communities from UW Madison campus, WI, USA - HID1972K_E6 MG | ecosystem: Host-associated > Arthropoda: Insects > Digestive system > Unclassified ... | reverse complement strand
CGTTTTTCCCGCGACAGGCGCGAGAACCAGTAAAGCAATTCGTCGGTGGCGCCGTCCGGTTCCTGTTCCAGCAGCCAGGTCATCAGATCCGGCATCGGCAGGGCTTCTTCGCAACGGTCGACCATCTCGCGCACGGTGCGCGGGGCGCGTGGGGCTTCGCCTTTCTGGGTTTTGTGCGCCTTGGGGAAACGCGCCGGTTTTGGCTCGAAACGCGCCAAGGCGTAAACATAGGCTTCGACCTGACTGGCGCTGCCGAGGAAAGTACTTTGCGGGCGGGTGAACAGTGGCATCGCCGCTTGCGGCACGGCATCGATGCCTTTACGGCGAATCGCCGCCAAGGCGAGCGCCGCGCCACGGGTCACGGCGTTGTGCCGGCGCGCTTCTTCACGCAGTGGCAGCAGCAATTCGCGGGCGTGGCGCAGGGTCAACTGGGCGCTGGTCTGCATTTCGAGGATGCGCGCGTGGGTACGCAGCAACATGTCGTCATCGACCAGATGGCCGAGGCGCTGCTGCTCGCTAAGCATCTTCAACAGCACGGTTTCAACCTTGCGCACGCCTTGTTCGAAGGCGCCGTCGGCGTTAACCAGATCGATCATCGGCTCGACGTATTCGTCCCAGGTCGCCAGTACTTCAGCGTAACGCTGACGCAATGGAATCTGCCGGTCGCTGGTCTTCGCCCGTTCGGCCACGGCCACCAGCGCCTGTTCGTCGTTGTCGAGCTTCTTCAACACGTCGCGCACGCGCATGTCGAGCAGGCGCAACTGGCGGGCCAGGTCGTGACCGTCGCGAACCTCGAACGCGTCCTGGATGTAACCGGCCAGACGCTCGAGGTGACGCAGATAGGCTTCGATCTCCAGGCACAGGCCCAAGCGGTGTTCACGCCGCAGGTAAGCGAGGAAGTCGTGGATCTGCGCGTTCAGCTCGAAACGGTTCGGGCTTTTCGCCACCGGAATCAGAATATCGAGGCGAATCCACACGTCGAGCAGGCTGGTGATGTCCTGTGGCGTGCTGTCCAGTTGTTGGGCGGCCAGTTGCGCGCGCAGTTCGTTGAGGCTCAATGTGCCTTGGTCGAAGTGCTCGCACAAAGGCTCCAGAAGTGCCCAGTGTTCAGCGAGGGCGCGCAAGACGCGCTTGGGTTCGATCATCGGAATGCCCGGCGGGTTGGCAATAAAAAGACGCGATTGTACTGCATCATGAAGGATGCGATTCACTCTCGGGACGGGCTGTCGCATTTTCTAAGATAAAGGCTATCGATCAACAGCAAGCGATCTTGAGCGAAGGGCGGTAGAATCAGCGCACTTCAGTTATCCACAAGTGGCCGACCCTTTGCTTATCGAGTCCCGCCGCCGCGCCTATTTGAACGCCATGCAGGTGGTCAACTGGCTGCCGCGCACCGAATTGCCCTTCGCCGCGCCGTCGCGGCCCGAGCTGCTGGACATGCCTGAGCCGGAGGTAGAGGTGCCGTTGCTGCCCGCGCCTCAGGCCGAAGCGCCGGTGCAGCCTGTTGCGCGCCCGAGCGAACGGCCGAAGATCGAAGTGCCGCGCCCGTCGCTGGCGAGCACGCGAACCAACGCCAAACCGGTGGAAGAGGCGGACGACACGCCAGTCGTCGCCAAGCCTGCACCCGTGCCGCCACCGCGTTTTGCCCTGCAATTATTGCGCGCCGGCCGCTGCCTGCTGCTGGTCGAGTTACCCACAGGCGAACCGTTCCAGAGCCGCGATCCGGCGTATTTGCTGCTGAAAGACATGCTGCGTGCCGCCGGTCTGCCGGATGCACCGCAAATCGTCGGCGAGCCGGTGCGCTGGCCGTGGCTCAATCGCGGCACCATGGATCAGGGCCCGGAAGCGGCGCGTGACTTTGTGCAGGGTTTCCTTTCCGTGCAAATCGAAGCCGCACCGTGCGCCTGCCTCTGGCTGATTGGCCTGCCTGCGGTGCGTTTTGCCGGTGAAGCGGACGCCGAAGCGTTCAATCGTGAGTTGCAGATCGAAGGTCTGGGTTCGGCCTGGGCCATTCCCGGTCTGGAATTGTTAATGGAAGAGCCACAGCGCAAGGCCGCTGTGTGGCAAGCCATGCGTCGGCTGATGGCGCGCTGGAAAGAATCGAATGAGTGACGCTGTATCGTTCCGCCCGATGACCGAGGCGGATCTGGAAACCGTGCTGAAAATCGAGTACGCCGCTTACAGCCATCCGTGGACTCGCGGGATCTTTCTTGATGGGCTGGGCAAGTATCAGATCTGGCTGATGTTCGAAGGTGAGCAACAGGTCGGTCACGGCGTGGTACAGATCATTCTGGATGAGGCGCATCTGCTCAATATCACCATCAAACCGGAGAATCAGGGGCGCGGGCTGGGCCTGACGTTGCTTGAGCATCTGATGTCGCGGGCCTATGCGGCTTCGGCGCGGGAATGTTTTCTGGAAGTGCGTGACAGCAATACGGGCGCGTTCAAGTTGTATGAACGTTATGGCTTCAACGAGATTGGCCGGCGCCGGGATTATTATCCGGCGGTGGGCGGGCGTGAAGATGCCGTGGTCATGGCCTGCACCCTGGTTGACTAATGACCTGTAGGAGCTGCCGAAGGCTGCGATCTTTTGCTTTTGATGTTACGACCAAGATCAAAAGATCGCAGCCTTCGGCAGCGCCTACAGGAAGGCGCGTCTGTTAGCGGTTGCCATCCAGCGGATCCCGCTGCGCCAGCTCCGCTTCATCCAGTCCATTACCTCCGCCAATGTCATCCTCATCGACAATGCTCAAATCCCAATCCGCCTGATTGCCTTGACCCGCTTCCTCGGCATCCCGCGCACCGTCTTCATGAATCAGCGTTTCCGGGCTCAGGTCATCGTCCGTCGGCTCATGATCACTGACCGATGCCCCGGTCATGCCCGCCTCACGCACGCGCTCGTTGGGCATCAACTGCTCGCGCTCACGCTGCGGGATCTCATCACCGATCTTCGCGCTCGGCTCGTCTTCATCGAAATCCAGCTCATGCACCGAACCCATGCGGTCTTCGTTATCATCGATGGGTTCCGGTTGCACCGCATCGTAAGGGCGTCGTGAATCAGTCATGGCAAATCCTCATACTGTGGGCCTTACTTAGGTGGACTCACCGGGCACACGAGAATTCCAATGAAATCACTTGCGGTGGCGGCGTGACCCCGACGGGCGGTCGTCTGTCATACCAGCGCATCTTTCTTGAGGCCTTACAGCATGCATGACTTACAAGACCTGATTGATAACAACGAGCGTTGGGCTGACGCGATCACCAAGGAAGACCCGGATTTCTTCGCCAAGCTGGCGCGTCAGCAAACCCCTGAATACCTGTGGATCGGCTGTTCCGACGCCCGCGTGCCGGCCAACGAAATCGTCGGCATGCTGCCGGGCGATCTGTTCGTGCACCGCAACGTCGCCAACGTCGTGCTGCACACCGACCTTAACTGCCTGTCGGTGATCCAGTACGCGGTCGACGTACTCAAGGTCAAACACATCCTCGTCACCGGCCACTATGGTTGCGGTGGTGTGCGTGCGTCGATGCAGGATCGCCAGTTCGGCCTCATCGACGGCTGGCTGCGCTCGATCCGCGATCTGTACTACGAAAAACGCGAAGAGCTGGCCAAGCTGCCGACCGAAGAAGAACAGGTCGATCGCATGTGCGAACTCAACGTGATCCAGCAAGTGGCCAACGTCGCGCACACCAGCATCATCCAGAACGCCTGGCATCGCGGGCAGAGCCTGTCGATTCACGGCTGCATCTACGGCATCAAGGATGGTCGCTGGAAAAGTCTGAACACCACCATCAGTGGTTTCGAACAATTGCCGCCGCAATATCGTTTGCGCCCGGTTGGCGCGCCGTAATCAGCGAGACGCTAGTGGCTCCACAAGCGTTGCAGAAAGGCGTGGCCTTCGATACTGGGTGGTTCGTCGTAACCTGTGATCCACCCGCGACACTTTGTCGAGCCGCACTCACAGGCGAACTGTTGCAGCAGTTTGTCTTCGGTGGCGGCGTAATCGATGGTCAGCCGCTCGCCCCTGTGGATATCTTTCAACGCCCACAACCACAGCTCGCTCATGTCGAGAAATACGTTCGGGTCGCAAGCGTGTTCCAGCAGCCCGCAAAAGCGCGGGTCGTAGACGTGGATGCCTGAGAGCAGCTGTCGAGTCTGTCGGCAGCGATAGGGCAACAATTGCCCGGAAACCCGGCACATGCGGCCGGTACGCGGAAAATCCCGGCGCGCGGCGATGGCCACCGCATGGCAGTGGTTATCGAGGACTATTTCGAAGTCGCTGCTCGACGGAAAACCGAGGCGAACCGGCAGGCCGGCGAACGGGTAAATGCCTTCGGTATCGCGAGCATCGCTGGCGAGTGCATGGCTGTTCATAACGATCCTTGTCGTAAGGGGCTGCGACTTCCTTTGGCTGACGTCATGTCAGTCCTGCAACGGATTGTGGATCGAATTTTCGTGTATGCGACAGTAGCGGTCTACTGTCAGATCTGACAGGCGTAATGAGCGCATTCCCGCGTCAGCAAAGGCTGACACGGGAAGACATATCACCGGTTACAGGTGTGGGGCGGGAATGGCGGTGGCGGGCAATGCGCTCTTCAGTTGCTGCAACTGCGCCTTGATTGGTGGCGTCGCACACTTGCTTGCAGCTTGTTCCGCAGTCAGGTTGCGGATCGAGGTGTAGAACAGCTCGCAGGTTTTGATTTTCTGCGTCACCTGCCAGGTTTGAGTGCAATTGGTCAGCGTGGTTTGGGCATCGCTCCCCGGTTTGCTGCCCATGCCGGCCTGCCAGCAGGCAGCGCTCAGATCCTGGCCCATGACCTTCAGGCCGGCTGCATCCGCCTTGGTCTCATCGCCGTCGTAGCTTGCCGGGTCAGCGGCGTACCAGATGTAGCTCGGATGGTTTGAACCCAGTACCGGCACTTTCACGCCTTCGCTCGGACTGATGGTCGCCAGGCCCAGCACATTCACAGTCGGCCCGTATTGCTGCTTGATCCAGTTTCGCACCGGCGCACCGAACGCCACCATCGGCAAGGTAGTGCCGGCGGCGGTCTGGCTGAACTGTTTGACCAGCGTGGTCTGATAGTCCTTGAAGTAGTCGTAGACACCTTCCAGATCCTTGCCCGCGCTGGATGGCGCGGCGATCGGGGCGATGTCAATGATGGTCTGGAAGGCCGGCGTCTGGTCAGCCGGAATACCGTTGTCGGTGAGTAGTGTTGCCCAGCGATCAGTGGTGTTGGAGCGCAGATAATCCTGCGCTTGAGTCAGTGAATAGTCTGGCGGGAAGTGCAGCAACTCGACACTCTTGCGATTTTCCAGCGCCATGCCCAGTGGCAGGAACAGATACCAGCTGTACGCCCACTTGCCGTCGGCGTTGAGCTTGCTGGCGCCGGTGTAGGCCAGATCTCCCGCGTCGAGCAACGCCGACAACGGCTTGTCATAGCCCTTCGGCACGCCACTGATTTCAGCGTAGAGCTGGTCGTTATCGGTTTTCACCAGGACCTTCGCTGCGGCATAACCGTCGCGCTGCACGCTCTGGGTCAGGTAATGGGCGACGGTCTGTTCCAGGGTCCAGTTGCGGTAGCAGATCACGCTGCAGTTGTTGGGGTAGGCGAAGAGGCGGGTGACGCGTTCGGTGCTGCCCAGTTTCAGATCGACATCGGCGTGGGCGGCCGCGCTCAGTGTGAGCGCGGCGAGGGTCAGGGCGGTGGGCGTGAGTCCTGCGATTTTGAACATGCTCAGATCCTTTTCAGCGTGGGTTCCCCATAGGTCGGGGGCGCCTCATAGTGGATCAGCCGTGTTGCGCAGAGAAGCCGTCAATGGCAGTTTTTTTCAGCGCTGCACAGGGTGCGACTTCAGGCATGAAAATGCAGGGCGTTGGTCAGGTCACCCATCGGTTTCTGCCCTCGGGCGATCATCGCCTCATCGCGCTGCTTGAGGCCGTCGAGCGTTTCGAGCTGGAATACCCGGGTAATCAGGCGCAGGATCGATGCGGTGTCGTAGACCGTGTGATCCACCGTGCCCTTGCGTGCAAACGGCGACACTACCAGCGCCGGTACTCGTGAGCCCGGACCCCAGCGGTCACCCTTGGGCGGCGCGACGTGATCCCACCAGCCGCCGTTCTCGTCGACCGTGACGATCACCACCATGTTTTGCCACTGCGGGCTCTCGCGCAGGACTTTCAGCGCGCGGACGATGTGCCGATCCCCGGAGGCCACGTCGGCATAACCGGCGTGCATGTTCAGATTACCCTGAGGTTTGTAGAAACTCACCGCAGGCAACTGGCCCGCTTCGGCGTCGGCGAAGAATTTATTGCTGCTCGACTCGTCGCCCAGGCCGGCATCACGCAGGCGTTTATTGCGCTCTTGCGGGTTTTCCGGGCCTTGCTGCTTGAAGTAGTTGAACGGCTGGTGGTGATACTGAAAATTAGGAATCTTTGGTATGCCACCGGAGTCCTTGTATTGATCCAGCGTCGCTTGCCAAGCGCCGGCGTACCAAGCCCAATCGATGTTGTTTTTCGACAGCTTGTCGCCGATGTGTTCGTGGGTCTGCGGCACCATGACGTTGGGCAGATCCGCTTTCGAATACGCCGGGCGCTCAGGGTCGCGAAGCCAGGTTGGCCAGTAGGGCGGGGCGAGGGTGTTGACGCCGAAGCCATCCGGGGTCAATGCGCTCGGGCCGAACTGCGGTGGACCGGTCATGGCGCTGGCCGGCGATGCGTCCAGCGGCTTGAGACGCGGATCGGCCGGATCATCGCTTTGCAGCGCGGCGATCTGTGATTTGGCCACGGAATTGGCAACGTCCGGATAGAACGGCGCGGTGGCGCTGATCAGATACTGGTGATTGAGGAACGAGCCACCGAAGGCGCCCTGGAAGAAGTTGTCGCACAGCACGAATTCCTGAGCGACGTCCCACAGGCGCAGGGAATAACGGCTCTGGGCGTAGTGGCCCATGGTCAAGCCACCGGAATCGGCCCAGGCAACGAAGCCATCGTTCTTGCCACCGTTGATCTGCATCTGATTCTGATAGAACACATGCCACAAATCGCGGGTCACCAGACCGAACGGCAAGTCTTCAGCGTTCGGACCTTTGAGGGCGAAGGGCGCGTTGGGCAGGTTTTGCTGAAACTGCGTGGCGCTGGGGTAGGTCACGCCATCAAGGGTTTGCGCGCCGATCTGCAGGACGCCGCCCCAAACGGGCGGCAGGGATTGCAGCAGCGAGCCGTCGCGGTCCCGTTGTTGATAGTCGGCAGGCTTGAGCGCTGACAGCGGTTTTTCGACACCGGGGAAATCACCGAACAGGTTATTGAAGCTGCGGTTTTCGGCGTAGATCACCACCACGGTTTTCACTTGGTCGCGCAGGGCCTTGTCCAGTTCGGCGGGCGTCAGCGGGCGCTCGACCGGTTTGCCCGGTTGATCGCTGGCGCTGCCACACCCGGCCAGCGTGGCACCGACACCGAGCACCGCAACGCCGCCGAGGAAACGGCGGCGACTGGTGTCGGTCGGGTTGTCTGATTCAGGTGCATCAGTGCCGTCTGTTTCGTCTTTCATCGTTCAGCCCGTTTAGCTTAATTGTTTCAGTATGTTTCGGGCGGACGCTAGCAAGGTAATGTGACGGTTGGGTGACAGGTCTTGCGGGTGCTGCAGGATTAGCCAGGCATGAATTGAGTGAGCGAGTAACCGAGTCGGCTGGCCGCCATGATCGCAATCATCACCACCAGAAACAGCAATTGCAGCGGACTGAAATGCGCCCAGTGCAGCGCGGTCAGCCAAGGACGGCGGCTGCTCAGCACTGGATCGAGCGAACCGATACGGCGTTTGTGTACCCGCCCGATCAGCATCGTGCCAACGTAAGTGAGCGCCCCCAGCGGGCCGAGCAGCAGCGAAAACAGCAGCAGCATGACCCCCTGCGGAACCCCGTGGCGTATCACCAGCCATCGCGTGTAGGGGTTCCATTTACGTGGAATCAGCCACTCGCTGAGCCACAGGTCCGGCAGGACCACGTGGGCCGTGAGCACCACCCACCAACTCAGTGCAATGCGAAAAAACCAGACCGGCACGCAGGCAAATATCATCGGAATGAAGACGAGGTTCATGGCGGTTTTTTGTTGGGATGGCAGATAGAACAGGCACAGCGCCAAGGCAATCGCCGTCCATAACCGTACCCAGGTTTCGGCGGCGATGGCACGTGGAAGGAAACGCCGCCAGAAGAAAACATCAGCGTAGGGCAATCGGGCAAGCAGGTCGGGAAAACGCCATTTGAGTTTGTTCGAGAGCTCGTAACAGGCCTTCCATTCATCCCTCCCAAAGACGTCTGTCAGCTTCTTTTGCTGCAGCGGCTTGAGCGGGTTGATCAACAGATGGGCCGCCTGAACGTCGGCCGCCGACATCCGGTCGCTTTCAGCCTTGGCGCGCAGATCGTCGTAGAAACTTTCCTGATTGCAGCGTTCGATCAATGTGTCCCAGAGCCAGTCCGGTTGCGGGTGCAGGCCTTTGTTGTGATCCCAGCCGAACAGTTGGCCGATGCGGTCGAACAGCGGCACGCTCCACTCGCTGTCATTGAGCAAGTGCAGCAGGGTTTGCTGCCATTGTTCGCGGCGATCGAATACCTGCAGCCACGGCTGGGCGCTGTAGCGTTTGAGCACGTTGAGAAATTCGCGTTCGCTCTGGCTTTCGAGCAGCGCTTGCAGGTTGTCTCGATAGTCGGCCATCAGATTCTCGGCGAGAACCTCATGCTGGCGATCATTGATCAGCACGTCCTGCCACGGCCCCAACCATCCAAGTTGCTCGACGGCCCAGTTCAGCACCGGGCTGCGCAGTTGTGGCTGTTCAAAACATAACTGCAGTAACAGTCTTTCGAAGGCCTTGGCGCAGCCTTGCTGCTGCGCCTGATCCCAACGCTCGTCGAGATTTTCGGGCGACAGCCCCTCAAGCAGTTGCCGTACGGCCTGCGCTTCAAGCGCATACGCCTCTGTGTCCGAGGCCGCCGTCAGTGGCTCGACAGGCAAAACATCATCCTTCGCTGGCGGCGCAAAAGGCTCGGGGGCTGCCGGGTTGACGGGCGGAAAGTCGAGATCGGCAAAATCCCACGCGGTGTTTTGCGGTTGGCTATGTTTGTTTGCCAGCGCAGCATCGAGTGCCAGTGCGGCAAAGGCGCTGGAAGCCGTGGCCACGGCGACATCTTCTTCGTCGGCAGGCTCAGCGTTTTCAGCGCGCCACCGGGCAATCGCCAGCGCTTGTTCGTAGGCTTCGCGCAGGCGCTGGAAACCTTCGGCATCCTCATCGGGGCGGAAGGTTTTCAGCAAGCGCGCATAGCTGCGCTTGATGTCGCGCGCTTCAGCGTCATCGTGCAGGTGCAGCACCGACCAGCAATCCATGGCCAGACTCCTTATTGCCACGGAGTGCGATCAAGTTCGCTCAGGCGTCGGCTCAAGTCAGTGCGCACTTCACGGATCTGACGCTCATCCTGAGAGTCGAGGGCGATCTGGAATTGCTTGGCCCAATCGCCCATCAGATCACGCAGATCACCCAGGCTTTCCTGATAGAGGCGCTCCAGACGTGCAGTCAGTAGCGTGTTGACCTGTTGCTCGCGCGGATGAATCTTCAGCTGTGCCAGGTTCTGCAGGCGTTGCTGGATTTCCTCGGGAGACAGCACGCCCGGGTTGTTCTCGATGACCAGCGAATGCTGTTGCCCAGTCAGGGGGATTTTCACCTGGGCTTCGAGCAGACCGTTGTTGTCGTAGGTGAAGCGCACGTCGAGGGCTACTTCGCCGGCCTTGCGTTTCGGCACCTTGATGTCCAGTTCGCCGAGCGCCACGTTGTCTTTGACCAGACGGCTTTCGCCCTGAAAGATGCGCACGACCACCTGTTCCTGATTGTCGTGCAGGGTGTACACGGTTTTCACCCGACTGACCGGGACGATGCTGTTGCGCTCGATGATCGGCAGGTAGTGGCCGCTCTCATAGTTGCGGCCGACCTGAGTGGAGGTCTCGATCCCCAGCGTGTAGGAGCAGACATCGGTCAGCACCACTTCTTCCAGCGCGGCGGCGCGGGCTTTGAGTGCTGCTTGAATGGCCGCGCCCTGTGCCACGACCTGATCCGGGTCGAGGGTGATCGACGGGAACCTGCCGAACAGCCCGGCAGCGAGTTTGCGTACCAGCGGCATGCGCGTGGTGCCGCCGACCAACAGAATTTCGTCGAGGTCGCTGACACGGATGCGCGCATCGCGCAGCGCCCGCTCAATCGGCGCGCGAAGGCGCTCGAGCAGCGGCATGTACAGCGTCGCCAACTGTTGCTGGGTGATGGTTTGCGTCCACTGCCGCTCACCGAGTTGCAAGCGGAATTCGGCGCTGTCGTCCTGGCCCAGCGCCTTGCGCACGCGCTCGGCCTCGCGACGCAGCGGCTGGATGACGCTGCTGCGCTCAGGGAAGTCTGCGGCCGAACGCTGCTGGCTGATGAAGTGCTCAAGCAGCACAGTGTCGAAGTCTTCACCACCGAGGAAGTTGTCACCAGCGCTGGCGCGCACTTCCATGACCCCTTCGAACAGCTCCAGAATCGACACGTCGAACGTGCCGCCACCGAGGTCGAAAACCAGGAACGACGTTTCCTTGTCCCGCTGATGCAGCCCATAGGCGAGGGCGGCGGCAGTCGGTTCGTTGATCAACTTCTCGACTTTCAGCCCGGCCAGTTCACCAGCGATCCGCGTGGCCTTGCGCTGGGCGTCGCTGAAGTAGGCCGGAACACTGATCACCGCTTCGGTGACGGTTTCGCCAAACGCGCGCTCGACGTCTTCTTTCAGGCTTTTGAGCACCAGCGCGGACAGCTCTTCCGGGCGAAACGCTTTGTCGGCCAGATAAACTTCCGTGGCGCTGCCCATGTGGCGCTTGAACAATGACGCGGTCAGACGCGGATGGGTGTGCAGACGCTCACGCGCGGCTTGGCCGACCAGAATCCGGCCCTGATCATCCAGGCCGACAACGCTCGGTGTCAGGAACTGACCCAGGGCATTGGGCACCAACTCGGTGGCATCACCACGCCAGACGGCGACCAGACTGTTGGTGGTTCCCAGGTCAATCCCTACGATCATTGCAACGAACTCCCTTTGCGCTTGGTAAAAAAATGAAACATTTATCGGCGCGCAGAATATTACCGAGGGTGCGATGCGGTAAAGCGGGATAATGGCTCTGAGCCATTATTTGCGACGGACAGCCCGATACAGAGCTGTTCAGAAGAGAAATGCGGGGCGCGGCCTTGATGACTTTGCCCCGCTTGGCTTTACGGCATGACTGGCGGCGTATACGCCAATGTCGTCCCCAGCGCCCATAGCAACAGCAGCACCAGCGGCGTGTGCACCAGCAACTGTACGAACGAGAATCCGATCAGGTCCCGCGCCTTCAGCCCAAGTACGCCGAGCAGCGGCAGCATGTAGAACGGGTTGATCAGGTTCGGTAGCGCTTCTGCAGCGTTATAAATCTGCACCGCCCAGCCGAGGTGATATTGCAGATCATTGGCGACCTGCATCACGTACGGCGCTTCGATGATCCACTTGCCGCCGCCCGACGGAATGAAGAAACCGAGAATCGCCGAGTACACGCCCATCAACAGTGCGTAGGTGTCGTGGGAGGCGATGCTGACGAAGAAGGTCGAGATGTGATGCGCCAGGGTTTGCGCGTCAGTGCCTTTGACCGTGGTCATCAGGGCGGCAATCGAGCCGTACAGCGGGAATTGAATCAGTACGCCGGTGGTGGTCGGCACCGCGCGGGCCACGGCATCGAGGAAACTGCGCGGGCGCCAGTGCAGCAATGCGCCGAGCATGATGAACAGGAAGTTGTAGGTATTGAGGCCGGAAATCGCGGTGATCGCCGGTTTGGTCGAAAACTCGTGGAACAGCCATCCCGCCGCCAACAGCACCAGCACAATGATCAGCAGTGGACTGTGTTCCAGCCATTCACCTGGACGGGTGCGCGGTTGCAGCGGAGGCAGGTTGAAGGCCGGGTCGATGCCGCAGGCCTTGGCATCGCGCGCCGAGTTCGGCCCGGGGGCGGTGGCGTAGGCGATGATGATCGAGATCACGATCAGCGCCAGCAGCATCACGCCGGACTGCCAGAGGAAAATCGTTTCGGTGAACGGAATCACTCCGGTGATCGACAGGATCGACGGTGGCAGGCTGGCGGGGTTGGCCTGCAACTGCGCAGCCGACGACGACAAGCCCAGCGCCCACACCGCGCCAAGGCCCAGATAGGCAGCGGCACCGGCGGCGCGGTAGTCCATTTTCAGGTCGGTGCGGCGGGCGAGGGCGCGCACCAGCAACCCGCCGAACACCAGCGACAGGCCCCAGTTGAGCAACGACGCGACCATCGAGATCAGCGCCACCCAGGCCACGGCGGAGCGGCCGTTTTTCGGAATGCGTGCCAGGCGGTCGATCAACTTCACGGCGGGCGGAGAACTGGCGACCACGTAGCCACCGATCACCACGAAGGCCATTTGCATAGTGAACGGAATCAGACTCCAGAAGCCGTCACCGAACGCCATGGCAGCATCGGTGGGCTTGGCGCCCATGGCCAGTGTGGCGACGGCCACGATGATCACGGCCAGCGCGGCGAACACCCAGGAATCGGGGAACCAGCGTTCGGCGAAACTAGAACAGCGCAGGGCAAAGCGTGCGGAGCGGCTATCTTCGATATCAACGGCCACAGGGAGTACCTCGGATTTTTATGGTTATTGTGGTCTTGCGGACGAAACACATATCCCCTGTAGGCCTTCGCCTGCTCGCGATGGCGTCGAGTCAGTCGATACACCTGTTGAATGTAAAAACGCTATCGCGAGCAGGCTCACTCCTACAGGGTTTTGACTGTGGGATTCGCCAAGTCTCAACAGTAATTCAACTGCCGGTGCTTTGTGAGCAGCTTTTGCAAAACCGGGACTATGGTCTAACGGGTTGTCCATCCGCCCATTTGCGTAGACCATGGGCGCCTTGGTTTTTTGCCTGATTCAGAGTTCTTTGCCATGACTGCCCAAACCGCGGCCAAACCCGCGCCGTTCAGCCGTTCCGACTACAAGACCCTCGGCCTTGCGGCCCTTGGCGGTGCGCTGGAAATTTACGATTTCATCATCTTCGTGTTCTTCGCCCTGACCCTCAGCCAATTGTTTTTCCCCCCGGAAATGCCCGAGTGGCTGCGTTTGCTGCAAAGTTTCGGGATTTTTGTCACCGGTTATCTGGCGCGGCCGTTGGGCGGGATTCTGATGGCGCATTTCGCCGACAAACTCGGGCGCAAGAAAGTCTTCAGCCTGAGCATCCTGATGATGGCGCTGCCGTGCCTACTGATCGGGATCATGCCGACCTACGCGCAGATCGGTTACTTCGCACCGCTGCTGTTGCTGGCGCTGCGCATCCTCCAAGGTGCGGCGGTAGGCGGTGAAGTGCCGAGTGCCTGGGTGTTCGTCGCCGAGCACGCGCCGACCGGCCATCGCGGTTACGCCCTGGGCTTTTTGCAGGCCGGGCTGACTTTCGGTTATCTGATCGGTGCATTGACCGCGACCTTTCTCGCGCAAGTGTTCACCCCGGCGGAAATTCTCGATTACGCCTGGCGTTACCCGTTCCTGCTCGGTGGCGTGTTCGGCGTGATTGGCGTTTACCTGCGCCGCTGGCTGAGCGAAACCCCGGTGTTCATGGCCATGGAAGCGCAGCGCGAGGCGCGGGTTGAACTGCCGCTGCGCACGGTGCTGCGCGAGCATCGACTGGCGATGCTGCCGGCGATGTTGCTGACCTGCGTGCTGACCTCGGCGGTGGTGGTGTTCGTCGTCATTACGCCGACCATGATGCAGAAAACCTTTGGCATGACCGCCAGCCACACCTTCGCCCTCAGTGCATTGGGCATCGTGTTTCTCAATATCGGCTGCGTGATCGCCGGGTTGCTGGTCGATCGTCTTGGCGCCTGGCGCACGGTCATGCTCTACAGCCTGTTGCTGCCACTGGGCATCGGCGTGCTGTATGGCTGCTTGATCATGGGCGGTAGCTGGGTAGGCTTGGCATACGCGGTGGCCGGTCTGGCTTGCGGTGTTGTCGGCGCGGTGCCGTCGGTGATGGTCGGGTTGTTCCCGGCACGTATTCGCGTGTCAGGCATTTCCTTTACCTACAACATTGCCTACGCCATTTGGGCCAGTATCACACCGCTATTGCTGATCGGTCTGATGCCGTGGAGCCCATGGATCTGCGTGATGTTCTGCGCGGTGATGGGCGTGGTGGGTCTCCTGACGGCGGCGTATTTCGGCTCGCGAATGCCACGCACGGGACCGTGTCAGGTGGCGGGAACTGCCTGACGCGGTGGCGCGGCACTATTTTTGACCGACGAGTCGCAAACGCTCTTCAGAAAAGATTTTCAAGGCCGATGGTTAGGCTGCATCCCGCTTTCCAACCTGCCCATCGGTACTTCCCCATGTTCAACAAACGCTTGAAGCAAGAGCTGGCCGCTCTTCGTGAAGAACTCTCCAGCCTCGTGCAGGTAAAGGAAAGCCTGGAAAGCGAGATGCTGGTGCTGAACCTTGAGCCCGACGGGCGCATTCAGTCGGTCAATCAGAACTTCCTCACCGAGATGCTTTACAAGAGTCAGGACCTGATCGGTCGGGCGATTGAAGACATCGTCCCGGCGCATGTGAAGACTGACGAATTCCACCAGCGCTTCAAAAACGCCATGACCCGTGGCGAGCATTTCGCCGGTGCCGTGCGCCTGCTGCGTGGCAATGGTGAAGAAGCGTGGCTGCGTTCGATCGTGCAACCGGTGCGTTCTTCGGACGGGCGGATCAAGCATATTTCGCTGTTCGCCAGCGACCTGACCCGCACCATCGAAGCCTCCCGTGAACACGAAAACCTCATCGGTGCACTGGTGCGTTCGACTGCGGTGATCGAGTTCGACCTCAACGGCAATGTGCTGAACGCCAACGATCGCTTCCTCAGCGGCATGGGTTACAACCTGGCGCAGATCAAGGGCAAACATCACCGCCTGTTCTGCACCCCGGAGGAATACAACAGCGCCGAGTACCAGAACTTCTGGCGCCGTTTGAACAACGGCGAATTCGTGGCTGATCGCTTCAAACGTGTCGACAGCCACGGTCGTACGGTGTGGCTGGAGGCGTCCTACAACCCGGTGGTCGATGCCAACGACAAACTGTACAAAGTGGTGAAGTTCGCCACGGTGATCACCGATCAGGTCAACCGCGAACAAGCGGTAGCCGACGCGGCGAGCATTGCCTACAGCACCTCGCAGCAAACCGACAGCACCGCCCAGCGCGGTACCACGGTGGTGACTGAAGCGGTCAACGTAATGCGTGATCTGTCGCGGCACATGCAGGCTGCCGGTGAGGGTATCGAGGCACTGAACGAGCAGTCGCAGGTGATCGGCACCATCGTTAAAACCATCAGCGGCATCGCCGAGCAGACTAACCTGCTGGCGCTCAACGCTGCCATTGAGGCGGCGCGCGCCGGTGAGCAGGGCCGTGGTTTTGCGGTGGTGGCCGACGAAGTGCGGCAACTGGCCTCGCGCACCAGCCAGGCGACCGAAGAGATCGTCACCGTGGTGCGACAGAACCAGGAAATGGCGCGCAATGCCGTGGCGCTGATGACCGACGGCAAGCTTCAGGCTGAACAAGGGCTGGCGCTGGCAGCAGAGGCGGGCACGGTGATTGTCGAGATTCAGGACGGTGCGCAGAAAGTCGTGAATGCCGTTGGCCAGTTCGCCAACCAACTCTCCCACTGACCTGCACTAAACCCCTGTAGGAGCTGCGGCACGCTGCGATCTTTTGATCTTGATTCCGAGGATCAACATCAAGATCAAAAGATCGCAGCGTGCCGCAGCTCCTACAGAGTTTTCACCTGCCTGTATTTCGATGCTGGCGCTACAATCGGCTCCTTTTCCCCCGGAGCATACCCCATGAGCGATTCCCTCCGCCGCCCGGTGCCCCTGAACAAAGCCTACCGTTTGCTCAACCACGGGCCGACCGTATTGGTCAGCGCCGCTCACGACGGTCAGCGCAACATCATGGCTGCCGCATGGGCCATGCCGCTGGATTTCGAGCCACCGAAAGTCGCGGTCGTCCTCGACAAATCCACCTGGACCCGGCAACTGCTCGAAGCCTCGGGCACTTTCGTACTCAACGTCCCCTGCGTCAATCAGGCCGACATCGTGCAAACCGTCGGCAATACGTCTGGCCTGGAAATCAGCCAAACCCAAGGGCAAGACAAGTTTCAGGCTTACGGCTTGCAGACGTTTTCCGGCGAACAAGTTAAAGCGCCGCTGCTCGAGGGCTGCGTCGCCTGGCTCGAATGCCGTTTGCTGCCGGAGCCGCGCAACCACGAGCAGTACGACCTGTTCCTCGCCGAAGTGATCGCCGCCCACGCCGATGAACGCGTGTTCAGCGACGGACGCTGGCATTTCGAAGGGCATGACGGTTTGCGCACCTTGCACCACGTGGCGGGCGGGCATTTCCTGAAGATTGGTGATGCGGTGGATGGCAAGACGCTAGCGGTCTGAATGACAGCTGATGGCAAAACATTGCGGGATGTTGCAAGGTAGAGGGCATCGTCGAACCCAATCAGGCGCATACCCCCATGGATCTTTCCCTTTCGAGTTATCTGGCGCCGTTGCTGTCGCTGGCCCTGTTATGGACCGTGGCGGTGGTCACGCCCGGCCCGAACTTCTTCAACATCGCGCAACTCGCGGTCAGCCGTTCCCGCCGTCATGGCGTAGTCGCGGCGCTCGGCGTCGCCAGCGGAACCGTGTTGTGGGGGCTGGCGGGTGGCCTGGGCATTCAGTCGCTGTTCAGTGCCGCGCCGACGCTGTACCTGAGCTTCAAGATTGCCGGTGGCTGCTACCTGATCTACCTCGGGCTCAAGCAGTTCAAGCGCAAGGCGCCGATTGTCGCGGGTACGCTGGATGACTCGCAGCAAACGTTGCTCGGCGCTTATGGTCGCGGCTTTCTGGGCAACATGACCAATCCCAAGTCAGCACTGTTCGTCGCCACCATCTTCGCCACCGCCATGCCAGCTCACATCCCGCCGCTGTTGCTGGCGCTGGCGGTGCTGACCATGGCGACGCTGTCGTTCAGTTGGTATTGCTGCGTGGCGCTGTTCTTCGCCAGCCGTCGGATCGCTGGTGTGTACGAGCGTTCGCGGCAATGGCTTGATCGCTTGGCCGGTGGTTGTTATTTGCTGTTTGGGGCGCATCTGGTGGCTAATCGCTGATCGCTAAGCTGCAGTCAAAGGCTGGGTTGCTGCAATTTGTATCAGATTTGCTTCATTGGTTTGATCAGGCTTTCGGCAGGAATTCCAAACAGCTCATGAAGTTTCCATATCATTGGCAAAGTGAGTGCCCGCTTGCCATTCAACACTTCATAGACCCTGTTTGTTCGACCAATAGCCGGAGCGAGATCCGCGGCTGACAGGCCTGACTGTTCCATTCGGAATTTGATGGCATCGATCGGATTGGGCAAATCCAGTGGAAACTGTTTGGCTTCATAGGCCTCAATGAGAGTGATCATGATGTCGAAGTAATCACCTTCAGGGGTACCCGGTTCTGGCTCGTTGTCGAAAAGTGCAGACACGTTTTTGAGCGCCGCACGGTAGTCTTCTTCGTTATGAATCGGACGTATGTTCATGGGTTACTCCATTTCGACGGTATCAGCGTCGATTGCATCGTACTGCTTGTGGGTGCCGACGAATTTTATGTATATGGCGCCGAAGCGGTAGGCCACGGCTACGATCAGGCGAAAGTCATTGCCCTTGATGTTGAACACCACTCTGCGGCTTTTCAGAATGCTCGCAGAAGCAAAATGTGCCTTGATGTCCGAGGGCGTTGACCAGCTTGCTTTCCTCGCTTCATCTATCCACGCCAACAGTGGTTGCTCTGAGTCCGGATACCGTTGCCAAAAATTTTTGAGGTGACTGACAGCGATAATTCTCATGACGCGATCCTAGTCCCGCTATGGGACTGATGCAAGGCTGTTGGCTGTCGGTGGACGTACGGTTCTAATATTTGCGTGTTCATAAATGCCAGCAGATCCCGAAAGTGTTATTTGCTGAACGGCCACTTACTCTATCCGTGGCAGCAAATTTTCGGTGTAGGAAAAGGCGACGGGATGCGAGTGAACACAATCTGTTGGCCACAAAAAAGGCCTACCTCACGGTAAGCCTTTTCTCTTTGCGTCCTAGCCTCAATCCCCCAACGCTTCCCCTTCACGCCGTGGATCCGCGCCACCCTCCAAGGACGCTTTGCCCTGCGCATCCTTGACCCGCACGATGGCCTGGGTGCCGCTGGTCATGTCGATTTCATTCACCGCATGCCCTTTGTCTTTCAGTGTCTGAATCAGCGCCGGGCTGAACTGACCTTGTTCCAGTTCGGTCGGGCCGTTGCGGCTGCCGAAGTTGGGCAGGCTGATGGCGCTTTGTGGGTCGAGGTTCCAGTCAAGCAGGCCGACGGTGGTTTTGGCGACGTATTCGATGATTTGCGAACCACCCGGTGAGCCGACCGTGGCGACGAATTCGCCGCTGTGGCGATCGAAGATCAGCGTTGGCGCCATCGACGAGCGCGGGCGTTTGCCGGGCTCGACGCGGTTGGCGACTTTCTGGCCGTTCTCTTCGGGGATGAACGAGAAGTCGGTCATCTGGTTGTTCAGCAAAAAGCCCTGCACCATCAGGTGTGAGCCGAACGCGGCTTCGATGGTGGTGGTCATCGACACCGCGCCGCCGAGGTCATCCACCGCGACCACTTGCGAGGTAGAGATGCGCAGCGGCGAGCGGTCCGGCGCGTAGGCCACCTGCACGCCCGGCGGTGTGCCCGGTTTGGCGCTGCCCATGCTGCGTTCGCCGATCAGGCTGGCGCGGCTGGCGAGGTAACCCGGATCGACCAGGCCTTTTACCGGCACTGGCACGAAGTCGGTGTCGGCGACGTATTGCGCGCGGTCGGCGTAGGCCAGACGTTCGGCTTCGGCGATCAGATGCACAGCCTCTGGCGCCGGTTCGATGCCCGCCGGTTTGTCGGTTTTCACTGGTTTGAGCGGCGTCAGGGAAAGACGTGGATCGCGCGTTTCCAGTGCCTGCAACGTACCGAGAATCTGCGCCACGGCGATCCCGCCCGACGACGGCGGCGGCATGCCGCAGACCTGCCAGCGCTTGTAATCGGTGCACAGCGGCGCGCGTTCCTTGGCCTGATAGCGCTGCAGATCGTTCAGCGACAGGCTGCCGGGGTTGGAGTGACCCTGCACCTTGGCGACGATTTCTTCGGCGATCGGGCCTTTGTACAACGCATCCGGGCCTTCATTGGCGATGCGTTTGAGCACCGCAGCCAGCGCCGGGTTTTGCAGGCGCGTGCCGACGGCTTTGACGCTGCCGTCGGCGTTGAGGAAGTACTTGGCCATGTCGGGTGATTTGCGGATTACCGGATCTGATTCCAGCAGCGAATGCAGGCGCGGAGAAATGGCAAAGCCTTGCTCGGCCAGTTTGATCGCCGGTTCAAACAGCTTCGCCCATGGCAGACGACCGTGTTGTTCGTGTGCCATCTCCAGCGCGCGCAACACGCCCGGTGTACCGACCGAACGACCGCCAATCTGCGCCTGCGGGAACGACATCGGCTGGCCATCAGCACGCAAGAACAGCTTCTCGGTCGCCCCGGCCGGTGCGGTTTCGCGACCGTCATACGTGCGCACCTGTTTGCCGTCCCACAACACGATCATCGCACCGCCGCCGATCCCGGACGACTGCGGCTCAACCAGCGTCAACACCGCTTGCATCGCAATCGCCGCATCAATCGCCGAACCGCCCTGACGCAGCATCTCGCGCCCGGCTTCAGCAGCCAGAGGGTTGGCAGCCGCTGCCATGTGTTTACTGGCGTGACGGGTTTGCAGATCGGTACGGAAACCGGACGCAGCTTCCGGGGCCAGCGGCAAAGTCGAGGAGGGCGGGGCGTTGCAGGCGGTGAGGGTCAGGGCGCTGATGATCAGCGTCAGGGCTGGCAGGCGAAAGCGGCTCAAGGGCAAGGCTGAAAACACGCGGGCTCTCCGTCCGTGGGATAAAAGTCTCAGGGACTTTATCGACCGCTCGGTCGCGACGCAAACCGATGGGTATTTTTGTCTTTCTTTTCGGGGCGGATGTTCGCTAGGGTCAACTGCAATCGATCGACCGCACACGTCCCCCTGTAGGAGTGAGCCTGCTCGCGATAGCGGTGGGTCAGTCAGCAATGATGTTGGATGTGATGACGCTATCGCGAGCAGGCTCACTCCTACAGAGGTAAAGGCATAAAAATCACAAGAGGCCAAGAATGCACAGCGAGTTCCCCACCGAAGCCAGTTACCGCAATCAACGCGAACAGTTTCTCGCCGCCGCCAATGCCGCCGGCGCCACGCTCACCGCCTACGCACATCCACGCTGCGGGCCATTCGGCGAACCGCTGAGCACCGACGTCGTCGTGCTCGGTGATCCACAGGCCAAACGTCGTCTGGTAACGCTCAGCGGTACGCACGGGGTCGAGGGCTATTACGGCTCGGATTGCCAGATCGAATGGCTGAAAACCTTCGAACCCGGTTCGCTGCCCAAGGATGTTGCGGTGGTCATGGTTCACCTGATCAACCCATGGGGCACGGCGTGGTTACGCCGGGTCAACGAAGACAACATCGACCTCAACCGCAATCATCTGGATTTCACCGGGCCTCTCCCAGATAACCGCGCTTACGCGGCACTTCATGAAATCTACGCCTGCACCGATTTGCACGGCCCCGAGCGCCAACGCGCCGATGTCTTGCTCGATGCGCAGATCAACGAACACGGCTGGCCGGCGGTGATGTCGATTGTCGAGGGCGGTCAGCACAGCCATCCCGACGGCCTGTTTTACGGCGGCCGTGCGCCGAGCTGGTCGAATCGCACCTTGCAGCAAATCATCGAAACGCATCTGGCTGGCGCTGAAACCGTGATGTGTTTCGACCTGCACACCGGCGCCGGTGAGTACGGCCATCCGATGTTGCTGACCATCACCCAGGCGCCTTACCCGGCACTTGCGCAAGCGCAGGCGATTTATGGTCCATGGCTTTACACCCTGCACACGGGCGCCGACACCTTGAGCGAAACCGGTGTGGCAGCGACGGCTACCGGGTACACCTCGCAGGCGTTGCTCAATGCTTTACCGGACGTGCAGTTGATGCCGTTCGTGATCGAGTGCGGGACTTATCCGGGGCCGGATGTGCATCGGCATTTGCGCGATGACCATTGGCTGCATTTGCATGGCGATCCGCTGGATGCGACGGGGAGGGGGATCAAAGTGAATTTGCTCGAGCAGTTTTATCCGGTTGATCCGGATTGGCGGGCGATGGTGGGGCTGCGGACTCGGCAGATTTGGGCGAAGGGGTTGGCAGCCCTGTCGACAGAGAAACCTGAGTAGGTCAGGCATAGCGTTATGGTGAGGAGGTTTATCCCCTCGACACAAGTTCGGTGATCATCTCGAGGTATAGGTACTTATTGCTTGAACCCAGGCAGTCCATTCGCCGCGCGCCACCGCTTTACTGTTTCGGTGATTTCTTCGGCCGTTAGGGATTTGCTCAGATCTTCCGGCCAGTAAATCAGATCAGATCCCGCCGGGTGTTCTGATAGACGCGCAAACTCCAGTAATAGCGGATCAAGTATTTCATCGGGGCTGGTGTTGGCGGCTAGTACGGATTTTAGAAATTCGACGAAATCAGCTTCTGTGTAGTCAGATATTTTTGTCATGCAATGGTCGGTTTAAATGGGCGGATTGAATTACCGTTTGAATCCGGGTAGCTCATTGGTGGCGCGCCATTTCTTTACGGTTTCGGTGATGCCTTCAGGGGTGCAATCAGCGTCATCCTCCGGCCAATAAATCAGGTCAGTACCGGCGGGGTGCTCGGCGAGTTCACAGAATTTATCCAATAGATCCGCCAACACCATCTCTGGCGTGCCATCCCCATTGGAAGTGAATATTTCCTGCAATAAGCTAATGAATTGCTCTTCGGTGTAATCAGTAATTTTATTTGCCATGAGGTTATTTCCGGTGAATATCTATATGATTTTTTGGCGTGCTGACCCTTAAGTTCTCGATGTCATATACATCACCACCTTCCGATACCCATACAACGTGATGTAGTTCGTAAGTTTTTCTTTTACCCACAGCATCTTGATACCGGGCATGAGGTGCGCTGCCACTGCGCATAAGCGCAATATTCTGCGGTTTAAATTGCTCAGCCAGTTCTGGATCATTCACAACCTCAGTCCAAAACGCCTTTCTGAAGGCATCGAAGCTTGAAAACTCCCGCCCCCTAAGCCTATCCGCAATCCGTGTCGGAATCGGCGCGCCGACCCCCGTTCCCGCCCCAGTAAGCCATATCCCCGACACATCCTCACCAACACCCGTCACCGTACCTGGCGTCAGTCTGGCCGGCCTCGAAAAAACCACATACAGCGACTTCAGCCCAGTGTCCGCCGGGAACACCAGAATACAATCCTCGGCAGTAATGTCCTCGCCGGGCAGGCCTTCTATCTGGGTATCCGTGTTCTCGGGAATTGGATGAACAAGGATCGTGTTCAGTCGCTCGCCGTGTTCGGGATAAACCAGCGGCGGCATCGAACCGAGTGGCCCGCGTTGTGGCGTCCACAAAATCGTGATGCCGTTGAGCTTGGCCTCCATCGCAGTCTTGTCGCTGTTCCACACGACTTTGATAGTACGCACCGAGTCATCGCCCGAAGCGCCGGAATGGATGCCGTAAACCTGCATGACCCCTTCGGCATCACGCCGAAACTGGAAGCGCACACGAGTGGGGGCGCGGCTCATGCGGCGCAGTTGTTCGTCGGTGTGCAGCGTGCCGTCGCCCATTCGGGTTGGCAGCATCCCGAGGACGAACACGCTGGCCGGCCCAGCAGCGCCGCGAATTGCCCAGTTGAGGCGTTGTTGCAAAATGCCGCCGCCCGCCAAACGCCCCAAGGCCAGATCGGCACCTATTGCCGTCGCGACAGCGGTGCTGGCAGAGGGCAAGAGCATGGCGCCGGCGACCATGATCTTGCCGAAGTTGCTGGCGGGTTCGGGTGCCGTACCGGCGTCCGTTCGGCACCAGTTATCCACCGTGCAGGACTTGGCGAACACCTGATCTTCGCGGCGCTTGGGCGTTGGCCATTCATCCTTTTCGATGTACACCGGCTCCGGCGCTTTGGGTGGAAACCACCCGCCCCATGAAGCGCCGCCGTAGTCGCGCTTCCAGGGCCAATCTTCATCGAAGAGCGATTTGAATCGAGCCATGCCAACTCCCTGTATGGCTTTGAATCGAGCCAGGGAAGCTTGTCGGTCAATGGGGAATTCGGGCAAACCGGTGGGGCAAGTTTCAGGCGCTTGGTTTTACGAAAAATCCAATTCGTACCTGAATCGGACCTGTTTCCTACAGCGCTCTCTCGGCCTGTTGATTGGCGATTGATTCAGCTGAAGCCGGGGTGTTTCGTGCTTGTAGTCTTTCGCTTTGCATGGGGACGGCTGCAGTCCATCAAGGCGCTTTCGAAGGTCCAACAGAGGGTCATTACGCAGATGCTCGACGCCCTGATCGCACAGGCAGCGACCAAAACGAGCGACGAAGAAAAAGAGGTTTGAACGCCAAACCCGTGCCTTGGATCAAGTTCCGCGGCCTGTGGTTACGGCGGGCAGGATTCGAGGTAAACGAGAACGTCAAAGTGCGCGTGATGAAGGGGGCTGGTGATTACTGCGGAATAACAGATTACCGAGACTTTTCTCGAGGCATAAAAAAACGGCCTACCTTTCGGTAAGCCGTTTTTAGTACTTGGTGGCTACACAGGGACTTGAACCCCGGACCCCAGCATTATGAATGCTATGCTCTAACCAACTGAGCTATGTAGCCAAGTGGCGCGCATTATTCCCCTGAAATGGAAAAGCGTCAAGCGTAAATTTAAAATATTTCTTCTTATTTTCAACCGCTTATCCTCCAGCCCGGAAAATCCGGGCCGGGCAGGGCCTCAACGCAGCTGAAATCTTGCCGTATTGGCGCTCAAGGCATGGCTGCCCTGACTCAGGGTATCCGCCGCGAGGTTCACCGCGCGTGCGCCTTCAAGCAAACGCACGGCCGCCTGATCGACCTGCTGGATATTGCCGCTGACTTCATCGGCGGTGCTGGCCTGTTCCTCGACCGCCGTAGCGATCTGCGCGAGCGTGTCAGTGACGCTCTGTACGGCGCTGGCGATTTCGCCCAGGCGTTCACCGAGGCCGGTGACCGATTCGGCGTCGGTTTGCGCCTGACCACACGCCGCTTCCATCAAACTCACGGCTTCGTTGACCGTGGCGCGCAAGCTGTCGACTGTGCCGGCAATCTGCGCTGTCGAAGATTGTGTGCGTTGCGACAGGCTACGCACTTCATCCGCCACCACAGCGAAACCGCGACCTTGTTCACCTGCGCGCGCAGCTTCGATGGCCGCGTTAAGCGCGAGCAGATTGGTCTGTTCGGCGACACCGCGAATCGTGTCGACGACCAATTGAATCTGCTGACCTTGCTCGCTGACCCGACCCAACGCCGCAGCGGTCTCGTTCAAGCGTTGATTGAGCTGCTGGATACTCGCCGTGGTGCGTTGGCTGTCACGGCTGCTGTCGGCGGCGATGCGGCGGGTGTGCTGCGCGCTGCCGGAGGCCTGTTCGCAGCTTTGCGCCACGCCTTGCGATGTCGCGGCCAATTGCGTGGCAGCAGCGGCGATCTGGCTGATCTGCAACTGTTGCGCCTCGACTTCGCTGAGGGCGCCGCTGGAATGCTCGTTGAGGCTGCGCACCGCGTTGCTCAACTGCGAGGTCTCGTGATCGACACCAAGCATGCTGTTGCGCAGTTGCACCACGGCGACGTTGAGCGCAGTGCTGATCGCCGCCAGTTCGTCGCGGCCCACCACCGGCACTTGCAGGCTGAGATTGCCATCGCGCAGGGCTTCGGCCAGCAAAGTAATTCCGCTGGCGCTGCGGCGGATCGAGGCTTGCAGGCAGACGAACAAATACAACGCCGCGAGCAGCAGGCAACCGAAGATCGCTGCGACGAGGATGAACTGTCGGATTGCTGAGCTGTGGTAGGCGTCGAGGCGCAGATCCAGCGACACCAGCGATTGCTGGCGCAGGGCGGCGAGGTCGGTCAACAGCGCATCGAGGCTGCGTTCGAATTCTTCCGGTTTGAGATTGATAGAGCCGCCGAACACACCGTCATCCAGCACCTTCAGACCGCTGTCGAGGTGTTTGAGGCTATCGTGGTATTGGCTGGCCCAGCTCTGCTGATCTTTCGGCAGGCGTGCTTCGAGCAGCGTGGCGGTTTTCACCAGTTGCTCGCGGGCGTCGCCGATGCGGCTGCGCAGGTCACGCAACTGCAAACGGCTTTGCAGGGTGAATTGGCCAGAGACGACCGAAGCCTGGCCGACCGCAGCGAGGCGTCCGACCCGTTCGATCAGGTCCGGCGCGTGTTGCGTGGAAATTTGCGTCAGCAAGTAGGTTTCCAGCCACGGCGCGAGAGTCAGGCGGTTGTCCATGACGATCTGCTCGCGCAACGCTTGCAGGGCGCTGAGGGCGTTGGTGAAACGGTCGTAGCCGTCCGGCCACCAACCGACACCGCTGAGGCTTTTCGAGTCCAGGCCGTTGAGCGCGGTTTGCAGCGCTTGATAACGGCTGAGGGTTTCGCCTTCGGCACCTTCGTTTTTCAGCGCGTTGCCCAAATCTGTGGTGGCTTGCAGAACCGCTGGTTGTACCGCGTCGAACGCGGCCATGGCGGCGAGCGTGGCCGGCGTCGGCTGACGATTGGTTTCGGTGGCGCGCCAGCGGGCAGCGCGGTCACGTTGGGCGGCGAGCAGGTTGTCCAGCGCATCCAGCGCGAGCAACTGGCGCACGCCGGCGCGTTCGCCGGAAATCAGATTGAGCTTGTCGCGATAGTCCTGGCCGATCATCAACAGGCTGCCGGCCAACGGCAGAATGAACAGCAGAAACAACAACTGGAATTTACCTGCGAAGCCAAACCGCCCCAGCAATTTGATCCCCGGTGAAAGGAAAGCCTGCATGCCCCATGACTCCTCTGGACACCACGCACCAATGGCGTGCATCGCGGTCGTGCGACCTGGATGTTGTGCCCTGCTAAAAGGCCTCGAAAGTTCACTCTCGCCCGCTCTGTAGGCCGGCTCTGTAGCGAAACTTCCCATTGTCGGTCGCCTTTGTAAGGCGCCCGCGTTCAAGGGGAGAAGCAAGGCAAGATTCAGACCATGGCGTTGCGCTATCACCTTGTCCAGATAATCCGGGCTTTGTGTAGGAGCTGCCGAAGGCTGCGATCTTTTGATCTTTGTTTTTAAGATCAAGATCAAAAGATCGCAGCCTTCGGCAGCTCCTACAGGGATTGATCTGTGATTCAGTTGGTTAGTTAGCTGGCTAAGGGGATGGCGCTGGCGCACCGAAAAATGGCACATTGACGCACCTGCCTGTGTGCACCCATCTGCTGTCCGGAAACTTTCATGGCTATCAGCAACGTTCAGACCGCCGCTGCCTCGGCGCCCGCTGCTCCCCAAAGCAGTCCATTGGTGATGCGTATCATCGGCGCGGTGGCGCTGGCGCATTTGATCAACGATCTGATCCAGTCGGTGCTGCCGTCGATCTACCCGATGCTCAAGGCCAATTACGGCCTGACCTTTACTCAGGTCGGCCTGATCACCTTGACCTTTCAACTGACCGCGTCGCTGCTGCAACCGTGGGTCGGTTATCACACCGACCGGCATCCGAAACCGTGGCTGTTGCCGGCCGGTTCAATCTGCACGCTAATTGGCATCGTGATGATGTCGATGGTCGGCAGTTTTCCGTTGATTCTGCTGGCGGCGGCGCTGATCGGTATCGGTTCCTCGACGTTCCACCCGGAAGCCTCGCGGATTGCGCGACTGGCCTCGGGCGGACGTTTTGGTCTGGCGCAATCGACTTTCCAGGTTGGCGGTAACGCCGGTTCAGCGTTTGGCCCGTTGCTGGCGGCGGCGATCATCATTCCGTTCGGTCAGGGCAATGTGGCGTGGTTCGGTTTGTTCGCTGTGTTTGCGCTGTTCGTGCTGTACCGCATCAGCCGCTGGTACGCCCATCACCTCAATCTGTTCAAGCTCAAGGCCGGTCAGGCAGCGACTCACGGGCTGTCGAAGGGCAGGGTGACCAGTGCGCTGGTGGTGCTGGGGCTGTTGGTGTTTTCCAAGTATTTCTACATGGCCAGCCTGACCAGCTACTTCACGTTTTATCTGATCGAGAAGTTCGACCTGTCGGTGGCCAGTTCGCAGTTGCACCTGTTCCTGTTTCTCGGCGCGGTGGCGGCGGGGACGTTCTTCGGCGGGCCGATCGGCGACAAGATCGGCCGTAAAGCGGTGATCTGGTTCTCGATCCTCGGCGTGGCACCGTTCACGCTGCTGATGCCCCACGTTGATCTGTTCTGGACCACTGTCCTCAGCGTGGTGATCGGCTTCATTCTGGCCTCGGCGTTCTCGGCGATTGTGGTGTACGCGCAGGAGCTGGTGCCGGGCAATGTCGGGATGATTGCCGGGGTGTTCTTTGGTCTGATGTTTGGTTTTGGCGGGATTGGCGCGGCGTTGCTCGGGCATCTGGCGGATATTCACGGGATTGAGTACGTGTATTTCCTGTGTTCGTTCCTGCCGTTGTTTGGCGTGTTGGCGATTTTCCTGCCGCGGACCAAAAAAACCTGATTCACACATTTCCCATTGTAGGAGTGAGCCTGCTCGCGATAGCGGTGTGTCAGTTACGGTTGAATTGACTGACACTCCGCTATCGCGAGCAGGCTCACTCCTACAGGGAATTGGTGGCGTGGCGGAAAATATTTCAGGCACAAAAAAGCCGCGTATCAAACGCGGCTTTTTCTTGGGCGTGTCGCTTACACGTTAAAACGGAAGTGCATCACGTCGCCGTCCTTGACGATGTAATCCTTGCCTTCCAGACGCCATTTACCGGCTTCTTTGGTACCGGCTTCGCCCTTGTACTGGATGAAGTCGTTGTAGGCGATCACTTCGGCGCGGATGAAGCCCTTCTCGAAGTCGGTGTGGATCACGCCGGCAGCTTGAGGAGCGGTGGCACCGACTTTGACGGTCCAGGCGCGGACTTCTTCGACACCGGCGGTGAAGTAGGTCTGCTGGTGCAGCATTTCGTAGCCGGCGCGGATCACGCGGTTCAGGCCAGGCTCTTCCAGGCCCAGGGCCTCGAGGAACATGTCCTTCTCTTCGCCGTCATCGAGCTCGGCGATTTCAGCTTCGATCTTGTTGCAGACCGGAACGACCATCGCGCCTTCTTCTTCGGCGATGGCGCGAACCACGTCCAGGTGCGGGTTGTTCTCGAAACCGTCTTCAGCAACGTTGGCGATGTACATGACCGGTTTGGTGGTCAGCAGGTGGAAGCCCTTGATCACCGCTTTTTCGTCAGCGCTCATGTTCTTCATCAGGCTGCGCGCCGGTTTGGCTTCGGTGAAGTGCGCGATCAGTTGCTCAAGCAGAGCCTTCTGAACCACGGCGTCCTTGTCACCGCCCTTGGCGTTACGCGCGACTTTCTGCAGTTGCTTCTCGCAGCTGTCGAGGACGGAGAAGATCAGTTCCAGGTCGATGATTTCGATGTCGCGCTTCGGATCGACGCTGTTGGAAACGTGGATCACGTTTT
>Ga0160456_100234_pt1 | contig 28805 bp, 23 predicted proteins | sample HID1972K_E6MG_FD_108261 | JGI IMG/M metagenome (GOLD analysis project Ga0160456, IMG submission 108261) | Enriched pill bug-associated microbial communities from UW Madison campus, WI, USA - HID1972K_E6 MG | ecosystem: Host-associated > Arthropoda: Insects > Digestive system > Unclassified ... | reverse complement strand
GAATGTATCGACCTCAACAGCAAAGCACAGACCGTCGCAAGCGCCTGGAAAATTGTGGTGGGCCGGAAAAAGCCGCGCATCATACCAGCAGCGTGAGGAATATGGCGGTTGTTGGTGTCGATCGTCGGCGAAGTTTTGCCTTGAAGCCAACTGCGCCATACTGCGCGTTGATTTTTTCGGGGTGGGAAGCGCATGAGCAGGTGCTGGATGAAGGTTTCGGGTTTGATTACCGCGCTGATGGCCGTGACGCCGGGAGCGCTGGCGGCCTCGGCGGAGCCGTTGACCCAAGTGAAAGTGATCAAGGTGCAATCGCCGGCCTGTGGTCTGGAAGACATTGGTGATGGGCAGACACAGACCCAATGCAATCACAACGGGCCGAGCATCAAAGTCTATGTACTGGAAGTCGGATACGGCCAGAGCCAGCCGCATGCCACGCTGGATGGTTTCGAAGTGAACGGCACCCGAGCGCCGGTATGTGCCTTTGATAATGGCAACCTGACCGAATGCACTTCCGGCAGTAAAACCGTCGGTTCTCTCTATACCTTCGATCTGGCGGGCAAGCAGGAAGGCACCTTCAGCTTCAGCAACACTTCCATCAACGCGCCACGCAACACGATGTCGACCCAGCTTTACATCAAGTAACGGCTGCTTCCGCGCGATCCGGGGGAAGCTGACTACGCTTTAAAGATCACCCAGCGGATAACGCCCATGACCTTTAGAGCCCTGATTACCCTCGCCGAGGGCATCGATGATCTGCAAAGTGTGACCCTGATTGACGTGTTGCGCCGCGCCGACATCGAAGTCGTCGCTGCCAGCATCGAAGGCCGGCGCATGCTCACCTGCGCGCGCGGCACGCGTCTGACTGCCGACGGCATGCTGGTCGATGTGCTGGCCCAGCATTTTGACCTGATCGTCTTGCCCGGCGGCGACGTTGGTTCGCAACACTTGGCAGCGCATCAACCATTGCAACAACTGCTCAAGGATCAATCCAGCGCCGGACGCCTGTTCGCCGCCATCGCCGAGTCCCCGGCCGTCGTCCTGCAAGCGGCTGGCGTGCTGCGCCAGCGGCGGATGACTTGTCTACCGAACGCCAGCCATCAACTCTCGGGCTGCACGTTTGTTGATCAACCGGTGGTGGTCGACGGCAATTGCATCACCGCGCAAGGCTCAAGCGCTGCGCTGGAATTTGCCTTGACGCTGGTCGAGCAACTCGGCGGCAAGGCCTTGCGGGCGAAAGTGGCGGGGGAGTTGTAGGTCTGGATCGCTTCAGACCTTCACTTCTTCCACCGGCACATGCATGCGATCGCGGTTAGCCAATGTCGGAAACAACTTGATCCATGTCCCCGTCACCACCAGCGTGCCGATCCCGCCCATTACCACCGCCGGCACCGTGCCGAACCAGTGGGCGGTGACGCCGGATTCGAATTCGCCCAACTGGTTTGAAGCACCGATAAACAGCCCGTTCACCGCGCTGACCCGGCCGCGCATTTCGTCCGGGGTTTCCAGTTGTACGAAAGACGCGCGGATGACCATGCTGATCATGTCCGCTGCGCCGAGCACTACCAGCACCGCCAGGGAGAACCAGAACGAGGTCGACAGGCCAAAGGCGATGGTCGCGACGCCGAATATGCCCACCGCTGTGAACATCACCCGGCCAACATTGCGCTCCACGGCAAACCGCGCCAGGAACAGCGACATCCCCAGTGCGCCCACCGCCGGTGCCGAACGCAGCAACCCGAGGCCCCACGGTCCGGTCAGCAGGATGTCCTTGGCGAATACCGGCAGCAGCGCCGTTGCCCCACCGAGCAGCACCGCAAACAGATCCAGAGAAATCGCCCCGAGGATGTCCGGGCGGCTGCGAATGAAACGGATCCCTGCCAGCAACGAATCCAGCGTTGCCTTGCCTTTGTTCAGCGGCGTTTGCCGAGCGGGCAGGTTGAGCATCAAGGTGCAGGCAATGACGTAGAGCAGCACGGTCGGGCCATAGACCCAGACGCTGCCGAATGCGTAGAGCAAGCCACCCAGCGCCGGGGCGACGATGGTCGCGGACTGTTGCGCTGACTGCGCCGCCGCGACGGCTCGGGGGAACAGTGCGCTGGGCACGATGCTCGGCAGCAGTGCCTGAGTGGTCGGCATCTCGAACGAACGCGCCGCGCCGAGCAGGAAGGCGAGGATGAAGATCATCTCGCGGGTCACGTGGTCGGTGGCGCTGCCGATGGCCAGTGCCAGCGCGATCAACGCCTGTAACGACTGGCAGATCGCCGCGACTTTGCGCCGGTCATAGCGGTCGGCGACATGCCCGGTGTGCAACATGAACAGCACGCGCGGCGCGAATTCGACCAGCCCGACCAGGCCCAGATCGAGGACGTTGCCGGTCAACTGATAGAGGTTCCAGCCGATCGCCACGGTGAGCATCTGAAAACCGCTGGCGGTGAAAATCCGCGCGAACCAGAAAGCGAGAAACGGGCGGTGATGACGTAACAGCAGGGGCTCTTGGCTGGGCATCTGAGGGCAGGTCTGGCTCGAGGGGAATCGCGAGGTTATCACCAGTCTGTAACAGGAAGTTGCTATGACAAAAAATTTAGTTAGGAGGACATCGAATTTTTTACGGTGCAGATGAATTCTGCTGTTCGGGGATTTGCGTCGCCTTCGCGATCTGTACTGTTTTCCCCGCTGCCAGCGCTCCGGGGATTTGTTGCAGGGCATTGCCACGGTTATGAGGCAACTTGTCACGCGGCAAACGACCACGCAGTTCATCGGCAAAAATGGGACTACTCTTTCAACGTTGCTTGATCCAGATCAAGACCCAAAAGGAATTGATCCGGTGGCCAGTTGGCCAGACTCCCTGCGTTGCGATGGTTGTTTAAAAAGAACGAATCAGAATTCGCCGCACTCCATATCCGTGGGGGCAGTGGGTGCAGGCCTCCGGGTCCGCAGCCGGTACTACCTGACAGAGGAAGCCATATGTTCGGTTTAGAGGCACTAGATCTCGCCCGAATTCAGTTCGCGTTCACCATCTCGTTCCACATCCTGTTCCCGGCCATCACCATCGGCCTGGCGAGTTACCTCGCGGTGCTCGAAGGCCTGTGGCTGAAAACCCGTAACGACACCTACCGTGACCTCTACCATTTCTGGTCGAAGATCTTCGCCGTCAACTTCGGTATGGGCGTGGTCTCCGGGTTGGTCATGGCCTACCAGTTCGGCACCAACTGGAGTCGCTTCTCGGACTTCGCCGGAGCCGTCACCGGGCCGTTGCTGACTTATGAAGTGCTCACGGCATTCTTCCTTGAGGCCGGTTTCCTCGGGGTGATGCTGTTCGGCTGGAACAAGGTCGGGCGCGGGCTGCACTTCTTCTCCACGGTGATGGTGGCCATCGGTACGCTGATTTCGACGTTCTGGATTCTCGCCTCCAATAGCTGGATGCAGACTCCGCAGGGCTTCGAGATCGTCAACGGCCAAGTGATTCCGACCGACTGGCTGGCGATCATCTTCAACCCTTCGTTCCCGTACCGCCTGATGCACATGGCAACGGCCGCGTTCGTCGCCACGGCATTCTTCGTCGGCTCCTCGGCGGCCTGGCACTTGCTGCGCGGCAAGGACAACCCGGCCATCCGCACCATGCTGTCGATGGCGATGTGGATGGCGCTGATTGTCGCGCCGATCCAGGCAGTCATCGGCGACTTCCATGGTCTGAATACGCTCAAGCACCAACCGGCAAAAATCGCTGCGATCGAAGGTCACTGGGAAAACCACGGTGACGAAGCGACGCCGCTGATCCTGTTCGGCTGGCCGGACATGAAAGAAGAGAAAACCAAATTCGCCGTGGAGATCCCGTACCTCGGCAGCCTGATTCTCACTCACTCGCTGGACAAACAGGTGCCGGCGCTCAAAGAATTCCCGCCGGAAGACCGGCCGAATTCGACCATCGTGTTCTGGTCGTTCCGGATCATGGTCGGCCTCGGCTTCCTGATGATCTTCACCGGTCTGTGGAGCCTGTGGCTGCGTAAGCGCGACACGCTCTACACCTCGCGGCCGTTCCTGTATCTGGCGTTGTGGATGGGACCGTCCGGCCTGATCGCGATTCTCGCGGGCTGGTTCACCACTGAAATCGGCCGTCAGCCGTGGGTGGTCTACGGGCTGATGCGCACGGCGGATGCGTCTTCCAACCACAGCTTCATGCAGATGAGCATCACCCTGATCATGTTTGTGGTGGTGTATTTCGCGCTGTTCGGTGCAGGTCTGGGCTACATGATGCGTCTGGTGCGCAAAGGGCCGAAGATCAGCGAGGGCGCGGAAACGCCGGACGGTGGTCCTGGCAAGAAACGCACACCGGCCCGTCCGTTGTCCGCTGCCGACGATTCGGCCGATGCCGATCACGGCGACGACGACCTTCGCGTGACCAAGGAGATTTGACTCATGGGTATTGATCTTCCGCTGATCTGGGCCGTGATCATCATCTTCGGCATCATGATGTACGTGGTCATGGACGGCTTCGACCTGGGGATCGGGATTCTCTTCCCGTTCATCCCCGGCAAAGTCGACCGTGACGTGATGATGAACACCGTCGCCCCGGTCTGGGACGGCAACGAAACCTGGCTGGTACTGGGCGGCGCGGCGTTGTTCGGCGCGTTTCCGCTGGCCTATTCGGTGGTGCTGTCGGCGCTGTACCTGCCGCTGATTTTCATGCTGATCGGCCTGATTTTCCGTGGCGTGGCGTTCGAGTTCCGCTTCAAGGCCAAGGACGACAAGCGTCACCTGTGGGACAAGGCCTTTATCGGTGGCTCGGTGGCGGCGACGTTCTTTCAGGGGGTGGCGCTGGGTGCATTCATCGACGGTTTGCCGGTGGTCAATCGGCAGTTCGCCGGCGGTTCACTGGACTGGCTGACGCCGTTCACAATGTTCTGCGGCGCCGCGCTGGTGGTGGCCTATGCCTTGCTCGGCTGCACCTGGTTGATTATGAAAACCGAAGGCAAGCTCCAGGAACAGATGCATGACCTGGCACGGCCATTGGCTTTCGTACTGCTGGCCGTGATCGGTATTGTCAGTATCTGGACGCCGCTGGCTCATCCGGATATTGCCACCCGCTGGTTCAGCATGCCCAACCTGTTCTGGTTCATGCCGGTGCCGATTCTGGTGCTGGTGACGATGTACGGTTTGATCCGAGCAGTCGCGCGCAATGCCAACTACATGCCGTTCCTGCTGACCCTGGTGTTGATCTTCCTCGGCTACAGCGGTCTGGGCATCAGCCTGTGGCCGAACATCGTACCGCCGTCGATTTCGATCTGGGACGCCGCCGCACCGCCGCAAAGCCAGGGCTTCATGCTGGTGGGCACGTTGTTCATTATCCCGTTTATCCTGGGTTACACCTTCTGGAGCTACTACGTGTTCCGCGGCAAGGTCACCCATGAAGACGGCTATCACTAATCCTGTGGGAGCGGGCTTGCCCGCGATGGCGTCGGTAGCGGCGCCATCGATCTGACTGAGGATCGCAACAATGACCGGCAAACATTCCCTGCACGACATTGAAGAAGCCGAAAAAAAACCGCTGTGGCAGCGGCTCGGCTGGCTGGCCCTGATCTGGGTCGGTAGCGTTGGCGTGCTGTTCATCGCCGCCAGCCTGATGCGCATGTTCATGAATGCCGCAGGCCTGACCACGCACTGAATCATCCCCGTCCCGGCGCCTTCGGGTACGGCTTTGCAACCCTCCTTGCGGAGGGTTTTTTTTGCCTGGCGGTTTACTTGCGGGCTTTGAGGATCACGAACTTCGGTGTCGCTGCTACTTGCTCGACGCCCCGGAACAACCGGGCCAGTTTGCTGTGATAGCCCAGATGGCGGTTGCCAACGATGTACAGCGCACCACCCACTACCAGCGCTTCGCGCGCCTGCTGGAACATGCGCCAGGCGAGGAAGTCACCGACGACTTGCTGCTGATGGAATGGCGGATTGCACAGCACCGCATCCAGTGATTGTGCCTCCTGTCCGGCCAGACCATCGCCTGCACGCACTACGACCTCGCGATCACCCAGCGCCGCGCGCCAGTTTTCAGCGGCCGATTGCACCGCCATGTACGATTCGTCGACCAGTGTGTAATGCGCATCCGGATTGCGCAGGGCGCTGGCAATCGCCAATACGCCATTACCGCAGCCAAGGTCGGCTACCCTTGCACTGCCGAGGTTTTGCGGCAGATGCGGCAGAAAGGCGCGAGTACCGATATCGAGGCCTTCGCGGCAAAACACGTTGGCGTGGTTGAGCAGTTCGATTGCTGGCTCATCAAGGCGATAACGCGACGGGTAGGGCGAGACCGCCGGGGCCTTTGCCTGCGGCGTCGCGATCAGTAGCCGGGCTTTCTTTACGGCCAGCGAGGCTTGCACGGGGCCGATGTAACGCTCCAGCAAATCACCGGCCGCGCGTGGCAGGTGTTTGACCATCGCCGCGGCGACGACCTCAGCACCCGGCGCCAGTTGCCCTTGCAAGCGGATCAGTTGTTCTTCGAGCAGGGCCAGAGTCTTCGGTACGCGGATCAACACACGGTCGAACGGGCCGATCAACGGCTCGCTGGCCGGGATTGGGCGTATCGCGTCGAATGCCTGACCATTGCGCAGCAAGTTCTTTTCCAGCCCAAGGAATCCGAGAAACGAATCACCGCTGCTGCTCACTGCGACTTTGCCCAGGAGGCTGGCAGCCAGCGCGCCGAAGCTGTCATTGAGCACCAGTACCCGTGTGTTCGCTGCGGGCTGTTGCGCGGCAAGATGATTGAGCAGGTACTCGTCGGCCGCATCGAAGGCTTGCAGTGGTTCATTCTGCTGCTCGGGCTGGCGAATCAGATCAAGTTGGGCGAAGGGCGTGTCGAGCAAAGGCATGGGGCGGGACTCTGGGTAATCAACGGGTGTCCCGCGGCCCAGGGGATCGTGCGGCGGAACCGTCCGAGTGTAATGCGACGTGCAAGTATGGCGTCATCACTCAGGAAGGTTGCAAATGGTACTTTTTTTTCCGTTGGAATACCCGCGGGTTTTCGTCGTGGCGGGGATGTCTCGTCAGATGATGCCGATCCGCGTGGCTGCAATGACGGCAGAAATCTTGTTGCAGACGTTGAGTTTCAGAATCACGTTTTGCACGTGATAGTTCACAGTCCGCTCGCTCAGGAACAGAATCCTCGAAATTTCATACGCGGTCTTGCCCACAGCTGAGAGTTTCAACACTTCCAGCTCCCGCGGCGACAGGTGTGGTTGCGCGGCCTTGAGCGCCTGTTTGGGCAGCGTCCTGGCGAACAGCTCACTCAGGTGGCTGGTCGCGTAGAACATATAGCCAAAATGCTCGTACAGTTCGAGGGGGCTCAAGGGTCCATGCTCTCTGGCCAGGCTGAGAATGCTGCACAAACCGCTTTCCTCGTGCAGAAATGACTGCGACCAGCCGTGGCGCAAGCCACTATCCTGCTGCGCTTGCCATAAGTGCGGGGTCGAGGAAAACAGGTGCTCGCTCCAGACAACAGGCAACATTGAGTGGTTGCAGTGTGCTATTGCCGGGTCGACTTTACTGTAGCGTTCCTTTTCATATTGCTGGCTGAATTGTCGGGGGTAATTATTGATTTGCAAGGCGTTAAAATCGGCATTCCGATTGTTTGATGTTAAATAGATGGCGCAAAACTTGAACCCGATATTTTCAGCAAATTTCAGCAGGATTGGATAAGCAACATCAATCTCCCTGGCGAGAGTCAGCTGCTTCAACTGAGACTCCTTCCACATTTCCATCACTAACTCTCCATGAGTTCTTCGCGGGGGTGCTTTTTTGGATCCAAAGGATCAGCACGAAAACGAAGTGTAGGACGATTCTTACAAAAGCTTCTGGAATATTTTGTTATTGGAGTTCGGCGTTGTTTAAAAAAAAGATATTAGTAAGCGGCTTTTTTCATATGGTGTGTGGCATCTGATCGATCGGTAGTATGCGAACGTTGGATGTTTGCCACTCCTTAAAGATATTGTTTGTGAGGGCTTGGCGCTAATGCCATTACAAACCACCGGTGTTTAATCGCAGAGGATTGCGCGAAACTGCGCGTACCGGTTCGATGGAGTACCCCATGACTGCCAGCACTGAGAAGTTCACCCGACAGGCCTTGCTCGATGTCCAGCCTGTTACGGCCAATCTGTTCACGCTGCGTACCACGCGCGATGCCGGGTTCAGGTTTCGCGCCGGCCAGTTCGCCCGCCTGGGAGTGACCAAGGCTGATGGCAGTACGGTATGGCGGGCTTATTCGATGGTGTCGTCGCCGTTCGATGAGTTTCTCGAGTTCTTTTCCATCGTGGTGCCAGGAGGGGAGTTCACCAGCGAGCTGAGCCGATTGCAGGTGGGCGATACCTTGCTGGTGGAGCGCCAGGCGTTTGGATACCTGACCCTTGATCGTTTCGTCGATGGTCGCGACCTGTGGTTGTTGTCCACGGGTACCGGGGTCGCGCCGTTTCTATCGATCCTGCAGGACTTCGAGGTCTGGGAAAAATTCGAGCGCATCATTCTCGTCTATAGCGTGCGCGAAGCGCGCGAGCTGGCTTATCAATCGTTGATCGCCGAACTGACGCAACGGGAATACCTGCAAGAGTACGCCCACAAATTTCGGTTCATCCCGACGGTTACGCGTGAGGAACATCCCGGGGCGCTGAATGGGCGCATCACCCTGCTGATCGAGAATGGTGAGCTGGAGCGCAGGGCTGGCGTCAGCCTGACGCCCGAACATTCGCGGGTCATGCTGTGCGGCAATCCGCAGATGATCGGCGACACCCGCGCCCTGCTGAAACGACGCGGTATGAGCCTGAGCCTTAGCCGCAGGCCCGGTCAGGTGGCGGTGGAAAACTACTGGTAAAAAAAACGGCACCTCACCGGTGCCGTTTTCGTTCATGCCAGCGTGCTCAGGGGCGAGTGTTCTGCGCCTTGAGCAAGTCGCGGATCTCGCCCAGCAATTCCTCTTCTTTGGTCGGAACCGGCGGCAGAGTCGGGGCCACGGCCTCTTCACGCTTCAGGCGGTTGATGGCTTTGACGCCCATGAAAATCGCGAAGGCGACGATGACGAAGTCCAGAATCGTCTGGAGGAACTTGCCGTACGCCATGACCACCGCAGGGGCATTGCCCTCGGCAGCTTTCAGCGTAATTGCCAGATCACTGAAGTCCACACCTCCGATCAGCAGGCCGATTGGCGGCATGATGACGTCGCCGACAAACGACGAAACAATCTTGCCGAAGGCCGCGCCGATGATGATACCGACGGCCATGTCGACCACATTGCCTTTGACCGCGAAGGCCTTGAACTCACTTAGCACGCCCATAGGTTATTTCCTTGTTACAGATGAGGTTGGTGTACGCAGTGTAAATCAGCAAAACGCGTCCTGCGCGAAACACCTTCTTACAATGCCCGTTTTTATCGACACATTAATTGGTAAATAGTTTGCAAAATGCCACTAATCGCGCGCGAAATACGCCTTAACTCGCTGATCAGGAAGCTATTTTTTTCAATCGTGAAGTTGTGAAGATTCTATTTATGTTCCCGCGCCATGCCCTCTAGCCTCTGGTTGGCGCACCCGGATGCGCCCAAAAAAACCAGAGGAACCTGATATGACTTCATCGCTTGGCTCAGGGGCTTTTCCCCGTCGCCGTACCCTTGGCGTACTCACCGCCAGCCTGCTGACGTTCTCCGTGAATGCCGCGCCCCTGACGCGCGATAACGGCGCTGCGGTCGGTGACAACCAGAACTCGCAAACCGCCGGCGCCAATGGCCCGGTGCTGCTGCAGGATGTGCAACTGATTCAGAAACTGCAGCGTTTCGACCGTGAACGCATCCCTGAACGCGTGGTGCACGCCCGCGGTACCGGTGCGCATGGCACCTTCACCGTGACCAATGACCTGAGCGACTTGAGCAAGGCCAAGGTATTTGCTGCCGGCCAGACGACGCCCGTCTTCGTGCGGTTTTCCGCTGTGGTACATGGCAACCATTCCCCGGAAACCCTGCGTGACCCCCGTGGTTTCGCCACCAAGTTCTATACCGCCGATGGCAATTGGGACCTGGTTGGCAATAACTTCCCGACCTTTTTCATCCGTGATGCAATCAAGTTTCCGGATATGGTGCATGCATTCAAACCGGATCCGCGCACTAATCTGGACGACGATTCACGTCGTTTCGATTTCTTTTCCCATGTGCCGGAAGCCACTCGAACGCTGACCGAGTTGTATTCCAATTCGGGAACGCCCGCGAGTTATCGGGAAATGGATGGCAATGGTGTACATGCCTATAAACTGATTAACGCGAAAGGTGAAGTTCACTACGTAAAGTTTCACTGGAAAAGTTTGCAGGGGATTAAAAACCTCACGCCTGGCGAAGTAAGCAAAGTTCAAGGTCAAGATTACAGTCATATGACCAATGATCTTGTCACTCATATCAACAAGGGTGATTTCCCGAAGTGGGACTTGTACATTCAAGTGCTAAAACCACAAGATTTGTCTAAGTTTGATTTCGATCCATTGGACGCTACCAAGATCTGGCCAGGTATTCCTGAGCGAAAAGTTGGACAGATGGTTTTGAACCGAAATCCGCAAAACGTATTTCAGGAGACCGAACAAGTGGCCATGGCGCCAGCCAATGTAGTTCCGGGTATCGAGCCATCGGAAGATCGTTTGTTGCAAGGTCGAGTGTTCTCTTATGCCGATACGCAGATGTATCGTCTCGGCGCCAACGCTTTGCAACTGCCGATCAACGCACCGAAGGTTGCGGTGAATAACGGCAATCAGGATGGCGCAATGAACATCGGCGCGAGCAACTCCGGGGTGAATTATCAGCCAAGCCGTTTGCAGCCGCGTGAAGAAGCAAATAGTGCGCGCTACAGCCAGTCGGCGCTGTCCGGCAACACTCAGCAGGCGAAAATTACACGAGAGCAGAACTTCAAACAGGCCGGTGATCTGTATCGCTCATTCAGCCAGAAGGAACGTCGTGACCTGATCGAGAGCTTTGGCGGCTCGCTGGCGACCACCGATGACGAGAGCAAGCACATCATCCTGTCCTTCCTTTATAAGGCTGATCCGGAATACGGCAGCGGTGTGACGGCAGTGGCCAAGGGTGACCTGAGTCGAGTCAAGGCGTTGGCGGCCAAGCTGGTCGACTGATTTCGACGCAATGCCATGCGGGGCCTGAATCAGGCCCCGTTCTGTTCAAGGAGGTGGTTAATGCGTGTTTTTCTATTCTTGCTGCTCGGCTGCCAGTCCTTTGCTGCGCTGGCCGAACAGAACCCTGAGGCGATCAAGGCCCAACTGCAGGACTACTATTTCGACGCCGCCCGGCGCGGTGATGTACCGATGCTCGAGACCTTCATCGAGTCCGGCTATTCCCTCGATACCCGTGACGGCAAGGGTTACACCGCATTGATTCTGGCGGCCTATCACGGTCAGGCGCCGGCGGTGGAGCGTTTGCTCGCGGCCGGGGCCGACGCCTGTGCGCAGGATCAACGCGGCAATACCGCGCTGATGGGGGCGATCTTCAAAGGCGAGTTGCAGATCGCCCGACGCCTGATGGCTACCCATTGCAGCCCTGACCAACGCAATGGCGCCGGGCAGACGGCTGCCATGTACGCCGGGTTGTTCAAACGCCTGGAATTGCTCGATGCACTGAAAACCAGGGGCGCCGATCTGAATGCCGAGGATCCGTTGGGCAATAGCGCCACACGTCTGGCCAACGGGGAAATCCGTACCAGCGCGCCGCGCTGATCGACGACAGCTGCGTTATCATCGCCGTTTTTGCCGGGGGATCGAGATGGCCAAGGCCAAGCGCATGTACGGCTGCACCGAGTGCGGCGCAACCTTTCCCAAGTGGGCCGGGCAGTGTGGGGAGTGTGGTGCCTGGAACACCCTGACCGAAACCATGATCGAAAGTGGCGGCGCCACAGCACCCACAGGTCGCACCGGCTGGGCCGGGCAGCAGGCACAGATCAAGACCCTGGCCGAAGTCAGCATTGAAGAGATTCCGCGCTTCTCCACCGCTTCCGGTGAACTGGATCGCGTGCTCGGCGGCGGTCTGGTCGACGGTTCTGTGGTGTTGATCGGCGGCGATCCCGGGATCGGCAAGTCAACCATTCTGTTGCAGACCCTGTGCAACCTCGCCAAGAGCATGCCGGCCCTTTACGTCACTGGCGAAGAATCTCAGCAACAAGTGGCCATGCGCGCCCGCCGTCTCGGCTTGCCGCAGGATCAACTGCGAGTCATGACCGAAACCTGCATCGAAACCATCATCGCCACAGCTCGCCAGGAAAAGCCCAAGGTGATGGTGATCGACTCGATTCAGACGATCTTCACCGAACAACTGCAATCGGCGCCCGGCGGCGTATCCCAGGTGCGCGAGAGCGCGGCGCTGCTGGTGCGTTACGCCAAGCAGAGCGGCACGGCGATTTTCCTCGTCGGCCACGTGACCAAGGAAGGCGCGCTGGCCGGTCCGCGTGTGCTCGAGCATATGGTCGACACCGTGCTGTACTTCGAAGGTGAGTCCGATGGTCGTCTGCGTTTGCTGCGCGCGGTGAAAAACCGTTTCGGCGCGGTCAACGAGTTGGGCGTGTTCGGCATGACCGACAAGGGCTTGAAAGAAGTCTCCAACCCGTCGGCGATTTTTCTCACCCGCGCGCAGGAAGAAGTTCCAGGCAGTGTGGTCATGGCGACGTGGGAAGGCACGCGGCCGATGCTGGTGGAAGTGCAGGCGCTGGTCGATGACAGCCATCTGGCCAATCCGCGTCGGGTGACGCTGGGCCTGGATCAGAACCGTTTGGCGATGTTGCTTGCCGTTTTGCACCGCCATGGCGGGATTCCGACTCACGATCAGGATGTATTTCTCAACGTCGTCGGTGGGGTGAAGGTGCTGGAAACGGCGTCTGACCTGGCGTTGATGGCCGCGGTGATGTCGAGTTTGCGCAACCGACCGTTGCCGCATGATCTGTTGGTGTTCGGTGAGGTCGGCCTGTCCGGCGAAGTGCGCCCAGTGCCGAGCGGTCAAGAGCGCTTGAAGGAAGCGGCGAAGCATGGCTTCAAACGGGCGATCGTGCCGAAGGGCAATGCGCCGAAGGAATCACCTCCGGGTTTGCAGATCATCGCCGTGACCCGCCTCGAACAGGCCCTCGACGCCCTTTTCGAATAAACCACCGACCTCTGTAGGAGTGAGCCTGCTCGCGATAGCGGTACATCAGCCAACTGAAGTGTTGAATGTAAAAACGCTATCGCGAGCAGGCTCACTCCTACATTTGATCTGTGGTGGATTCTAGATTTCGATCAGGGCACCCAACTCGCGCTCCAGTTCGGCCTCATCCGCCAGATTCAACTCGATCAACCGTCGCAAGCGCTGGATCGACTCCAGACTGATGTGCCGGCAGACAAACCCCAACTGGCCGTTCTCTTCATGGGCCAAGTGCACATCCATCTCGATATCGACGTCTTCGCTCAGATGAATATCGACGAAGAAATCCTTCTGCGCGTCCCCCAGCCACGGCTCCGGTCGCTCGATCAACAGCCCTTTGAGCGAGAGGTCGATCAACTTGACGGGCCAGATGTACTCGGCCTGACTCAGCTCGGTTCTGGCATCGAACGCAATACGTTTGAAGCGACGACGGTTGGCTGGGTGCTCGCTCATGGCGCAATCCTCCGAAGGTTCGCTGACTATAGACCCGCATTGTTCGCGCGTGCCAGCGCAAACGGGCCAGATAGACCAATGTCGGGGTATGGCCTTTGGCGCCGTTAGCGCTAAACTCGGGGTGGCTGTCTTTCTTGTCCACCCTGGCTGGAATAATAAAATGAAAAATAATAATAGCCTGCTACGCCACTTACCCTGGCTAGTGCTGGCAATCGTAGGAGCGTGCGCCCTGGGCGTAGTGGCATTGCGCCGCGGCGAGGCGATCAACGCCTTGTGGATCGTGGTCGCTGCCGTGGCCATTTATCTGGTTGCGTACCGTTACTACAGTCTGTTCATCGCTAACAATGTGATGCAACTGGACCCGCGTCGGGCCACCCCCGCCGTGCTCAACAACGACGGTCTGGACTATGTGCCGACCAACAAACACATTCTTTTCGGTCACCACTTCGCTGCCATCGCTGGCGCGGGGCCTCTGGTCGGCCCGGTATTGGCGGCGCAGATGGGCTACTTGCCCGGCACGCTCTGGCTGATTGCCGGTGTGGTGCTGGCGGGCGCGGTGCAGGACTTCATGGTTCTGTTCATGTCGACCCGGCGCAACGGCCGTTCCCTGGGCGACATGGTGCGTGAAGAAATGGGCCGCATTCCCGGCACCATTGCACTGTTCGGCTGCTTCCTGATCATGATCATCATCCTCGCGGTGCTGGCGTTGATCGTGGTGAAAGCACTGGCGGAGAGCCCGTGGGGTATCTTCACCGTGATGGCGACCATCCCGATTGCGATGTTCATGGGCATTTACATGCGCTACATCCGTCCGGGCCGCATCGGCGAAATCTCCGTGGTCGGCGTATTGCTGTTGCTCGGTTCGATCTGGCTCGGTGGGCAGATTGCTGCTGATCCGGTGTGGGCCAAGGCGTTCACCTTCACCGGCGTGCAGATCACCTGGATGCTGGTCGGTTACGGTTTCGTCGCGGCATCGCTACCGGTCTGGCTGATTCTGGCACCGCGCGACTATCTCTCCACGTTCCTCAAGATCGGCACCATCGTCGCCCTGGCGATCGGCATTCTGATCACCATGCCCGAGCTGAAAATGCCCGCGCTGACCCAGTTCGTCGACGGCACTGGCCCGGTGTGGAAGGGCGGTCTGTTCCCGTTCCTGTTCATCACCATCGCTTGCGGTGCGGTTTCCGGTTTCCACGCGCTGATTTCTTCGGGCACCACGCCGAAGCTGCTGGATAACGAAACCAACGCCCGTTACATCGGTTACGGCGGCATGCTGATGGAGTCGTTCGTCGCCATCATGGCCATGGTCGCCGCGTCGGTGATCGAGCCTGGCGTGTACTTCGCGATGAACAGCCCGGCCGCCGTTGTTGGCAGTGACGTGGCATCGGTTGCGCAAGTGGTTTCCAGCTGGGGCTTTGCGATCACGCCGGAAGCGCTGCAAGCCGTGGCGCATGACATTGGCGAAACCACCATCCTGGCCCGTGCCGGTGGTGCGCCAACCCTGGCGGTCGGTATCGCACAGATCCTGCACAGTGTTCTGCCGGGTGAAAACACCATGGCGTTCTGGTACCACTTCGCGATCCTGTTCGAGGCACTGTTCATCCTGACCGCGGTTGACGCCGGTACTCGTGCCGGGCGCTTCATGCTGCAGGATCTGCTGGGCTCCTTCGTTCCGGCGCTGAAGCGTACCGAATCGTGGACTGCCAACCTGATCGCCACCGCCGGTTGTGTGGCAATGTGGGGCTGGCTGCTGTACCAAGGCGTGATCGATCCACTGGGCGGCATCAACACCTTGTGGCCACTGTTCGGTATCTCCAACCAGATGCTGGCGGGTATTGCGCTGATGCTCGGCACCGTGGTTCTGATCAAAATGAAGCGTCAGCGTTACATTTGGGTCACCCTGCTGCCAGCCACCTGGCTGCTGATCTGCACCACGACTGCAGGCTTCATCAAGTTGTTCGACGCCAACCCGGCGATCGGCTTCCTGTCGCTGGCCAAGAAGTACAGCGATGCGCTGGCCAACGGTCAGGTGCTGGCCCCGGCAAAAAGCGTCGAGCAGATGCAGCACGTGATCTTCAACGCCTACACCAACGCAACGCTCACCGCGCTGTTCCTGTTCGTGGTCTTCAGCATCCTGTTCTATGCGCTCAAGGTCGGCATCGCCGCTTGGGGCAAAAAAGAGCGTACGGATAAAGAATCGCCATTCCAGGCTCTGCCGGACGCGTAACCAGAGGATTGCACCATGTTCAATGACCTGAGTCGCCTCGGTAAATACCTCGGTCAGGCCGCGCGCCTGATGGTCGGCATGCCCGACTACGACACCTACGTCGAGCATATGCAAACCAAGCACCCGGACAAACCGGTGATGAGCTACGAGATGTTCTTCCGCGAACGTCAGGAGGCCCGTTACGGTGGCAAGGGTGGGCCGAAGTGCTGTTGAGCTGACAGCGCAGAGGTTGAGGTAATCCCCTGTGGGAGCTAGCCCTGCTGGCGATTGCGGAGTGTCATTCGACAGTCATGTCGACTGATACACCCTCATCGCCAGCAGGCTGGCTCCCACATTTGTTTTGTGTTTCTTTTCAGGAGATCGAGTTTTGTCCTCTCCCATCCCGGTCACGGTACTCAGCGGTTTCCTCGGTGCCGGCAAGACCACTTTGCTGCGCCATATTTTGAAAGCCGAACACGGCCTGAAAATCGCCGTGATCGAAAACGAATTCAGCGACGCCGGCATCGATAGCCAATTGCTCGGTGATGAACCCGTCCAGGTCATGACCCTGGCCAACGGCTGCGTCTGCTGCACCATCCACACCGACCTGACCAAAGCCCTGTACCTGCTGCTCGAACGGCTGGACAGCGGCGAGATCGCCTTCGATCGCCTAGTGATCGAATGCACCGGTCTGGCCGATCCAGCGCCGGTCGCGCAGACCTTTTTCATCGATGAAGAGCTGCGTGAGCGATACCTGCTCGACGGCATCATTACCCTGGTCGATGCCGCGCATGCCGACGTGCACCTGACTCAGACCATCGCCCAGGCGCAGATCGGTTTCGCCGACCGCTTGCTGGTGAGCAAGACCGATCTGGTCGACGAAGCCACGTTCAACGCGTTGAGCGAACGCCTGACACGGATCAACCGGCGTGCGCCGGTTCGTGTGGTTGAGCACGGCAATATTGATCTGGCTGAACTGCTCGATGTGCGCGGCTTTAATCTCAACGCCGACCTCGGCGGCGGATTGAGCCTGCGTCCGGTCACCAAGGCACCGTCGATTGATCGCATTTCCAGTCTGGTGCTGCGCACCGATCAACCGCTGGATATTGATCAGCTCAGCGAGTTCATGAATGAATTGCTCGAAGAGCACGGCAAACAATTGCTGCGTTACAAAGGCGTGCTGAGCATTGCCGGCGAAGATCGCCGCCTGGTTTTTCAGGGTGTGCTGAAACTCTATGGTTTCGACTGGGACACCGAATGGGCCGAGGGAGAGGCGCGGGATAGCGTGATTGTGTTTATTGCTGATGATTTGCCGGAAGAGAAGATTCGGGCGGGGTTTGCCAGGGTGGTTTCTGCCTGATGGGTTTGTAGTGTCAATGATGACGCCATCGCGAGCAGGCTCACTCCTACAGGGGAACGCGTTTCAAATGTAGGAGTGAGCCTGCTCGCGATAGCAATCTAACCTGCAACACAATGCTCAAGATCTGAACCCAGCAGCGTCTGCTCAAGATGATCCAGATGCCGATTCATCAACATCGCGGCCTTGGAAATATCGCCTCGCTCGACGGCCTCAACCAGCACCAAATGCTCCTGCCATGCGCAACAACTGTGCGTAGTACCCTCACACCGCGCAATCGCCAACGACGTCAGCGGCACCAGACTGCCCAAAAAATGCGCCAACGGCGCATTCCCCGCCATCTGCGCCAAGTGCAGATGAAACTCCCCCGACAAGCGAATCGCCGTCCCGCGCCGATCCTGCTCGACAGCCTGACGCTCGCGCTCGATCAACCCGCGCAAGCGTTTCAAGCCGTCAGCCTTTGGGCACTGGCAGGCCAAACGTACCAACGTACTTTCAGTCAGCCGTCGTGCGTGCAAAGTCTGCCGTGTCTGCTCGCGATCAGGGGCCGCCACACGCGGGCGATGGTTGGCGCGCAGGACAATGACTTGCTCAAGCGACAACTGCGTCAGCACCCGGCGCACATCCGCACGACTGACACTGAACATCTCTTTCAAACTGTCCTCAGTGAATCGGCTGTCCGGATCAAGGCGCTGTTCCAGAATCGCATCGAACAGTCGCGGATACAGATCGTCCGTCGGCGCCCTTACGCGGGAAAAGGGCAGGGGCGCAGTAGTCGGGTGGGTGTGCGACGGTGAGGCGAAACTGTTCATAGCCTGTCTCCAATAGGAATCAGCGACTCAGGTTGTCATCCGGAATATTCAGCTCGATGCCCATGCGTTGACCTTCGCGCAGAATGTGCCGGCGCATTTCGGCACTGGCCTGGGCGCTGTTCTTGCTGCGGATTGCGCGCACCACGGCTTCGTTTTCTTCCAGGCGTTCGGCCAAATGTTCCGGGGAGTTACGCAGCACTTCGGCACTCTGCTTGAGCGCATTGCTGGTTTGCTGCACCACGCTCTGGAAAATCGGGTTCGAGGTCAGGGTGAACAGTTCTTCGTGGAAGGCGATGTAGGCGCTGACCCCGGCCTCACTGTCACCGGCCTCAAGGGCCTCGCGCATGTCCATCAGGGTCAGGCGCAACTGGCCGACTTCCTTGCTGCTGATCGACTGCGCGACCAGGCCAACAATGAACGGCTCAAGGGTGTAGCGCAGTTGCAGCACATCTTCGAGGCTGGCGCCGGCGACTGCACTGTCGTGGCTTTGACTGTCGCTGAATTGCGCGTCGAGTACGATCACGCCTTTGCCCGGCATCGAGCGGACGAGGCCGAGGGTTTCCAGGACGATCACTGCTTCGCGCAGGCTCGGACGACTGATGCCCAGCTGTTCGGCGAGTTCGCGCTGGCCCGGCAGCATGTCGCCGGAGCGCCACTGGCCACGGGCCAATGCGGCCCGCAGTTTTTCTACGACTGAGTTGACGACGGTTGATGTGGTGATCACTTGTCTTGCTCCATGTGCCTAAAGGGGCGCCGCAAACCAGATCAAAAGATCGCAGCCTGCGGCCACCCCGGCAGGGTTAAATCAGAACTCCTGCTGGTGCGCCGGAGTTGCTGCTTTACGCGGTTGAAAGGTGTAGCCCTGCTGACCGCTGAGTACTTTGTTGGCGCGTTGTACGTCGATGTCCTTTTCCCAACGGGCGATCGCTACCGTGGCAACGCAGTTGCCGATCAGGTTGGTCAGCGCCCGACCGATGCCCATGAACCAGTCCACTGCGAGCACGAGCACCAGACCGACCACCGGGATCGCCGGAATCGCCGTCAACGTTGCCGCCAGAATCACCAGTGCCGAACCGGGAATGCCGTGGGCACCTTTGGAGGTAATCAGCGACACCAGCAGAATGGTCAGCAAGTCGGTCATCGCCAGTGGTGTACCGGTGGCATTGGCGATGAAAACAATGGCCAGGGTGAGGTAGATCGAAAAACCGTCGAGATTGAACGAGTACCCGGTCGGAATCACCAGACCCACGGTCGAACTGCCGATGCCGAGGTGTTCGAGTTTGCGCATGATCTGTGGCAGCACGGCGTCGGACGAGGCGGTGCCCATGACGATCAGCAGTTCTTCACGCAGATACTTCAACAGCGGCCACATGCGCAGGCCAGAGGCACGCATCACCAGACCGAGAATCACGCTGACGAACGCGATGCAGGTCAGGTAGAACAAACCGACCAGGCTACCCAGATGTTGCAGGGAGTCGAGGCCATATTTGCTGGTGGTGAAAGCGATGGCGCCGAACACGCCGATTGGTGCCAGACGCACGATCATGCCCATGATCCGGAAGATCACATGGCTCAGTTCGTTGATCAGTCGCGAGATTCCGGAAGCGGCTTCACCGACCAGATTCAACGCACTGCCGAACAGCACCGAGAACAGTAGAACCTGCAGAATGTTGTTGTCAGCGAAGGCACCGATCACCGACGTCGGGATCAGGTCCATCAGGAACTGCGTGGTGGTGTGCATGTGCTGGCCGCGTTCGGCGAGATCGCCCATGTCGGTGGTGGACAGCTGCTCCAGATGAATATTCGCGCCGCTGCCGATGCCAGTGCTGAAGGCGAAGACCAGGCCGATCACCAAAGCGATGGTGGTCAGCACTTCAAAGTAGATCACCGACTTGAGGCCGATGCGCCCGACCTTCTTCAGATCGCCCGCGCCGCTGATACCGCTGACCACCACGCAGAACACGATCAGGCCAATGAGCATCTTGATCAGTTTGATGAAACCGTCGCCGAGCGGTTTGAGCTGGGCCGAGTATTCGGGGAGGGTCAGCCCGCAGACGATGCCGAGCATCAGTCCGAGAACCACTTGGAGAAAGATTGAACGCGAGCACCATCTGAGCATGGGAGGAATCCTGGTCGGTGTCCTGGCTGCCGTGTGCGGAGCACATCAGATTCAGGACTTAATTATTGTGGTCTTACCGGTATGTCCAGTGCAGGCGCAGTCTACGCTCGGTTTTTTCAGTAATACAAGGGGGAAGCACAAAATTGGCATGACCGGTCTGACCAGTGGTGCGCAATGCTGTTGTGGCGGGCGGCGTTCGAGAGGCGATGCCCGGTCATGACTGGCCGGGCGCGGTGTTGGGATCCTGCTCAGTAAGGCACGTTACGCTGGAGGATGTTCAACTTGAAGTCGATAACACCTGCACTGCGATTGTGGTTGGTGCGCACGAAAGTACCCACTTTCGGATCGTATTTACTGCGACTTTGCCCTGCGCAGAGCAGAGCACCGCCTCGGGTCCGTATTCTGACGGTGGGAGTGTCCGTGTCGATTTCATCGAGGGTGATGATGTTGCCTTTGGCGTTCAGCAAGTTGAAGGTGGTCTGATCGCCATCTTCGGTTGCATAGGCATTCAAGAAGTCTTTTTCTTCTCGACTGATGGTTCTGTAGTAATACTCGCCCGGCGTGAAAATGTAGATTGTGTAGTAGTCGTCGAGGCACCGGAAATAAAAGGTCAAGGCGTCGGGGGCTACATCGGGCTTGAGAAAAAGATAGTTTGAAACATCTATCTGGTAGGAAAAGGTAAAGGCCTCGTAATCCGGACGCGGAGTGCTGATTGCCCTGCCATAAGTCAACTTCGGAAAGTGAGGTTGACCAAAGCGAGTGCTAATGGTTGCAGTAAACGATTTTTCTTGGTCGGTACTCATAAGTTTCTTCTTTTTTAATGCGAATAGATAAGTCACTTGGCCGCAAGTGGGCGCAAGCATGCAAATTTTTGTGTTGTCAGATTTCGTCTGGATCACTGATGAACGAGGCATTGCGCTCAATGATTCGCAGTGTGAACGGGATGCCGTCGTTATCAGTCCCGGCCAGGTAGCTGTAGGGGGCGCCTCGGCGGCGAACGGCGCTGATGTGTCCGGAGTTGCGGGCCTTGAGCCGAACCCGCTGAGTATCACGTCCCATGTCCTCAAGGGTGATGGTTCGATTATCCAGACTCAGTAGGTTGAACGAGGTGGTGTCACCGCCTGCCGGCAGGAAGGCACCCAGCACGCCGCCGACATCCTTGCTGATGCAATGGCCGGTATGAGTGGCGTGGGAACGGATGTAGAGGTGGTAATAGTCATCGGTGCAACGAAAGTAAATGTTCATGGGCGACGCATTTTTTACTTCCCCGTGCGGACGGCGGCCCAGTAGATGAGCATCATTGAGTTTGATGGAGGCTCCGGTATAAAAGCCGCCCGAAAAGGATTTATCAATGCGCAGGGTCGGTGTTTCATATAATGCCCCGAGGATATCGAGGTGATGCTGGTCAAGTTCCAGTATTGCTATAAAGGATTTCTGCCTGTTGGTACTCATGAACTCTCCCTTGAGTTATTGATACTGTGATTTTTAGCGATTGTTAAAAACCTTTTCCACGACTTTTTCAGTTGTTATTGGGTTATTGGTTTACCTCGGCTAAACACTATCAGCTAAGTTTTATTGGTGGGTGTGTTTTTACTTAAGTTGTTGTTTCAGTGTTCAAGCGCCGAAAGTAATGAGCCCAAAGGAGGGAGACGATATCGCTTTCCTGCAGACGAAAAAAAACCGGCCAATCACTTGGCCGGTTTTTCATGCTGCGGGTTTGACGTCGCGATTACGCGCCGTATACCGGCAGTTTCTTGCAAATGGCTTTGACTTTCTCACGAACGGCGTCGATCACCGCTTCGTTGTTCAGGTCTGCCAGGATGTCGCAGATCCAGCCGGCCAGTTCTTTGCACTCGGCTTGCTTGAAGCCGCGAGTGGTCACAGCCGGGGTACCGAAGCGCAGGCCGGAAGTGACGAACGGCGAGCGTGGATCGTTTGGCACCGAGTTCTTGTTCACGGTGATGAACGCTTTGCCCAGAGCGGCGTCGGCGTCTTTACCGGAGATGTCCTGCTTGATCAGCGACAGCAGGAACAGGTGGTTCTTGGTACCGCCCGAAACCACGTCGAAACCGCGCTCGATGAACACTTCGGCCATGGCCTGGGCGTTCAGTACCACTTGTTTCTGGTAGGCCTTGAACTCAGGCTGCAGTGCTTCCTTGAAGCAGATCGCCTTGGCAGCAATCACGTGCTCCAGCGGGCCACCCTGGGCGCCCGGGAATACCGCGGAGTTCAGCTTCTTCTCGATGTCGGCGTTGGCGCGCGCCAGGATCAGGCCGCCACGTGGACCGCGCAGGGTCTTGTGCGTGGTGGTGGTCACGACGTCAGCGAATGGCACCGGGTTCGGGTAAACACCCGCGGCAACCAGACCGGCCACGTGAGCCATGTCGACGAACAGGTAAGCACCAACCTTGTCCGCGATGGCGCGGAAGCGTGGGAAGTCGAGGATCTGCGAGTAGGCAGAGAAACCGGCGACGATCATTTTCGGCTTGTGCTCAACGGCCAGGCGCTCGACTTCGTCGTAGTCGATCAGGCCATTGGCGTCGATGCCGTACTGCACGGCGTTGTACAGCTTGCCGGAAGAGGAAACGCTGGCGCCGTGGGTCAGGTGACCACCGTGGGCCAGGCTCATGCCCAGAATGGTGTCGCCACCTTGCAGCAGGGCCAGGTAAACAGCCGCGTTGGCTTGCGAACCGGCGTGTGGCTGAACGTTGGCGTAATCGGCGCCGAACAGCTCTTTGGCGCGGTCGATGGCCAGTTGCTCAACGATGTCGACGTACTCGCAACCACCGTAGTAGCGCTTGCCTGGGTAGCCTTCAGCGTACTTGTTGGTCAGGACCGAGCCTTGAGCTTCCATCACCGCTGGGCTGGTGTAGTTTTCCGAAGCGATCAGCTCAATGTGTTCTTCCTGGCGCTGAGCTTCTTGCTCCATGGCGGCAAAAAGGTCGGCGTCGTACTTGGCAATAGTCAAATCACGGCTGAACATGGCGGTCCTCAAGGATCGGGGGCAGAAAAGGGGGGCATTCTAACCCAATGGGTTTTGGATGGCATATGAAACGACATCATGTCGCAGACAAGTGGCGTTCATGCGCAGATCAGTGGTGTTTCTGCCGACCCAATCGCGAGCAGGCTCACTCCTACAGTATCCGAGGTGAGCTTAAAACTTGTGATCGACATCAATCCCCTTGTAGGAGTGAGCCTGCTCGCGATGGCTGCACCACAAATCTTCAGTCGAACATGAACAACGCGTCATTGCTGAACTGCGCTTCAAAGCGGCTCGCCGGCATCGGTCGCCCGAACAGATACCCCTGAACCTCATCGCAACCATGCTCACGCAGGAAGTCCAGTTGTTCATGGGTCTCCACACCCTCGGCGATCACCGCCAGATTCAGGCTGTGCGCCATCGCGATGATCGCCCGGGCAATCTGCGCGTCCTGTTCGCCCGACGGTAAGCCGTCAACAAACGTACGGTCGATCTTCAACACGTCGATCGGAAATTGCTTGAGGTAGTTCAGCGATGAATACCCGGTGCCGAAGTCGTCGACCGCAATGCTCAGGCCGAGGTTTTTCAGCCCGGCGAGAATCTGCATCGCCTCGCTGACTTCGCGCATCAGGATACTTTCGGTCAGCTCCAGCTCCAGACACGCCGGCGGCAGGCCGGTTTCGCGCAGGATCGTGGCGATCCGCGTGCCGAGCTGGCCGTCGGAGAACTGCCGCGCCGAGATGTTCACCGAAACCTTCGGCACGCGTACACGATTCTGGTGCCAGGTCTTCAGTTGGCGGCAAGCCTCGCTGATCACCCAGTCGCCAACGTCCACCACCAGACCGAGTTCTTCCAGCACTGGAATGAAATCCCCCGGCGGCACCAGTCCACGACGTGGATGGCGCCAGCGCAACAGTGCTTCGGCACCGGTCAGACGCTTGCCATCGCCGCTGAACTGCGGTTGGTAATACAGGACGAATTCGTTCTGCTCCAGGGCGTGGCGCAAGTCGCTTTCCAGTTCCAGTCGCTCCAGCGCACTGGCGTTCATGTCGGCCTGATAGAACTGGAAGTTGTTCTTGCCACGTTCCTTGGCGTGGTACATCGCGGTGTCCGCGTTCTTCATCAACTGGCTGAGTTCGTTGCCGTCCTGCGGACTCAGAGCGATGCCGATACTGGCGGTGACGAAGAACTCGCGGCCCTCGAGCACGAATGGCCGCACCAGGCTGCCGAGAATCTGTTCGGCGACATGAATCGCCCGGTTCAGCGCCATTTCGCGGCTGGAACGGTGTTGCAGCAGCAAGGTGAATTCGTCGCCGCCCATGCGCGCCACGGTGTCGTCATCGTCGACGCAGGCCAGCAGGCGCGTGGCCATGTCTTTCAACATGCGGTCGCCGGCAGCGTGACCGAGGGAGTCGTTGATCGGTTTGAAACGGTCGAGGTCGAGGAACATCAGCACCACCCACGACTTCTGCCGTTCGGCCGATTGCAGCGCGGTGTGCAGGCGATCCTGGAACAGCGTGCGGTTCGGCAAATGGGTCAGGGCGTCGTAATAGGCGAGGCGGTGAATGCGTTGCTCGCTAGCCTTGCGCTCGCTGATGTCGCTGAAGAAACACACGTAACTGGCCAGATCACCCTCGTCGTCGAGCACCGCGGTGATGCCGACCCACGCCGGATAGTGCTCGCCGTTACGGCGCTTCATCCAGACTTCGCCTTCCCACGTGCTGTGTTCGTGCAGTTGCTTGAGCACGTAGCGCAAGTGTGCGTCCTGCTGCTCGTCGACGGTGAGCATGTTCGGTAACTGGTCGAGCACTTCGCTCACCGCGTAGCCACTGACACGGCTGAACGCTTCGTTGGCCTGAACGATGTAGCCGGCCGGGTCGGTGATCAGAATCGCCGAGGTCGAGTGTTCGAAAACCGTCGCGGCCATGCGCAGGTCTTTTTCCGCGCGGCGCTGCTGGCTGATGTCGCGACCGACACCGAGCACACCTTCGAACGCGCCGTGCTCGTCCCACACCAGCACCAGACGCAGCTCGATCGGGATCTTGCGGCCATCGGCGCGCAGGCAGTCGAACAGGAACATTTGCGTCTGCACCTGGCTGCGCAACAGCGCCAGTTGCTCGGGTTTATCGAGGGCTTTGCTGACCCGGTCCATCAGCGTGTAGATGCCGCTCAGTTGCTGCGGGTTGGCAATGGTCGATTGCCAGCCGTTCTGGAAAATCCACTCGGCGTCATACCCCAGCACCGCCTGCACCGACGGGCTGACGTAGTTCAGCGAGAGCTTGCTGTCGGTGGAGAAAATCACATCGCTGATGCTTTCGGCGAGCATGCGGTAGCGCTGTTCGCTGTCGCGCAGCGATTCGCTGGCTTCGATCTGCTCGGTGATGTCCTTGGCCACGCCGATGATCCGCGTGACTTGATCGTGCTTGTCGCGTGCCAGCGCCTGCTCGCGAATATCGAAGCGCCGCCATTTGCCGTCGCGATGGCGGAAGCGCAACTGGCACTGCAGCAACTGGCTGTAACCGGCGTGACGCTGCATCTGCCGCGAGCGATGGTAATAGTCGGCGTCTTCGGGGTGCAGCAGGATTTCCCAGAAATACTCGCCCATCTGGTGCAGTTCGGTACGGTTGTAACCGAGCGTCTGGCCCAGGTGATGGTTGCTGAAAATCATCCGCTGGCTGATGACGTCCTGCACATACAGATGATCCGGCACGGTGCGCACCACGTCCGACCAGAAACCTTCGCGTTCGAGCAACGACAGTTCGATCAGCTTGCGGCTGGTGATGTCGTTGATGCTCAGGATCACCGCTTTGTAGTCGTGCTGCTCGGTCGGCAGGCGCAGCACCATCCACAGGTGCTGGTCGCGGCCATTGATGTCCGGCAGCTTGATTTCCAGCTCCAGCTGATCCTGTTGCTGCAATACGGCATCGAGTATCTGATTGCCAATGGCGCACTGGCGGTGTGGATGGCCGTCGATCAACAGCTGCCAGGCGTGCTCGCAGGAATTGACGTTGAGCAGTTGCAACGCCACCTGATTGACCTCGGTGACACGCAGTTCCTGGAGCAATTGCTGGCGCTGCTGCGGCTGGTCGAGCCAGGCCTTGAGCTGATCGCTGGTCTGGATCCGGGCCTTGTCGAAAACCTGCTTGAGACCGGAAAGATCCAGTACGCACAGGGCGACGCCAGTGCCTTCGAAAATATCCTGATAACGTCGACGACCTTCATGCAACTGGCGCTGGCGGCGGCGCATGTTCAACAGCGCGATCACCGGCAGCATCGAGAACGCCAGGCCCAACAGGCATTTGCCGATGAACGCCGGCAGCAATTCTTCGAGCACACGCTGGCGGTCGAACAGGCCGCGCAATTGCCAGTCGCTGCTGCTCAGCGGCACGGTCAGCACGGTGTTGGCCAGATCGTCAGGGGTCAGCACGCCGGGATTGGCCGACGGCAGCGCTTCGTCGCGGCTGATGATCTGATGGTTGATGCGGTTCTCCACCAGCCACAGCGGGCGTGCGCCAGTCTCGCCCTGCTTGGTCAGTGAATTGAAAAACGTTGGCGTCAGGCGCAAGGCCCAGTAACCGCGTGTGCTGCCGCTGGCCTGATGCAGTAGCAAATGCACCACTGAGCCGTCGTCGGCATTGCTGAAATAGTGCGCCTGGGCACGGCTGCGCCGGACCAGTTCGGTCAGGTAGTCGGCGTCCGAATTATCGGCCGCGCTGTCGCTGATGATCCGCCCGGACGGGCTGAGCAACGCCATGCTGCGCAGATCGGGCAACGACTGCTGAAGTTTGCGCAGCAGGACCTGCTGTTCGTCGGCGGTTTGCGGTTGCTCGACGATCGGTAGCAGGTTGAGGGCGATTTGCGCGTTCAGCGCCATGTTCAGACTGACCTGCGAAGCGAGGTCGGCGGTGTAGTCGATGGTGTACTGGCGCTGGTTCTTCTGGGTTTCGCGCAATTGATCGAGCAGTTGCCAGAACAGCAATGCCAACAGCAACAGCACCAGTGTCGCCAGCGCGCCCTTTAATGTTCCGCGCAGGGGCGAGCCGGTCGCCGGATTGGACGCGCTCACAGAAGCTGGCGGAGTGACATTGGACAAGCTGTAATCCTGCGGTCTGGCTGGACTGGCGCGACGTGCACTATATGCCGGACGCCCAGAGGGCGGCTAGCATGCCTTGAGTTGTGGCGAAGTGCCAGCCCCGCTCGGCTGGACTGCCACCGGTCATTAAGGTAGCTTTGCCGGTTACGCGGGAGCGTTCCAGCTCCTAGACTCAGACTTTTTCAGCGCGCACGCATTGATAACCATCAAGTGAACGACGCGCATGGTCTGGCCGGGCATCGCCTGCGCTGCAATCATTCATCTGTCACTGACCCAAGGTTCTCCATGGCTCAATACGTCTTCACCATGCATCGGCTGGGCAAAGTTGTTCCGCCGAAGCGGGAAATTCTCAAAAACATTTCGCTGTCGTTCTTCCCCGGCGCCAAGATCGGCGTACTCGGCCTCAACGGTTCGGGTAAGTCCACGCTGCTGAAAATCATGGCCGGCGTCGACACCGAGTTCGAGGGCGAAGCCCGTCCGATGCCGGAACTGAACATCGGTTATCTGCCGCAAGAGCCGCAACTTGACCCAACCAAGACCGTGCGTGAAGTGGTCGAGGAAGCGGTCAGCGTGATCAAGAACGCCCAGGCCCGCCTGGACGAGGTCTACGCGGCTTACGCTGAAGAAGATGCCGACTTCGACAAACTGGCTGCCGAACAGGCCAAGCTCGAAGCGATCCTGCAAGCCAGCGACGGTCACAACCTTGATCGCCAACTGGAAGTCGCCGCCGACGCACTGCGTCTGCCGGCGTGGGATGCCAAAGTCGAATTCCTTTCCGGTGGTGAAAAACGTCGTGTGGCCCTGTGCCGCCTGCTGCTGTCCGCCCCGGACATGCTGCTGCTCGACGAACCGACCAACCACTTGGACGCCGATTCGGTGGCGTGGCTGGAGCACTTCCTGCACGACTTCCCGGGCACCGTGGTAGCGATCACGCACGACCGGTACTTCCTTGACAATGTCGCCGGCTGGATTCTGGAACTCGACCGCGGCGCGGGCATTCCGTACGAAGGCAACTACTCGGGTTGGCTCGAAGCCAAGTCCGATCGTCTGGCTGCCGAATCCAAGCAGCAGTCGGCCCACGAAAAAGCCATGAAGGAAGAACTGGAGTGGGTGCGCAAAGGCGCCAAGGCCCGCCAGTCGAAATCCAAGGCACGTCTGCAACGCTTCGAAGAAATGCAATCGCAGGAATTCCAGAAGCGCAGCGAAACCAACGAGATCTACATCCCGGCCGGTCCGCGCCTGGGCGACAAGGTCATCGAGTTCAAGAATGTCACCAAGGGCTACGGCGATCGCGTGCTGATCGACAACCTGTCGTTCTCGATGCCGAAGGGCGCCATTGTTGGCGTGATCGGCGGTAACGGTGCCGGTAAGTCGACCCTGTTCCGCATGCTGATGGGCAAGGAAACACCGGATTCGGGCAGCATCGAAGTCGGTGAAACCGTGCAACTGGCGTGTGTCGATCAGAGCCGCGACGACCTGGATGGCAGCAAGACTGTGTTCCAGCAGATCTCCGACGGTTCCGACCAGATCCGCATCGGCAACTACGAGATTCCGTCGCGCACCTACGTCGGTCGCTTCAACTTCAAGGGCGGCGATCAG
>Ga0160456_100231_pt1 | contig 29777 bp, 29 predicted proteins | sample HID1972K_E6MG_FD_108261 | JGI IMG/M metagenome (GOLD analysis project Ga0160456, IMG submission 108261) | Enriched pill bug-associated microbial communities from UW Madison campus, WI, USA - HID1972K_E6 MG | ecosystem: Host-associated > Arthropoda: Insects > Digestive system > Unclassified ... | reverse complement strand
GCGCCGACGGCATGATCACGTAGGCATACAGCTTCCAGCCGGTCAGGCCGTATGCCTTGGCCGCTTCGACTTCGCCGTGGTTCATGCTGCGGATCGCCCCGGCGAAAATCTCCGTGGTGTAGGCGCAGGTATTGAGGGCGAACGCCAGAATCGTGCAGTTCATCGCATCGCGAAAGAAACTGTCGAGCAGCGGCTGCGCCCGCACGGCGGCCAAGCTGTAAATACCGGTGTAGCAAATCAGCAACTGGATATACAACGGCGTGCCACGGAACAGGTAGGTGTAGAACTGCACCGGCCAGCGAATGTAGAAGTGCGGCGAGACGCGCGCGATCGACAACGGGATCGAGACGAGGAAACCGATAACGATTGAGGCCGTGAGCAGCCACATCGTCATCGCCAGCCCGGTGATGTTCTGGCCGTCGGTATAAAGGAAGGCGCGCCAGTATTCCTGCAGAAGTTCGATCATCGCACGGCCTCCCGGGCACCGGCGGCGTAGCGGCGTTCCAGCCAGCGCAGGATGAAGTTCGACGCACTGGTGATCAGCAGATAGATCAACGCGGCTAGAACCAGGAAGTAGAACAGTTGATAAGTGCTTTTACCGGCGTCCTGCGCGGCTTTGACCAGATCGGCCAGGCCGATGATCGACACCAGCGCGGTGGCCTTGAGCATCACCATCCAGTTATTGCCGATGCCCGGCAAAGCGAAACGCATCATTTGCGGGAACACCACAAAGCGAAAGCGCTGACCGCGTTTGAGGCCATACGCGGTGGCGGCTTCAACCTGACCACGCGGCACCGCGAGGATCGCGCCACGAAAGGTTTCGGTGAAATACGCACCATAAATGAAGCCCAAGGTCAGCACCCCGGCGCTAAACGGGTCGATTTCGATGTATTCCCATTCCAGATAATCGGTCAGAGACGTCAGCCAGGTTTGCAGGCTGTAGAAGATCAGCAGCATCAGCACCAGATCCGGCACGCCGCGAATCAGCGTGGTGTAGAGCTGGGCGGGCAGGCGTACCAGTTTGATTTTTGACAGTTTGGCACTGGCGCCGAGCAGGCCGAGCAACACGGCCACCAGCAGCGACAACGCCGATAATTTGATAGTCATCCAGGTGCCTTCCAGCAACAAAGGACCAAAGCCCTTGAGGCTGAAGGCGGCGAGCCCCAGATTTTGCAGGAGGGTTTCGAACATAAATCAGCAACCTGAGCGGATGGAAAAGGCGCCCATCGAGGATGGGCGCCGGGGCATTATTTGCCGCTGTACAGATTCAGATCGCCAAAGTGTTTCTTTTGAATCTCGGCGTATTTGCCGTCATCGTGTAACGCTTTGATACCTTTATCTAAAAGCGCCTTCAGCTCAGTGTTACCTTTCTTAATACCGACAGCGGTTTTGGCTGGCAGCAATTCGCTGTCCACTGGCTTGCTGACGTCATAGTCGGCGCCCTGTGGTGACTTCAAAAAGCCCAGTTCGGCTTGCAGCATGTCCTGGATACCGGCGTCGAGACGGCCGGAGGTCAGGTCGGAATACACTTGATCCTGGTTCTGGTAGGCCTGGGTTTTCACGCCGGCCTTGTCCAACACGGCTTTGGCGTAGGCCTCTTGAATAGTGCCTTGCTCGTAGCCGACGGTTTTGCCCTTGAGGGACGCGACGTCTGCGGTGATGCCGGAACCTTTCTTGAACACATAAGCGGTCGGGCCGGAGAACAGTTCGCTGGAGAAGTCGATGACTTTTTCGCGGGCCGGGGTCACGGTCATCGACGAGATCACACCGTCGAATTTGTTGGCCTTGAGGCCCGGAATCATACCGTCGAAGTCACTTTCGACCCACTTGCACTTGACCTTCAGTTCGGCGCAGATCGCGTTGCCCAGGTCGATGTCGAAGCCCACCAGGCTGCCGTCGGCCGCTTTCGACTCAAACGGTGCGTACGAAGGGTCAACGCCAAAGCGCAGCTCTTTGTATTCCTTGGCCAGCGCGGAGCCAGCGGCCATGCACAACGCCAGTGCAGAAAGGGTCAGCAATGCTTTTTTCATTATTCAATCCCTAAGAACCAATATGAGCGCTTGTGGCGCAGAATTATTGTTACTGGAACGCGTACGACCTATAGAAAGTAGCAATTTCCGAACCATAGTCCCGAACAAGCGTTTTAAAAGGTTGGCGCAGCGATTGGATGAGCGAGTCAGTGCCCGCAAACGGGCACTGAAAATAGCTTGCACTGATTTAGGGCTGATCGTTCCCACGCTCTGCGTGGGAATGCAGCCCGGGACGCTCCGCGTCCCATCCAGAGCCGAACGCGGAGCGTCCGTTGAGGCATTCCCACGCGGAGCGTAGGAACGATCTTCGCGTCATGTTGAACTCAGGCGAGAAGATCCTGCAATGTGGCTAGGCTATCCGCCTCATCCACGGTTTTATCTTGTCGCCAGCGCAGCATCCGTGGAAACCGCACGGCAATTCCGCTCTTGTGTCGCCGCGAAAGGGCGATGCCCTCGAAACCCAGCTCAAACACCAGGCTCGGTTTCACGCTGCTCACCGGGCCGAATTTCTCCACCGTGGTCTTGCGCACGATGCTGTCCACCTGACGCATCTCCGCATCGGTCAGTCCCGAATAGGCCTTGGCGAACGGCACCAGCGCCCGTTGGCTTGACTCCGGTGGCCCGTCCCACACGGCAAAGGTGTAATCGCTGTAGAGACTGGCCCGTCGACCATGCCCTCGTTGCGCATAAATCAACACCGCATCGACGCTGAACGGATCGACTTTCCACTTCCACCAGACGCCCATGTCCTTGGTGCGGCCGACGCCATACAGCGAATCCCGCGCCTTGAGCATCATGCCTTCGACCCCCAAACGCCGAGAGGCCTCGCGCTGACGGGCGAGGTCGAACCAGTCACTGCCAGTCAGCACGGGGGAGGGCAGCAACACCGGGCTGTTGCAGCTTGCAATGACCTCTTCAAGTTGCGCACGACGTTTGGCTTGCGGCTGGTTGCGCCAGTCTTCGCCCTGCCATTCGAGCAAGTCGTAGGCGAGCACCACCACCGGCACGTCTTCGAGGATTTTCTTGTCGAGGGTTTTACGACCGATGCGCTGTTGCAGCAAGGCAAACGGCTGCACCGCTGGCGGCTCTGTCGATTGCGGATCGAAGGCGTCTTCGGTGGTCGGATGGTTGCTCTTCCACACAACGATCTCGCCATCGATCACCGTGCCGTCCGGCAAACCGTGCACGAGCACGTCCAGTTCGGGAAAGCGCTCGGTGACCAGTTCCTCGCCCCGCGACCACACCCACAAGCGACCCTCGCGTTTGACCACTTGTGCGCGGATGCCATCCCATTTCCATTCAATCTGCCAGTCGCTGGCCGGGCCGATCAGCGCTTCAAATTCCTCAACCGGTTGCGACAACGCGTGGGCGAGGAAAAATGGATACGGCTGTCCGCCGCGCTGGGCGTGTTCGTCGGCGGATTCCGGGGCAATCAGTTTCAGGTAACTGGCGGCGCTGGGGCGGTTCGACAGGTCGGTGTATCCGACCAAACGCTGCGCCACGCGCTTGCTGTCCAGCCCGGCCATAGAGGCCAAGGCTCGGGTAACCAGCAATTTCGACACGCCGACGCGGAAGCTGCCGGTGATCAGTTTGACGCACAACATCAGGCTTGATCGATCGAGTTGTGCCCACAGCGCCGGCAATTGTCGGGAAAGAAACTCCGGCGTTTCACCACGCAGCGGCAGCAGTTTGTCCTCGATCCATTCGGCGAGGCCGGCTTCAGAACTGTGCGGGTTTTCCGGGAGTACCAGCGAAATGGTCTCCGCCAGATCGCCGACCGACTGATAGCTCTCCTCGAACAGCCACGGTTCGAGGCCTGACATCTCCACGGCAATTTCGCGCAGAATCCGCACCGGAACCAATTGCCGAGGCCGTCCGCCGGACAAAAAGTACACCGCCCACGCCGCGTCCTGCGGTGCCGCCAGGGCGAAGTAAGCTTGCATCGCTGCCAATTTGGCGTTGCTAGAAGTGGTGGCGTCGAGCTCGGCGTACAACTCGGCGAAGGCTTTCATGTTGAAGTCTCGGCGACGGTGGGTTCGGCGGCGATGTTGTCTTCCTCGTCATCACCGTATTCGGTGTTAAAACCTTGCGCATCCAGACCGTGCTCGCGCAGATGACGCACCAGCACGCCGATCGAACCGTGCGTGACCATCACCCGTTCGGCACCGGTCTGGTTGATTGCCCACAACAGGCCAGGCCAGTCGGCGTGATCGGAAAGGACGAAGCCGCGATCAACACCGCGCCGCCGCCGGGTACCGCGCAGGCGCATCCAGCCGCTGGCGAAGGCATCGCTGAAATCACCGAAACGGCGCATCCAGCTACTGCCACCGGCCGAGGGCGGGGCGATGACCAGTGCCTCACGCATCCGTGGATCATTTTTGGCGACGTCACCGGCGTAGATCGTCGGCGGCAGATACACGCCGGCCTCGCGGTACACCCGATTCAGCGGCTCGACCGCGCCGTGGCTGAGGATTGGCCCGAGGCTTTCGTCAATGCCGTGGAGAATCCGCTGGGCCTTGCCGAACGAATAGCAGAACAACACGCTGGCTTTGCCGGCGGCAATGTTCGCTGCCCACCACTGATTGATCTCGGCGAACACCTGCGCCTGCGGCTGCCAGCGATAGATTGGCAGGCCGAAGGTCGATTCGGTGATGAAGGTGTGGCAGCGCACCGGTTCGAACGGCGCGCAGGTACCGTCCGGCTCGATCTTGTAATCGCCGGACGCGACCCAGACTTCGCCGCCGTATTCCAGACGCACCTGTGCCGAGCCGAGCACGTGGCCGGCGGGGTGAAAACTCAAAGTGACGCCGTGATGGGTGAGGCGCTGGCCGTAGGCGAGGGTTTGCAGGTTGATGTCCTGCCCCAGTCGTGCGCGCAGAATCCCTTCGCTGGCGCTGCTGGCCAGATAATGCTGGTTGCCGGTGCGGGCGTGATCGCCGTGGGCATGGGTAATGACCGAGCGCTCGACGGGGCGCCACGGATCAATGTAGAAATCCCCGGCAGGGCAATAGAGACCTTCGGGGCGGGCGATAACAAGGTCCATGTCGTTACCAGGAATGGGGGGCTTGTTAGCTATGAGGTTGGCGCGAGTCCAGAAGTTCTATCGACTTTGAAGAGCAACCCTCACCCCAGCCCTCTCCCAGAGGGAGAGGGAGCCGACCGAGGTGTCTGGCGAGTGACATCGACCTGAAAAGCCGCGCCGATTATGGATTCGGCAACGAACGAACCGAGTTAACTCCGGATTCGGCACACTCCTTCAGGTCGGCGTAGACCTGCAGCAACCCCCAATCAGTCCCCTCTCCCTCCGGGAGAGGGTTAGGGTGAGGGGCTTTTGACCTTTGCCTTATTTGCCGGGAGTCAGGGTCAAACGGGTTTTGCCATACACCCGGTCAAAGTTCTGCGGCTGCATCGGCAAACCGATGTATTGCCCCTTCAACCACGCATCGATGCCATTGAGATAGTTCGGGCTGAGCGGATTACCCGATTGCCCCGTACCGTTCTGCCCCATCAGCGGTTCAGCCTGACCGAAGTCGACGATAAAGCGCATCGACGGCGCGCGCGTGGTGTTGAAGTCCTGACCCCAGGCGAAGGCCGACGTGTTCAACGTGGTGTGGTCGCCACCCGCCGCCAATGGGCCGCGTACCGTCTGACCATTGCTGTTTTTCCAGGCATAGCTGTGCAATTTGCCCCACTGCCAGGCGCGGTGATCGCCGCCCAACTGACTGTCGCCAGCGCTGATCGCCGCCGCAAGACTGCGGGCAAGAATCACTGCTTTGTCTTCTTTCTGCGGCGTGCGAGTGTCGTCCCAGAACGGGCTGTCTTCACGTCCCAACAGATGATCGGCCTGCGCCGCGTAGGACAAATCCCCGTTGGCAATAAACGCTTTCCACGCCGCGCTCGATTCCGGGCCGAGTTCGTCGAGGAAAATCTGCTTCATGCTTTCCTGCAGGAACAACTCATAGATCGCCGCATCCGCCGAGGTCGGGCTGAGCTTGCCGTCGAACGCCATCAATCGTGTAAACGCTTCACGCGCCTTGCTGCGATCCGCTTCCGGCAGCGCATCGATGGCCTGCTTCAGCGGCTGCTTCATGCCTGGAGCTTCAAACATTTTTTTCAGCTTGGCGGCGAACGTGGTGGTCTGGTCGTATTGCATGGCGATCACGCTGCGGCTGTCGTGTTTGCCGCTGCCGGCCAGTTCCGCCATGCGTTCGCCACGCTCCGGCGCCGCCCAGGAATTCGACAACTGCATGCCGTAACCGTGAGGAATCACGCGCTGGTTGGCGGTGCCGAGCCAGCCTTGCGCCGGGTCTTGATCGTAGGGGTGCAGCATCGGGTCGGCGTAACCGTCCCAGTCGTAGCGGCCTTCCCAGCCTGGCGATGGCAGCAGACCTTCGCCTTCACGACGGTTCGGGAAACGCCCGGTGACTTGCCAGCCAATGTTGCTCGCGTCGGCAAACACCAGATTCAGCGCAATGGCGCGGATCTCGCGGCTGGCGTCCGAAGCACGTTCAACGGTTTGTGCACGGGTCAGGTCAAAAAACGCATCCAGCGACTTGTCGTCGGTAAAGCTCGGCGTCTGCAAGGCCAGGCCGAAACCGCTGCCTTGTGCGGCGGCTTGAGCACTGTTGAGCAACGCGCCATGACGGGTTTCGTACACCGCTTCACGAACCGGTCGCTGGCCTTTGACGAAATAGGTTTCGTTGCGCACGCCCAGCGGCTGCCATTTGCCATTGACCTCATAGGTCAGGCTGCTGCCCTGGCGACGGATTTTTTCCAGGAACAGGTCCTGGTTGTCGCCGAGCACGCTGGTGGTGCTCCACGCCACTTTGCCGTTGAAGCCACCGAGCACCAGCGGCAGACCGGCGACGGTGACGCCAGCGGCCTGATATTTCGGGGCGCGGATCTGCACGAAGCTCCACAGCGACGGCGCGGCCAGCGGCCCGTGGGCGTCGCTGGCGAGAATGCTTTTACCGCTGCGGCTGCGTTGCGGGGCGAGCGCCCAGTTGTTCGAAGACGTAGCACCGAGCATGTTCAGTGTCGACAGTTGCTGGCTGGCGCTGCTCAATTCAGTCAGGCCGGGAATCTGCCCGTTGAGTTTGAGCCCTTGCAGCTTGTCGGCTTCGGCCAGTGGCAGATTCTCGTCGGGTGCGGACGGCGTCAGCCAGGCGAGTTTGTCGGTGGTCACGGTTTGCGCGAGCACCAGCGAGGAAATTTCTTCCGGCAGGTTGGCTGACTGGCTGAAATTCAGCAGGGCGAAAATCAGCGCCGAATCTTCCGGTCTCCAGTATTCAGGCTTGTAACCGCTGGAGGCGAGGTCGCCCGGCAACTTGTCGGCGTAGCGGAACAGGTAGGCATTGACCCCCCGCGCATAGACTTCGAAGAAGCGCTTGAGGCGTGGCGACGAAGCCTTGTACAGCTCACCGGCGCTTTTCTTCAGGTTGACCGCGCGCATGTAGCGGTCGGCATCGAGCATCGAGGCGCCGGACATTTCCGCCAGACGGCCCTGAGCCAACAAACGCAGGGTGACCATCTGGTTGATGCGGTCGCTGGCGTGGACGTAGCCGAGGCTGAACAGCGCGTCGTGGAAGGTATTGCTTTCGATCAGCGGCATGCCCATGGCATTGCGGCGCACCGACACGTTCTGCGCCAGGCCCTTGAGCGGTTGCACGCCGGAGGTCGGCGGCAGGGTGTCCTGGGCGTTCCAGGTCTGGCAACCGGACAGGCCCAAAACACCGGCCACTGCTGCGGCAACGCCGAACCGGGGAAGAAAATGAGTAAGGGCTGGCGAGGCCATGGCAAAGCTCCTGCGGGGGGTAGCGTCAGTAAAGGCGCTACGTTAGTGAGCAGGAGGTGGCCGCGCAAGCGGGGGCGGGGGTTATTTGTGTATTTCTGTCGAATGGAAAAGATCGCAGCCTGCGGCAGCTCCTACAGGGACGCGCATTCCAATGCAGGAGCTGCCGCAGGCTGCGATCTTTTGATCTTCATTCAGGATTTCGGCGGATTGATCTTCTGCACCAGCGCATACGCCTTCACGGTCGCCGGGCGATCCTTGATGTGGTTGAACCAGCGCTGCACATGCGGGAAGTCTTCAAGGTTCTGGCTTTGCCATTTGTGCGAGACGATCCACGGATAGATCGCCATGTCGGCAATGCTGTATTCGCTGCCGGCGACGAAGTCGTTGTTGGCCAATTGTTTGTCCAGCACGCCATACAGCCGTGCCGTCTCATCAATGTAGCGCTTGATCGCGTAGGGGATTTTCTCCGGCGCAAACTGGCTGAAGTGATGATTCTGCCCGGCCATCGGCCCGAGGCCGCCCATTTGCCAGAACAACCATTGCAGGGCCGTCTGCCGACCGCGCAGGTCTTTGGGCAGAAACTGGCCGGTTTTTTCCGCCAGATACAAAAGGATCGCCCCGGATTCGAACAGCGACAACGGCTCGCCACCGTCAGCCGGCTCGTGATCGACGATGGCGGGTATGCGGTTGTTCGGCGCGATCTTCAGAAAATGTGGCTGGAACTGCTCACCCTGGCTGATGTTGATCGGGTGCACGTTGTACGGCAGGCCGGCTTCTTCAAGGAACAGGGAAATCTTGTGGCCGTTGGGGGTGGTCCAGTAATACAGGTCGATCATGGAGAACTCCAAAGCAGAAATGGACTTGCGTGCGGACAGCAAACGCCGGCGTCAGGTGATCCCGTGTGCATTCGAAAGCTTGCCTGACTGGAAGAGGTGATGCTGAACTGGGGCAAATTCAATGACCCCACATGAGAAAAATCGCCATGGAGCTTCAGGCCAACGCTGCACTGATCATCATCGACCAGCAAAAAGGCATCCTGCAGCCGCGTTTGGGGCGAAGAAACAATCCTCAGGCGGAAGAGCGAATCCTTGATCTGTTGGGGCTGTGGCGGCGTAGTGCAAGGCCGGTGATTCATGTGCAGCATCTGTCGCGTGAGCTGGATTCGGTGTTCTGGCCCGAGCAGGAAGGGGTGGAATTTCAGGACAGGTTTTTGCCGCAGGATGGCGAATGGCTGATTCAGAAGCAGGTGCCGGATGCGTTTTGTGCCAGCGGATTAGAGGCGCAGTTGCGCGAGGCGGGCATCGGGCAGTTGGTCATCGTCGGTGTGGCGACCAACAACTCAGTGGAGTCAACGACGCGTACGGCGGGCAATCTTGGCTTTGCTGCGTGGGTGGCGGAGGATGCGTGCTTCACCTTCGACAAGGCCGATTATTTCGGCACATTGCGCACGGCGGAAGAGGTGCACGCAATGTCGCTGGGGAATTTGCAGGGGGAGTATGCGACGGTGGTCAGTGCTGCACAGATTTTGGCAGCCGACTGATAACCTGTGGGAGCTGGCTTGCCAGCGATGGCGGAGTAACAGGCGACATCAATGTTGAATGTGCCGGCCTCATCGCTGGCAAGCCAGCTCCCACAGGGCCTGCGGATGTCCACAAAAAAAATGTTCAGTGCAGATCAACGGTGGGAGCGAGCTTGCTCGCGAAAGCGGTGTGTCAGGCGAAACGACTGTCCGCCCCGGGCATCACGCGCCGTGGCACTTCTTGAATTTCTTGCCGTTGCCGCATGGGCAAGGATCGTTGCGGCCGACATCTTTCAGGGCATTGCGCACCGGTTCCTGGTGGGCGTGGCCGCAGTTCGGGCCGTGCACGTGGCCGTGGTCATGATCGTGATGATGGTCATGATCATGATCGTGGTTGCAGTCTGGGCCATGGACATGAGGTTGCTGGGTCATCGGTGTTGCTCCGGAATTAAATCGGCGGGGATTATCACGCCATTGCGCTCAAGGTGCACGTAGTGGGCGATGAATAAACCTGTTTCCATTTCGCCCTGCAAACGATAGGGAATCTGCTGATTCGGATTTTTCAGCAGTTTCACCACGTCTTTTACCTTCGGCCAGAGGTTGGTGCGGATCGGCACTTTGAAATAGGCGCTGTGCCTGGGCCCGACGGTGAACCAGTGTTCATGCTCGCCTTCGGCCAGCAACATGTCGGCCAGATGAATGCGGTATTCGAGACCGCGCACGGTCAGGTCGCTGTCATTGGGATTGTCGATGCGAAAGTGCAGGATGAATTTCTGTTCGAGCAGCTTGGCGCGCACCACCTCGACTTTTACCAGGTGCACGGCGGGGTCGACGCTGTCATCGCTGAACCACGACGCACAACCGCCGAGGTTGAGTACCAGCGTAAGCATCAAGAACTGAAATGTGCGCCTGCGACCGAGCATGTGATAACTCCCTTTGATGCTCAGTCTAGTCCTAAAAGATCGCAGCCTGCGGCAGCTCCTGCATGAGATCGCCTACCTCTGTAGGAGCTGCCGCAGGCTGCGATCTTTTGATCTTAAGCGCCGAAATACGCTGCACAGCACTTCTTGAACTTCTGCCCGCTCGCGCACGGGCAACTGTCATTGCGCCCCAGCTTCATTTGCACTGTCGGATCAATGAAGTACCAGCGTCCGGTGTTCTGCACGAACGAGGAGCGCTCGCGATGGCTGTGTTCACCCTGATCATCGTGCCAGCGCGCGGTGAAGGTGACGAAGGCGTGTTCCGGCTGGCCGCCAAAGACCTCCGAACTTTCTACTTCAAGACCGAGCCAGGTACTTTGCGCGCTCCAGTTGCCGATCGACTGCCTATCCAGCCCCGCTTGCTGGGCGGGCAGGGTAGTCGCTACCAGATAGTCGATCAGCCCCAGCACATACGCGCTGTAGCGCGAACGCATCAGTGCCTCGGCGCACGGCGCAGGATGGCCGTCGTGATAATGGCCGCAGCAGGCATCCAGCAGATTGCCGCTGCCGCAAGGGCAAATGGCTGTACTCATTGCATTACCACCAGTATTTCCCGAAGTTTTCCGGATTGGCCCAGAAGCGCGAATTGAGCCAGTCGGGGACTTGTTTGTATTCAAGCAGATCATAGGTGAACAGCGTCAGCACTTGATCGTCGCGTTGAAAGCGTTCGCTGGCTTGCAGCGCCAGCGAATAGAAGTCGGTTTCCTGCCAACCGCTGGCGGACAGATCCGCCAGCACCGCGATGCGGCTGGCATTGAGATTACGAATCCCGCCCAACAGATTCAGGCCATCGCGCTTGGGCAAATGTTCCAGGCAATCGACCACCAGCGCCAGATCGAAGCGCTGCGCCGCCAGTTCGGCAGGCAAGGCGCCGGGCGCGGCGTGGGCGACGACGGTGTCAGGATGCGCCTCTTTAAAGGCGCTCAGGGCCGGAAACTCGCTGGCGCCGATCAGCAAAAGACGCGCCGGGGCGTAGCGGTCCAGCAAAGCGGCCAACGCCTGTTGCGGCGTGCGGGAAGAAATGGCGACGTTCATCGAAGCTCCTCAATCAGACCGCCAAGACTAGCGCGCTCTATCATTGGAGCCTAGCGCCCTGTCTCGCGGGTTTGCGGCAAAAGCGTCAAAGTCCTGTGAACACGCTCGCAAACAGCGGTGGCCTATTGCTGGCGGAGATTAAAACTCCGGTCTTTACTCCCTGAATCGGTTCTAAGCCGATCCCTCAGGAGAAAACCAGATGAGCATAGTTCGGACAGCATTACCTTTGATTCTGCTAACCAGTGTGTTGACTGGTTGTGCAGGTTTGCAGAAAACCGACTGGCCGACCTGTGCGGCGGTCGGTGGTGTGGTGGGTGCCGGTCTCGGCGCGACCGAGAGTTCGGCGTGGGCCGGCTACGGCGCGTTGCTGATCGGTGGCACGGCAGCGGCTTATTGCTGGGTGCACGGTGATGGCGACGAAGATGGCGATGGCGTGCCGGACAGTCGCGACAAGTGCCCGGGCACGCCTAAAGGCGTACAGGTCGACGCTGACGGTTGCCCTCCACCAACGCCTGCACCTGTGGTCGAAGAAGCTGTAGTGGTCAAGGAAGAAACCATTGTCATCCGTGATGTGCACTTCCAGTTCGACAAAGCCACATTGACCGGCCCTGACAAGCAAGTACTCGACAAGGTCGCCACGCGCCTGAAACAGGAATCCTCTACAGCACAACTGACCGTGACCGGCCATACCGACAGCGTGGGCAGCGATGCCTACAACAAGAAACTGTCGGATCGTCGCGCCCACTCGGTGGTGGACTACCTGATTCAGCAAGGTGTGCCGCGCGCCAGCTTCGTTTCGGTGTCTGGTCTGGGTGAAAGCCAGCCTGTGGCCGACAACAAATCCGCTGACGGTCGTGCGCAAAACCGTCGTACCGAAATCAAAATCGTCCGCTAGACCTCTCGCATCCGCGGCTTGTGCAGTCGCGGATGCGGGTCTTTACTCCTGTGTAACCGGTATGGGCCGGTGACACAGGAGCTTTCACAATGACTGTTTTCTCAAGGTCCGTCTTGCCGGTACTGCTGTTAGGCAGCTTGCTCACCGGTTGCGCCACTCACAGCGATGGCGATGCCCCCCTCAATCAACGTACGTGGCCGATCTGCAGCCTTATCGGCGGGCTGGTCGGTGGCGGTCTCGGCGCCATTGAAAGTGCTGGCTGGGCCGGCGGCGGTGCGGCGCTGGGGATACTCACCGGCGGACTGATCTGTTACGCCCAGGACGGCGATGAAGACGACGACGGCGTGTTCGACCGCCGCGACCGTTGCCCGGATACGCCGGCCAATACCCCGGTCGATCACCGTGGATGTCCATTGCCGCAGTATCCGGTCACGGAAAAAGTGCCGGAGCCTGCACCGCAGACGGAAGTCATCACACTCAGCGATGCCGGCAATGTGCTGTTCGATTTCGACAAGTCCGACCTGACCCCGGCTGCCAAAGCCCAGCTCGATACGCTGATGGACAAACTGCGCAATGCCGACGTGGTGAGCATCAAGGTCATCGGTCACACCGACAGTAAAGGGTCGGATGCCTACAACCAGGCATTGTCGGAACGGCGTGCGAGCAGTGTCGCCGCTTATCTGCTGAGCCAGGGCCTGGCGCCGAACAAACTCACCAGTGAGGGTCGCGGTGAAAGCGAGCCGGTCGCCGATAACGCCACCGATGAAGGGCGCGCGCAGAACCGTCGTGTTGAGTTGCACATCAATCGTTAGGACGCGTCTGTAGGGCGCAGGCTAGAGCTGCCGGGCGACGATCGGCGTCGTTTCGGCAGCCATTTGGCAGGCGAATGGTTTTTTTTCAATTGCCCCTCTGGCTTATCCCCCGCAGAAGCCGTTACTGTGCGCCCAAAGAATAATTCGCAACACGGGGGGCGTATGAAAGTGTTCTGGGGGCTGGGGCGTTTGTTGACCCTGCTGTTCTGCTGCGTGGTGCTGGCCAATCAGCTGGTGCCGTTCGTACATCCGTTGAATCTGTTGGTCAATCTGGCCGGCGGTCTGTTGTTGCTGATCCATGTACTCGAAGTGTTGCTGTGCAACCGCAGCCTCAAAGGCCGTCCGCACCCTTGGCGTGATCGTGGCCGCATCCTGTTGTTCGGCGTATTCCACCTGCAAACCATCCCGGCCCCGGCCGCTCCGGAGGCTTCTTCCCATGCGTAAACTTTGCTTGCTCGCTGCATTCATCAGCCCTTTGGCCTGCGCCCAAGTGGTCAGCGTCGAAACCAATTCGCTGATGCGCCTGCCCAACACCGCCAGTACCTTGCAACTGGAGAAACTCGAAGTCGCTGATTACGGCACGCTGCTGATTCCGGCCAACGTGACCGAGTTGAGTGTCGGTGAGTTGCGTCTTGGCCATGAAGCACGCATCGCGATCGTTCCGGGCGAGAACGCTTTGGACATGAAGGTAGTTCGCGCAGAGCTGAGCGATGGCAGCCAGATTACTGCGCGTGGAGCGCCGGGCACTTATGAAAAAGCCGCCCGAGCCGGACGCAATCTGAATCTGCAATTCAAGGCGTTGAACGCGCCACAACTGTTGGTCGATGCCCGTGGCGGCACCGGCGCGCCGGGTTTTGTCGGGCTGGACGGCGGCAACGGTGAAGACCCGGGCTGCACCTATGGCTCGGCCGGGCACGGTTTTGATGGCAGCAACGGCAGTGACGGTCAGCCAGGCGCACCGGGTGCGCTGGTGCGCCTTGAAGTGCCGCGCGAATTTCCGGCCGAGCTGATCAAGGTCAATGTCGCTGGCGGTGCCGGTGGCCCGGCGGGTGTTGGCGGCAAGGCAGGCAAGGGCGGCAAGTCCAAGGGTTGTCTGGTGTACCGCGCCGATGGCGGCAAGAACGGCAAGGCCGGGGCTGATGGACAGCCTGGGCCAGTGGGGGCGGCGGGGGCTGTGACTGTGCAGCGCCTGTAAGATCACTGATTGTTCCCACGCTCCGCGTGGGAACACAGCCCGTGACGCTCCGCGTCACTGGACGCAGAGCGTCCCTTGCGGCATTCCCACGCAGAGCGTGGGAACGATCACGGTCTTGTCGCGGCAATCGCCACCAGCACCAGCCCGACAATCAGATTAAGCCCCACCACCCGCCGAATCCGCCCCAGCACCGCCGCACCCGCCGGCCAGTCCTTCGCTTCCACCGCTTTCCGCAGCTCCGGCAGCATCAACCCCTGAATGCGGATAAACAGCGCCGTCATCACCACATACAAGCCCATCATCACCTGCACATATTTCGGCGCGGTCTCGAACCCGACCTGCTGCAAATGCAACATGCCCACGCCGCTGATCGGCAGCAGGATGACCGCGACCCAGACCCAGCGGAAAAAACCTTGAAACACTTCCACCCACAAGGTCAGCCGGGCAGGGCCGTCGAGGGCCTTCACAGCCGCCGGGCGCAGGACCATCCAGGCGAAAAACATACCGCCGACCCAGACCAGGGCGGACAGCACATGCAGGGGATAGACGAGGCTAAAAGGTGTCATTGGGGCACTCCGTTCTGCGCGGGATTAATTAGCGGGGTATGATAGCCGTCATCCGAAACCACTGAAAATTTATCCAGCGTTTTTTGCGCCCGACAATCCATGATCAGCACTGAACTCAAAACCACGATCCAGGGCGCCTACTCGCGTTTTCTAGAGGCCAAGAGCCTCAAGCCGCGTTACGGCCAGCGCCTGATGATCGCTGAAATCGCCAAAGTCCTCGGGGATATCGACACCGACGACGAAGGCCGGCGCAGTGGCGACCCCGCAATTGTTGCGGTGGAAGCCGGCACCGGTACCGGCAAGACAGTGGCCTACAGCCTGGCCGCGATTCCGACCGCCAAGCTCGCCGGCAAACGCTTGGTCATCGCCACCGCGACCGTGGCGCTGCAAGAACAGATCGTCTACAAGGATTTGCCCGACCTGATGCGCAACAGCGGGCTGAACTTCAGCTTCGCCCTGGCCAAGGGCCGTGGCCGCTACATGTGCCTGTCCAAACTCGACATGCTGTTGCAGGAAGGCCACGCGCAAACCGCCACTGCCCAGCTATTTGAAGAAGAAGGCTTCAAGATCGAGGTCGATGAGGCCAGTCAGAAGCTGTTCACCAGCATGATCGAGAAACTCGCCGGCAATAAGTGGGACGGCGATCGTGACAGTTGGCCGAATGCGCTGGAAGACGCCGACTGGGCGCGCCTGACCACCGATCACAGCCAGTGCACCAACCGTCATTGCCCGAACTTCGGCCAGTGCGCCTTCTACAAGGCCCGCGAAGGCATGGGCAAGGTCGACGTGATCGTCACCAACCACGACATGGTCCTTGCTGACCTCGCCTTGGGCGGCGGTGCGGTACTGCCCGATCCGCGCGACACCATTTACGTGTTCGACGAAGGCCATCACTTGCCGGACAAGGCCATCGGCCACTTCGCTCACTACACGCGCCTGCGTTCCACTGCCGACTGGCTGGAAACCACGGCGAAAAACCTGACCAAGCTGCTGGCCCAGCATCCGCTGCCGGGCGATCTCGGCAAGTTGATCGAACAAGTGCCGGAACTGGCGCGGGAGATCAAGGCCCAGCAACAGTTCATGTTCAGCGCCTGCGAGCAGGTTGCCGACTTCAAGCCCGGCGAAGATGTCGAGGGCCGTGAGCGGCCGCGTTATCGTTTTGTCGCCGGGGTGATTCCCGAGCACATCCGCGAAATGGGCATCGAGCTGAAAAAGGGCTTTTCGCGCCTCAATGATCTGTTCACGCGCCTGACCGACCTGCTCAAGGAAGGCATGGACGGCGAGGTCAACATCGGCATCGCCAGCAATCAGGCCGAAGAGTGGTATCCGCTGTTCGGCAGCCTGTTGTCCCGCGCCTCCGGCAACTGGGAATTGTGGACGGCGTTCACCGCCGAAGATCCGGAAGACAGCCCCCCAATGGCGCGCTGGCTGACCCTGGCCGAAAGCGGTTCGCTGTTCGACATCGAGGTCAACGCCAGCCCGATTCTGGCGGCGGAAACCTTGCGTCGCAGTCTGTGGAATGTCGCCTATGGTTGCCTCGTAACGTCGGCAACCCTGACCGCGCTGGGCACTTTCGACCGCTTCCGCATGCGCGCCGGTCTGCCGAAAAAAGCCGTCACCGCGGTGGTGCCGAGCCCGTTCCATCACGCCGACGCCGGTGTGCTACGCGTGCCCGATCTGAAGGCCGATCCACGCGATGCCGCCGCGCATACCGCCGCGATCATTCGTGAGCTGCCGGACCTGGTCGAAGGTTCGCGCGGCACCCTGGTGCTTTTCTCTTCGCGCAAACAGATGCAAGACGTGTTCGACGGCCTCGATCGCGACTGGCGCAAGCAAGTGTTCATTCAAGGCAACCTGTCGAAACAGGAAACCCTGAACAAGCACAAGGCGCGGGTCGATGGCGGTGATTCCAGCGTGCTGTTCGGTCTCGCCAGTTTCGCCGAGGGTGTCGACTTGCCGGGTGCCTACTGCGAGCACGTGGTGATCGCCAAGATCCCGTTTTCGGTGCCGGATGATCCGGTCGAAGCGGCGCTGTCGGAGTGGATCGAGGCCCGTGGCGGCAATCCGTTCATGGAAATCTCCGTGCCCGATGCCTCGCTGAAGCTGGTTCAGGCTTGCGGGCGTCTGCTGCGCACCGAAGAAGACCGCGGCACCATCACTTTGCTGGATCGGCGCCTGGTCACCCAGCGCTATGGCAAGGCGATCCTCAATGCGTTGCCGCCTTTCCGTCGTGAAATATCCTGAGACAACGGTGGGCAGTTTTGCCCGCCGTGTTGTCTATCTCTCTGCCATCACTTTTCCATTGGCCAATGTTGGTCGTTAGGGAGAACTCCGTTCTTATGATCCGCCGTTCGTTGCCTGCCGTATTCGCCTTGATCTTCGCCACGCCGCTACTCGCGGCGCCTGCGGGACAGCAGACCCTGTTCAACTTTGTCCGTCCTGCCGACGTGGTGAAAATCGCCACCGAAAACGCCGACCTGCCGCAAGCCAACGCCGAGCAAACCCCCGAGGGCGAAGTGCTGCGCCGAGTGACCTTCAACCCGGTGGCCCGCCCGACCTTGCGTTTGACGCCGCAAACCGGTGCGTGGGACTGGTCGCAGTCGGGGATGATGACCCTGCGCCTGCAGAGTGCGATGAACTGGGCGGTTACCGTTTACGTGCAGATCCAGAGCAATGACGGCCGCACACTGGTCAGCCGCGTCGATCTGCCGGCCGGACCTGCGCAGACGTTGCTGGTGCCACTGGTGGCTACTGCGCCGTTGAGCCAAGGCATGAAGGCCGGCCCGCCGATGCCGATGACTGTCGATGGTCAGCGCATTTTGCTGGCCAGCAGCAGCGGTGAGATTGATCGCAGCCAAGTGGTGTCGGTGAGTTTGTCGATGGATCAGCCGAAAGTCGCGCAGAGTTTGCTGCTTGAGCGTTTCGGCGTGCAGGACGGCGAGTCGGTCAGCCAAGCGGTGTATGGCAATCTGGTCGACGCTTACGGGCAATCGACTCGCAGCAAGTGGCCAGAAAAAATCGCTAACGATGAACAGCTGAAATCCGCTGCCGCCAAGGAACAGCAACAGCTGAAAACCTGGCTGGCCGAGCGCGAAAAGTCATCGCTGGACAAGTTCGGTGGCTGGAGCAAAGGCCCGGCGTTCAAGGCCAGCGGTTTCTTCCGCACCGAAAAACGTGACGGCCGCTGGTATCTGGTCACGCCTGAGGGGCATCCGTTCTACTCCCTCGGCGTCAACACTGTCAGCCCGGACGTCAGCCAGACTTATGTGGCGGGTCGCGAATTCATGTTCGAATCCTTGCCGAAACCGGATGAGCCGCTGGCCAGTCACTTTGGTGAAGGCGACAACCGTGGCGGCAATGGTGCAGATCAAGGTCGAGGCTACGGCAACGGGCGTTGGTATGACTTCTACGGCGCCAACCTGCAGCGCGTGTACGGCGAGCCGTGCAAAGGGGACAGCGAAAGTAAATCCGGGGTCGCTGAAGCGGCGAAGACTGAAGCGGCAGAAAGCGCTGCCGCCAAGGCATCAGAACCTGTCGCTGTGCCGGCTGAGCCGAAGTCAGGCGTCGCCGAAGCGGCCAAGACTGAAACCGTGCAAGTGGCCAGCGAACCGGCTGCCGCACCGTGCAAAGCAACTATTGATGAGTCGCAGTGGGCCAACCACACGCTTGATCGCCTGCAAGCCTGGGGTTTCAACACGGTCGGCAACTGGAGCGCCGATTCGCTCAGTGAAGCCGAACGCGTGCCGTACACCTTGCCGCTGTCGATTGTCGGCGACTACACCAGCATCAGCACCGGCAGCGACTGGTGGGGCGGCATGCCGGATCCGTTCGATCCGCGTTTCGCCATGGCCACCGAGCGTGCCGTGGCCATCGCCGCCCGCGACCATCGCGATGATCCTTGGCTGATCGGTTATTACGCTGACAACGAATTGGCCTGGGCCGGACCGGGCGACGATCCGAAATCGCGTTACGCCTTGGCTTACGGCACGTTGAAGATGACCACCGACGTGCCGGCCAAGCGCGCGTTCCTCAAGCAGTTGCGCGACAAGTACCGCAATCAGGCCGGGTTGTCGAAGGCATGGGGCATTGATCTGCCGGCGTGGGAGCTGATGGAAGACCCGGGTTTTGTGCCGCCATTGCCGAATCCCGAACACCCGGAAATCGAAGCGGACTTCAAATATTTCCAGAAGGTCTTTGCCGACACCTACTTCAAGACCATCTCCGATTCGCTGAAATGGCACGCGCCGAATCAGATGCTGTTGGGCGGGCGCTTTGCGATCAGCACCCCGGAAGCCGTGGCGTCCTGCGCGCAGTATTGCGATGTGCTGAGTTTCAATATGTACACGCTCACGCCGCAGGATGGTTATGACTTTGCCGCGCTGGGGGCTTTGGACAAACCGGTGTTGATTACCGAGTTCAACTTCGGCTCCGCTGATCGCGGCCCGTTCTGGGGCGGCGTGACGCATCTGAGCAAGGAAGAGGATCGTGGCCCGGCGTATGCCAATTTCCTCAAGCAGGCCTTGAGCGAGCCTTCGATTGTCGGCGTGCACTGGTTCCAGTATCTGGATCAACCGGTGACCGGGCGTTTGCTGGATGGCGAGAACGGTCATTTCGGTCTGGTCGGGGTGACAGATCTGCCGTATCAGGGTTTCGTCGAATCGGTGCGCAAGAGCAATTTGCAGGCGATTGATCAGCTTGGCAAAGAGGCTGAGAAAGCGGCCGCCGCAGCGGGGCATGAGGCTGAGGGCGGCCGCAAAGGCGAAGCCGGTAAAGGTCCGGGGGCAGGGCATGCCGGTGGTCATTCCGGCAATGGTCACTAACCTGTGATGCTCTAACAAGATCGCAGCCTGCGGCAGCTCCTACATGGAAACGCAATCCATGTAGGAGCTGCCGCAGGCTGCGATCTTTTGACTTGGCTTTTAACCGTCTGGCCCGCAGCTGTTCCCAAATCCCTCAAGGGCTGGAACAATGCGGGCCACTTTGTAGAGCGTTTTCGCGGGGGAGTTGCGGGTGCAGATTCAGGGACATTACGAGCTTCAATTCGAAGCGGTGCGCGAAGCCTTCGCCGCACTGTTCGACGATCCCCAGGAACGCGGCGCAGCCCTGTGCATCAAGGTCGGCGGAGAGACTGTCCTCGACCTCTGGTCCGGTACTGCCGACAAGGACGGCGCCGAGGCCTGGCACAGCGACACCATTGCCAATCTGTTCTCCTGCACCAAAACGTTTACTGCGGTCACCGCGCTGCAACTGGTCGGCGAAGGCAAGCTGCAACTGGATGTTCCGGTTGCGCGCTACTGGCCGGAATTCGCCGCCGCCGGCAAAGAATCCGTGACCCTGCGCCAATTGCTCTGCCACCAGGCCGGTCTGCCAGCTCTGCGGGAATTGCTGGCGCCGGAAGCGCTGTATGACTGGCAAACCATGGTCGATGCCCTTGCGGCCGAAGCGCCATGGTGGACGCCAGGTACTGGCCACGGTTACGCCGCAATCACTTACGGCTGGCTGATCGGCGAGCTGCTGCGCCGCGCCGACGGTCGTGGGCCGGGTGAATCCATCGTCGCTCGTGTCGCTAAACCTCTGGGTCTGGATTTTCATGTCGGTCTGGCTGACGAAGAGTTCCACCGCGTGGCGCACATTGCCCGTGGCAAGGGCAACGCTGGCGATGCCGCCGCGCAACGCCTGCTGCAGGTGACCATGCGCGAGCCCGCCGCGATGACCACCCGCGCTTTTACCAACCCACCTTCAGTGCTCACCAGCACCAACAAACCGGAATGGCGGCGCATGCAGCAACCGGCGGCCAATGGCCACGGCAATGCGCGCAGTCTGGCCGGTTTCTACGCGGGCCTGCTCGACGGCAGTCTGCTCGAAAGCGACATGCTTGAAGAGCTGACCCGCGAACACAGCCTCGGCGAAGACAAGACACTGTTGACCCAGACCCGTTTCGGTCTGGGCTGCATGCTCGATCAACCGGATGTGCCCAACGCTACCTACGGCCTCGGTCCTCGTGCATTCGGCCATCCGGGCGCGGGCGGTTCCATCGGTTTTGCTGATCCTGAGCATGATGTCGCCTTCGGTTTCGTGACAAATACCCTTGGGCCATACGTCTTGATGGATCCGCGTGCGCAGAAGCTCGCGCGGGTACTTGCCACTTGTCTGTAAAGTTTCATCCGAGGTCCCAGGGTCGGAACCTCAAGCGGTTTTTCGTTTCAAAACGGCTGTTTATCCGGGCGAAAGTGCTCTGATTTTTCATTACTTCATTTTGTGGATTTTCAATGTCATCGAAAAAGACCCTCGCCCTGGCCCTGTGTGTAGCGATCACCGGTTGCGCACAGACCCCTAAAAACGATGCGGACGGCAGCAGTTGGTGGCCGTTCGGTTCTTCCGACAAAGTGGCGGCCAAGGAGCCGGCTCCGGCGCCTTTGAAGCCGGCGGCGACTGCACCGGTTGACAAAACTGAAAGCAGCAACCCTTGGTACTGGCCGTTCGGTTCCGATGACGAAGCCGCCAAGGCTGACATGAAGGCAGAAGTAGCGCCTGAAGCCAGGAAACCGGTTGCCGTGGCCAAGGCTGACGCCGATACCGGCAGCAAATGGTGGTGGCCGTTCGGCGGCAAGGATCAGCCGACCACTAAAGCGGTGCCGATGCCCGATCCGAAAGTCACTCAAGCCTGGCTGGATGACTACGAGCCGCGCCTGCGTGAAGCGGTCAAGGACAGCAATCTGCAACTCGAACGCCGTGAAAACGTGCTGGTCGTGACTGCCCCCGTCGAAGGCTCGTTCAACCCGGATCGTCCCGCCATGCTGCTGCCGGTCACCCTCGGTCCGTTCACCCGAGTGGCGAAAATCCTTGAGGCCGACCCGAAAACTGCCGTGCTGGTTCTTGGCCACAGCGATTCCAGTGGTGCCGCGCCTGCCAACATCAAACTGAGCCAGGAACGTGCCCAGTCCATTGCGGCGATCTTCCGTCTCAGCGGCTTGCAGCGTGATCGCCTGATGCTGCGCGGCATGGGTTCCGAAGCGCCGCGCGCCGCCAACGACAGCGTTGAAGGTCGTGCCCTGAACCGTCGTGTCGAACTGCTGGTGACCCCACAGAACACCATGGTCGCGCTGCTGAGCAAGTACAACATGCCCGCGCCGAAGCCGGTGACCCTGGTCGCAGCGCAAGACGTCAAGCCAGCTGCCAAACCGGTAACCCCGGCTCCTGCGGCGAAAAAAGCTGCTGTTCCGGCAACCAAAAAGGCTCCGGCCAAGAAAGCCGCTGCCAAGGCTCCAGCGAAAAAAGCTCCAGCCAAGGCCCCGGCGAAGAAAACCACACCAGCCAAAGCTGCCGCGACCGACAAGAAAGTCGCCGCGACCGATGCCACCAAGAAGTGATCCGCTAACGAAAAGGAATGCGCCATGACCCAGGCTCTGGCAGATATGCGTCGTGATTACACCCGGGATGGTCTGACCGAGGCGCAAGCCCCGGCCGAGCCGTTTGCGTTGTTCCACCAGTGGTTCGCCGACGCGGTGAAAACCGAACAGGCACCGGTGGAAGCCAACGCCATGACCCTGGCCACGGTCGACAAGGCTGGGCGACCGCATTGCCGCATTCTGCTGCTCAAGGGGCTGGACGAGCAGGGCTTCACCTTCTTCACCAACTACGACAGCGCCAAGGGCCAGCATCTGGCGGCCAACCCGTTCGCTGCCATGACCTTCTTCTGGCCGACCCTCGAGCGCCAAGTGCGCATCGAAGGGCGGGTGGTGAAGGTCTCCCCTGCGGAGTCCGATGCGTATTATCAGGTGCGTCCGCTGGGCAGCCGTCTCGGTGCCTGGGCATCACCGCAGAGCCGGGTGATCAACGGGCGCGGTGAACTGGAAGATCTGCTCAAGGCTACCGAGCAGCGCTTCTCCGATACTCAGCCCGACTGCCCGGAACACTGGGGCGGTTACCGCTTGCTGCCTGAGCGCATCGAATTCTGGCAGGGCCGTCCGAGCCGTCTGCACGATCGCCTCAACTACCGTGTGCAGGGCGCCGACTGGATTCTTGAACGTCTGGCACCCTAAGCAGTCTACCGAGCGGGATAGCCTGCCGCAGCGGCCTCCAGCCACTTCGGCAGATCCCGGCGCTTGATCTTCTGCGCCTGAGCGTTCGCCAACTGTTCGAGCATGAAGGCACGTTTGCCCTCGTCCTTGCCGGCCAATGACAGCGCCAGGTTGCGATCCATCCAGCGTTTGATCCGCACGTACAACCACCAATGGAAGTACAAACCGGCGGCCGTGGTGACGACGATGATGAAGTAATCCATGAAAATCCTGGGGTCGGGTGGCGCAGAATCGGCAATTTGGCGCTACTGTAGGGCTATGTCAGGGAATGCGTGCGGCGTCTGTACCGCGCCTGAATGAAAGCGAATTTGTCCGGGCTGCGTCGTGACAGGCGTCAAGCCACGGAGTTTAATGACTATATGTTTCTTTGGAGTTGATGCTATGCGTAAGTCTGTTCTGCTGGTTGCTTCCTTTTCCACGATGGCGATGTTGCTCACCGGCTGCCAATCGAGCCTGACCGGTGACTCCTACTCCCGTGACGAAGCGCGTCGCGTGCAGACGATTCGCATGGGCACCATCGAATCCCTGCGCCCGGTCAAGATCGAAGGCACCAAAACCCCGATCGGCGGCCTCGCCGGTGCGGCAGTCGGCGGTGTTGGCGGCAGCGCTATCGGCGGCGGCAAGGGCAGCATCGTTGCGGCGGTCATCGGTGCGGTGGCCGGTGGCCTGATCGGCTCGGCGACTGAAGAAGGTCTGACCCGTACCCAGGGTGTGGAAATCACCGTGCGTGAAGACGACGGCAGCATGCGTGCCTACGTGCAGCAGGTTCAGGAGAATGAAGTGTTCCGCGTTGGCGAGCGCGTGCGCATCTCCACCGTTGGCGGGACCAGCCGCGTTTCGCACTAAGCGGAATTCAGGGTAAAGAAAACCCCGATCAGGTGACGGGTCGGGGTTTTTTGTTGGTTGCTTACCAATGGTCGCGGTAGACGAAAGCGACCTGGAAGTCGAAAGAAGATAAATCAATGGTTTGTCTAAAATGGGGTTGCAGGATATTGACCCATTGCGAGGGCACATCGAATCCTCCGTTGTTCACATTATTTTCGATTGGCATTCCAAGTGATTCGATAATTGAACCGTCGTCACCGAAGTCTTTCGATAATTCTTCTCCTTCGCTCAGTTCAGTTTTCTTGTCATACCATTCAAGCCTGGCTCTTAATCCCATAGACCCCTCATAGAAATTTCTTAATGCTGCGTTTCTTCTTTTTTGGCGGATCTAACTGCTTACCGGTTTTGTGGTCGAACGATCCCAAGTGAGTGCCATCACTTGCCCGGTACGTCTCAAGTTCTCCATGTAGAAAATCCATTCATATATTGTTCTGCCTTTCGCATCCGTCCAGCGATCTCGGAGACCACCCGCGTATGGGGTTTTCTTTTTTGCTCTTCTCAAACCGGGAAATGCAGTGATATCGCTTGTTTCGGGAGCAGGATGGTAGGTATGTCCAGCTTCGGCGGTACCGTGGCGTCGAACATTTAGAACAATATAAACCGGCCGAACCCCGGAGTTCGGGGGAAACATCAGAATAAAATCCCGGTACTCCGGCGGATAAACCGGGTTAACCAGAATCCCTTCTGCCGCTTTCGTCGGCGGATAAACCCAGATGTGCGGTGCCTGCGGTGCAGCCTCCAGCGCGGGAATACCAAGGATGTCCGAGCCATCTACAGCAGGCGTCCAGATCAGTTCTACGCCTTCGCCCAAGTCAGCAATGAACTGGCTGCCACGCAACTTGAACTGCACGACATCAACCATTTCCCAATCGCGATTCTTGCCGGTGTAGAAGCCGTAGCCCTTCAGGCTGCCGTCGGCCTGCTGTTCGACCCTCAACCGAACACGCGTTCGCGCCTGTTCAAGTCCACGCAGTTGTTCGTCGGTATAGAGCGCGCTGTCACCAAGGCTCGATGGCATGAACAGCGCAACCAAACCAACTAAAGGCGCAACAGCCGCACTAGATAAAGCAGCGGGCAGTGCTTCAAACACCGATCCCGCCAACGCCAGACTGCCAAACCCAACTGGAATAGCTGTCGCACCGATTTTCTTTAGAGGAACTGCGCCGTTTTCATCGGCCTCACGCGCGCTTAGCAGGATCAGGTCGCCGTAATCCTTCAGGCTGTCAGTCGGCACCATCCCCGAAGGACTGGAGTAATCGATAATCGCATCCGGCAATTTGCAGGACTTGGCGAATACACAGCCAGCCCGAACGGGATCGGCTTTTTTGACCGCTACCTCACGGCTGCGCTCGAAAGCCTCCTGCCGCGCCAGCATGGCGTCGTAAGCGTTTTGTCTGGCGTCGCGCTCGGCCAGTTCAGTGGCCGTCATATAGCGGTAGGTGACGTGATGCCCGTCGCCTTGCGGTGGGTTTTGAACCCGAGGAATCTCCTTGTTGCCAGCCACTGATCGTCCTTTCGCTCATCCATCGACAGCCCTTCGCAAAGGGCTGCGCAACGTTAACGAAGGAGGAAAATGGTGGCTGTAGGACGCGTCTCTAAAGACGTGGGGATTGTTCGACGGATTCTGATCTGTAGATAGGCTGTTGTTCGAGACTCAGAGGATTGAGCCCTCAGGAAAAATTCGTTCAGCGCACTACAGTAATTTGTCGAGCACGAACTCTTTGAACCACGGTGGCTGAGTATCTGATTTGATTTCAATCAACTCGCCATCAGTGATTTCCGCAATCTGCGTGAGGCCCTCGCTACCTTCATCCGAGTTATCGAAAATATAAGCTCTGTTGGAGGTCAGGATGGCATCAGATAGAAGCTCCAAAGATCTCCAATACCGCGCTTCTATTTTTTCAGGGGGAACGCTGTGCCCGCCTTGTGAGACTCGATAGGCGACCCTGGCAATGTTGATCTGAGGATCGGCGGTAGCGACGTAGTAAACATACACTCTGTAACCGGAGGCGTGAGCTTCAGCGAGCAGTTTGACCTTGTCAGAGGACGACATGACGGTTTCAAACGTATAGCTGATGCGCTCTTTGATCAAAGATCTTCGTATGAAGTCGGAAAGGGCTGATGCGACGTAGGAGTCGATTTCAGTATTTGCGAAGCTGAGCCGTTCACCGTCAATTGTCAGAGAGTCCAGCTTTGCCAATGAGTGAGGGGCTTTCTTGAGCAAAGCGTGCTCACGGAAAAACTCAAAAATGTCTTCTTGTGGTCTTCGATACGATAAGAGGTGAAGTCAAAAAAACCGGTATCTTTGATTGAGCGCTATATGTCATCAGGATTTATGTAGTTGCCCAGCAAATGCGCGGGAACCAGTCGATTGAAAGTGCTTTTTCCTGACCCGTTGGGCCCAGCGAATATCCGTATTCTCGGTGTGCTCAAGAAGTGACCTGTTTCGAGGATTTGTTGATGTGCAGGCGAGTGCCGCTTTTCAGGTTTCCGTAGGTACCGATTGTGCGCAAAGCGACAGAACTCTTCTCTGTCACTTCAAACAGCTGACCATCTTTAGCAACGAGCACCGCGGCGGGCGCCATTGGCGAGCGCCATCTTGTACGCGTTGCTGAATGCCTTCAGAGCGATATCCGGAATTCGCGATTCCTGTACGGAAATCTGATCGTCCGTCATTGGGCGTTTTTCTGCTTTACGTGACATGGATGACTCCAGAAACGATGTTGCGTAGGTGTGGCTGTCAATGAAAGATATAGCACACTTGCAAGGTTCAGAGCCAAGCCCCTCTATATAGAAGGGCTATGATTTCTTAAGGAAGCGTTTCAGACGTTTTGCAGAGTATTCCGGCGACTCGCCGCCGCCGTCACCGCATAACCAATCAACGCCGCCAGAATCGACCCGGTCAAAATGCCCATCCGGTCCATGCCTGCGTAGTCACTCACACCCGGCTCAAACGCCAGCGAGCCGACAAACAGGCTCATGGTGAAGCCAATGCCGCAGAGGATCGCCACGCCCAGCACCTGACCCCAGTTGGCGCCTTGCGGCAGGGCGGCGATGCCGGTTTTGACCGCGAGCCAGGTCAGACCGAACACACCGACGGTCTTGCCCAGCAGCAGGCCGACCGCAATACCCATCGGCACGTGATGGGTGAAGCTTTCCATGGTGACGCCGCTCAGCGACAGGCCAGCGTTGGCGAAGGCGAATAGCGGCAGGATGCCGTAGGCCACCCACGGATGCAGCGCATGTTCCAGGGTCAGCAGTGGCGACGGCTCGGCGTTTTTCGTGCGCAGTGGAATGCAGAAGGCCAGGGTCACGCCGGCCAGCGTCGCGTGGACACCGCTCTTGAGGACGCAGACCCAAAGGATCAACCCGATGATCATGTACGGCCCGAGTTTGACCACCCCGAGCCGGTTCATCGCCACCAGCGACGCAATGCACGCCGCCGCCAGACCCAGCGACAGGGTCGAGAGTTCGCCGGAGTAGAAGATCGCGATGATCACGATGGCACCGAGGTCATCGATGATCGCCAGGGTCATCAGGAACAGTTTCAGCGATACCGGCACACGCTTGCCGAGCAAGGCCAATACGCCGAGGGCGAAGGCGATGTCGGTCGCGGTCGGAATCGCCCAGCCATCAAGGGCGGCAGGGTTGTCGCGGTTGAGGAACCAATAGATCAGCGCCGGCACCAGCATGCCGCCGATCGCGGCCGCACCGGGCAGAACGATCTGCGACGGTTTGGACAGTTGACCGTCGAGGACTTCGCGCTTCACTTCCAGGCCGATAAGCAGGAAGAACATCGCCATCAGACCGTCGTTGATCCACAGCAGCAGGGGTTTAGCGATTTTCAACGCACCGATCTGCGCCACCACGGGGGTGTCGAGCAGGCCGGTGTACAGCCACGACAGCGGCGAGTTGTTGATAATCAGGGCCAGGACGGCTGCGGCGATCAATAACAGACCGCTGGCAGCTTCCAACTGAAAGAAACGCGTGAAAGTGCTACGCAGAGGCAAGGTCGCTCTCCATCGAATCGTCAAAAAGGTGGGACACCCTAACCCGTACTGTTAGTTGTTAAAACAAAAGTTATATTCTTTTTTGTTATATGTCGTTACAAGGTGTCTGGCCCAAGCCACGCTCAGCCTAGCAGTTGCCTGACATATTGAGACTCAGCTGTATCTGTGCGCGCTATCGGAATTTTCCTAAGCTGATGAGTGAGCCTTTCGAACAGGTTCATCTCCTGCCGATTCAACGAGAACCATCACCATGAGCGACAACCGACAGTGGGCCCGCGAAGCCATCCGCATCATCGAAGCGGATTTTCAGCGCAGCGCCGACACCCACCTGATCCCTTTGCCGCTACCAGGTTTTGCGGGCATCGAGTTGTACTTCAAGGATGAGTCCAGCCATCCGACCGGCAGTCTTAAACATCGCTTGGCCCGTTCGCTGTTTCTCTACGCGCTGTGTAACGGCTGGCTGAAACCTGGTGCGCCGGTGATCGAGGCGTCCAGTGGTTCGACGGCGATTTCCGAGGCGTATTTCGCGCGGATGCTCGGTTTGCCATTCATTGCCGTAATGCCAGCGACCACCTCCAAAGAGAAGATCGCGCAGATCGAGTTCTATGGCGGCAAAAGCCATCTGGTAAAAGATCCGACGCAGATCTACGCCGAATCCGAGCGTCTGGCCCGTGAGCACGATGGCCATTTCATTGATCAGTTCACCTACGCCGAGCGCGCCACTGACTGGCGTGCGAACAACAACATCGCCGAATCGATTTTCCAGCAGATGCGCTACGAAAAGCACCCGGAACCAAGCTGGCTGATTTCCAGTCCGGGCACCGGCGGCACCACCGCTACCCTCGGTCGTTACGTGCGCTATCGCCAGCATTGCACTCGCGTGTTGTGCGCCGATGCCGAGCGTTCGGTGTTCTTCGATTACTACCAGACTGGCGATGCCAGTTTGCGGCTGGATTGTGGGTCGCGCATTGAAGGCATTGGTCGGCCTCGCGTTGAGGCGTCGTTTCTGCCCAAGGTGATCGATGCGATGGTCAAGGTGCCGGACGCCTTGTCGCTGGCGGCCATGCATTATCTGGCGCAGCGTCTGGGCCGGCATGTCGGCGGATCGAGCGGGACCAATCTGATCGGCGCCTTGATGGCGGCGCAGCAGATGCAAGCGGCGGGGGAGTCGGGGTCGATCGTGGCGATTCTGTGCGATGGCGGCGAGCGGTATGCCGACACGTATTACGATCAGGATTGGCTGCAGGCGCAGGGGTATGAGCTGGCTGGGTTGATCGAAGCGGTGGCGGCGAGTGCCGAGCGCGGTGAGGCGCTGCCGACTTCAGTCCTGCGTGCCAATATCTGACACACCGAAATCAACTGTAGGAGTGAGCCTGCTCGCGATGGCGGAATAACATTCAACATTGATGTTGAATGGACTACCGCTATCGCGAGCAGGCTCACTCCTACAGGGTTTTGTGTCAGTCAGTCAGTCAGGCCGAGAATATCGCGCGCCACGGCTTCAGCAATGCGAATCCCGTCCACACCCGCCGACAGAATCCCGCCCGCATAACCCGCGCCTTCACCGGCCGGGAACAAGCCTTTGACGTTCATGCTCTGCAGCGTCTCGTTACGGGTAATGCGCAGCGGCGAGGAAGTGCGGGTCTCGATCCCGGTCAACACCGCATCGTGCAACGAGTAACCGCGAATCTGCTTCTCGAACGCCGGCAACGCTTCGCGGATTGCCTCGATGGCAAAATCCGGCAAGGCCAAGGCCAGATCACCCAGCGCCACACCCGGTTTGTACGACGGTTCGACTTCGCCCAGTTCGGTCGAAGGAATGTCGTTGATGAAGTCGCCAACCAGTTGCGCCGGCGCCTTGTAATCGCTGCCGCCGAGGATAAAGGCGTGGGATTCCAGACGTTCCTGCAACTCGATCCCGGCCAGCGGCCCGCCCGGATAATCGACTTCCGGGGTGATGCCAACGACGATGCCG
>Ga0160456_100222_pt1 | contig 33035 bp, 36 predicted proteins | sample HID1972K_E6MG_FD_108261 | JGI IMG/M metagenome (GOLD analysis project Ga0160456, IMG submission 108261) | Enriched pill bug-associated microbial communities from UW Madison campus, WI, USA - HID1972K_E6 MG | ecosystem: Host-associated > Arthropoda: Insects > Digestive system > Unclassified ... | reverse complement strand
GCCGCCGATGGCATAGCATTCGTCCAGCTTGTGGCTCACAAACAGTACCGCGACGCCACGCGCGCACAGCTCCTTGACGATGCGAATCAGGTTATCCACCTCTTTCTGGGTCAGCGAGGTGGTGGGTTCATCCATGATGATGAAGCGTGCATCGCTGGCCACTGCACGCGCAATGGCCACCAGTTGACGGGTGGCCAGCGGCAGATCTTCGATCTTTGTCTGAAGAAAATAGCGGTCGTCCGGCAATTGCAGTTGGCGCAATGCACCTACCGCACGATCATGCAGTACCTGGTGACTGATCACTCGCGCCAGCCGACCCTGATGTTCAGCCAGTTCCACGGTCAGGGAAATGTTGTCCATCACACTCAGATTGGGAATCAGGGACAGGTCCTGGTACACCGTTTCAATGCCGGCGCCCAGGGCGCTCAAGGCGGAAAATTGCTCGAAGCGTTCTCCGTCCAGGATCAGATCGCCTTCGTCCGGCGGCTGGGCGCCGGAAATAATCTTGATCAGCGTGCTTTTGCCGCAGCCGTTTTCCCCCAGCAAATGATAGATCTGGCCAGGATGAATATCCAGGCTGACGCCACGCAGCGCATGTACACCGGTAAAGCGCTTATGGATCTGGCGAAGCGACAGGAAGGCAGTGCCGTCTGGAGTGGGCGGCACGGGCGCGTTGCTGTGCGTTGGGCTAGTCGTAGTTGTCATAATCGTCCGGGCGGATATCCCATGGCGGGCCGCAAGCGCGCGGCCCGGTGGTGGTCAAGGCGACTGATCAGAAGTTATATTGCTTGTAGTTGCTCTTGTCGACGCGAACCCAGCCGGCGCCACGAATAATCATGCCTTTGCCCGGGCCTTTTTCGACAGTAACCTTTTCGTAGCCGGGTACACCCAGGTTGGTACCGTTTTCAATGGTTTTGCCCTCAAGCAGCATTTTGGCCACATTGTTCATGGCCAGACCGGCATCTTTCGGATCCCAGAATGCAATGCCGGTAATGGCGTCTTTTTCCATGTAAGGACCGGCCTCGCCGGGCAGGCCTGTACCGAATACGCATATTTTACCTGCCTTGCCGGCTTCTTCCACGGCCCGGCCAATGCCGATCACGTCCAGAGACGAGGAGCCCTGAAAGCCAGCCAGATTCGGGTATTTGCGCAGCAACTGCTGGGCTACCTGATAGGCTTTCTCGCCATCGTTATTGGTTTCCTGCATGGTCGTGACCAGTTTTAAGTCTGGGTACTTGGCCTTGGCGTTGTCTATCCCGCCCTGTGCCCACTGCACTTGCGAGCGGCTGCCCAGTGAACCCACCAGTACGGCCCATTCGCCCTTGTTCGCCATGCATTTGGCCAGACGCTCGTTCAGGTCGGCACCATATTCGTTATTCTTGAACGCTTCCAGGTCGTAATCGGTGTTTTTCAGATTATCCGCTTCGTGGGTCACGATTTTGATGCCACGGCTTTTGGCACGGGCCAGAATCGGCTCCAGGGTAGGCGGGTCAAAGGGCACGATGGCCAATGCGCTTACGTTCTTGGCAACCAGATCCTGAACGATTTTCAGCTGCTGGGCGGCATCGGCACGGCCAGGGCCGGTTTGCGAAGCATTGATATCGGGATTGGCCTTGGCAAATTCCTTGACGCCTTCTTCCATGCGGGTGAACCAGTTGATCCCCGTGACTTTGACCACCGTTACGATGGATTTTTTCTCTTCGGCCTGCGCGCCCGCAGCAAAAACCGTGCTGATTGCGCAAGCCAGCAGGCACATTGGCAGTGTCTTTAGTTTCATACGTGTCTCCAAAATCCCATCGACGGACAGTGATCAGAACCGGATGGGGCGGCGCAGATCAATCGTTTCAATAGTGCCTCAGGCCTTCAGGGCCTGACGCCGTTTAATCTTCAGCTTGAGCTCCTGTCTGGAATAGGCCAGGAAGAACAATAGCAGCAGGCCCCAGATGCAGTTACCGGCAAACTCGGATACGCCGATCAGATTGAACATGCTCGATAACAGTTGCAGTGCCGTGGCGGCAAAAAAGACGCAGACCACGCGCCCATAACCGCCGGCAGGGTTGACGCCACCCATGACGGCGATCAGGATGGCAATCAGCAGATACGAATCGCCATACTTGGCACTGGCGCTGGCGGCCTGACTGGCCGAGATCAGCCCCGAGCAGGCAGCCAGCAAGCCGCACATGGTGTAGGTGCAGATCAGCATGGTGTGACGGGGAATGCCGGCGTAGAACGCCGCTTTGGGGTTGGTGCCCTGCATATACAGGCGCAGACCGAAAGGCGTGCGCTTGAGCAGCCAGCCCAGAAAAAGCACCACGGCGACAAAGATATAAAAAGCAATGGGAATGCCCAGGATGTTGTCGTTGCCGATTGCCGATAGCGGTTCAATATAGGGCAGATTGACTGAAGAGCCATTGGACAAAACGGTGGCAATGCCAGTGAACACCAGTTGCGTGCCCAGCGTGGTCAGAATCGGTGTCAGGTTAAAGCGTGCAATGATAATGCCGTTGAGCATGCCGCCCAGCAGCCCGACGCATAGCATGAGCCCAACAAAGGAAAAAGTGAACAGCCAGGGCGCGGCTTCGGCATCGATCCACTGCGGCAACAGCAGGGCCCCGATCACCCCCGCCAGGTTGGCCAGCGCGATGCCCGACAGGTCGATGCCGCCATTGCCCGAAATCATGGAGAGCATCATGGCCATGGCCAGCAGGCCCATTTGCGGCAATTGCATGGCCATGGACTGCAGATTGAACACGCTGATAAAGTCGCCGCCTGAAGACAAAAAATAGCCAGCCATCACGATGACGATATTGATCGCCAAAAGGAATGTCAGTTGCCGGTCTTTGAAGGGGGATAGGTGGGTTGTCATGATTTACGCGCCCGTGGAAAGCAGGGTGTCAATTTGCCCGCGATCGGGCATAGAGGCCGCGGTACCACTGCGGGTGACGGAAATGCCGGCAAGGGCCGAGGCAAATCGCAAGGCAGCCTCGGGCGACTTGCCTTCTGCAAGCGCGGTTGCCAGTCCGGCGGTAAAGCCGTCGCCGGCGCCTGCCGTATCAATGCATTTACCTGCCCGGATGGCGGGAATATGGATGCTGTCGCTTGCAGTATGCAGCAGTGATCCTTGCTCGCCCAGTGTGACCACGACATTACGCACGCCCTTGGCCAGCAACAGGTCGGCCGCGCGTCGCGCCTGTTCCAGATCAGCGACCGGCAGCCCGGTCAGCAGGCTGGCCTCGGTTTCATTGGGCGTGATCCAGTCGCATAGGGGGAAAATGTCATCCGGTAGTTGCCTTGCCGGCGCGGGATTAAAGATGGTGGTTACGCCATGCTTGCGGGCCAGGCGCAAGCCATGCAGCGCCACTTCCAGTGGCTGCTCCAGTTGCGTGACAAAAATATGGGCGCCGGCAATATCCTGTTCGATGGCGTCCAGGTCGGCCGGCACCATATGGGCTGCGGCACCGGCGTAAACAATGATGGCATTGCGGCCGGTATCGTCTTCCACGAATATATGGGCGGCGCCGGTGGTCAGATCATCATGCAGGGTGGCGCGCGAGGTCACGCCGGCATCCTGCCATGTCTGCCGGGCGTTTGCGGCAAAAGCGTCGTTGCCCAGCCGGGTGTAGAAAAACACCTGCGCACCGGCCCTGGCGGCTGCGACCGCCTGGTTCGAGCCCTTGCCGCCCGGGCCCATGGCAAAGTGGCTGCCCAGCAGGGTTTCTCCAATAACCGGCATGCGGGTTGCCTTGAACAGCAGATCGGCAACATATATGCCGACAATAACGATACGTGGACGTGATGGGCTCATATGAACAGAAACTCGGCTAAAGCATCAGGCAGGATGACGGTTGGTCTGGGTGGGATTGAGGACGCCTTTTTTGAAGATAAAGCAGCCGTAGCTGCGGGTATCGGCGGTCACAATGACACAGTAGGCACGACGTGCCCGTTCGTAGAAAGCGTGGCGTTCTATGGGGGCCAGACGCAATGGATCTTCCAGCAAAGCCTGAACATCCTGCTGCACTTCGGGAATGTGTGCCGGATCGTCTACCACTTCCATGCGCAAGGCTGGGTCGGGCACGAAACTGTCCAGTGGCATGACCGATAGCACCGCCTGGGCCACCCTGTCGGCGCTGGCGTCAATGCGCAGCAGTTTGCCGATGCTGGTGTGGCGGGCGATAGAGTCTGAGGGAAAATGAGCGTCGCTGATAATCAGTTCGTCGCCATGGCCCATGGCGCGCAGGGCATGCAGCACGTCGGCATTCAGCAGTGGATCAATATTCTTGAGCATTAACTGTCCTTATTCAGGCGGGTATTATAATCAGTCACCGTAGGGAATCCAGATATTCTTGACCTGCGTCGCCTGGCGCAGGAACAGCTGGATGTCGGCGCCTGACCACTGGTGCCAGTCGATGGCCTTACCCTCGTTGCCAAAGGTGCGTTTCAGGTTGCCGATAGAGTGTTGCTGCACTGTTTGCGACAACCCGGCATCACCGAAAGCCCATACGCTGTCCACGTCGTCATGATCGGCCAGCACGGTGGCCAGCTCCAGGCTATCGCCGGTCACAATATTGACCACGCCAGCTGGCACGTCGGACGTTTCCAGCACTTGATACAAGTCAGTCGCCAACAGGGCGCCGCGAGCGCCGGGCACAACAACCAGACTATTGCCCATTGCCATGCCGGCGGCAATCAGGGAAATCATGGAGAGCCAGGGGGATTCGTCCGGGCAGATGATGCCAATGACTCCGATAGCTTCATTGACCGCGAGTGCAACGCCACGCATGGGTGGGGTGTGCACGCGACCGTCGTATTTGTCCGCCCAGGCTGCAAAGGTGAACAGTCGTTCCAGTCCCAGTTCGAATTCGCGCGCGGCGTCCTTTTTACTGCAGCCCGTCAGGCTGGCCAGACGCTGTGCGAGCTCATCGGCCCGGTACGACAGGTTTTCCGCCAGGTAGTACAGCACCTGAGATCGGTTGAAGGTGGTGGCACTCTGCCAGCCTGCCGCCTTGCGCGCCGCCGAAACTGCATTGCGGATGTCTTTGCGACTGCCCTGGGCGATGTGGCCGGCGATCCGGCCATCGCTGCAGGTAATGGCACGGCTGGTGCCACCGTCGGGACGCGTCTGTTTGCCGCCGATATAAAGTTTGGCAGTACGGTCGATGCCGGGCAGATCGAAGCTGCCCCGGACCGTGGTGGCCGGCGCCACGTTACTGCTGCCGGCTGTTTTGAGTGCCGATGCATTGGCCCAGGATATCGGTTTGAGGTATTCATAGATGCCTTCGAGCCCGCCTTCTCGGCCGTAACCGGATTCGCGCACGCCACCGAAGCCTACTGCGGCGTCAAACAGATTGCTGGCGTTGATCCACACCACGCCGCAACGCAACTTCGGAGCGATATCCAGCGCCAGGTTGATGTTCTCGCTCCAGACACTGGCGGCCAGTCCATAACGGGTGTTGTTGGCCAGTTCCACGGCTTCCTGGGGGGTACGAAATGTCATGCTGACCAGGACCGGGCCGAATATTTCTTCCTGCGCCAGCGTAGAGGCCGGCTGTACACCGGTGATCAATGTGGGTGGGTAATAGGCACCATTTCCGGGCAGGGTTGTTTCCGCGGCCTGCCACAGTTCGCCGCCCTGGCTGACGCCATCGGTGACCAGCTTGCGGATGCGTTGCAATTGCGATTCGTCGATGATGGCAGACATGTCGATGTTTTTGTCCAGGGACGGACCCACGCGCAAGGTTTTCATACGTGCGCGCAGTCTGCTGTAGACCTGCTCGGCTATACTTTCCTGCACCAGCAGGCGAGAGCCTGCGCAGCATACTTGTCCCTGGTTGAACCAGATGGCGTCGACAATGCCTTCTATAGCGCTGTCAATATCGGCATCATCAAAAATAATAAAGGGGGATTTGCCACCCAGCTCCAGCGTCAATCCTTTACCGGAGCCGGCAGTCTGGCTGCGGATCAGGCGGCCCACTTCGGTGGATCCGGTAAAGGCGATTTTATCGACGCCGGTGTGGGCAACCAGATATTCACCAACTGCACCATCGCCAGTTACTACGTTCAGCACGCCAGCGGGCAGCGACTCGGCGGCCAGTTCAGCAAACAGCAGGGCGGTAAGCGAAGTAAATTCAGCGGGTTTGAGTACCACAGTGTTGCCGCTGGCCAGTGCCGGAGCCACTTTCCAGGCCAGCATGAGTAGCGGGAAATTCCAGGGGATAATCTGGCCAACCACCCCGTAGGGCTGCCACTGGGACAGTTCTGTTTCCTGTAGCTGGGCGATGCCGGCGTGATACAGAAAATGGCGGGCAGCCAGCGGCACGTCCAGATCGCGCGACTCACGAATGGGTTTGCCGTTGTCCAGTGACTCGAGTACGGCAAACAGCCGGCTGTGCTTTTGGAGCATGCGGGCCAGGCTGTACAGGTGTCTTGCACGAGCGTGACCACCCATGGCCAGCCAGCTTTTCTGCGCCTTGCGCGCCGCTTTGACGGCGACGTCCACATCGCTCTGGCTGGCCTGACTGAGGGTGGCCAGCACTTTGCCGGTGGCTGGCTCCAGCGTCTCGAAAGTCGCATTGTCGTTTGCCTTGGTAAAGCGTCCGGCAATGAAATGGGTAAAGCGCGACTGGTGGCTGGCCAGCCATTGGCGGGCGGCGTTGTCGCTTTCAGGAGCGGTACCGTATTGCATGGTCATAAAGTAATCGTTGACAGTCATGGCGTTAACCCATCGGGTGGCGGTTGGTGGCCGAATAACGGCCGGTCACGAAGTGCTCGAGCTGACGTTCGATATCGGCCAGCAGGCTTGAGGCACCAAAGCGGAACAGGTCAGGCTCCAGCCAGCGCCGGCCCAGCTCTTCGTTGACCAGGATGAGGTAGTTGATGGCGTCTTTGGCTGTGGACACGCCGCCAGCCGGTTTGTAGCCCACCTGAAAACCCGTAAGCTCGTGGAAGGCGCGGATGGCGCGCAACATGACCAGCGAAACCGGCAGGGTGGCGTTGACGCTCTCCTTGCCGGTGGAGGTTTTGATGAAATCGGCGCCAGCCATCATGCACACCATGGACGCTTTGGCCACATTGCGCAGGGTTCGGATGTCCCCGGTTGCCAGAATGGCCTTCACATGCGCGTCGCCGCAGGCCTGGCGGTACTCGCGCATTTCCTGATACAACGCGGCCCAATTGCCGGTAAGGACATGCTCGCGCGTAATGACAATATCAATTTCCCTGGCGCCAGCCGCGACCGAAGCGGCAATTTCCTGCAGCTTCAGTTCATGAGGTGAGAGCCCCGCCGGAAAGCCGGTAGAGACGGCGGCAACAGGAATACTGGTTTGGGCCAGGGCGCTGACGGCGGTGCTCACATAGCGATGGTATACACAGACGGCGCCCGTGGTCAGCGGCTGGGTAAACCCCATGGCATCAAGTAGATCCTGACGAACGGGCTGGGCAGCCTTTGCGCACAAACGGCGGACCCGCTCCGGTGTATCATCCCCGTTAAGTGTGGTCAGATCGATACAACTGACTGCCTTTAGCAGCCAGGCAGCCTGTGCCTGTTTCTTGACCGTGCGGCGGCCGGGCAGGGAAGCGATGCGTCGCTCGATCGCGCTCAGATTGGCGCGCTGTGCTTCAACCAGCGCCAGATCCAATGGCATAATCTGGTTGCGGGCTACCGGTTGCCACTGACCAGTATGGGTGGCAGAATTTTTTGGGGGACTCACGAAGTGTCTCCTCCTTGGAAAGAGGCCTAATGGCATGACGATATTGTTAATATTCTAACAACAATGTTAATTTTATAACAATCAGTATTTTCATCTGCTGGCGGCATGCTCTTGAGCGATACAACATATTGGCTTATACAACGAAGAAAGGAATATGGACAAATACATTATTGGCGTAGACATTGGCACGCAGAGCACCAAGGCGCTGATCGCCGCAACAGACGGCAGTGTCCTTGCCCAGGCCAGTGTCGCGTACCACCCGGACACCCCTGAGCCGCTTTGGGCGCAACAGGATGCACGGGTCTGGCTGGATGCGTTCCTGCGCAGTGTGCGCGAATGCGTGGCGCATGCGCTGCAAAAAGGTGTTAAGCAGGAACAGATCGCCGGCCTGTGCATCAGCAGCCTGTATGGCGGCGCCGGGATTCCGGTGGATGCCGACTGCCAGCCCCTGTACCCGTGCCTGATCTGGATGGACAGGCGGGCGACGGCAGAAACCGATGCGATTCGAGCACAGGTCGACCTGGAGCGGCTGTTTGAAATAACCGGTAACGGTGTGGACAGTTACTATGGCTTCACCAAAATGTTGTGGATCAAAAATCACGAACCGCAAATCTGGGAAAAAACTGCGTGGTTTCTGCCCCCTAATACCTGGATTGCACATTATCTGACGGGCAAGATGGCCGTGGACCACAGTTCTGCGGGCAATATCGGCGGCGTCTATGACATGCAGCGCCATATCTGGTCCGAAGAGGCCATGCACATGGTCGGCCTTGATCCGGCAAAAATGCCGTCCGTGCTGCTTGAGAGCACCGATGTGGTCGGCGCGGTGACAGCCGACAAGGCTGCGCAACTTGGGCTGACGCACGGCATTCCGATTGTGCTGGGTGGCATTGACGCAGCCATTGCCACGTTCGCAGGGGGCGTGCGCAAGCCTGGAGATCACGTGGCCATGCTTGGCACCAGCATGTGCTGGGGCTATTTGCAGACCGAAACGGAAAGTGGTCGCGATCTGGTGTGTATGCCTTATGTCTACAAAGGGCAGACCCAGCGCTATGTCTTTGGCGGGGCGGCCACGGCGGGTGGCGCCGTGACCTGGTTTGTGGAACAATTTTGCCAGGCCGAGCAGGCCCAGGCCACACAGCAGGGCATCTCGGTCTATACACTTCTGGAGCAGCAGGCGGCGCCGCTACCACCCGGCGCACATGGGTTGGTGTTCCTGCCGTACCTGATGGGTGAGCGCAGTCCGGTGTGGGATGCCCGCGCCAGTGGGACCTTTGCCGGCCTGAATCTGACCCATACCCGGGCCCATCTGTACCGGGCGGTCATCGAGGGTATCGCCTTTGCCTTGTGGCACAACATGCAGGCGGTTGGCCAGCGCCGGCAAGACCTGGATCAGCGTCTGGTGGTGGTCGGCGGTGCCGTCAATTCAGATTTGTGGATGCAGATTATTGCCGATGTCACCGGATATCCGGTATACACCATTGAAGAGGCGGTCGAGGCAGCGATGGGGGCGGCGCTGCTGGGCGCGGTCGGACTTGGCCTGGTAAGTGAGGCCGAGGTGGAGCAGGGCTGGACCCATGTGGTGTGCCGCGCCACTCCGGACGAGCGAGCGCACCAGACCTATCAGCGGTTGTTTGCCATATACGAAGGCCTGTATCCGGCCATGAAATCGTCCATGCATGCGCTGGCAGCGATGCGGGGCGGGTAGGGGGAGCGAAACGGATGGAAACCGCATGCGACAAGACAGCGCATGCGTCTGTCGCAAATTTCTGACATAAATGGTTGATTCGGCGTGGCTTTTTTGTTCATTGCCGGTAAGTTTTCTTGCCAAACGGCTCACACAATGCTATAGTCACAGGCTAACCACTGTAGTTGGGTTCACTGATTGACCGGCTTTTTAACTGGTTTCAGGCGCTAAATGGGTACCAAAGAAGATTTCAAAGATTTATGAAGCGGGCACGAAAAGTGCGGTGCGACGTAATCTTTATGCCTTTTATACCCGTTGTGCGCCTTGATCTGTTTGGTCAGTTGCTGGTTTTGCGATGCCGTTTTTTTTGGGTGCCGTAATGCCGTTAACAGCGCTTTGAATTGAACCTGCATGGGTATTGTTGTTCGGGAAGGCAATGCGTTGCAGCCTTGAGTTTACCGGATGAATCATATTAAATTTAGCCCCAGCCAATCGTAGCTGGGAATTGGAGAAAATGATGTCGAATACGACACCTACGCCTGCCGCCTATCGGCTGGGACTGGTTGGTCGCAAGGTTGGCATGATGCGTATCTTCACGGAAGAAGGCGAGTCAATCCCTGTCACCGTGCTGGACGTATCCAACAACCGTGTTACCCAGGTCAAGTCTCTGGACACAGACGGCTATGCTGCCGTTCAGGTTGCCTACGGCGAACGCCGTGCAAGCCGTGTGGTCAAGGCGCAAGCAGGTCACTACGCAAAAGCCGGTACAGAAGCCGGTTCCATCCTTAAAGAATTCCGTCTCGATCCTGCAAAAGCCGCTGAATTTACAGCCGGCGCCGTTGTTGCTGTCGAAAGCGTATTCGAAGCCGGCCAGAAAGTCGACGTGCAAGGCACAACGATCGGTAAAGGCTTCGCAGGTACCATCAAGCGTCACCATTTTGGTTCCCAGCGCGCTTCTCACGGTAACTCCAGGTCGCATCGCGTGCCTGGTTCTATCGGTCAGGCACAGGATCCAGGTCGTATTTTTCCTGGTAAACGCATGTCCGGTCACCTGGGTGATGTAACCCGTACCGTTCAAAATCTTGATGTCATCCGTGTTGACGCTGAACGTGGTCTTCTGATGGTCCGTGGTGCAGTACCCGGTCACAAGAATGGCGACGTCGTGGTTCTGCCGGCCATCAAAATGTCTGCGAAAGGAGCCAAATAATGGATCTTAAGCTCCTGAACGATCAGGGCCAGTCTGACGCAACCGTCAGCGCACCTGACACAATCTTTGGCCGTGACTTCAACGAAGCACTGGTTCACCAAGTCGTGATTGCCTATCAGGCAAATGCACGCGCCGGTAATCGTGCCCAGAAAGATCGCGAACAGGTCAAGCACAGCACGAAAAAACCGTGGCGCCAGAAAGGCACCGGACGCGCTCGTGCCGGTATGACATCTTCCCCAATCTGGCGTGGAGGTGGTCGTGCATTCCCGAACTCTCCTGAAGAAAATTTCAGCCAGAAAGTCAACAAAAAAATGTATCGCGCGGGTATCCGTTCGATCCTGTCTCAACTGGCTCGCGAAGGTCGTATCGCCGTTGTTGACGCTTTCACCTTCGACACGCCAAAAACAAAACTGGCTGCGTCAAAACTGAAAGCCATGGGTCTGGATTCTGTTCTGATCATCACCGACACTGTTGATGAAAACACCTACCTGGCAACTCGCAACCTGCCAAACGTAGCTGTTGTAGAACCGCGTTACGCTGATCCGCTGTCTCTGGTCCACTACAAAAAAGTGCTGATCACCAAAGCAGCTATCGCTCAATTCGAGGAGATGCTGGGATGAAAGCAGAACGTTTATTGCAAGTGATTTTGGCACCCGTCATCACCGAGAAAGCGACTTTCATCGCAGAATCTGGTGCGAAACCCCAAATCGCGCTGCGTGTTGCACCCGATGCAACCAAGCCCGAAGTGAAAGCAGCTGTTGAAATGCTGTTCAAAGTTGAAGTTGATTCCGTCTCTGTACTGAACCGTAAGGGTAAGGTCAAGCGCTCAGGCCGTTTCGTCGGTCGCCGCAAAGCCAACCGTATTGCCTACGTTTCACTGAAGCAAGGTCAGGAACTCGACTTTACGGAGGTAAACTGAGATGGCCTTAGTTAAAACAAAACCAACCTCTGCCGGCCGTCGCGGCATGATCAAGGTTGTGCATGCGAACCTGCACAAAGGTGCTCCGTTTGCAGCCCTGACAGAACATCAGAAACGTGGCTCCGGTCGTAACAACAATGGTCATATCACGATTCGTCATCGTGGCGGTGGTCATAAGAGCCATTACCGTCTGGTCGATTTCCGTCGTAACAAAGATGGTATCCCTGCAAAAGTAGAGCGTCTGGAATACGATCCTAACCGTACTGCACACATTGCCCTGCTTTGCTATGCAGATGGCGAGCGTCGTTACATCATCGCTCCTCGTGGTCTGGAAGTCGGCGCATCACTGTTGTCCGGCAAGGAAGTGCCTATCCGCGTGGGTAACACCATGCCGATCCGTAACATCCCTATCGGTTCAACCATCCACTGCATCGAAATGCAGCCAGGCAAAGGCGCGCAAATCGCCCGTTCCGCCGGCGCATCCGCTGTACTGATGGCCCGTGAAGGTATTTACGCCCAGGTCCGTCTGCGTTCCGGTGAAGTTCGTCGCGTGCATATTGATTGCCGCGCGACAATCGGTGAAGTCGGCAATGAAGAACACAGCCTGCGTCAATACGGTAAAGCCGGTGCGATGCGTTGGCGTGGTATTCGTCCGACCGTTCGTGGTGTTGCCATGAACCCGGTTGATCACCCACACGGTGGTGGTGAAGGCCGTACAGGCGAAGCTCGTGAGCCGGTCAGCCCATGGGGTACACCGTCCAAAGGCTTCAAAACCCGCCGCAACAAGCGTACTGACTCAATGATTGTGTCACGTCGCAAGCGTAAATAAGGGGCGAACTAAATGTCACGTTCTATTAAAAAAGGTCCTTTCGTAGACGCCCACTTGCTGAAAAAAGTGGATGCCGCCGTCGATGGGAAAGAGAAAAAACCGATCAAAACCTGGTCGCGTCGTTCAACCATCCTGCCTGATTTCATCGGCTTGACAATTGCTGTTCACAATGGCCGTCAGCACGTGCCTGTGTATGTGAACGAAAATATGGTTGGTCACAAGCTTGGCGAGTTTGCTCATACCCGTACATACAAGGGCCATGCTGCAGACAAAAAGTCTAAGAGGTAAGCGATGGAAACTACAGCCGTTATTCGTGGTGTACATATCTCTGCGCAAAAAACCCGTCTGGTTGCGGACATGATCCGTGGCAAGTCTGTGGCACATGCGTTGAATATCCTTACATTCACACCCAAAAAAGCCGCTGGTATCGTCAAGAAAGCTCTGGAGTCCGCAATTGCGAATGCCGAGCACAATGATGGTGCCGATATTGACGAACTGAAAGTGACGACAATCTATGTCGACAAAGCTCAGTCAATGAAGCGATTCTCCGCAAGGGCCAAGGGCCGCGGTAACCGTATCGAGAAGCAGACTTGCCACATTGTGGTCAAAGTCGGCGCATAAGGAGTCACAATGGGTCAGAAAATTCACCCTACCGGGTTCCGTCTCGCAGTTAACCGTAACTGGAGCTCACGCTGGTACGCTGACGATAAAGACTACGGCGCCATGCTGGCCGAAGACGTCCGCGTTCGCGAGTACCTGAAACGGAAACTGAAAAACGCATCCGTCGGTCGCGTCCTTATCGAGCGTCCTGCAAAAAATGCACGGATCACTGTATTTTCTGCGCGTCCCGGTGTTGTCATCGGCAAACGCGGCGAAGATATCGAGAGCCTGAAGTCAGACCTGCAGCGCCTGATGGGCGTGCCGGTTCACGTTAATATCGAAGAAATTCGCAAGCCTGAAACCGATGCTCAGCTGATCGCTGATTCTATCGCTCAGCAGCTGGAAAAACGGATCATGTTCCGTCGCGCCATGAAACGCGCGATGCAGAACGCCATGCGCCTGGGTGCGCAGGGTATCAAGATCATGTCCGCCGGCCGTCTGAATGGTATCGAAATTGCCCGTACCGAATGGTATCGTGAAGGTCGTGTGCCTCTGCACACCCTGCGCGCCATCATCGATTACGGCACCTCTGAAGCACAGACTACCTACGGTATTATTGGTATCAAAGTCTGGGTCTACAAAGGCGATCTGCTGCCAAACGGCGAAATGCCTGCTGAAGTGGCCGCTGCTCCTCGTGAAGATGAGCGTCGTCCACGTCGTCCTCGCGGTGACCGTCCTGATGGACAGCGTCGTCCAGGCGGCCGTGGTCGCAGCAGTGGTCGCAAAGCAGGTGATGCTGCAGCGCCAGCCGCAGCAACTGCGACAGAAGGAGAATAATTATGTTGTCACCAGCACGCAGGAAATACCGTAAAGAGCAGAAAGGCCGCAATACCGGTCTGGCTACTCGCGGTACCAATGTAAACTTTGGCGACTTCGGTCTGAAAGCTACTGGTCGCGGTCGTCTGACGGCTCGCCAGATTGAGGCAGCCCGTCGTGCCATGACCCGTCACATCAAACGTGGCGGTCGTATCTGGATCCGAATTTTCCCAGACAAGCCGATCTCTCAGAAACCTGCTGAGGTCCGTATGGGTAATGGTAAAGGTAACCCGGAGTACTGGGTAGCCGAGATCCAGCCTGGTAAAGTATTGTACGAAATGGACGGCGTCAGCGAAGAGCTGGCACGTGAAGCGTTCCGTCTGGCAGCTGCCAAGCTGCCAATCGCGACAACGTTTGTCACACGTCACTTCGGCGCTTAAGGAGAGATTCATGAAAGCAAGTGAACTCCGTTCGAAAGAGACGACAGAGCTGTCCACAGAGCTCGAAAGCCTGTTGAGGGCACAATTTAGCCTGCGTATGCAGCGCGCCACTCAGCAGCTGTCCAACACTAGTCAGTTATTGAAAGTGCGTCGCGACATCGCGCGTGTACGCACCGTCATGACTGAAAAAGCTGCAGGTAAGTAATATGAGCGAAACAACGCAAACGACACCCGCAAAGCGTCAGCGTACCCTGATCGGTAAAGTGGTTAGCAACAAGATGGACAAATCCGTTGTCGTTCTGGTAGAACGTCGCGTGAAGCACCCCATCTACGGCAAAATCGTGGTCCGTTCAAACAAGTACAAAGCGCATGACGAATCCAATGAGATCAACGAAGGCGACACAGTAGAAATTGCTGAAGGTCGTCCTATTTCACGCAGCAAATCGTGGAGTGTCGTTCGTCTTATTGAGGCCGCACGCGTCATCTGATGCTTCGCCGGCGTTAGCCAAGTCACGGGCCTGTGCACTTTGCAGGCTTGCGACGGCACAGATTGCCGGCATGCGAAGAAGAAGTACCAAAGCCACCCTTTTGAAGGGTGGCTTTTTTGTGCGCATAGCCAACAGATCACGCCTGGATCAGCGGGTTTTGTCGGGGTAAACCCCGGCCTAAACGCAGGGTACCGGGCCTGCATGTCGATTTATCGTGTTGCTGGTGGCGTTGTTTGACTACAATCAATCTATTTTTATCAAAGGAGATGGCATGCGTCTGATTCTACTCCCGGCAGCTCTGCTCAGCATGGTTCTGGCAGGTTGTGCTACCGGTTCAGCGGACGGCAACAAAGATGGCGACAATCTTAGCCGCACTCAGCAGTCTGTTTATATCTGCAAGGGCAAAAGGCAACTAGGGGTGGCCTATGAGTTTGTCAACGACAAGGCAACCAAAGTAATTGTGAGCGACAAGCACCGGACCTATGAACTGACGCGTGCAGACCAGACTGATGGCGACGCTACGGCGTTTACCAACGGGACGGTCACCTGGATTGCCAGCGGTGAAGTCACCCAGCAGTCTGTCAACACCCATCAGGGCAGTCGTCTGCTCAAGGTGGGACGCAACGGCCGGGCGACGGCCGTCGCCAGCGATTGCAACCCGGGCTGAAATAGGCCCTGGGCTTCAGTACATCACGCCAGTTCTTTTTCAGGAGTGGCGTTTTTATTTGACCGTGATGCTGTCCAGCAGGTTGCCGGTCAACATAGCCACCACTCAAGACGCATTGACCGTCGTGCCGGTTGAGAGATGGTCCGCCAGGGCACGCCATAATGCGATCCACTGAAGGCAATTTAAAGAATCAATTACTGCATAATCATTCAAGTAACAAGGATGTTCCATGGCGTCACTAACCGTAGCGATGAAAGGACTGGCCACCCTAACCCGGGACTTACAGCATCTTGGTATCAAACCGGGCGAACGGATCGACTTTGAAAAGATGCCGGGCGGTGAGCTTCGGGTCAGAGCGGCGCGTCCTGCAGGCACGATTGAAAATTTCATTGGGCGGCATGCGGGCAAAGTCAAAAAACCAATGACTATCGAGGAAATGAACGAGCTTGCCGCCGCTGGGCCGACAGATAAGCGGCAATCGGCTACAGGTGGCGGTTGCAGGGTGGCCAATCGTATAGAATAAATCTTCTGTCATTTTCCGCGATCGCCCCTTTTTCATGTCTGAATCCTTTATCTCCCAATTGCCGGCCGAGTTGAACGTGCTGACTGACCCCGCCTCGCTCGCACGATACGGCAGCGACGCCAGCGGTGTGCACGCCGGCACCCCGCTACTGGTGGCGCGACCTGCTACAGTCGAGCAGGTGGCCGCACTGGTTGCCCTGTGCGCCAGGCACAATAAGAAAATCACCATCGCAGGCGGCGGCAGCGGGTTGGCCGGCGGCGCGGCGCCCGACGAGGGCGATGTCGTTATTTCGCTCGAACTGCTGAACCAGATTGAAGACATCGATGAAGCGGGCGGTACAGCGCTGGTGCAGGCGGGCGTTGTGCTGGAAACCTTGTGTGCGGCGGTGGAAGAAAAAGGCTGGTATTTTCCGCTGGACCTTGGCGCGCGCGGCTCCTGTCAGATCGGAGGTAACGTGGCAACCAATGCCGGTGGCAATCGGGTCCTGCGTTATGGCACCACCCGGCAGCTTGTGCTGGGCCTGGAGGTCGTGCTGCCAGATGGCACCATCATGACCATGCTGGATCGTACCCTTAAAAACAATACCGGGCTGGATTTGAAGCAGCTTTTCATCGGCACCGAGGGCACGCTGGGCATTATCACACGTGTGGTTGTGCGCCTGTTCCCTCGTCCGCAGACCAGGCGCTCGGCCCTGGTCGGGCTGGCTTCGTTCACGCAGATCGCGCCCTTGCTGAAGGCGGCGCGCAGCGCGCTGCCCGAGTTGTCCAGTTTTGAAGTGATGTGGGCAGACTATGTTGCCCAGGCTGCAAGGGTCACCGGCAGGGCGATTCCCTTTGATGGCGCATGGCCGCTTACTGTACTGCTCGAAACAGAAGGCGCCGATACACCCATGTTCCATGCCGGTTTCGATGCCTTCCTGGAGTCCATGCTTGAGAACGGCGCCGCGCAGGATGCCATCGTGCCCCAAAACCTAGACCATGCCGCAGATCTATGGGCGATCCGCGATGGTATCGGCGAGCTATTCACGTCGCTGCGGCCATTCGTGGCCTTCGATATAGGTATTCCCCTAAAGGATATGGGTGCTTTCATAGAACAGGCCATGGCCGAGATCACCCAGCGCTGGCCACAGGCCTCTAACCTGCTTTTCGGTCATCTGGGCGATGGTAATTTACATTTGACGACCGGCCATCTGCAACCGGCCGATATTGTACCGGTAGAAGAGGCGGTGTACGCACTTACCGGCAGGTTCGATGGCAGCATTTCGGCCGAGCATGGCATCGGTCGCTTGAAAAAACCGTTTCTTCATTACAGTCGTGATGATACCCAGCAGCAGGTGATGCGCCGCATCCGTGACGCACTGAATCCGCAAGGTGTACTGAACGCGGCACGCATTCTTGATTGATATTTTTTGCTATTTTAAAAAAGGCCACACGTCATGGCATATAGCCCCGCTACCCCTGTTTCCAGCGTTGCACCCCGGCATCTTTGCCAGGCGGCGCGCGCCGCATTTGCTGCCCGTTTCGGCGAGCGCTTCACCACCGGCGCAGCCGTTCGCGATCATCACGCACGTGATGAATCGGCGTACCCGCCAGTGCAGCCCGATGGGGTGTTGTTTGCCAGGGACACAGACGATGTGGTCGCCGCAGTCAGGCTGTGCACCCAGTACAATGTACCGCTTATTCCATTTGGCATTGGCTCATCCATTGAGGGTCATGTGCTGCCCATTGAAGGCGGCATCACGATTGATTTTCGCGACATGAATCAGGTGCTGGCCATTCAGCCGGAAGATTTCACCGTGACGGTGCAGCCGGGGGTGATTCGTACACAGTTAAATGATGAGATTCGCCATACCGGCCTGTTCTTTCCCATCGACCCGGGTGCGCATGCATCCATCGGCGGCATGACGGCGACTCGCGCTTCCGGAACCAACGCGGTGCGCTACGGGACCATGCGTGACAATGTACTGTCGCTCAAGGTGGTCACGGCAACGGGCGAGGTCATCCGTACCAGCAGTCGCGCCCGCAAATCGTCAGCGGGCTATGATCTGACACATTTATATGTAGGCAGCGAAGGCACGCTGGGCGTGATTGTGGAAATTACCCTGCGTGTGTATCCGCTACCCGAGGCGGTGACTGCGGCAGTGTGCTCGTTCCCGACGCTGCGCCATGCCGTGCAGGCAGTGACCGAGATTATGCAAAGCGGTGTGCCCATTGCCCGTGTCGAGTTCATGGATGAGCGTGCCGTGTGCGCCGTCAATGCCTACAGTAAAACCGCACTGGCGGAACAGCCGCTGCTGCTGTTCGAATTTCACGGATCGCCCGCAGGCATTGCCGAACAGGCCGTGATCGTGCAGGAACTGACCGCCGGGCAGGGTGGCACGGCGTTCCAGTGGGCTGAAAAACCCGAGGAGCGCACGGTATTGTGGACCGCCCGCCACAATTATTATTTCGCCTGCCTGCAGCAACGGCCTGGAGGGCGGGCCATCACCACCGATGTGTGCGTGCCCATTTCCCGCCTGGCCGACTGCGTTACCGACACCGCGGCCGATCTGCAAAGCCTGTCCTTTCCCTGGTCGATTGTCGGCCATGTGGGTGATGGCAATTTCCATGTGGTCATGATGATTGATGCCGATGATGAACAGGAATGGCATCAGGCAGAAGACATCAACAACCGCCTGGTGCTGCGCGCCATACAAATGGATGGCACCTGCACCGGCGAGCACGGCGTGGGCATTCACAAGATGGGTTTTCTGAAAGCAGAACATGGAGAAGTCGCGCTGCAACTGATGCGCAGCATCAAGCATGCTTATGACCCAAACAATATCTTCAATCCGGGCAAAATCGTCAGTTGGTCGGCGACAGCGGGACAATGACGAATGTGATCGCACGCGCCGTGCAAAGCGAGCAGGTGCAAGTGATGTCGCAACAAAACAAAGGCATGCAGTAGTCTGGTTTTCTGTTCATTTGTGATAAGCTGATCGCCGCTACTGCATGGTGTCATGCGCCCGAAAGTGCTGCAGGTACCCGTCGGAACAGCACATGCGTGGGCGCAATAACAGGAGAAGAAGACAAAATGGTTTCGCGTTATCTTGCTGCAGACTGGGGTTCAACCAATCTGCGTCTGTGGCTGGTTGAGGACGGCGTTGCCGTGAAAAGTGCGGCATCGCCTTTCGGGATCACGCGGATGCAGAACCAGTCGTTTCCCGCTGTGCTGCAGGGCCTGCTGCAGCAAATGCAGATTGCGCAGGCCGACGTTTCACGCGTCTACATTGCCGGCATGGCGGGCAGCAACGTGGGTTGGCAACAGGCAAACTATCTGCCCTGCCCGGTATCGCTCAATACCCTGGGCACAAGCCTGACGGCAGTTGATCCTGGCTGGCCTGCCCAGGCTGGCATTATTCCTGGCGTGTGCGTGCCCGGCCCGGCTGGCGCCGACGTGATGCGCGGCGAGGAAACCCAGTTGCTGGGCGCGCTGCAAGACACGGCTTCAGCCCTGTTCATACTACCAGGCACACACAGCAAATGGGCGCGTGTTCACCACGATGTCATCCACAGCTTTACGACGGTCATGACCGGGGAGCTGTTTGACGTATTGCGCCACCATTCCCTGCTGGGGCGTGGTTTGCCGGCGGCGACGCCACACCCCGAATCGTTTGATCACGGCGTACTGGCCGGGCTGGCCGCCAGCGATACCATGACCGAACTGTTTAGCGTCAGGGCGCGCAATATTTTGGGTCATCTGCCTGCCCAGCAGGTTGATGACTACCTCTCGGGGCTGCTGATCGGCTCCGAAGTGCGCGATATGCGCCAGCGTTTCGAGGTCTCGACCGATACGCCGGTCACGCTGGTGGGTAGCGGCTCGCTTTTCACGCGTTATGATCGCGCCCTGCATCTGGCCGGTATTGCGTTTACCACCCAGGATGCCGATACGGCCATTTTGAACGGAATAAGGAAAATACATGACTCCCTGGACACCTGAGTTGCCGCTGATCGCCATTTTGCGCGGCATCGGTCCCGATGAAGTGCTCGATCACGTGCAGGTGCTGCATGAGGCCGGGTTTGACGCCATTGAAATTCCCACCAACTCGCCAGACTGGCAGGTGAGTGTTCAGCGGGTGAGCCAGACTTTTGACGCGAGCGTGATGACCGGGGCCGGAACGGTCCTGACATCGGAACATCTGGCGCAACTGTCTGCGGCCGGCGGCAGGCTGATGGTGACACCCAATACCAATCCGGTGCTGATTGCCGAGGCCGTCAACACTTACGGTTTTCAGGTCTGCGCCGGATTTGCCACCGCCAGCGAGGCCTTTGCCGCCTTGCAGGCAGGCGCTCAGGCGCTCAAGCTGTTTCCGTCCAGCGTGTTCGGACCGGATTACGTCAAGGCGCTCAAGGCTGTTTTACCACCACAAGTGCCGCTGTATGCGGTAGGCGGCATCAATCCCGGAAACCTGGCCAGCTATCTGGATGCCGGTTGCGTTGGTGCCGGACTGGGATCCGATCTGTATCGACCCGGACAGCAGGTGGCGGTAACGCGTGAGCGTGCGCAGCGCTTTGTACAGGCATGGCAGGCTGCGCGACCGCCGGCGCATTGAACGGGCAGCACCCAAGGCGCGTAGCGCGGTAACGGCCTTTTGCAACAGGACAGGGGTCTTCGCACGATTGCTGTTGGGCTCAAAGCGAACAGTCCAGCGAGATGCATGTTGCGATCGTTGACCGTTAGCAAAGTTGGCGACGTGATGCTGAAAGGGTCCGCAGCTGCATAAAACCGTGACCGTGGCAGGCGTCCGGGTATAACAAGCGTTTTGCTATCGCCCGGCAACAAGTGCTGGCCGGACCGATACACAATCAGAAAACAGAGACAATGACTGGAGAATAGAGACATGGCGACATTTGATGTGGCGCTGTTTGGGGAAATGATGGTACTGCTGGTGGCAGCCGATCCGGGGCCGCTGGAACAGGTGCATGCCTTTCACAAAATGACGGCGGGCGCCGAAACCAATGTGGGCATTGCGCTGGCACGCCTGGGCGCAAAGGTGGCCTGGGCCAGCCGGCTGGGTGACGATACCATGGGCAAGTATCTGAAAAATGTCATGCAGCAGGAAGCCATCGATTGCTCGCGGGTGCTGATGGTGCCGCGTGAACGCACTGGCTTTATGCTCAAGGGCAAAGTGATCGAGGGCGACCCGCCAATTGAATATTATCGTTCGGGCTCTGCCGCCAGCGCCATGACGGCAGATGATCTGGATCCAGACTGGTTGGCCCAGGCCCGCCATTTGCACGTTACCGGCATTTTCCCGGCCCTGAATGCCGGCACCTATGCGCTCACCGTCGCCGCCATGCAGCACATGCGTCGCGCGGGCGGCACGGTTTCCTTTGACCCCAATCTGCGCCCGGCCTTATGGGGGTCCGCTGATCTGATGCGCTCGCGCCTTAATGAGCTGGCCGGCCTGGCCGACTGGGTGCTGCCCGGTCTGGAAGAGGGCCGTATTCTCACCGGCGCTGACAATGAAGAGGGAATCGCGGCGTTTTATCAGGGTCTGGGCGCACAGGCCGTTATCGTCAAGCTGGGCGCCGGCGGCGCGTTCGGACAGGCCGGGGACCGGCAGTTTCGGGTGCCGGGCTATCCTGTGGAAGAAGTCGTGGATACCGTCGGCGCCGGGGACGGGTTTGCCGCCGGCCTGATCAGCGGGCGGCTCGAAGGGCTGGACTGGCAGGCCAGCGTGCGCCGCGCCACTATCATCGGAGCGTGTGCTGTACAGGTCGCAGGCGATACGGAAGGCTATCCCGACCGTGCCAGGCTGGCCGAGCTGGGCGGCGGGTAAACGATCGGGTGTGATCAACCCGGTCTAGGCATACATTTATGGCCAAATTGGCCATATTAGCCATATTGGCCATATTTGATATAATAAGAGCTTAACAGCGTCACGCAGGAGTAAATCAATGAACTCGGGTGTTATCGCCAAAGGCAAATTTGCCGGGATAAAAATGGCACGGGCTAAAAAGGTACCGGCACAATTCAAGAGAAGGGTTAAAGCCGTTCCCGCTTCGGAATCTTTGCTGTCAAACCACCTTCAATCCCACAATGCCCTGAAAAAGAAACTTCAGTCAAAATCGGTGCACTTTATTGCGCAGAAAGATGAGGTTCTGACCATAGTCGATCTGGTGGATCGAATGGATTTTGGGTTTAAGAAAGCAGAAGACTTGGATTTTGCTTCCTCATCCGATGTCAAAAACAAATGGACATCTGTAATGAAGTCTGTCGCAGAGAACGGTATTCTGGCAATAAGGAATCGAAATGAGCCACAAGTCGTGATGATGGGTGCGGAGAACTTTGACAGTCTGGTAGCAGCGATCGACAACGAAAGGATGCTCATCGAGAGACAGAGAGCAGCCGTTTTGCACGACTTAAATGCAAAATTTGAACGTCAATTTTCGACCCTTCAATCTCCTGATCATCGCGAGAATGTGAATAACTTGCTTGATGCTTTTGGAAAATTCCCTAAACCAACTAAATTGGGGCCAGTAAGATAATGGTCCCCAAGCCCATTATTACTGTTTTGGCAGGCATTAACGGCGCAGGTAAATCATCGATTTTTGGCCCGTTATTGAAGGAATATGGAATCTTTACGTGGTACAACCCTGACCAGTACGCATCTGCACTGGCAAAAGAACTTCCCTCATCTGAAGCAAACGGATTGGCATGGCGGTTTGGGTTCGAGTCACTAAAGGCAAAAGTTAAAGCAGGTGAAAATTTCGCCTTCGAAACGACCCTGGGTGGGCGAACATATACAGATGAGCTTATAAAAGCGACTAAAACGCACGATGTCAACGTCCTTTATTGCGGCCTGGAATCTCCGGATCTGCATCTATCGCGTGTTGCTGATCGGGTACGAGCTGGTGGACATGATATTCCGGCCGAAAAAATTCGTGAAAGATGGATTAATTCTCCTAAAAATCTGATACGACTTTTGCCGTATATCAACGCTTTGCAGGTCTTTGATAATTCCGCGCCACTCCGTGGTCAATATATAGAACAAGTGCAGCGCGTTTTGTATATTAGAGACAAAACTCTTTGTTTTCCCAACGTTCAGAATATTGACGAAGTCAACTTAACGCCTGTTTGGGCCCGCCCCATTGTTATGGCGGCGATCGATTTATATGGATAGGGATCAATTGGCTTTAAGTGGACGCTTTGCCGCGACGTGGTGAGTACTGCAAGAGGCCATTATCGTCATCGATAGTTTTGTGTCGGTCGCAGGCGATACCAAGGCCACCCAGACCGTGCCAGGCTGGCGGAGCTGGACGCAGTGTGAAGCATCCCACACATTACGGTTTCTCCTGATTTCACCTCACTCGCACTTCTTGTATAACGTACGTTATTTTGTACAAACCATTTATATAAATGGGAGCAATTGCGGAACAATTGGGGAGCATTACCATGAGAATTACTTCCAGTGATGTCATTTCACTGTCCCAGGCACGGGCAAATCTGTCCGAACTGGCCGATCAAGTCAAGGGGGGCGCTGAGAAAATCATCACCAAAAATGGCGAAAGTTACGTAGCTATCATTGATACCCAGCGACTGGATTACTATCACCAACTGGAACGCGAGCGCATTCACTTGCTGCTTATTGATGATGCCGGCAAGGGGCTGATTGATGTCGCTACCGGGAAAGTGAAAGATGCTCAGTCTGCTTTGTCGGCGATCAAACGCCGTCGCACAGGAGCCGCAGGCTGACCGGTGCATATGGCAGAAACAGCTCGCTATACAGTCCGGCTGACAGCCCATTTTGAACGCAAGCTCGAACAAATTGAAGCGTTCCTGTGGAAAACCGAGGCACCCAAGGCATTTGACGCGCTTCTGGACGAACTGACAGACACCGTCATTCCAAATCTTGAGCGCTTTCCGCATATGGGGCGTATGTTCCGTGCTCGACCTGCACTCGCGGTTGAAGTAGTCAATGGTATAGAACGCCTGGACGCGCAATTTAACGACATGGCCAACGAAGGGGATCAGTTACGCCAATATGTCATGTCCACCTATTTGCTGCTGTATGCAACAATCAATACAGTCGTATACCTACTGTCTATGCGGCATCACCGTTAACCGTCTTTCGACTTTGCAACTCACTGGCCGTCCTGAAAACCAGGGCGTTTTTTTTTCATACCTAGGGTTTTCTACAGTTGCGGCATGTCATTCAGTGGTCTTACCATTGAACGCTAATTTGAAATCCACCGTTTCATCGGGTTATTTCAGATAAACGGCCCAGCCAAAAACAGAAAAAGCGAAAAGAGACAAGTGAAGTTCGAAGCCATCAAATCCCGCTCCGTGTCGGAACTGGTTGCCCAGCGATTGATCGATATGATCCGCAAGGGGCAACTGGTGGCCGGCCAGCAACTGCCGCCAGAGCGGGAGCTGGCGGTATTGTTCGATGTGGGCAGGCCTGCGGTACGTGAAGCCATCCGGGGACTGTCGCTGCTGGGTCTGGTCAAGATCCAGCAGGGCGAAGGCAACTTCATCAGCTCGCTAAACGTGGAAGACCTGATCGAGCCGCTCAGCCTGCTGATTGACCTGCATTTTGACCAGATCAACGAACTGTTCGATGCACGCAAGATTATCGAGGGCGGTATTACACGTCTGGCCTGCGAGCGGCTGACCGAAGCCGAAATAGAACGTCTGCGAGTCAATGTCGACGAAGCGCGCGCCGCGCTGGCCCGCAATGACCACGAAGCCATTCGCCATCTGGATATCGAACTGCATCAAACCATCATCAACGCCTGTGGCAATGTTTACCTGCAACGGGTGGCGCAAAGCATCAGTTTACTCAGCCGCAAGAGCCGTACCATCACAACCGTCATTCCGTCGATCCTGCAATCGACCTTTGATGACCACGAACATATTGTGCGGGCCCTGGCCGAACGCAATCCGGCCAAGGCTTCCGAAGCCATGTACCGGCACCTGGATCATGTGCAAAAGCACTACAACGACTATCAGCAAGCCGGCGCAACGACACCGGCACACACAAACCAACAGGAGTCAGTATGAAACTCATTCGTTATGGGGAAAGCAAGCAGGAAAAACCAGGCATCGTCGATAGCGATGGCCGTATCCGTGATCTGTCCGGCGTCATCAGCGATGTCGACGGCAGCACCATCACAGAAAGCGGCCTGGCGCGCCTGCGTGGTCTGGATATCTCGACCCTGCCTGTTGTCCAGGGCAATCCGCGTGTTGGCCCCTGCGTTGGCAACATCGGCAAATTCGTTTGTATCGGACTGAACTATTCGGACCATGCTGCTGAGTCTGGCCTGCCTGAGCCGTCTGAACCTGTGGTCTTTAACAAGTGGACCAGCGCCATTGTGGGACCCAATGATGACGTGGCCATTCCTCGCGGTTCGAAGAAAACCGACTGGGAGGTGGAGCTGGGCGTGGTGATCGGCAAGGAAGCGCGTTACATCAGCAAGGAAGAAGCGCTCTCGCATGTGGCCGGCTATTGCGTGATCAATGACGTATCGGAACGGGAATACCAGATCGAGCGTGGTGGCACATGGGACAAGGGCAAGGGTTGCGACACATTTGGTCCTATCGGCCCCTGGCTGGTGACGGCAGACGAGGTGCCTGATCCGCAGGCACTGAATCTGTGGCTGGAAGTAGACGGCAAACGCTATCAGGACGGCACCACTGCCAAAATGATTTTTGATGTTGCCACGATCATTTCATATCTGAGCAATTTCATGAGTCTGCAGCCAGGCGATGTGATTTCCACAGGCACGCCACCCGGCGTTGGCATGGGTGTCAAGCCTGAACCTGTTTACCTGAAGGCCGGCCAGACCATGCGTCTGGGCATCGAAGGCCTGGGTGAACAGACACAGAAAGTGGTGCAGGCCTAAGGCTGGCACAAGCGCGGCGCGAAGGAGGCGCCGCGTTGCTTTAACCTGAATGTCGCTTGCGATATTCAGGTGCGCGATGAAGTCAGGCATCTGACCACCTCAAACAAGGTCGGTGCGATGCCAGGCAGCAGTGACAGATGTATAAAAACAGAACTGGCCGTCACGCAATCCGTGTGTACGGACACCAAATCTCAGGAACCCGGCTGCGCCGGGGTTGCCTGTAAACGGAGACAGACATGAACAAACGCAATATGCTCAAAGGGTTGCTGGGATTGACGTTGGCAGTGGGCGCAGGCATGGCTCACGCTGCCTACCCGGAGCGTCCCATCACCATGATCGTGCCTTGGGGCGCCGGTGGCGGCACAGACGCCACGGCACGCATGATCGCGACCCTGCTGGAAAAAGAACTGGACAACCCGGTCAATGTGGTCAACCGCACCGGCGGCAATGGCGTGGTGGGGCATATGGCCATTTCCAAAGGCAAGCCAGATGGTTACACGCTGGGCATGCTCACGGTGGAAATTGCCACCATGAAACATTTGGGCCTGACAACCATTACGACGGCTGACTACACGCCACTGGCCCTGATGAACGAGGACCCGGCCGGCGTGACCGTAAGCGCCACATCCGAATATAAAGACATGAAAGGGCTGATGGAGGCCATCAAGGCCAATCCCGGCAAACTGAAAGCGTCCGGTACCGGACAGGGTGGCATCTGGCATATCGCCATTGCCGGCCTGGTAAATAAAGCCGGCCTGCCAGCCAATTCGGTTCCTTTTGTGCCTTCCAACGGTTCGGCGCCTGCCATGCTGGAACTTGTTGCCGGCGGGATTGACATTGTTCCGACATCCTTGCCCGAAGCCCGCGCGATGATCGACGCCGGAAAAGCCAAGCCGCTGGCCATCATGGCCAAAGAGCGTTCACCCATGTACCCGGATGTGCCAACGTTGAAGGAAACGACCGGCAATGACTGGACCGTGGGCGTATGGCGTGGCATTGCCGGTCCCAAAGGGCTGCCTGATGATGTAACCGCCAAGCTGGAAGCCGCACTCAAGAAAGTCAATGAGAGCAAGGAGTTTCGTGACTTCATGGCCAAGCGCGGTTTTGGTGTTGCCTTTGCCAGCGGCAAGGAATATGGCGATTACATGGCCAAGTCCACCGCTGATTTCGGCGAGGTGCTCAAAGCCATCGGGATGGCCAAATAAACTGATATGAACCGGGTGGTCGGTTCAGTGCGCCTTGTGCGCACCGGACCGCACTGCCGACCCTGTGGAAAATTCCCATGAAGATCAGTGATACCCTTTCCGGCATTATTATCGGCATTTTTGCCATTATCGTTTTTGTAATGGCGCTGTCGTTTCCCCCGACACCCGGCCAGGAGTTTGGCTCGGGACTGTTTCCCCGGCTAATTGCGATCGGCCTGCTTATTTGCGGCGTCTGCCTGATCGTGCAGAGCAGACGCCGCAGGGACAACCAGCAGTGGTTGGCCTGGCCCGGCCTGAACACGGTGGCGCTCTTGCGTTTTTGCATGATTCCGGCTGTGCTCATTTTCTATTTTCTGACTGCTGACTTCCTGGGATTTTTTATTTCATCCGGCATTATTCTGATGATCACCTTCCTGGTGTTTGGCGTCAAGCCCGTGCGCGGCCTGATTCTGACCGTGATCAGCGTGCTGGTCATCCACTTCTCCTTCTACAACATTCTGCAAGTCCCGCTACCCTGGGGATTGCTTGAACCCTTCGCGTGGTGACCCTATGTTCATGAGTAATTTTACTGCTGCACTGGGTCAGGTGACCGATCCGTTTGTGCTGGGCGTTATCCTGGTGGCGGCGATTTTCGGCCTTTTCGTGGGCGCCATCCCTGGTCTGAGCGCCACCATGGCCGTGGCCCTGCTGGTGCCGGTGACCTTTTTCATGGATGCCGTCCCTGCCATTGCCATGATGGTCACCTCTACCGCCATGGCCATCACCTCGGGCGATGTACCCGGATGTCTGCTGCGGATTCCCGGTACGCCATCGTCGGCGGCCTACACGGACGAAGCCTACAATATGACTCGCAAGGGCCTGGCGGACCAGGCTCTGGGCGCCAGCATCGTGTTCTCTTTTGTGGGTGGCCTGTTCGGCACAATCGTGCTGATTACCTGTGCCCCCATGCTGGCCAACTTTGCCTTGAATTTTTCTTCGTATGAATTTTTCTGGCTTGTTGTGCTGGGCCTGTCCTGCTCCATTGTGATTACGCCGGCCAGCCAGCTCAAGGGTTTCGTTTCTCTGCTGATCGGTCTGTTACTCGCCTGCGTGGGTATGAATAATCCGGCGGCGTATCCGCGGTTTACTTTCGGTAATGAAGATCTAATGAATGGCGTAACGCTGCTGCCGATGATGGTGGGCATGTTCGCCATTGCCGAAGTGCTGCGTTATGCCGTCAATTCCGAGGACAAACTGGGCGAAGTCAAAGCGCAGATCGGCAATATTTTCACCGGTATGTGGACGCTGACCAAAAAATACCCGGTTTCCATTTTACGTGGGAGTGTGCTGGGTACGATTGTGGGCGCATTGCCTGGCGCCGGTGCCGACATTGCGGCCTGGATGTCCTATGGGATGAGCAAGAAATTTTCCAAAGAACCGGAAAAATTCGGCACCGGGCATGTGGAAGGCATTGTCGAGGCCGGTGCATCGAATAACTCCGCGCTGGCCGGCGCCTGGATTCCTGCGCTGGTTTTCGGGATTCCGGGAGATTCCATCACCGCGATCGTGGTGGGTGTGCTGTACATGAAAAACCTCACACCGGGGCCCATGATTTTTACCAATAATGCAGTTGAAATGTATTCGATTTTCCTGGTGTTCATTATTGCCAATATCCTGATGCTGCCGCTGGGCTATGCGCTGGTCAAAATTGCCAGAAACGTGTTGCAGGTGCCGCGCTCCCTGCTGATGCCTATCATATTACTGTTCAGTATCGTGGGTACGTTCGCGATCAACAATAGCCCGTTCGATGTGATCATCATGATGCTTATGGGTCTGCTGGCTTATGTCATGGAAGAAAATGAATTTCCCATCGCGCCGGCGGTGCTGGGCGTGGTGCTGGGCGGTATGCTCGAAGAAAACTTTATTTCATCCATGATTAAGGCTGACGGCGACTTCTCCATGTTCTTCAGCCGGCCCATCGCCGCCATTCTGGGCGTGGTGGCCATCCTGATCTGGACTATTCCCATTATCAAACTGTTCTTCGGCAAACCCAAGCCACCAGCCGGCGGCAACGGGGATCCGGTGACCAAACCAGGAATCACGACATGAACCAGACTGCCAACCTCGCTGTGCAACCGGCCGGCGAGCGATATGACGCCGAGGCATTGCGCGAGTTTGCGCGTGCGCTGCTGGTGGCCGCAGGCACCTCGGACGACATTGCACGCAATGTATCGGATGTGCTGCTCGACGGGGATCTGCTGGGCCATACCACCCACGGCCTGGCGCTGCTCAATCCTTACCTGCAGCAGATCGAACAGGGCAAGATGAGCACGCAAGGCAGCGCCGATATTATCTCCGACAAAGGGGCATCGTTGCTGCTGGACGGACGGCGGCTGCCGGGGCCGTGGCTGGTGAATCAGGCCATAGACATGCTGCTGCCGCGTGCGCGGCAATACGGCACGGCAACAGCTGTGATCCGCCAAAGTCATCACATTGCCTGCCTGGCCAGCTACCTGCTGCGGGCGGTTCGCGAAAATATGCTGATTGTGCTTAGCTGCTCCGATCCTTCGGGGCAGAGCGTTGCGCCGTTTGGCGGCACCCGCGCTGTCTTCACACCCAATCCGATTGCTATCGGCATACCGTCGGCATCGCCCTTTCTGGTTGATATTTCTGCCTCGATTACTACCAATGGCATGAGCGGTCGGCTGGCCAAAGAAGGCAAACAATTCGAGGAAGAATGGCTGATTGACAGCACTGGTAAGCCCACGCGCGATCCCGCTGTGCTGTCGCAAGAGCCGCCAGGCACCATCCTGCCGCTGGGCGGCCTGTCGGTAGGGCACAAGGGCTTTGGGCTGGCGCTGCTGATTGAGGCGCTGACCGGCGGCCTGGCTGGTCATGGCCGGGCCGACAACGTTCAGGGCTGGGGCGCCACTGTTTTCGTCAGTCTGTATGACCCCGCCGCTTTCGGTGGCAACGACGCGTTCCTGCGCCAAATGGACTGGATTGCCGACGCCTGCCGCAACAACCCGCCTCGCGAAGGCTTTGACAATGTGCGCATGCCCGGGGATCGGGGCCTGGCATTGTACGAGCAGCAGAAGAAAAACGGCGTTCTCTTGCACCCGTCGATTACGCCACTGCTGCAGGAATCTGCGCAAACCTATGGCATCGGCATGCCGGCCACACTTTAATTTACGACAAGGATAGATAATGAGTCAGAACAGTTTACAGAACCGGGTAGCCGTCATTACGGGCGGTGCACGCGGTATTGGCCTGGCTGCCGCAAAACGCATGCTGGAGTCGGGCGCGTCGGTCGCGCTTTGGGACCTGGATGCCGATCGGCTGGCACAAACGCGCCAGCAGCTGGAGCCACTGGGCAAGGTGACTGCGCATGCACTGGACCTGACCGATCTGGCCGCGGTGGAAAACGCAGCGGCCGATACCTTGCGGCAACATGGCAAGGTCGATATTCTGGTGAACAACGCCGGCATTACCGGCGGCAACGGCGTGACCTGGGAACTGGATCCTGCCGTATGGCAACAGGTGGTGCAGACCAATCTGATGGCCCCTTACTATACTTGCCGCGTACTGGTGCCTGCCATGCTGAAAAACGGCTATGGCCGCATTGTCAATATCGCTTCGATTGCCGGTAAAGAGGGCAATCCGAATGCATCACATTACAGTGCCTCCAAGGCCGGTCTGATCGGACTGACCAAATCGCTGGGCAAGGAATTGGCAGAACGCAATATTCTGGTCAACGCCATTACTCCCGCGGCGGCTAAGACTGAAATTTTCGATTCGATGTCGCAGGAACATATTGACTATATGTTGTCCCGGATTCCCATGAAGCGGTTTCTTGCCGTGGACGAGGCTGCCTCCATGATCTGCTGGCTGGCTTCGGAAGAATGTGCATTCAGTACAGGCGCCGTATTCGATTTGTCAGGCGGGCGGGCAACCTATTGACGACACCATAGCGTCACAAACCCGTGCGATTGTGTCTCATACATGGGATGCAAAGCAGAAAAAATGATACATGCAGCCAGAAGCCGCATGGCATCTTAGTAAAAGGAGATATTCATGACGATACTGGAAAGTCCTGTTTTCCAATCGGTGGCTGCGATTACGCGAACGGTGGAAAAAACACTGACCTATGTACTCGGGCTTTGTGTGCTGGTAATGCTGCTGTTGGTGTTTGGCAATGTCGTGCTCAGGTATGGGTTTAACTCGGGCATCACCATTTCCGAAGAGGTTGCCCGGATGTCCTTCGTGTGGCTGATTTTCCTGGGCACTGTCATCGCGTTTCGCACCAAGCAACATCTTGGCGTGAACATGCTGCTGGACCGCCTGCCGGTCATGCTGCAGAAAATCATTCATATCCTGCGTCAGCTCATCATCATGTGGGTTCTCTGGTTGCTGATGCAAGGCGGCTGGGACCAGATGGTGATTGGCGTGAATACCGCCCTGCCGGTTACCGGCTGGTCGCAGGCCCTGTTCAGCGGCATGGTGTGGTTCAGCGCGGTCGCAATGTTTGTATTGGCCATCGGCGACATTGCCATTTCAATCATGACGCCGGCACAGCGCAGCTATCAGCACCGTTTCAGAACCGCGGTCGACACTGTCGATGATATGGAATAACACGAGTAACAGGAAACCAGAATGACCGTAACCATATTTCTTTCCGTACTGCTTGGCTTTATGGCATTTGGCATGCCAATCGCCTTCGCGCTGTTGCTCTCGGCCATTGGCCTGATGTTCTATCTGGACTTTTTTGATGTGCAGATTCTGGCCCAGAACATGCTGGCCGGCGCCGATAATTTTTCCTTGATGGCTGTCCCTCTGTTCATGCTGGCCGGCGAGGCCATGAATGCCGGCGGCATGTCACGTCGCATGGTGGCCCTCGCCAGCTCTATGGTGGGTCACGTGCATGGCGGGCTGGGCTATGTCGCGATTATGGCAAGTGTATTGCTGGCAGCGCTTTCCGGTTCGGCGGTTGCCGATTCGGCAGCGCTGGCCGCCATGCTGGTGCCCATGCTGCGCAATCGTGGCTATGACCTGAAACAGTCCTGCGGCCTGATCGCTGCCGGCGGTATTATCGCTCCCATCATTCCGCCATCCATTTCGTTCATTATTTTCGGCGTGGCTACCAATATTTCGGTGACCAAACTGTTCATGGCCGGCATTGTGCCCGGGCTGCTGATGGGGCTGACCCTGGTCATGGTCTGGACATTCGTAGCGCGCCGCTCCACCAGCTTCAAGCCGTTTCCCAAGGAACCCTGGCCTGTCAGAAGGAAGGCGCTGCGTGAAGCAGGATGGGCGCTGGTGCTGCCCGTCATCATTATCGGCGGCCTGCGCTTTGGCATTTTCACACCGACCGAGGCGGCAGCTGTGGCGGCGGTCTATGCGCTGTTCGTAGGCATGGTCGTGTATCGCGAAATCAAACCAAGTGATCTGATGAAACTGCTGGTCAGTGCTGCCACAACCACCAGTGTGGTGATGTTCCTGGTGGCTGCCGCGCTGGTCACGTCCTATATGATCACGCTGGCCGATCTGCCCAAGGAGCTCATTGCATTGCTGGGCCCGCTGGTTGACTCGCCAACGCTTTTGATGATCGTGCTGGTGATTCTGCTTACGCTGGTGGGCACGGCCATGGATCTGACGCCGACGATTTTGATTCTGGCGCCGGTACTGATGCCGGTAGTCAAAGAAGCCGGGATTGACCCCACCTATTTCGGCGTGATTTTCATTATGGTCGGTTGCGCCGGCCTGTTGACGCCGCCCGTAGGAACCGTGCTGAATGTGGTCTGCGGTGTGGCCCGCATTCGCATGGAAGACATCATCAAGGGTGTTTGGCCGTATGTTGCTGCCTACACCCTGCTGATTTTGCTGCTTGTGATTTTCCCGCAGATTGTCACGGTACCGATGAACTGGTTCTATTGATCTGCAACTATACCTATATCCTGGAGATGAAAATGAAGACATTGAAAAAGACCGTTGTGGGCTTGACAGCAGCAGCGCTGCTGGGCATGGGTTCGGCGGCCGTATGGGCCAAGGACATCAAGCCACGCATTATCCGCTTTGGCTATGG
>Ga0160456_100206_pt1 | contig 37092 bp, 35 predicted proteins | sample HID1972K_E6MG_FD_108261 | JGI IMG/M metagenome (GOLD analysis project Ga0160456, IMG submission 108261) | Enriched pill bug-associated microbial communities from UW Madison campus, WI, USA - HID1972K_E6 MG | ecosystem: Host-associated > Arthropoda: Insects > Digestive system > Unclassified ... | reverse complement strand
TCTGCCTATTCCACCCGCTTTGGCGGCTCGGTAAAGGGTTTCAATGTCGAGGAATACCTGTCGGTCAAGGAAGCGCGCAAGCTCGACCTGTTCATTCAGTACGGTCTCGCTGCCGGCTTTCAAGCCGTGCGCAATGCAGGGCTCGAAGTAACCGACGCCAACCGTGAACGCATTGGCGTGGCCATGGGTTCGGGTATCGGCGGTCTGACCAACATCGAAGAAACCAGCCGTACTCTGCATGAGACGGGCCCGCGTCGAATCTCGCCATTCTTCGTGCCAGGCTCGATCATCAATATGATTTCCGGTTTCCTGTCCATCCATCTGGGCGCACAGGGACCTAACTACGCCATCGCCACTGCATGCACCACCGGTACGCACTGCATCGGCATGGCGGCGCGCAACATCATGTACGACGAAGCCGACGTGATGATTGCCGGTGGTGCTGAAATGGCCGCGTGCGGTCTGGGCATGGGCGGCTTCGGCGCGTCCCGTGCGCTGTCGACGCGCAACGATGAGCCGACTCGCGCCAGCCGTCCATGGGACAAGGGTCGTGACGGTTTCGTGCTGTCCGACGGTGCCGGTGCACTGGTTCTTGAAGAACTGGAACATGCCAAGGCACGCGGTGCGACCATTTATGCCGAACTGATCGGTTTCGGCACCAGCGGCGATGCGTTCCACATGACCTCGCCACCGGCCGACGGCGCCGGTGCAGCGCGCTGCATCACCAACGCCCTGCGCGATGCGAAGATCAACGTCGATCAAGTGCAGTACATCAATGCCCACGGTACCTCGACCCCGGCCGGCGACCTTGCCGAAGCCAATGCGATCAAGTCGGTGTTCGGTGAGCACGCCTACAAACTGGCAGTCAGCTCGACCAAGTCGATGACCGGTCACCTGCTGGGCGCGGCGGGCGCGGTGGAAGCAATCTTCAGCGTGCTGGCGATCAACAGCCAGGTGGCGCCACCGACCATCAACCTCGAAGAGCCGGACGAAGGCTGCGATCTCGATTTTGTGCCGCACACCGCGCGCAACATGGACATCGATGTCGTGCTGTCCAACTCCTTCGGTTTTGGCGGCACCAACGGCACCCTGGCGTTCCGTCGGTTCGCAGGCTGATGGACTGCTGGGTCGACGGTCAACCGGCTGACAGTCTGTCGCTGAAAGATCGCGGCCTGGCTTACGGCGATGGTCTGTTCGAGACCATCGCTGTGCGCAATGGTCAGCCGATCCTGCTGGATCGACACCTGAGGCGATTGGCCGATGGTTGTTCACGTCTGGCCATCGCGGCCGATATCGAGCTGATTCGCCAAGAGCTGCTGAGTTATGCGGCAGCGATGGGCGAGGGCGTGCTCAAGCTTATCCTCACCCGTGGCGACGGCTTGCGCGGTTATGCGCCCGACCCTGCCGCACCGGGTCGACGCATTCTGCAAGGCAATCCTCCTGCTGCTTATCCTGCTGTTCATGCCGAGCAGGGCGTGCGCCTGTTCCCGTGCAGCACGCGCCTGGCCAAACAGCCGTTACTCGCCGGACTCAAACACCTCAATCGCCTTGAACAGGTGCTCGCCCGCGCCGAATGGCAGGACAGCGAGCACGCCGAAGGCTTGATGCTCGATCAGGCCGGTCGAGTCATCGAAGGAGTGTTCAGCAATGTGTTTCTGGTGCGCGACGGTGTGTTGATCACGCCGGACTTGAAGCGCTGCGGCGTTGCCGGCGTGATGCGTGCCGAAATATTGTTTCAGGCCGAGTCTTTGGCCATCCCCACACAAATCGCCGACATCAGCCTCGAACAGCTGCAATGGGCCGATGAAGTGTTTCTCTGCAACAGCGTTTATGGCGTCTGGCCGGTACGCGCCTACGCTGCACTGAGCTGGCCGGTTGGCCCGCTCACCCGTAAACTGCAAACCATTGCCCGCGCCCTACTGGATGCCTGATTAGTGAGACGTAAACTTTTGCTGCTGCTGGAAACCGGACTGGTTCTGGCAGGGCTGTTGCTGGGCGCCAGCGCCTGGATGATTCACTCCGCGCTGGAACAGCCCCTGAACATCACGCAGGAAGAACTGCTGGATGTGCCGAAAGGCTCGACACCGACCCGTACTTTTCTTGGACTCGAAACCGATGGCGTCATCAAGGACGCGTTCTGGTTGCGGGTCTATTGGCGCTTCAACCTCGCGGGTACACCGATCCACAGCGGCGAATACCGCATGCAGCCGGGCATGACCGTCAACGGTCTGATCGACTCGTGGAAACGTGGCGACGTGGTTCAGTACAGCCTGACCCTGGTGGAAGGCTGGAACTTCCATCAAGTGCGCGCCGCATTGGCCAAGGACGAGAAAATCGAACAGACCCTGAACGGTTTGAGCGACAGCGACGTCATGGCGAAGATTGGTCATAAAGGTCTGTTCCCGGAAGGCCGTTTCTTCCCCGATACCTACCGCTTCGTGCGTGGCATGTCTGATGCCGAGTTGCTGAAGAAAGCCTTTGATCGCCTCGACGAAGTCCTGGCGAAAGAGTGGGCAAGCCGTTCTGCCGATGTGCCGTACACCGAGCCTTATCAAGCGCTGATCATGGCCTCGCTGGTCGAGAAAGAGACCGGCGTACCCCAGGAGCGCGGGCAGATTGCTGGCGTCTTCGTGCGTCGAATGGCCTTGGGCATGCAGTTGCAGACCGATCCGACAGTCATCTATGGCCTGGGCGATCGCTACACCGGCAAGTTGACCCGTGCGCACTTGAAAGAGCCGACGGCGTATAACACGTATGTGATTCCCGGCCTGCCGCCGACACCGATTGCGATGGTCGGGCGTGAAGCGATTCATGCGGCGCTGAATCCGGTCGAAGGTACCAGCCTGTATTTCGTTGCCCGTGGGGACGGCAGCCATGTCTTCTCTGATGATCTGGATGCGCATAACAATGCGGTGCGTGAATATCAGCTCAAGCGCCGCGCGGATTACCGTTCCAGCCCGGCGCCTGCATTGACGCCTGAAGCGGCCCCGGCGACGGAAGAAGCGCTTCCAGGTGCATCACCGGATACGGCGCCGGAAGCGTTGCCGCAGGTTCCAGCTCAGGAGCCTGCGCCGACCCCGGCACCGGAAGCCGCCGCCCCACAAAACACGCAATGACTTTGATTAAGGACTGCCTGTGACTGGCTTGTTTATTACGCTGGAAGGCCCGGAAGGCGCCGGCAAAAGCACCAACCGCGAATACCTCGCCGAGCGCCTGCGCGCCGCCGGTATCGAGGTGGTGTTGACCCGTGAGCCCGGCGGCACGCCGCTGGCCGAGCGAATTCGCGAGGTGTTGTTGGCGCCAGCTGACGAAGTCATGACCCCGGATGCCGAATTGCTGCTGGTATTCGCCGCACGCGCCCAGCACCTGGCCGAGGTGATCCGCCCGGCACTGGTGCGTGGCGCCGTGGTGCTGTGCGATCGCTTCACCGATTCGACTTACGCCTATCAGGGCGGTGGTCGCGGTTTGTCGCTGGAGCGCATCGCCACGCTGGAAACCTTTGTGCAAGGCGATCTGCGCCCGGACCTGACGCTGATTTTCGATCTGCCGGTGGAAATCGGCCTGGCCCGCGCCAGTGCCCGTGGCCGTCTGGATCGTTTCGAGCTGGAAGGCCGGGCGTTTTTCGAGGCAGTGCGCAATGCGTTTCTCAAACGCGCCGAAGCCGATCCTGCGCGCTATGTGCGCATTGACGCCGGTCAGCCGTTGGCCAAGGTACAGCAATCGCTGGATACCCTGATTCCGAATCTGCTGGAGCTGGCCCGTGGCTGAGGCCTATCCATGGCAGGACAGTCTCTGGCAGCAACTGGCCGGGCGTAAGCAGCACGCGCACGCCTATCTGCTGCACGGCCCGGCAGGCATCGGCAAGCGTGCGCTGGCCGAACGTTTGATGGCGAGCCTGCTTTGCCAGCGGCCGACGCCGGAAGCCTGCGGCGAGTGCAAATCCTGCCTGCTGCTCAAGGCTGGCAGCCACCCTGACAATTACATCCTCGAACCGGAAGAAGCCGACAAGGCCATCAAGGTCGATCAGGTGCGTGATCTGGTCAGCTTCGTGGTGCAGACCGCGCAACTGGGCGGGCGCAAAGTGGTGCTGATCGAGCCGGTCGAGTCGATGAATATCAACGCCGCCAACGCCTTGCTGAAAAGCCTTGAAGAGCCGTCCGGCGATACGGTTTTGCTGTTGGTCAGCCATCAGACCAGCCGTTTGCTGCCGACGATCAAGAGCCGCTGCGTACAGCAGGCCTGTCCGTTGCCGGGCGAGGCGATGAGCTTGCAATGGCTGGCTCAGGCTTTGCCGGATTGCTCCGAAGACGAACGTGTCGAACTGCTGACGCTGGCCGCCGGATCGCCGCTGATGGCGGTCAGTCTGCAGTCGCAGGGTGTGCGCGAACAGCGCGCGCAAGTGGTCGAGGGCGTGAAGAAGTTGCTCAAGCAACAGCAATCGCCGACACAACTGGCCGAAGAATGGAAAAGCATTCCGATGCTGCGGCTGTTCGACTGGTTCTGTGATTGGTCGAGCCTGATCCTGCGCTATCAATTGACGCAGGATGAAGCGGGTCTCGGTCTGACCGATATGCGTAAAGTCGTGCAGTATCTGGCGCAGAAAAGCGCGCAGGGCAAAGTTCTCGAGATTCAGGACTGGATTCTTGCCCAGCGCCAGAAAGTCATGAGCAAGGCCAACCTCAATCCGGCACTGTTGCTTGAAGCATTGTTGGTGCAATGGGCGGGATTGCCTGGTCAAAGATAAGAATGTGTACCTAGACTCTGAGCATCAGCAGTGGAGGTCAACATGAATGAATCTGTCAGCCCGGGCCCGCGCAACGGCATTTTGTCTCTGACCATCAAGGACAAGTCGGTGCTTTACGCCGCTTACATGCCGTTCATCAAGAACGGTGGCTTGTTCATCCCGACCAACAAGAGCTACAGGTTGGGCGACGAGGTGTTCATGCTGCTCAATCTGATGGACGAGGCCGAGAAAATTCCGGTTGCCGGCAAAGTCACCTGGATCACTCCCAAAGGTGCACAAGGTAACCGCGCCGCCGGTGTCGGCGTGCAGTTCAACGATGGCGACAACACCGCGCGCAGTCGCATCGAAACCCATCTGGCCGGAGCGCTTAAATCCGACCGTCCCACTCATACGATGTAAGTAGCCGTCCTTTTTATGCTCGTAGATTCCCATTGTCACCTTGATCGCCTCGACCTCGCTGCCCATGACGGCTCGCTGGATGCCGCACTTGATGCGGCACGCGAGCGCGGAGTAGGGCACTTTCTGTGCATCGGTGTGAGTGCCGATAACGCCGCCGACGTCAAAGCGCTGGCTGAGCGTTACGACGACGTTGATTGTTCGGTTGGCGTGCATCCGCTGGATGTACAGCCGGGCGCGGCGCCTGCGCTGGACTGGTTGCTGCACGAACTTAATCACCCGAAGGTGGTGGCGATCGGCGAAACCGGTCTGGACTATCACTACGAGCCGGAAGCCGCCGAATTGCAGCAGGAGTCTTTCCGCCTGCACCTGCAAGCCGCGCAGCAGACCGGCAAACCGGTGATCATCCATACCCGTGGCGCTCGCGCCGATACCCTTGAACTGCTGCGCGAAGCGGCGTTGCCCCAGGCCGGTGTGCTGCATTGCTTCACCGAAGACTGGGACATGGCCAAGGCTGCGCTGGACATGGGCTATTACATTTCCTTGTCGGGTATCGTCACGTTCCGCAATGCCGATGCGCTGCGCGATGTCGCGAGCAAGGTGCCGGCGGATCGCCTGCTGGTAGAAACCGATTCGCCGTACCTGGCGCCGATCCCTTATCGCGGCAAGCCGAATCTGCCGCAATACGTGCGTGAAGTGGCGGAATTCCTGGCGATGTTGCGCGGTGAGAACTACGAGCGGTTTGCCGAACAGACCACCGAGAACTTCAAGCGCCTGTTCCCGCTGGCCTCCGTTAAATCGGCCGTGTAGGAGCTGCCGAAGGCTGCGATCTTTTGATCTTGATTTTGACAGGCAAAGGCCACAGATCGAAGCCTGCGGCAGCCCTTACAGTTGTGATGTGCAGGTAGCTGGGCGAAGCGTTAAATCGCAGGCAAAAAAAACCCGGGTTCTGGGGGGTGAATCCGGGTTAAGACCATTAGGAGTAAAACAAAGGCACGCGGTCCCTTGGTACCTTTATCGGCGCGACACTTGGGGGAGATGTCGCCCGACAGTTCAAGTATTGATCAGTCTGGCGCGCAGTCCAGTTAGCTGGTCGGGGTTTTTAAACAAATTTGGAATACGTTCGCTTCAGTTGAGTTCTCATTGCGGCCAAAACGTTCTCAAAACGAACAAGAAACACAGATATGGTCGGATGATCCGTGCATTTTTGCGCAAGTTAGGCATAATACGCGGCTTCGAATTTTGACCCTTCAGACCTTTTCTTATGCACAAAGAACCTCGTAAGGTCCGTGAGTTTCGTCGCCGCGAGCAAGAAATTCTCGATACCGCGCTCAAGCTGTTCCTCGATCAAGGTGAAGACAGTGTCACCGTCGAGATGATTGCTGATGCCGTGGGTATCGGCAAAGGCACGATCTACAAGCACTTCAAATCCAAGGCCGAGATCTATCTGCGCCTGATGCTCGACTACGAGCGTGATTTGAACGAGCTGCTGCATTCGGCTGATGTCGACAAGGACAAGGAAGCGCTGTCCCGCGCCTACTTCGAATTCCGCATGCGCGACCCGCAGCGCTATCGCCTGTTCGACCGCCTCGAAGAAAAGGTGGTCAAGGGCAATCAAGTGCCAGAAATGGTCGAGGAGCTGCACAAGATCCGTGCCTCGAACTTTGAACGCCTGACCCTGCTGATCAAGGGCCGCATCAGCGAAGGCAAGCTCGAAGACGTGCCGCCTTACTTCCACTATTGCGCGGCCTGGGCCCTGGTGCACGGCGCTGTCGCGCTGTATCACTCGCCGTTCTGGAGCAATGTGCTGGAAGATCAGGAAGGTTTCTTCCAGTTCCTGATGGACATCGGCGTGCGTATGGGCAACAAGCGCAAGCGCGATCCGGAAACCCCAAGCAGCTGAACCATTCAGTTGCCTTATTGCGCCATGATTTCGCTACATGACGCAGTACCGCAGGAATATACTCAGGCATAGGGCTTGCTAAAACTTGATTTGTGAGTCAAGTTTTAGCGGCTCGAAATTCTATCGCCGGAGTGATCATGATCGTTGACCGTCAAGGCAGGCGTTTTCGCAATTTGCGCATCAGCCTGACCTCAGCCTGCAATTACGCGTGTACCTATTGCGTGCCTAACGGCAAGCGGTTGGTAGCTGCGCAGGATGAACTGTCGGCCGAAGCCATGGCACGTGGCGTGGCGTATCTCATCGAAGCCGCTGGCATCGAGCGCTTGCGCATTACTGGCGGTGAGCCGCTGGTCAGCCCCAAACTCGAATCGTTCATGACGGCTGTCGGCAAGATGGGCCTGGACGACATCAGCCTGACGACCAACGGTCAACTCCTCGCGAAAAAACTCCCGCTGCTGGTGGATGCCGGTCTGCGTCGGATTAATGTGTCCCTCGATACTCTCGACGCCGGCGCGTTCCGCAGCATTGCCCGTGGCGGTGACCTGGCTACCGTGCTCGATGGCATGGATCAGGCGAGCGCCGCTGGGATGAAGATCAAGGTCAACATGGTGCCATTGCGCGGGCAGAACCTTGATCAGGTGATGCCGCTGCTCGATTACTGCCTGGCGCGCGGATACGAACTGCGTTTCATCGAGTTGATGCGCATGGGCCATCTGGCCAAGGACAACAATGCGTTCCTGCAACAGTTCGTCAGCCTGCAACAGTTGCTGGAGCTGATTGGCGAGCGCTACGAGTATGCGCAAACCGATGCGCCTGTGGACGCCACGGCCGTGCGTTATGCGATCCCTGGGCTGGGCAACTTTGGCGTGATCGCCAACGAAAGCGTGCCGTTCTGCCGGACCTGCTCGCGTTTGCGCCTGTCGTCGACCGGTTGGCTGCACGGTTGCCTGTCGTCGAGTAACCGCCACTATGTCGGCGATCTGCTCGACAAACCGCGTCATCAAGCCTTGCCGGCGCTGCAGCGTTTGCTGGTCAAAGCGTTGGGGGACAAGCAGGAAGTGGCGTTCTCTGGCGGCGCAACAGTGATGAAGATTATCGGCGGCTGATACCTCTTTTTCGCGAGCAGGCTCGCTCCCACAGGGTTTTCGTAATCCTGTGGGAGCGAGCCTGCTCGCGAAAGCCATCCTTCATTCGACAAAGATCCCGAGCTGGCGCAAAAGCTGCATCCAACGGCCATTCGCCGGTTTTCCGTCACCGGCCTCTGGAGGAATAGGATGCGTAGCCTGGTTTTGCTGCTGGCCGTTTTGGCGCTTGGCGGCTGTATGACTGTCAGCGATATGGCCGAAGGCACTCGCTACCAGATGAGCGATGCAGGATTGCTGGACCACAGCGACAGCCGTCGGGTGAACAACTTCCGTATTCAACCGGACTCGTTCATCTACATCGCCCAAGGTGCGTTCGCCCCGCCGGGTGGTTCATATCCACGCCCCAATGTGGTGGCCGAAGAAGCCTTCAAGGGTTTCGTCGAATACTTCCCGATGGTTCGTCGCGCGCGTGCGCCGGAAGGCCTCGATCAGGCAATGGGCGAAGCTCGTGACGCTGGCGCGCATTATCTGCTGTACACGCGTTTTGCCAAGGCTGACGACCGCATCGGCAACTCTGACGAGTGGCTCGATCAGGAAGCCGTGGATCGTCTCGGCATCGACGGCGGCGTGATTCAGATCATGTTGATCGAGACCAGCACCCAGTATTTGATTGATACTGCACGGATCAAGAGTCGTGGCGGTTTACTGACGTTCCACGACAGCAAGCCCGAAGACCTGATCGGCCCGCCGCTGGCACAGTACGCGCGCAGTCTGTTGGGAGTCGGCGACCAATAATTCAAGGAGAACGCCATGAGTGGCCCGCAAAAAGCCAATGACCTGTTGGGACAGATCCCGAAAACCAAAGGCTTGCCGCCGGTGCACTTGTGGAACCCGGACTTTTGCGGCGACATCGATATGCGCATCGCCCGCGACGGCACCTGGTATTACCTGGGCACGCCGATCGGGCGCAAGCCGATGGTCAAGTTGTTCTCCACCATCATCCGCCGCGATGGTGATGATTATTTCCTGATCACGCCGGTCGAGAAGGTCGGGATCAAGGTCGACGATGCGCCGTTTGTGGCGATTGCGGTCGAGGTTGAGGGCGAAGGGGAGGCGCAATTGTTGCGCTTAACCACCAACGTTGAAGAAACCGCCGAGGCCGGGTCGGAGCATCCGATCCGCGTCGAGATCGATCCGACGACGCAAGAGCCGGCGCCTTACGTGCATGTGCGTACCAACCTTGAAGCGCTGATTCATCGCAATGTGTTCTATCAACTGGTGGAGCTGGCGGTCAGCCGTGAAATCGACGGTCAGCGCTGGCTGGGTGTGTGGAGCGGCGGCGAGTTCTTCCGCATCGGCCTCGAACCTTAAAAGATCGCAGCCTTCGGCAGCTCCTACATGGCGTACACCTGTAGGAGCTGCCGAAGGCTGCGATCTTTTTTGTCGTTGACAGCTAATCATATGATGATTAGCTTGATCACCCATCGCGATCCGCTTTGAGGTGTTCATGTCCAGCAGCTATCACGCATCCACGGTCGACTGGCTGGGCAGCTGGATCGCCGCCGGCCAGGTCAAACCGGGGCAGACCATCAAGGTCGAGGCCGATCTGGGCGAACAGCTCGGGGTCAGCCGCACGGTAATTCGCGAAGCAATCAAAACCCTCGTCGCCAAAGGCATGCTCGAAGTCGGGCCGAAAGTCGGCACGCGCGTGCTGCCGGTGCGGCGCTGGAACCTGTTCGATCCGCAAGTGGTCGGTTGGCTGTCGCGCAACGGGCTGCCGGAAAACTTTGTCGATGACTTGCTCGACCTGCGCCGCACCATCGAACCGATGGCCGTGCGCTGGGCCTGTGAGCGCGCGACCCTGGAGCAGATCGAAGCGGTGCAACTGGCCTACAACGCCCTTGAGCGTGCGGTCGACAGCGGCACCGATTACAACCGCGCCGATCAGTCCTTCCACGAATGCATCCTCGCGGCGAGCCACAATCAATTCATCGAACAAATGGTCCCGGCGCTCGGTGCGTTGCTCGCAGTGTCATTTGAAGTTTCTGCGGCCGATCCGGATGAACTGCGCCGCACTTTGCCGATCCACAAGGACATGGCCGATGCCATCGCCGCCCGCGATTCTGCGCGCGGTGTGTGGGCGTGCATGACCCTGATTGATAACGCCGATCTGGCGATCAAACGTTTTTACCCGAAAGTCATGGCTGACAGAAAAGCGAGCTGACACAAAAATCCCCTGTAGGAGTGAGCCTGCTCGCGATAGCGTCGTATCAGGCAAAGTAGCTTCGACTGGTCTACCGCGATCGCGAGCAGGCTCACTCCTACAGTAAAAACAAGAACAATGGAGACCGTTATATGCCGTGGACCGCCCTGACCCAACACCGCGCCCAGCTCGGCGAAGGCCCATTCTGGGACGCGCCGACGCAGGCGTTGTACTGGGTCGACATCGCTGGCAAACAGGCCCTGCGCCTAATTGGCCAGAACGTGCAGATCTGGCAAATGCCCGAACACGTTTCCGCGTTCATCCCCTGTGCCAGCGGCGATGCACTGGTGACCCTGAGCAGCGGCGTCTACCGTCTCGACCTCGATTCTCCCGGCCTCGAGCCACGCCTGACGTTGTTCTGCGTCGCCGATCCGCAGCCAGGCAATCGCCCCAACGAAGCGCGTTGCGATGGTCAAGGTCGCCTGTGGCTCGGCACCATGCAAAACAACATCGGCGAGCAGGGGGAAGATCTGCCGATCATTCGGCGCTCCGGTGGTTTGTTCCGCATCGATCCGGATAAACGCGTTACACCCTTACTGCGTAATCTGGGGATTCCCAACACGCTGCTGTGGAGCGATGACGGCACAACAGTGCTGTTCGGCGACAGCCTCGACAGCACGCTGCACCGCTATTTCATTCACACCGACGGCAACCTCGGTGCGGCTGAAACCTGGTACGGCCCTGACCAGCAGGGCGGGCCGGACGGTTCGGCGATGGACGCCAAAGGCTATGTATGGAATGCCCGCTGGGACGGCAGTTGCCTGCTGCGGCTGACACCGGATGGCAAAGTCGAGCGCAAAATCGACCTGCCCGTCAGCCGCCCGACCAGTTGCGTCTTCGGCGGCGAAGGCCTGAAAACCCTGTTCATCACCAGCGCCAAAAGCCCGCACAACCACCCACTGGATGGCGCGGTGCTGTCGATGCGCGTTGATGTTGCAGGAAAACTCTGTACACGGTTTGCAAACTAAATCCCAAAATATGGGATGCAAAATTATATATTGAGATTATTTGGCAGTCGGGTTTATAGTCGGCTCCAGCAGTAACACGCACTCACACTTAAAAAGAACAAAACAGGTGAAGTGATGCAGCGAATGTCTATCGCACTCCCGTGTGGAGTCCGCGTCTCGCAACGGCTCGATGCCGTCAGCCGCGCCTGCCTGTTTCGTTCCAACCGCCTTCCAGACCGGACATCGGCAGATGCCCGGTTTTTTTGTGCTCGCGAAACAGGAGTCCTGTTCCATGGCTGAACCTCTTTCCCTGCCGCCGGTGCCCGCACCGCCGAAGGGCGAGCGTCTGAAAAACAAGGTCGTGCTGCTGACCGGTGCTGCGCAAGGCATCGGCGAAGCCATCGTCGCTGCGTTTGCCTCGCAGCAAGCGAAACTGCTGATCAGCGATATTCAGGCCGAAAAGGTCGAGCAGGTGGCCGCGCACTGGCGCGACCAGGGCTCTGATGTGCAGGCGCTGAAGGCGGATGTCTCGCGTCAGCACGATCTGCACGCCATGGCCAAACGCGCCGTTGAGTTGCACGGGCGCATCGACGTGCTGGTCAACTGCGCCGGGGTCAACGTCTTCCGTGATCCTTTGGAAATGACCGAAGAAGACTGGCATCGCTGCTTCGCCATCGACCTCGATGGCGCCTGGTTCGGTTGCAAAGCGGTGCTGCCGCAGATGATTGAGCAGGGCGTCGGCAGCATCATCAACATTGCCTCGACCCATTCCAGCCACATCATTCCCGGCTGCTTCCCGTACCCGGTGGCCAAACACGGTTTGCTCGGCCTGACCCGTGCCCTCGGCATCGAGTACGCCGCGAAGGGCATCCGCGTGAATGCCATCGCACCCGGCTATATCGAAACGCAACTGAACGTCGATTACTGGAACGGTTTCGCCGATCCGCACGCTGAACGTCAGCGCGCGTTTGATCTGCACCCGCCGAAACGTATCGGCCAGCCGCTTGAAGTGGCGATGACCGCGGTGTTCCTGGCCAGCGACGAAGCGCCGTTCATCAACGCGTCATGCATCACCATCGATGGTGGGCGCTCGGTGATGTACCACGACTGATTGATCGGGTTTTATGCGGATGAGTCCGCTTGAAATTCAATCATCATACGATATGACTATTTTCAACAGGCTTTGCAGGAACACGCTTTAACGCTTTTCAAAATTTGCTCAAAAAAATAACAAGGAGTCAGCTTATGAAACGTCGTTTCGGGATTCGTATCCTGTGCAGTACCGCCCTGGCGGTTACCGCGTTCAGCCTGAGCAGTGCGCTGCTCGCTGCCGACACCGTGAAAATCGGTTTCCTGGTCAAACAGGCGGAAGAACCGTGGTTCCAGACCGAGTGGGCCTTCGCCGAGAAAGCCGCCAAGGACAAGGGTTTTGAACTGATCAAGATCGCCGTGCCGGATGGCGAGAAAACCCTGTCGGCCATCGACAGCCTCGCCGCCAACGGCGCCAAGGGCTTTGTGATTTGCCCGCCGGATGTATCGCTCGGCCCGGCGATCATGGCCAAAGCCAAACTCAATGACCTGAAAGTGATTGCCGTCGACGACCGTTTCGTCGACGCCAACGGCAAGTTCATGGAAGACGTGCCGTACCTCGGCATGGCGGCATTCGAAGTCGGCCAGAAGCAGGGCAACGCCATGGTTGCCGAAGCGAAAAAACGCAACTGGGACTGGAAGGACACCTATGCGGTGGTCAACACCTACAACGAACTCGACACCGGCAAGAAGCGCACCGACGGTTCGGTGAAGTCCCTCGAAGACGCTGGGATGCCGAAAGACCACATCCTCTTTGCCGCGCTGAAAACCCTCGATGTGCCGGGCAGCATGGACGCCACCAACTCGGCGCTGGTGAAACTGCCGAGCGCGGCGAAAAACCTGATCATCGGCGGCATGAACGACAACACCGTGCTCGGCGGCGTGCGCGCCACCGAAGCCGCCGGGTTTGCTGCGGCCAACGTGATCGGCATCGGCATCAACGGCACCGACGCCATCGGCGAGTTGAAAAAGCCTAACAGCGGCTTCTTCGGCTCGATGCTGCCGAGCCCGCACATCGAAGGCTACAAAACCGCCGAGATGATGTACGAGTGGGTCACCACCGGTAAAGAGCCACCAAAGTACACCGCGATGGACGACGTCACCCTGATCACCCGCGAGAACTTCAAGCAAGAGCTGGAAAAAATCGGCTTGTGGAACTGACGTAGCGACGGCCCGGGCAGCCGGGCCGTTTTTCGGTGTGAAGAGGTGGCTTTATGCACGCGCAAGTACAGACACAAGCACAACACAGCGCCAGCGGCAGCGGCAGCCTGCGTTTCAGCGGGATCGGCAAAACCTTTCCCGGCGTGAAAGCGCTGGACGCTATCAGTTTCGTCGCGCATCCGGGGCAGGTTCATGCCTTGATGGGCGAGAACGGCGCCGGCAAATCGACCCTGCTGAAAATCCTCGGCGGCGCTTACATCCCGAGCAGCGGCGAGTTGCAGATCGGCGAACAGACCATGGCGTTCAAGTCGACCGCCGACAGCATCGGCAGTGGCGTCGCGGTGATTCACCAGGAATTGCATCTGGTGCCGGAAATGACTGTCGCCGAGAACCTGTTTCTTGGCCATCTTCCGGCCAGTTTCGGTTTGATCAATCGCGGCACGCTGCGCCAACAAGCCTTGAATTGCCTGAAAGGCCTGGCCGACGAAATCGATCCGCAGACCAAGGTCGGACGCCTGTCCCTCGGCCAGCGGCAATTGGTGGAAATCGCCAAAGCGCTGTCACGCGGCGCCCATGTGATTGCCTTCGACGAACCGACCAGCAGCCTGTCGGCCCGCGAGATCGACCGTTTGATGGCGATCATCGGCCGTCTGCGTGACGAGGGCAAAGTCGTGCTCTACGTCTCGCACCGCATGGAAGAAGTGTTCCGCATTTGCGACGCGGTGACGGTGTTCAAGGACGGTCGCTACGTGCGCACCTTCGACGACATGAGCCAGTTGAGCCACGATCAACTGGTGACCTGCATGGTCGGGCGCGACATTCAGGACATCTACGATTACCGCCATCGTCCGCGCGGCGCCGTCGCGCTGAAGGTCGACGGCTTGCTCGGCCCGGGCCTGCGCGAGCCGATCAGTTTCGACGCGCACAAAGGCGAAATTCTTGGCCTGTTCGGACTGGTCGGGGCAGGGCGCACCGAACTGTTCCGCCTGCTCAGTGGTCTTGAGCGCAACACCGCCGGACGCCTGGAACTGCGCGGCCACGAACTGAAGTTGCGCTCACCGCGTGATGCGATTGCGGCGGGCATTTTGCTCTGTCCGGAGGATCGCAAGAAGGAAGGCATCATCCCGCTGGCCAGCGTCGCCGAGAACATCAACATCAGCGCACGTGGTGCTCATTCGGGGCTCGGTTGCCTGATTCGCGGTCTGTGGGAAAAGGGCAATGCCGACAAACAGATCAAAGCCCTGAAAGTGAAAACCCCGCATGCCGGCCAGCAGATCAAATTCCTTTCCGGTGGCAATCAGCAGAAGGCCATTCTCGGTCGCTGGCTGTCGATGCCGATGAAGGTCTTGCTGCTCGACGAGCCGACGCGCGGTATCGACATCGGCGCCAAGGCCGAGATCTACCAGATCATCCATAACCTCGCCGCCGACGGCATTTCGGTGATCGTGGTGTCCAGCGATCTGATGGAAGTGATGGGTATTTCCGACCGCATTCTGGTGCTCTGCGAAGGCGCCCTGCGCGGCGAAATCAGCCGCGACCAGGCCAATGAATCCAACCTGCTGCAACTGGCTTTGCCGCGCCACCGCGCTGACGGCGTGGCGAACTGAGAGGTGACTATGATGACAACCCAAAACGAAACCCTGCCCAAAGAACGCAAACCTCTGGACATGCGTCGCTTCCTCGATGACTGGGTCATGCTGCTGGCGGCTGTGGGCATTTTCGTTGCCTGTACGCTGCTGATCGACAACTTCCTTTCGCCGCTGAACATGCGTGGTCTGGGTCTGGCGATTTCCACCACCGGGATTGCCGCGTGCACCATGTTGTACTGCCTGGCATCGGGGCACTTCGACTTGTCGGTGGGCTCGGTGATTGCCTGCGCCGGCGTGGTCGCGGCGGTGGTGATGCGTGACACCAACAGCGTATTTCTCGGTGTCAGTGCGGCGTTGGTCATGGGCCTGATTGTCGGGTTGATCAACGGGATTGTGATTGCCAAGTTGCGCGTCAACGCGCTGATCACCACGTTGGCGACCATGCAGATTGTTCGCGGTCTGGCGTACATTTTTGCCAACGGCAAAGCGGTGGGCGTGTCGCAGGAATCGTTCTTCGTTTTCGGCAATGGCCAGTTGTTCGGCGTGCCGGTGCCGATTCTGATCACCATCGTCTGCTTTCTGTTTTTTGGCTGGCTGCTGAATTACACCACCTACGGGCGTAACACCATGGCCATCGGTGGCAACCAGGAAGCGGCGTTGCTCGCGGGCGTCAACGTTGACCGGACCAAGATCATTATCTTTGCCGTGCACGGTGTGATCGGTGCGCTGGCGGGTGTGATTCTGGCGTCGCGGATGACCTCCGGGCAGCCGATGATTGGTCAGGGTTTTGAGCTGACAGTGATCTCGGCTTGCGTGCTGGGCGGGGTGTCGTTGAGCGGCGGGATCGGCATGATTCGGCATGTGATTGCCGGGGTGTTGATTTTGGCGATTATTGAGAATGCGATGAACCTGAAGAATATCGACACGTTTTATCAGTATGTGATTCGTGGGTCGATCTTGCTGCTGGCTGTGGTCATTGACCGACTGAAGCAACGCTAAAATCAAGAGCCCCTCACCCCAGCCCTCTCCCAGAGGGAGAGGGGGAAAGAGAGCAGATCTCCTAGCTTTTCAAACCTGAGTTCGACTGGATATTTCAGGTCGATGTAATTCGAATAAACACCTCGATCAGTCCCCTCTCCCTCCGGGAGAGGGCTAGGGTGAGGGGCTTTTGATTCTCCCGCCTTTCGTCACTCTCCCTAAATATCCCTTGCCCGCCCACGCTTGTTTCGGGTATCAATTTGTACATGATTAGACAGGTACGATTTGACAAGAAACAACGGGTGGTCGACGAACTCGTCCGGCGCATCGAAAGCGGCCTCATGGAGGACGGCTTTCTGTTGCCCGGCGAGCATCAGTTGGCTCAAGAATTCCAGGTCAGCCGAGGCACGCTGCGCGAAGCGCTGGCCGAACTGAAACGGCGGAACTACATCGCCACGCAAAGCGGCGTCGGCTCGATCGTCACCTTCGATGGTGTCGCCCTCGACCAACGCAGTGGCTGGGCGCAGGCGCTGGCCGACAGCGGGGCGCTGATCAATACCGAAGTGTTGCGTCTGGAAGCCGTGACCCGGCCCGATCTCATGGTGCGTTTCGGCACCGATCAATTCATCACCCTCGACCGTCGTCGCCGTTCCACCGAAGGCACGCTGGTGTCCCTTGAACGTTCTTTGATGCCGGCTACCGGCGGCCTGGAGAGCCTGCCGCGCGTCGGTCTGATCGACAATTCCCTGACCATCACCCTGGCCGCTTACGGCTACATCGGCGAGCGCGGTGATCAATGGATCGGCGCCGAACCGTTGAATGCCGTCGACGCTGAACTGCTCGGACGCCCGGAAGGCACGGTGTTCCTCAAAGCCCTGCGCACCACCTACGACCGCCAGAACCGTTTCATGGAGCTGGTCGAAAGCCTGCTCGACCCGGTGCATTTTCGTCTGCACCTGCAATTTGGAGAATCGAAATGACCGCGCTCAACCGTGCCCTCGGTGCGTTTTATGGCCTGGCCCTCGGTGATGCGCTGGGCATGCCGACCCAATCGCTGAACCGCGAAACCATCCAGACCCGCTTCGGCAAGATCACTGATTTGCAGGACGCCGGTCCGTTGCAACCGATTGCCGCGAACATGCCCAAAGGCTCGATCACCGATGACACCGAACAGGCAATCCTGGTCGGCGAGTTGCTGGTCGAAGGCAAGGGCCGCATCGAGCCGGCGATCCTCGCGCAACGTTTGATCGAGTGGGAAGCCGAGATGCAGGCCAAGGGCTCGCAGGATTTGCTTGGGCCGTCGACCAAGCGCGCGATCGAAATGATCCTTGCCGGGCATTCGCCGGAAGAGGCCGGACGCTATGGCACCACCAACGGCGCGGCGATGCGTATTACCCCGGTGGGAATTGCGTCAGACGTGACCGACTCTGAGCGTTTTATTGCGGCGGTAGTGCAGGCCTGCCAAGTGACTCACAACACCACGCTGGGGATTTCCAGCGCGGCGGCGGTGGCGGCGGTGGTGTCTGCGGGCATCAACGGCATGGATCTGGGCGAGGCGTTGAACCTCGGTCAGCAAATCGCTCAGCAAGCGGAAAAGCACGGCCACTGGGTCGCCGGTGGACGTATCGCGTCACGCATCAGTTGGGCACGCAGCATCAGCGTCGATAGCGACAAGGCCCTGCTCGCCGATTTGCTTTACGACGTGATCGGCACATCGGTGGCGTCGCAGGAATCGGTGGTGGTCTCGTTTGCACTGGCGCAGCAAGTCGCGGTCGGTGAAATGAGCGCGTTTGATGCGCTGTGCATGGCTGCCAGTCTGGGTGGCGACACGGACACCATCGCGGCGATTCTCGGCGCGATGCTGGGGGCCTGCCTGGGCCTTGAGTGTTGGCCTGCCGAGATGATCGAAACGGTGAAGGCCGTTAATCATCTGCAGCTTGAGCCGTTGGTGCAGGGGCTGTTGGCCTTGCGCTGAGTGAACTGACGCCATCGCTGGCAAGCCAGCTCCCACAGGTTTTTGCTGTGAACACACATTTGTGTACACCCTGATCCCTGTGGGAGCTGGCTTGCCAGCGATAGGCGCACCGCATAATCGAATATTCACCCGCAATGGATCGCACAGACAGGCCGAGGACGGCCGCGATGTCTTGTCGTTTTGCATCAATTGCCACAACCACAAAAAAGGCAAACAGGAGCACCTTCATGAGTTCATCAAACGCCGGGCAAAGCGCCGGGCAACTGGAAACCCGCGGCATCGAACCGGTGCCGGAAGCCGAGTGCAACGGCCACCCGCTGCAACTGTTCTGGGTCTGGTTCGCCGCCAACATTTCCATCCTCGGTCTGCCGCTGGGCGCCACGCTGGTGGCGTTTCGCGGGCTGGCGATCTGGCAGGCAATCATCGTCGCGATCATCGGCGCTGCCGGTTCGTTTGCGGTGGTCGGGATCATCTCGATTGCCGGTCGCCGTGGCCGCGCGCCAAGCCTGACCTTGTCGCGAGCGATCTTCGGCGTGCGCGGCAATATCGGCCCGACGCTGGTCTCGCTGATGTCGCGTCTGGGCTGGGAAACCGTCAATACAACCACCGCCGCGTTCGTGCTGCTGTCGTTGTGTTCGATCCTGTTCGGCTCACCGGTCGAAGCGAAAAGCGCACCGGTATTGACGCTGATCTTCATCGCGATTTTCGTGCTGCTGACCCTGTCGGTGTCCGGCCTCGGCCACGCGACCTTGCTGGTGATCCAGAAGTGGGCGACCTACGTGTTCGGCGCGCTGAACATCCTTGTTGGTGGCTTCCTCTGCGCAACCATCGACTGGAGCGCGGTGTTCAACGCCACGCCCGCACCGATGAGCGCAATGATCATCGGCATCGGCACCATGGCCGCCGGTACCGGTATCGGTTGGGCCAACGCTGGCGCCGACATGTCGCGCTACCAGCATCGCAGCGTCAAGGCTGTGCGTCTGGTCGCGTCTGCCGCGTTTGGTGCGGGTATTCCGCTGGTGCTGTTGATCACCCTCGGCGGTTTGCTCTCGGTGGGCAACAACGACCTAGCGTCGGCGACTGACCCGATCGTGGCGATCCGCGACATGCTGCCAACCTGGATGGCGGTGCCTTATCTGATCACCGCATTCGGTGGCCTGCTGCTGTCGAACAACCTGTCGGTGTACTCCGCCGGTCTGACCACGCTGACCCTCGGCCTGAAGGTCAAGCGCGTCTACGCGGTAGTGGTCGATATCGTCGCGATCTTCGCCGGCTCGATCTACTTCATGCTGATTGCGGACAGCTTCTACGGGCCGTTCATTACTTTCATTTCGCTGCTGGCGGTGCCGATCACCGCATGGGTCGGGATCTTTGTGGTCGACCTGATTCACCGTCACTACTACAGCCCGACAGACCTGCTCGACGTCAGCCCGAGCAGTGCCTACTGGTATCGCGGCGGCATCGAATGGCGCGCATTCGGCGCGTGGGCGATTGCCATCGTCCTCGGCTTCAGTTTCACCACCATCGGCACCACTGCCGAGAACGTCTGGTTCAAGGGCTTCCTGTCCGACTCGTGGCTGGGCCACAACGGCCTCGGCTGGATCGTGACCTTCGTCGTCGCTGGTGGCATTTACTTCGTCCTCGGCGGGGCGAAAGATCGCCGCGCCGCGCAAACCGAGAATGCTCATGCCTAAGATGTTGCACACCGGCCAGGTCATCATCGACCTGGTCATGGCCGTGGATAAGCTGCCGCAGATTGGCGGTGACGTGCTGGCGCAGTCGGCCGGTTTTGAAGCGGGCGGCGGGTTCAATGTGATGGCGGCGGCGGTGCGTAATGGTTTGCCGGTGGTTTATCTTGGCCGGCATGGCACCGGACGTTTCGGCGATCTGGCGCGCCAGGCGATGAACGCCGAGGGGATTCACATCGGCATCACCGAACCCGCGCAGAAAGACACCGGTTTGTGTGTGGCGCTGACCGATGCGTCGGCGGAGCGCAGTTTCATTTCCTATATCGGCGCTGAAGGTGAGGTGACCGAAGAGGATCTGAACAGCGTTGCGGTTGTGGCGGGCGATTATGTTTATCTCAGCGGCTACAGCCTGTTGCACGAGGGTAAAGCGCAAGCGTTGCTCGACTGGACGTTGGCGTTACCGGACTCGATCAACGTGGTTTTCGATCCGGGCCCGTTGGTGGAATCGCCCGACTCGCCGATGATGCAAGCGCTGCTGCCACGCATTGATGTGTGGACCAGCAACAGTGTCGAGGCGCTGCGGTTTACCGGGGCTGAGGATATTGGCGTGGCGTTGGATCGTCTCGCTGAACATCTACCCAATGAAGTGCTGATGGTGGTCCGCGACGGGCCGCAGGGCTGCTGGATTCATCAGCGCGATGAGCGTCGGCATGTGCCGGGGTTTGCGGTGAAAGCCGTGGACAGCAATGGCGCCGGTGATGCCCATGCAGGGGTGTTTATTGCCGGATTGGCGCAGGGTTTGTCTGCCCATGAAGCGGCGCGGCGGGCGAATGCGGCAGCGGCTATTGCGGTGACGCGCTGGGGGCCGGCGACTTCGCCGGGAGCGGCTGAGGTGGATGCGTTTATCCTCGATTCCGGCGGCGCCTGATCTACCGCTTTCGCGAGCAGGCTCGCTCCCACAGGGGATTTATGTTCGCCTCAGATCCAATGTAGGAGCTGCCGAAGGCTGCGACCTTTTGATCTTCTAAAAGCAAAGATCGCAGCCAATTGCAGCTCCTGCATGATTAGCGATCACACGATCACACGATCATATCGCTCAGCTATCCAGCTTGCGCGCCGCCTCAACGCCGGCTGCACTGAGCTTGATCGGCAGGTTCAACGAATGTTCGCCAGCCTCGTTGCAGGTCACATGCCCGTGGTGAATCAGTCCACGATCCTGCAAAGCGGCGAGGGCGCTGGCCACAACCTTCTCGCCCCGGTAATTGTCCAGCACCTCCTTGCCCAGACCACTCGGATGAGCATGCAGCAGGCGGGTGAGGACTTCTTTTTCCAGGTTTTTATCGACGTTCATGGTTACCTCTTCGTGGATGTGAACAGGACGCTCGCGTCGGCGAACTACTGACCGGATCCTTCGGAACCGGAGCCACCAGTGGTGGTTTTCGAGCCGACGCCGGGGCCCGCGTTGTCTGGCGTGGCGGGGGCATCGGGAGTGTTCATGCCGCCCTGACGACCCGGGTCACTGCCCTGAGTGCGCGGATCGGTGCCGGTGGCGGGAGGCTGATTGATCAGGGGTACACCGGAACCATCGGTATTCATGCCGGGGGCACTGTTGATGGCGGGCGCGCGTGGCGGGGTCGGATCGGTAGGGCCGGTGCCCGCAGCGGTGGCGGATGCGGCGAAAACCGCAGGGCAGAGCAGGGCGCTGAATACGAAAGCGGTCAACCTTGACGGGATCATAGGGCTTCTCCAGTGATTGGAATCCTTACCTGTCGTTGGTCTGCCCTCGGATTGGATTGGTGCCTGATGAACGACGAACGGTCTAGATCGTCGCTGCGGTTTTGGCGTTGATTCGGCGCCAGAGCAAGCGACCAAGGGTGATCAGCCAGTTGGCCAGCGCCACTGCCAATACCGTGAGCAGCAATCTTGCCATCCCATGCTCGACGATGATTTTCCCGGCCAATAGCGGGAAACCAAATACACCGATGAAGTACGAAAGACTGAACAGCAACAACGCCTGCGATGTGGTGCCGGCCGGTGCTTCGTTGGCGGCGAGGCCGTTGATCACCGAATAGGTCAGGCCATAGCCGACGCCGAGCATCAGCGCCGCCAACAGATAGCTGAATCCGCTGTGCACACCGAACGCGAACAGCACAATCGAACCCAGCATCAGTCCCGACAGCAGGCACGATGCGCGTAATGGATCACGCTTGACGACATATCCCGAGATCAGCATCCGACTGCTGATCGCGGCACTCATGAAGCCGAGAAAGAACAACGAATAATCCAGCGAGAGGGCGGCGGCATAACTTGTCTGAAAACTCGACAGGCCACCGAATACGCAGCCGCCGAGACCGACCATGATGATCGGAAACAGGGCGCGTGAACCGAGCACTTGAGTGGTCGTCTGCCAGGTGATTCTTGCAGCGGTTGTGGCTTGGGTACTTTTCAGTTTTGCGCCAAGCTGCCAGAACAGCAGCACCCCGATCAGGCTTGCCAGCGCCGCCAGATAAAATGCCGAGGTCACCGGCAACCCCAATGCACTCGCCGCACGACCCAGTAATGGCCCGCTGCCGATGCCGGTCATCATGCTGCCGGACAGCAAGGCGAAATATTTGGCCCGCTGCGCCGGCGTCACCAGACTGGCAACGATAATCGGCCCCAAGGTGTAAAAAACGCCCCAGCCCAATCCCAACAACAAACCGAAAAACAGCAGTAAATGACCGAACCCCGGCGTCAGCGCAAAACCCAGGCTCGCCGTCACCAGCAACAACCCGAACAGCGCAATCGAACGCGCCGCCCCGAGCCAGTCCGACAAATGCCCGGACACCAGCACCGCGACGAACGTACTGACCATCGCCGCCGAAATCACGCTTCCCGCATCGTGCTCATTGCCACCGCGCGAACCGATCAGCAGCGACAGCAAAAACGTCGAACCATACGACAACGACAACAGATAACTGGCGAGGCAGAACAGGCCGAACAGCTTGCTCGATACCGTGGGTGTTGCTTGCGACATGACGCGGTTCCTTGACCGGAAAAAATTAAGCGTCATCTGTTTACCACGCCAAGTGAGCGGATTAGGTCTGAGCTTGGCGACGTCAGGATCGCTGTGCGCCGGAGTAACCCTCAGGCGATGCCGATCTCTTCCTTGAATTGTTCCATGAAACCTTTCAGGCGTTGATGACGGACCTGCGCCAGACGCCGGCCGGCTGCGGTCTGGAAACCGTTGGCGAGGTGCAGCAGTTTGGTCTGGAAGTGATCGAGGCAAAAACGTTTGTCGTCGTAGTCGCGCTGTTTCGCTTCGGGATCCTGCGGGTCGTACAGCGCCGAGCCCATGCGTCCGGCAATGTAGAAGGTACGGGCGACGCCGAGCATGCCCAGCGAGTCGAGACGGTCGGCGTCCTGGACGATTTTCGCTTCGAGGGTGCGCGGAGTGATGTTGGCGGAAAAGCTGTGGGCTTGGATGGCGTGAGCGACGGCGGTGATTTTTTCTTCGGGCCAGTTCATCTCCGCGAGCACTGCCGAAGCTTTATCTGCCGCCAGCCGCGAAGCCTGCGAACGCAGCGGTGAATTCTTCTCGACAGCCACGCAATCGTGCAAGAGCACGGCGGCCAACAGCACCTCAAGATCTCCACCTTCTTCTTCATGCAACGTACGCACGTTGTGCCAGACCCGTTGCAAGTGGGCGAGGTCGTGAGCGCCGTCGTCGGACGGCTCCAATGCGTGCGGCAGTAACTCTGCTGCCAGTGCCGCCACGGGTGTGAAAAACTCAAGGTTCATAAGCATCCTTTCAGATTGTCGAAGTCCCCTGTGTGGGAGCGAGCCTGCTCGCGAATGCTGTCTGTCAATCAACAATGCAGGTGACTGAAAGGACGCCTTCGCGAGCAGGCTCGCTCCCACAGGGAACTGCAATGTTTGTAACAGTGCGCAGGGTAGTGTGTGTTTTGCCATGTGACGAGCGCCGCTTACCGCCTTAGTATGGCGTTTTCCTTTTCCGACAAGGCCCGTCCATGACGATCGAAATCCGCCCGGCGACCCCCAGCGATGCCCCGCAAATCCTCGCCTTCATCACTGAACTCGCCGATTTCGAAAAGGCCCGCCACGAAGTCATCGCCAGCGTTGCCGACATCGAACGCAGCCTATTCGGTGAAGGCGCCACCGCCCACGGTTTGATCTGCCTGCGCGATGGTCTGCCCATCGGTTTCGCGGTGTTCTTCTTCAGCTACTCGACCTGGCTCGGCAGCAACTGCCTGTACCTCGAAGACCTCTACATCACCCCCGAGCAACGCGGTGGCGGCGCCGGCAAAACCTTGCTGCGGCACTTGGCGAAAATCGCCTGCGACAACGACTGCGGCCGCTTCGAATGGAGTGTGCTGGACTGGAACACGCCGGCGATCGAATTCTACAAATCCCTCGGCGCGCAACCGCAGGAAGAGTGGGTGCGCTACCGCATGGATGGCCAGGTCCTGCGCGAGTTTGCCGAGGGCTGAAAACAATGATGGCAATCCAGTACTAATTCGATTGTCGCCAGCGCTCTAGTCCGGCATTCTACGCGCCATTTTTGCGCGCTCACGGACGACACCTGCAATGCCTCTGGCACAACTTCTCCACGCCCGTGGAGCCTTCGCTGCGTCAACGAGTGACCGGCGATGAGCGGACTACGGGCGACAATGCGTCTGTATGGCCTGGTGAAAAACTCAGGCTCGAGCGACAACCCCCAGCGCCAACCGGTCGACATTCTCTGTACGACGAACAGCACGGGCGGCACTGCCATTCGTGCGTTCGTGTCACGCCTTGATGCCGAGTTGATGACGCGCAGTGCCGGGCTCGCCGATTACCGCGTGATAGCGCTGCGCACCTTCGATCCGACGGCGTTTATCGACGCCCATCAAGGCTGGCTGACACTACATCTCTGTTGCGGTTTTGTCGCCCCCGCCGGGCATTCGCTGCTCAAGGACGGCGGGTTGATGCCGATGGGCTGGTACGTCTATTCCGAGATCGGCCAGTGGACGGCCCAGCATCATCTCGACCTCGGCGCACAAATGGCCGATCTGCTGCAATCGACTTGTGAGCGCAATCACTTGCGCCACTACAACGCCTGGCTCAACGAACTCGACGATGCGACGCCTGCCGAGCTGGCATGGCAGGTCGACGAAGCTTGGCAGCATCTGCAATTCGCTAGACCCCCCGACAGCCGTGAGCATTGCCACGCCCTGTTCGACCCCGTCGACAACCGCTGGCGCTTCGCCGCGACCGATGTCGATATTCATCAGCCGCACCCGGAACCTCTGAAGCAAGGAGCTTTGAATTGAGTGGTAAACCCGCTGCACGCGTCACCGACCCGACCGCCTGCCCACTGCCAGGGCATGGCACCAACCCGATTGTTTCCGGCTCGCCCGACGTCTTTTTCGACGGCCTCGCCGCTGCGCGCATGACCGATAAATCGGCGTGTGGCAGCCCGATTACCGGAGCCGTTTCCGGCACGGTTTTCATCAACGGACTGAACGCCGCCACGCTCGACAGCACCGGAGGCCATGGCAATGTCGTGGTCGGTGGGTCGGGCACGGTGATTATTGGCCAGAGTGGTGGAGGGGCGGCGTTTAGCGGGTTGTTGCCGATGCCGGTGCATTTTACGGACAGGTTGCAAGTAGTGAATGAGGCAACTGGAGAGCCTGTGCCTTATCACCCCTACACGATTCAGCGCGGTAACGGCAGTGAAGAACATGGCGTTACCGATGCGTCGGGATTTACCCATACCGTCAGCTCGCATTTACCTGAAACTATTAAATTATTTGTTGAGTGACTGATATGGCAGGAGAGAATGCGGCGAGCCTGGAACCTTTGGCTAAAAGAGACGCGGGGAGCGTTGAATTAACCAAGCCAGAAGATAAGTGCGCCAAAATCATTGCGATCAGCATGAAGAAAGTCTTCATTTTGTTTGTCGGTGGTGCGGGAGACCAGGAAAGTTACTACCTCAGTGGGCCGAACTGGAACGTGAGTCATGTTCGAACTAAAGTAGAGGCTGATGCTGCAGCGCTGTGCTATTTGTCGAAGTGCGACATGAAAGCACTGGCTTATAATAAATTCCTGACCGATGAGGACCTGGCCAAAAATGTATTGGTTGAAGTTCCTGAAAAATCCACGCCTGTTTATATCATAGGACACAGTTTGGGCGGTTGGAACGGCGCACACCTCTCCAGTGTTTTGACCGATAAGGGTTATAAGGTCAAAATGCTGATAACGATAGATCCCGTGGGGCAGGGAAAGATCGTATATGGTATTTCAACCATTTACAGGCGAAAACCTGAACCAAAGGCGGGGTTCTGGGTAAATATCCGTGCGGATAAAATCAAGAATCGAGACATATCTGATACTGTCGCGGACTTTGGTGAGCAATGGGAAATAACTTCAGGTCCTGATGTCAGTGGCCGAGTTGATGTCAATCACGCAGATGCGGATGTCATGTTCGATAAAAAACTGGATGGGGGTAAGTCCGCTCGCCAGCTGTTGGCAGACTCTATACTTGGCTATCTAAGGGAGAAATAGACTTTGAATAGATTTTTGTTGACGCTTGCCCTATTGTTTTGTTGCTCATGTTCCTCGAATCATGGCAGGCCAATTGCCGCTCTTGATTACAGAGCGGTTTCACTTAGCTCGAGTGGAAGTTCGTTCTTCATTGGTTTCTCAAGTCATACCGATTTGTTGGGGTTGTTCCAGTCTAAAATTGGCGAGGAACTGGTTTGCACCTTGGGTGCTGATCTGGATTTTTCTATAGGCCATTATCAGAAGCTCTACGGCAACGGTATCGTTGAGGTGAGTGAAAACCCGTCGAAAGGAAAGTATATCGCCAGAGTTATTTTTAAAGAGACCGGCGAAGTGCAGGGTAAGGAGCGTATTCTTGATGGTAATGGGTTGCGCGGAGCTTTAATGGCGAATGATTTCGTTGTGTGTACATTCAGAGTGCATACAACAAAATATAAAACCTACTTTTCGGAATTTATGCGTATTCCTTCCAAAGATTTTTTAAAAGAAATCGATGGCTTGGAGTGATGAGTCAGTTGTTTTGTGCTTTGGCTAAATAAGCCGAATTATTGTTTCGGGATCAAACTTTGTATTCGGCGGGTGATCTTGAATATTCATTTCAACAGTTGCAACCGTGTGTGATTCAGGAGGAACACCGCTAATGAATCGAAAAATCTACAAGGTTTTATTGATTGCCGGTTTTTTATTGTGTTCATCTTGCCTGCACCTCAATGTCCCACCCGCCAGGCTTGAATTTGTCTCGATCAATCACGAGATATCTTCCTCTTACGACCTGCGTTTCACCTCAGACCGAAACCTCATTGACCTGTATGAGGATCATGGGCGACGAGGGCAGATTGGTACCTGGATCCATTGCTCGTTGAATGGCGATGCGGATTTTTCCATCGAACATGAAATCGTTCTGGAAGCCTCGGGAATCGTCAGCGGCATGCGCGTGATCGAAGGCGATCGTCGCTATGAGATGTTCTCGAATATCAGTGTCGAGAATCACGCTGTCAATGACGGCCGTAACCACATCCGACCGGTTGAGTTGGTGCAGATCCTCAAACCGCAGGAATACATTCCGTGCAAGGTGGTGATCACCGCGTTCCCGTTCGTGGCGTATTACTCGAAAGTCATGTACATGCCCACGTCGCGGTTCATTGCCGCAATAGAACATCCGCGCGTGGCACCCGCGCGTATTTCGCTCAAACAGCCCGACCAACCAAGGTCGTTGCTGCCTTTTGCCTCAGTGTGCATCGTGCGCTGGCGCTATGACCTGACGCTCGGCTATGACCAGATTGACAGCCTCGGACTCTGTAGCGACGTGCCCTATGCCGGCATGCTGGCCTCGTTTGCGCCGAACAACACGAAGCTGAAGGTAGTTTCAGGTTCAGAGGAAAACCCGGCACCCTTCGCGGCGTACACCATTATTCGCGCTGACGGACGCCGGGAGCCCGGAGTAACTGACGACAAGGGCCACACGCATGAGGTGGGATCCAGCGAGTACGAAACAGTGAGGATCCTGATCAACAATGATCTGGATGTCGTTCAGCGCTGGACAAAATGGACCGATTCCGTCCCATAATATGGGATGCAAAATTACATATTGAGATTTCAGGCCTGGGAGGTCTATAGTCCGTCGCACTCACTGCCAAAAACAAAACAGGTGAAGCGATGCTGGCGCAATTGATCGCGCTCGACTGGGGGACGACCTCATTACGTGCTTACAAACTCGCGGCGGGTGGTGTGGTGCTGGAGCAGCGCGCGCTGTCGTCCGGGATCATGCAGTTGCCCAAGACCCCGCAAATCATCAACGGTCGCGAATGCACCGATGGTTTTGAATTGGCCTTTGACGAGGCGTGCGGCGACTGGCTCGATGCGCAGCCGGATCTGCCGGTGATTGCCTGCGGCATGGTTGGCAGCGCACAGGGCTGGCGTGAAGCGGCCTACTGCGAGACGCCGGCGAACGTCGCCAATCTCGGAAACTCCCTACAAACAGTTGTCAGTCTGCGCGGCACTCTCGTGCATATCGTGCCGGGTGTGATTCAGCGTTCGCGTCTGCCGAATGTGATGCGTGGCGAAGAAACCCAAGTGCTCGGCGTGCTGCAGAATCTGCCGATTGAGGCGGGTGCCGATCTGTTGATCGGCCTGCCGGGCAGCCACTCGAAATGGGTCGACGTGGTCGATGGCTGCATCACTCATTTCGACACGTTCATGACTGGCGAAGTGTTCGCCGTGCTCAGCGAGCACAGCATTCTCGGCCGGACCCTGAAGCAAGGCGCGGCGTTCGATGCTCAGGCGTTTGACCGTGGTGTGCAGATTGCTCTGTCGGCGGACGGCGAACTCGGCGTGCTGTCGACGTTGTTCAGCGCCCGTACCCTGGGTCTGACCGGCGAACTCAGCCCGACCGCGCAGGCGGATTATCTGTCCGGCCTGATGATCGGCCATGAACTGGCGGCGCTGGCCACGGTTCAGCGGCGTCGCCGCAACAATCCGAATCTCCCTGCGATCATCCTCATCGGTAACGCGCAACTCTGTGCGCGCTACAGCCGCGCGCTCGATGCCTGCGGTTTCGCCAACGTAACGCTGGCCGAACAGGCCACCGAGCGTGGTTTGTGGCAACTGGCGCTGGCCGCCGGACTGATCGATTCCTCATCCCGTTAACCCTGACTGGAGGCCTGACATGCTCAAGCAAGCATTGGCGCAAAACGGTCTGATCGCGATTCTGCGTGGCCTGCATCCGCAGGAAGCCGCCGCTGTCGGAGAAGTCCTTTATACAGCCGGATTTCGCGTCATCGAAGTACCGCTCAATTCCCCTTCGCCGTACGAAAGTATCCGCATCCTGCGCAATACCTTGCCCGCCGATTGCCTGATCGGTGCCGGCACGGTGTTGACGCCGGAACAGGTCGGTTTGGTGAAGCAAGCCGGCGGCCAAGTGATCGTCATGCCGCACAGCGACGCCAAGGTCTTGCGCGCAGCGAAAGCGGCGGGGCTGTTTCTGTCGCCGGGTGTCGCCACGCCCACGGAAGCGTTCGCGGCGCTGGAGGAGGGCGCGGACATTCTCAAGCTGTTCCCGGCCGAGCAGATGGGCCCGGCCGTCGTCAAAGCCTGGCTCGCGGTGTTGCCGGCCGGGACGGTGCTGGCGCCGGTCGGCGGCATCACTCCGGACAACATGCAGGCGTTTATCGACGCTGGCGTGAAAGGTTTCGGTCTCGGTTCCGGCCTGTTCAAACCGGGCATGACGCCGCAGCAAGTGGCGTTGAATGCCAAGGCCTACGTGGCCGCGTGGAAGGCCCTTCGCTAAGACTTTTTGGCGCTGCGTGCGCTGCATCTATAAGAGAGACAAAAAGATGAAAATCACCAAACTCACCACCTTCATCGTCCCGCCGCGCTGGTGCTTCCTCAAGGTCGAAACCGACGAGGGCGTGACCGGTTGGGGCGAGCCTGTGGTTGAAGGGCGCGCGCACACCGTTGCCGCTGCCGTCGAAGAATTGTCCGACTACCTGATCGGCAAAGACCCACGCAACATCGAGGACATCTGGACGGTGCTGTATCGCGGCGGTTTCTACCGTGGCGGCGCGATCCACATGAGCGCGCTGGCCGGTATCGATCAGGCACTGTGGGACATCAAGGGCAAGGCCCTCGGGGTGTCGGTGAGCGATCTGCTCGGTGGTCAGGTGCGCGACAAGATTCGCGTGTATTCGTGGATCGGCGGCGACCGTCCGGCCGACACTGCGCGTGCGGCGCAAGAGGCGGTGAGCCGTGGCTTCACCGCGGTGAAAATGAACGGCACCGAAGAGCTGCAATTCCTCGATACCTTTGAAAAAGTCGATCTGGCGCTGGCCAACGTTGCCGCCGTGCGTGATGCGGTTGGGCCGAACGTCGGCATCGGCGTCGACTTCCATGGCCGCGTGCACAAGCCGATGGCCAAGGTGCTGATGAAGGAGCTCGACCCGTACAAACTGATGTTCATCGAAGAACCGGTGTTGAGCGAAAACTACGAAGCGTTGAAAGAGTTGGCGCCGTTGACCAGCACGCCGATTGCCCTCGGCGAGCGACTGTTTTCGCGTTGGGACTTTAAACGGGTGTTGAGCGAAGGCTACGTCGACATCATTCAGCCGGACGCTTCCCACGCCGGTGGTATCACCGAAACCCGCAAGATCGCCAACATGGCCGAAGCCTACGACGTCGCGCTGGCGCTGCATTGCCCGCTGGGGCCGATTGCGCTGGCGGCGTGTTTGCAACTGGATGCCGTTTGCTACAACGCGTTTATCCAGGAGCAAAGCCTGGGCATCCATTACAACGAGAGCAACGACTTGCTCGACTATGTGAAAGATCCACGGGTGTTCGATTACGACAAAGGCTTCGTGAAGATTCCGAACGGGCCGGGGTTGGGCATCGAGATCAACGAGGAATACGTGATCGAGCGTGCGGCAGTCGGGCATCGCTGGCGCAACCCGATCTGGCGCCATGCCGATGGCAGCTTTGCCGAGTGGTGAGTCCTGCCTGACACACCCGATGAGATCGTTCCCACGCTCTGCGTGGGAACGCCTCAATGGACGCTCTGCGTCCGCTTTTGGGACGCGGAGCGTCCTTGGCTGCATTCCCACGCGGAGCGTGGGAACGATCAGGCCTCAGGCCGACCTCAATAAACATAAAAAGAGGCTCTCCCCATGCAACCGCAAACCCTCACCGGGCAGGCGTCTTTAGTCACGCCCAGCCGCAAGCGGTTTTTCATCATGGTGTTGCTGTTTATCACCGTGGTCATCAACTACCTCGACCGCAGCAACCTGTCGATTGCCGCGCCAGCGCTGACCAGTGAGCTGGGCATCGATCCGATTCACGTCGGCCTGATTTTCTCTGCGTTCGGCTGGACCTACGCCGCCATGCAGATCCCCGGTGGCTGGCTGGTCGACCGCGTGCCGCCGCGCATTCTTTACAGCGTCGCTTTGTTGTTGTGGTCTGTGGCCACGGTGATGCTCGGTTTCGCTGCCAGTTTCATCGCATTGTTTGTATTGCGCATGGCGGTCGGTGCGCTGGAAGCCCCGGCTTACCCGATCAACAGCCGCGTGGTGACAACCTGGTTTCCCGAGCGCGAGCGCGCCACGGCCATCGGTTTCTACACGTCAGGGCAGTTCGTCGGTCTGGCATTCCTCACCCCGGTTCTGGCTTGGCTGCAACACGAATTCGGCTGGCACATGGTGTTCGTCGCGACCGGCGCGGTGGGCATCATCTGGGCGGCGATCTGGTACGCGGTGTATCGCGAACCACGGGATTTCAAAGGCGCCAACGAAGCGGAAATCGATCTGATCCGCGAGGGCGGTGGTCTGGTTGATATTCAGCAGGAAACGGCCAAGGTCAAAGCCAAATTCAGCTGGACCGACTTGGGCATCGTGCTGACCAAACGCAAGTTGTGGGGCATCTACCTCGGCCAGTTCTGCCTGAACTCGACGCTGTGGTTTTTCCTCACGTGGTTCCCGACGTATCTGGTGAAATATCGTGGCATGGACTTCATCAAGTCCGGCCTGCTGGCGTCGCTGCCGTTCCTCGCCGCGTTCGTCGGCGTGCTGTGTTCGGGGTTCTTTTCAGACTTCCTGATTCGGCGCGGCTACACGGTCGGTTTTGCGCGCAAGTTGCCGATCATTGGCGGGCTGCTGATTTCCACCTCGATCATCGGCGCCAACTTCGTTGAGTCGACGCCGCTGGTGATTGCCTTTCTGGCGCTGGCGTTTTTCGGCAACGGTCTGGCTTCGATCACTTGGTCGCTGGTCTCGACGTTGGCGCCGGCACGCTTGCTTGGCCTGACCGGCGGGGTGTTCAACTTCATCGGCAACCTGTCGGCAATTGCCACGCCGATCGTGATCGGTTTCCTTGCCAGCGGCGATTCGTTCGCGCCGGCGATCACCTATATCGCGGTGCTCGCCTTGATCGGTGCACTGTCCTACGTGCTGCTGGTCGGCAAGGTCGAGCGTATCGAGTTGTAGTGGTCTGCGTCGGGCGACCATAATGCCGCCCGTTCCTTCGCTCAACGGTAAAAGGCTGGATATGCAGGAAGACGCCCCGGAAAAAACCAAGGACGCCGCACCCACCGGCACGCAGACGCTGTTGCGTGGCTTGGGTGTGGTGCAAGCGGTGGCCAGTGGCGCCCGTGATCTCAAGGAGATTGCCCGGCTGATCGGCACCACTCGCAGCACCACCCATCGTCTGGCCAGTTGTCTGGTCGATGAACGCTACCTGCGCGTGGTGCCGCAAGTCGGTTACCTGCTCGGGCCGAAGCTGATCGAACTGGGTTTCCAGGCGCGCGAAGAGTTGCCGCTGGTGACCCTGGCCGGGCCGTATCTGGACGAATTGTCGGCATTGACCGGCGACACCGTGCACTTAGGGATTCGTGAAGGCGATGAAGTGCTGTATCTGCTGAAGAACCCGGGGCGCAATGGCCCGGAAATGCGCTCGCGGGTCGGCCATCGCATGCCGTTGGCGCGCACCGGGATCGGTAAGGCGTTGATGCTCGATGACTCGCCGAAAGATTGGCAGCGTCTGTACGACATCAGTCTGCCGGCCGGTGGGAAAAGTCAGTTCTGGCCGCAGCATCCCCAGCAATCGTGGGAACAGCTTGAGCAGCGCATGACCGAGTACGTCGCAGGTGGCTACGCCTTCGATCTGGAAGACAACGAACCGTCGATCCGCTGTGTGGCGGCGCCGATTCGCGATGCGAGCAAGGGCATCGTGGCGGCGATCAGTATCGCCAGCACCGTGCCATACATGCCGCTGGAAAAAATGGCCGAGCTGATTCCCCTGATCAAAGGGGTCACAGCCCGGCTCTCGGCGGAGCTCGGTCTGAAGATTTAAACCTTGAGCGTCGCCATGTCGATCACGAAACGGTACTTCACGTCGCCGGCGATCATGCGCGCATAAGCCTCGTTGATCTGGCGGATGTCGAGCATTTCGATGTCGCAGGTGATGTTGTGCTCGGCGCAGAAGTCCAGCACTTCCTGGGTTTCAGCGACGCCACCGATCAATGAACCGGCCAATACGCGACGGCTCATCACCAGTTTGCCGGCGTGCACTGGCGGATCGATCGGTTCGATCAGGCCAACCAGAATGTGCACTCCATCGAAGCGCAGGGTGTCGAGGTACGGGTTGAGATCGTGCTGCACTGGAATGGTGTCGAGCAGGAAGTCGAAGTAACCCGCGGCAGCTTTCATCTGCTCGGCGTCGGTGGAAACGATCACGTGATCGGCACCCTGACGACGACCTTCTTCAGCTTTGCTCGCTGAGCGGGTAAACAACGTCACTTCAGCGCCCATGGCTTTGGCAAACTTGATGCCCATGTGGCCGAGGCCACCCATGCCGAGGATTCCGACCTTGTCGCCGGCCTTGACGCCGTAGTGCTTGAGCGGCGAGTAGGTGGTGATGCCAGCGCAGAGAATCGGTGCCGCGCTGGCCAACGCGAGTCTTTCCGGGATGCGCACGACAAAGTGTTCGCTGACCACGATGCTGTCCGAATAACCGCCCATGGTGTTGCTGCCATCGACCCGATCCGGGGTGGCGTAGGTCATGGTCGGGCCTTCGAGGCAGTATTGCTCAAGGTTCGACTGGCAGGCTTCGCAGGTGCGGCAGGAGTCGACCATGCAGCCAACCCCGACCAGATCGCCTACTTTGTGTTTAGTGACATTCGCACCGATCGCGGTGACTTTTCCGACGATCTCGTGGCCGGGCATCAGCGGGTAAACAGCGATGCCCCATTCGTTACGGGCCTGGTGGATGTCGGAGTGGCAGACGCCGCAGTAGAGGATTTCGATGGCGACGTCGTCGGCGCGCGGGCTGCGACGTTCGAACTTCATCGGGGCGAGGGGGGTGGTGGCCGATTGGGCGGCATAGCCGATGGCGGTGTACATGTGAAACCTCGCAAAAGCAGGAACAAGTGAGGCGGCGCATTCTGGGCGCCGACTGACCGGTCGGCCATGACGATTCCTCCGGGTCTCATGCCTAATCCTCCGGGATGCGGGTTTGATCGGTCGTATTGGCAAAAGGATCTGCGATGATGCTTTTATCCCTTTCTCCGCCACATTTTCAGTGAAGAGTTTTGATGCAATTAACCCGTCATCTTGATGCCAATGCCCGGCTGGTTTCGTTGATCGAGCCGTTGGCGCTGCGCGATGGTTATTCCCCGACCGGGTTGCCCGGTGTGCAAGTGTTGCGCGCCAGTTGCGACGTTGCCCGTGGCCCGCACATTTATGAACCGAGCCTGATGATCATCGCCCAGGGCAGTAAACTGGCATTCCTTGGGCCGCGCACGATGGAGTATGGCGCTGGGCATTACCTGATTCAGGCGCTGCCGGTGCCGTTCGAGTGCGAGACGTTTGCCTTGCCGGATGCGCCGTTGCTCGGGGTGTCGGTGGCGATAGATCGGGTGTTGCTCGGTGAGTTGGTGCTGGCCATGGGCCTGGCGCCGGGGCGGCATATTCCGGCGCAGACGCCGGAGTCGATGACTTCGGTGGTGCTCGACGATGACATGCGCGGTTGTGTCGAGCGCTTGCTGAGCTGCCTGCACGATCCGCTGGAATGCCAGATTCTCGGGCCGGCGCGGGTAAGGGAATTGTTGTTTGTCGCGTTGCGCGGGCCGCAGGCCGACGTGTTGCGCGCGTTGGTCGAGCAGCAGGGGCAGTTTGCGCGGGTGGCGGCGTCGATCAGTCATCTGCATGCGCATTACACCGAGCCATTGAATGTCGAGACGCTCGCCGGTTGCGCGAACATGAGCGTGTCGACCTTTCATGAGCATTTCAAGCGCAGTACGTTGTTGTCGCCGGTGCAGTATCTGAAGCGTTTGCGGTTGTTGAAGGCGCAGACGTTGCTGGTGGCGGAGGGCTTGGGCGTGGCGCAGGTGGCGCATCGGGTCGGGTATCAGAGTACGTCGCAGTTCAGCCGCGAATACAAGCGCTACTTCGAGCGCAGCCCGGGTGATGAGCGCGCTGCCTGATGCGACGATAATCTCCTGTAGGAGTGAGCCTGCTCGCGACAGCGGTGTGTCAGATGACGATGATGCTGACTGAAACACCGCTATCGCGAGCAGGCGAAGGCCTACATTGGTTCGGTGGTGTTGCAGGAATCGTGGGCAACAAAAAGGCCCCCGTTTCGGGAGCCTTGGTGTTCAGCGTTTCGATTTACATATTCGGATAAGTCGGGCCGCCGGCGCCTTCCGGCGTGACCCAGGTGATGTTCTGCGAAGGGTCCTTGATGTCACAGGTCTTGCAGTGCACGCAGTTCTGGGCGTTGATCTGGAAGCGCTTCTCGCCGTCTTCCTTGGTAATCACTTCGTACACGCCGGCCGGGCAGTAGCGCTGCGCCGGTTCGTCGTACAACGGCAGGTTTTTGCTGATCGGGATGCTTGGGTCGGTCAGCTTCAGGTGGCACGGCTGTTCTTCTTCGTGGTTGGTACCGGAGATGAACACCGAGCTGAGTTTGTCGAAACTGAGTTTGCCGTCCGGTTTCGGGTAGTCGATCTTCTTGCAGTCGGCCGCGAGCTTGAGGCAAGCGTAATCCGGCTTGGTGTCGTGCAGAGTGAACGGCAGTTTGCCGCCGAAGATGTTCTGGTCCAGCCAGTTGAAACCGCCGCCGACGATGGCGCCGAACTTGTGGATCGCCGGGCCGAAGTTGCGGCTGGCGAAGAGTTCGTCGTAGAGCCAGCTCTTCTTGAACGCGTCCACATAAGTGGTCAGTTCTTCAGTGCCGTCCTTTTCAGCGAACAGTGCGTCAGCTACCGATTCAGCGGCGAGCATGCCGGACTTCATCGCGGTGTGGCTGCCTTTGATCTTGGCGAAGTTCAGGGTGCCGAGGTCGCAACCGATCAGTGCGCCGCCCTTGAAGACCATTTTCGGCAGCGAGTTCAGGCCACCTTTGCAGATTGCGCGGGCGCCGTAGCTGATGCGTTTGCCGCCTTCCAGGTACTGAGCCAGCACCGGGTGGTGCTTGAGGCGCTGGAATTCGTCGAACGGCGACAGGTAAGTGTTGCTGTAGGACAGGTCAACGATCAGACCGACCACCACCTGGTTGTTTTCCAGGTGATAAAGGAACGAGCCGCCGGTGTTCTCGGTGCCCATGATGTCCAGCGGCCAACCGGCGGTGTGCACCACCAGGCCTGGCTGGTGTTTGGCCGGGTCGATTTCCCAGATTTCTTTCAGGCCGATGCCGTAGTGCTGAGCGTCGGCATCGCTGTCGAGGTTGTAGCGCTTGATCAGTTGCTTGCCGATGTGGCCACGGCAGCCTTCGGCGAACAGCGTGTACTTGCCACGCAGCTCCATGCCGGGGGTGTACAGGCCTTCTTTCGGGTTGCCTTCGCGGTCGACGCCCAGATCACCGGTGATGATCCCGCGCACCACGCCTTGCTCGTCGATCAGCGCTTCCTGAGCGGCGAAGCCCGGGTAGATTTCTACACCGAGGTTTTCGGCTTGCTGGGCCAGCCAGCGGCACAGGTTGCCGAGGGAGATGATGTAGTTGCCTTCGTTGTGCATGGTTTTGGGCACAAAGAGGTCAGGAATCTTCTGCGCGCTGTCGGCGTTTTTCAGCACGAAAATATCGTCGCGGGTGACAGGCGTGTTCAGTGGCGCGCCAAGTTCTTTCCAGTCCGGGAACAGTTCATTCAGAGCGCGTGGTTCGAACACGGCGCCGGAGAGGATGTGTGCGCCGACTTCGGAGCCTTTTTCGACCACGCAGACGCTGATTTCCTTACCGGCTTCGGCGGCCTTCTGC